>JGI20225J20221_1001253_pt1 | contig 39515 bp, 28 predicted proteins | sample BioMet4_FD_20221 | JGI IMG/M metagenome (IMG submission 20221)
CCAAGTATTTTGGGAATTTTCAAATTGTTTACTTTAATTTCATCCATTAATTACCTAAGCGGCATAGCCTGGCAAAAACATAGGCACGCCGGTTTGTTCTTTGCTGTAAGTCTAGCATCATGTGTGAAACGGGACTTCAATCCGAACGTATATACAATTTCCATTACTGTGATACGTCGCCAGTCAACAGCTTCCTTCGATAGCTTCGACTACAAACTTTTTTCAGGATACTTAGCATTTTGCCATTAGGATAGGCATAGATGTCGGACTTCTTTGGGTCGACTAAACTTTTACCCTAACGTCATCCAGTTCTTATGCATCAAACTCAGTTGACCGAATAAGAATTTGAGTTTTTTTCGAGTTCGAGTTATAGGTTCGACCACCGTTTTATAGCAAAACCATTACAGGTTCGAGGAAGAAAGACTATCGTGAGGGTTACAAAACAAACACCAAATTGCTTTTTTAGTATCGCATTTTTTCCATGTAGTTTTTAAACATAGATTGCGGAAGGAACTGATGATTGACAAACCGAGGATAGCGATTTCATAACTTGGCTTTATTAAGCCATTAGAATCTAACCAAAAAACTAGATGTCAAGTGAGCCATGTTGACGATGGATGAAAGTTGTTTTTTTGTCAACTGGCCCAGGAAGATACTTTTCTGACTCTCCACCAGCACGACGAAGACCATTTGTAATAGGGAAGTAGATGACGACGACCACCCGATTTCGACATCCGATATAATATTCATTCTAAAATATCCGATGTTACTTCAGGAAATAAACTTAAACATAATCGCATATAAAAGCGTTCTTTTACTACCTTTTAATATGCGTAAAGCAGCTATAATATTAATGCGTTGCTATCTATGGAAATTTATTTCCTAATTGCAGCGCAAAAGTACGAAATTGTTTTTATATTAGCACATAATTTTATATTAAATATAAAAAAATATGGGAAAAAGTAACTTTCTACAAGAATTCAAAGCATTTGCTATGAGAGGCAATGTTATTGACTTGGCTGTTGGTGTGATTATTGGTGGCGCTTTTGGGAAAATTGTTTCCTCATTAGTTGCGGACGTTGTAATGCCAGCAATTGGTCTTATAGTTGGGGGTGTTAACTTTAAAGAGTTAAAATGGGTTATAAAAGAAGCTACTTATTCAGCAGATGGAAAAGAGCTTACTGCGGCTGCTACTTTAAATTATGGTAATTTCCTGCAGTCAACATTCGACTTTGTTATTATTGCATTTGCCATCTTCTTATTCATCAAGTTTATGGGAAAGTTTACTAAGAAGCAGGAAGAAGCTCCAGCTCCCGAACCTCCGGCTCCTAGCAAGGAAGAGACTTTACTGACCGAAATACGTGATATCTTGAAACAGAAATAAGAAGTGATATACTAAACCTACATTAAAATGCCTGGATTAAAATCCGGGCTTTTTTTATGCTTTGCAATAATAACATCAAAAAGAAAAAAAGCAAACCCATCATAACGTTTATAATATAAGAATTCTATATTTATGTACAATATTACATTTCCTATTCATAAAAATTGTTTTTTCTTTGCATTAAGTTCTGATAATAAAAAAAAGGAATTTGACTATTTAGTCCTCTTTTGAGAAGAACTTATTTATGAATATAAAAGAAGAATACACTAATAATATTATGAAAATCAATCTTTTAAAATGTCTGGCAGGAACATTAATTTATCTGCTCACATCATCTTTTACCGTTCTTAATGGTGATTACAACACAGTAAAAGTAAAGGCTCCTTTCCCCATGCAGCCTATTAAGGTTTTTAATTATCCAAAACAGGATTTTCCAATTACAAATTACGGAGCCATTGAAGGAGGCGTTGCCGACAACACAAAAGCTATTGCCTCAGCCATTGATGCGTGTAACAAGGCTGGCGGTGGACGAGTTATAATTCCTGCAGGAGTTTGGTTTACCGGTCCAATTCATTTTAAAAGTAATGTAGACCTCCATCTTGACGAAAATGCTGTATTGCGTTTTTCTGATAATCCATCCGACTATTTGCCTGCAGTTCAAAGCTCTCTGGAAGGAATGGAATTCTATAATTACTCACCTCTTATTTATGCATTTAAATGTGAAAATATAGCTATCACCGGTAAGGGAACAATCAGTCCAAAGATGGATACATGGAAAATATGGTTTCCGCGCCAGAAGTATTACATGGATGCAGCCGGAAAGCTTTACACGATGATGTCTACAAACGTTCCTGTTGAAGAAAGACAATTTGGAAACGAGGAAAACAGAATGCGTCCTTACCTTATACACTTCAACCGATGCAAGAACATCATGCTTGATGGATTCAAAATTAAGGAAAGTCCTTTCTGGTGTGTTCACATGTATATGTGCGATAATGGTATAGCACGAAATCTGGATATAAAAGCTCACGGACACAATAACGATGGTATAGACCTGGAAATGACTCGTAATTTCCTTGTGGAAAACTGTATCTTTGATCAAGGAGATGATGCTGTAGTTATTAAATCTGGAAGCAATCAGGATGGATGGCGCCTGAATACTCCCTGCGAAAACATAGTAATCCGCAATTGTTCTATTCTTCAAGGGCACACTTTATTGGGACTAGGCAGTGAGTTATCAAGTGGCATTCGTAATATTTATATGCACAACTGCACTGCTCCTAAATCTGTATTACGACTATTCTATATAAAGACCAATCATCGCAGAGGCGGATTCGTTGAAAACATTTATATGGAAAACATAAAAGCCGGAAAAATGCAACGAGCTTTCGAAATTGATACTGATGTTTTGTATCAGTGGAAAGATTTCCCTACTTACGAAACACGTATTACTCCTATTCACAATATTCACATGAAAAATGTTACTTGTGAAGAGGCTGATGCCATTTACGAGATAAAAGGCGATGAGAGACTTCCGGTTGAGAATGTAGAACTGAAGAATATCCATGTAAACAAGGTGAATAAGTTCATTAAAAGGGTTAGCAATGCCAAAAACGTAAATGAGAAGAGTGTAACTTATTCAAAGTTAGCCGGACAATAATATTTCTAATAATAAATCTTATATTAAATGAAACGAATTTCTTATTTATCGCTTATAGGTGTGCTGCTGTTTTGCTGCAACCTTACATTTGCTCAGCAAAAAGTAATTAAAGTGGCTTGCATTGGCAACAGTATAACTTACGGTTCTGGCATTAAGGACAGAAACAAAGATGGTTATCCTGCTGTATTGGGAAGACTACTAGGGAGTGACTACGAAGTGCAGAACTTTGGAGTTAGCGCAAGAACTTTACTTATGAAAGGCGATCATCCTTATATGAAGGAACAAATATTTCAGGACGCATTGAACTTTCAACCGGATATTGTAACCATCAAACTGGGAACGAATGATACTAAACCTCAGAACTGGAAATATAAAGCGGATTTTAAAAAGGACCTCGTAACGCTGATCAATGCGTTCAAACAGTTGCCTTCAAATCCTAAGATCTATCTTTGTTTTCCGGTTCCTGCTTATGGTGTAAAATGGGGAATAAACGACAGTACCATTACTCGTGAAGTTATTCCATATATTAAACGTGTGGCTAAAAAGATGAAATTGGAAACCATCGACTTACATACTCCAATGAGTGGACTCCCAATGTATTTCCCCGACCAAATACATCCAAACGAAGCTGGTGCCAACCGAATTGCCGAAGAAATTTATCGGGTAATAAGCATTCAGAATCAGAAGAATTAATCAGCAGATAATAACTCAAAAAAGAGAGTTTCTAAAAAGTCAAGATACCCCCTTGTAGAATTGGATGTTTGATTTCAGTTTCTATTAGGGATACGAATAAATTGAGGGTGCCAAATACTTTTTTTGACACTCTTTTTTTTATGCGAAATCGGCTTAGGAATAAGAGAAAATAAAACCAATCAGTTCTAGCATAACCACAGAAAACGTAAACCTATTCTAGAAAAGGAAACACATAGCGCAAATAAGTTCTATTTATTCACCAATGGATTGAATTTATTGGTGAATAAAATTAATCCATTGACCAATAAAATAAATTTATTGGCCAATAAATTCAGACTACCCGCTGAGTTTTTTGCAGTGTCAGCATTTCCTTTGGAACAGACAAGCGAATGCTCTCTTTTATCATATTTAATATTGAATAGCGCACAAAGTCTGTTTTTGTCACAATGCTAATTTCACGCGTGGGTCGAGGTATAGCAAATGGTCTTACAAGCTCTTTCTGTTCTTCGCTCAGCTGATAAGAAGCCAGTTCCGGAATAAAGGTAATTCCCTTTCCCCCTTCTACAATTCTCATAAAAGTCTCCATACTTCCCAAATGATAGGCAGCCTGATGGAGCTTAACCGTTTCGAGTTGGCAAAACCGCATCAACTGGTCGCGGAAACAATGACCTTCATCCAAAAGCCATAGTCTTTCGCCACTGATATCTGTAGAACGAATCATCTCATTTTTAAAGATCGGTTCCTTACGGGCCACATACCCCAGAAATTGTTCATAGAATAGTGTCTCGGCCTGCAAGGATTTATCGGTCACAACTGTAGCAAGTATTGCCGCATCTACCTTTCCCGTAGCAAGGGCAACCAGCACATCCTGAGTTTTCATTTCCGTAACCCGGATATCCAGATCGGGATAATCTTCCATCAACTTCGGGAAAAACCGTGGAAGCAGATATGGTGCTATGGTAGGCAATATGGCCAAACGAAAAACTCCTTTTATTGAGTGACCTTCTTCCTGCACTACCTCCTTTACCTTTGAAGCATGTTCCACCACCGCACGTGCCTGTTCTATAATTTTAAATCCAATAGATGTTGGCTGAATGGGTTGTGTACTCCGGTCGAATATCTTCGCACCAAGTTCTTCTTCCAATTTTTGAACCATTGCACTCAGGGTTGGCTGAGTAACCAAGCAATGTTCTGCCGCATTTCCAAAATGGCGGAACCTGTCCACGGCAAGAATATATTCCAATTGCTGTATAGTCATACTCTATCTATTAATTATATATTATAGATTACATCTATACAAAGATAGAAATTATCGGTTGGAAAAGCATGCTTTCCGGTTTATCTTTGTATCAACAAAATAAAAATACAAATCTTTAAAACAAAAACAATATGAAAACTTTAGATTATATAAAATTAGATGCTTCAGTAGTAAATAACGTAGTAGTATCTTTGCAACAATTACTTGCCGATTTTCAGGTGTATTACACCAATTTGAGAGGCTTTCACTGGAATATAAAAGGGCACGATTTCTTTGTTTTGCACAGCAAATTTGAAGAAATGTACAATGACACAGCAGAAAAAGCTGATGAACTTGCAGAACGTATCTTAACTCTTGGTGGAGTACCTGAAAATAAATTCAGTGATTATCTGAAAGTAGCTAAAATAAAAGAGGTTGATAACGTTTCTAACGGCAACGGATCCTTGAATAATGTATTGGAAACTATCAGTTACTTTATTGGTGAAGAACGTAATCTTTTAAAGGCAGCTTCGGAAGCCGGAGATGAAGTAACAGTAGCCATGATGAGCGACTACCTGAAAGAGCAGGAAAAACTAGTATGGATGCTAACTGCTTACCAAAACAAATAATCACAATCAATATATAAGCAAGCGGCCGGAGGATATCTGTATCAGATACTTCCGGCCGCTTTTATTTTTCAAATAGATTGTTATTACATTATTCTATATAAAAGCTTCTGGTTACACGTTCGGCAAACTGAACTTTTGGTTCAACGCTCTGTCCATATCACCAGACTACAACTTTTACAAGTTATTTTAATTACTTTAATTGCAATAACTGTATAGTATATGTGAACTGACTATTATCCGACCAAACCATATATTTATCTAAAGGTCTTGGACCACAACCGTTAGAGCCTACACCTAATGTTTTAGTTGATAGACAGAAAACTGTTGATGTACTAGCAGGAAGATCTATTTTATATTCAACCGGGAACATCTGTTCGTCTGTATGAGGCAAAGCAGAGAATTGCATTAAGTGCTCATCAGAGTTTATTAAAAAGTCGGGCATACTATTTCCGGTAAATTTAATCCATCTTACATCTTCATGGTTTCCGCGATCCATAGGTTTTTCATATTCGTACTGATCATTTACACCTAATTCATAAAGACCTACATCCGCCCCACTCTTGCGATCAGAATAATTCTCTATCGGGCCACGACCGAAATATGTCATACGATCTAACTTCTTATCAAGAAGCATACGTACACCGATATGTGCAAGATTTATTCTCAAGCCAATAAAGTCAATTTTATTATCAACCTTCACAGAACCGTCACCTTTTATTATATAGGTAGAAGTATGATATGCACCAAATCCTTCTTTACCATCATATTTTATAGTTGAAATTACTTTTGCTGTGCATTTATCAACAGTTTCTACTCTCAGATCAACCAACGTATTTTTCAGGTTATTTACACCAAATTTCTCCCAGTCTCTGTTTGCCCACATATCATCATTACGGTGAGCTGCGCGCCACAAGTGAAGTTTTGGTGAGCCATCAGAAGTTAGAAGATTTACTCCGTCTTTCGTCAACTGACTCATTAAACCTGTATTCTTATCAAAGGTTACAGCAAATCCTGTTCCAGCCACCTTAATAGATTGAGCATCTTGACTCACTTTTACTGGAGTGGTTACTTTTACTTCTTCAACAGGAAGAGTATTTACCGGTAACTTAAATTGTTCGGAAGCAACTTCGAATCCTTTATCTGCCCACAATGTTTTATCCTTTTGAGTATAAGAGATACGCAAATAATATTCAGCTCCGGCTTTAGGACTTTCTATTTTATACGGAACAGAAACCCAACTTTCTCTGAAAGGCCAGATTCGAGGTAATTGTAATGTACCCTTATCTATTTCTTTTCCATTTTCAGTGAGCGACCAGGAAGCTTCAAAACCATCCAATGAAATAAACTGGAATTTGTTTCTGATTTTAATAGTCCCTGATGAAGGTTCTATTAATTCTGTATCAATCCATTGGAAAGCCTTCTTCATTTCAGGATAATGAGGTTTAATAGTCTTTCTATCCCAAGCTACAACACCTTTATGAATAAAATAGTGGTCGTTAGGGAATTCGCCAAATCCGCCACCATAAGCTAATATTGGATGTTCCGGATTACGTTTGTTCCACAATGCCTGATCCTGATATTCCCAGATAGCACCGCCCAAAATCTCCGGATGATTATCAAACATCTTTGAATATTCATCTAATGAACCCATAGAGTTGAACATGGCATGTGCAAATTCGCAGATATAGAAAGGTTTTGTTAGTTCCTTGTTTTGAGCAATTCTTGCAAATTCTTCAGGAGTACCATACATTTTTCCATCAAAATCAGATGGATTGTTCTTTCCAATTCCAAAACGTTCGTAATGTACAAAACGAGTAGGATCAATAGCCTTAACGGCATTCATTGCTGATACAAAATTTGAACCGACACGTCCGCATTCATTTCCCAGCGACCAGATTATAACTGAAGGATGATTCTTAAAGTTTTCTGTATTAGCCACATTTCTGTCAATAATTGCAGCTTTCATACGTGGCTCTTCATCAAGTTTACCATCATAGCCGTGGCATTCAACGTTAGCCTCAGCAACTAACCAGATACCCCATTCATCACATAACTCATACCAACGTGGATCGTCAGAATAATGACAAGTACGCACGTGGTTACAGTTACCTTGCTTAATAACTTCCAGGTCTTTGATCATTTGTTCTTCTGTTATTGCATGACCAACATTCGACCAATGTTCATGACGATTTACACCTTTCAGTTTAATAGGAGTTCCATTCACAAGCATCTGACGTCCTTTAATCTCAATTTTACGGAAACCGGTACGAGAAGATAATATTTCATTGGTTCCCTTACCATCCTGTAAAGTAAGAACAGTAGTATATAGTTTAGGATTTTCGGCATTCCACTTCTCAGGGTTATTAACCGTAAACTTCAAAGAAACAATAGTTTCCTGTCCAGGTTTCAACACTGGGATATTTGCCACAGCAGTTGCCCCTTCTACCGGTTGACTGCCATTATAAAGTGAAGCCTGTAACTTCTGTGCCTGAGAAGGCTGAGAACCATAGTTCTTAACTTTTGCAGAAACGCTCAATTCCGAGTTTTTATAATCTTTATCCAAATCTGTCTGAACAAAGAAATCGCGGACATGAGTCTGAGGAGAACTCCAAAGCGTTACATTGCGGAATATACCACTCAGGCGCCACATATCCTGATCTTCCAGATAACTACCAGAGCAATAACGGTAAACCTCAACAGCTACCATATTCTTACCTGGTTTAACATACTTGGTAATATCAAACTCTGCAGCATTACGACTATTTGTGCTATAACCTACTTTCTGTCCGTTTACCCAGATAAAGAAACCTGCATCAACACCATCGAAAGTAATGAAAACACGACGACCATTCCAATCAGCCGGAACATCAAAGTCGCGTCTGTAACTACCTACCGGATTACGTTCTTCATAAGCAGTGTAGTTTTTAGGCGGTTCGCTCATTACATGAGGAAAATCAATTTTAAAGGTATATCCTAAATTTCGGTAATAAGGAGTTCCGTATCCCAGTACCTGCCAGTTTGAAGGAACCGGTATTTCTTTCCAACCTGAAACATCATAATCTGTTTTATAGAAATCGACAGAGCGTTGATTTGGCCATGCCACCCAGTTAAATTTCCACATACCATTTAAAACATGACAATAAGACGATTCATGTCTTTTTGCCTTCAAGGCTTCATCCATAGAAGCATAAGGCATCAATGTGGCATGAGCTGGTTCTTTGTTTATACCAATACATTCGGGATTTTCAATTTCGGCGGGAAAATCTTTCCCTGAAACCAATTGAGTGATATTCTGAGCACTGGCAGTAGAAAATAAGCCAACAGCCCCAATAAAAAAGGTTAGCAATTTTGTTTTCATTATTATTAAATTTGTTAGATTCGCAAATATACGAAAATCAGGAAACATCTACACTATCTACCACTAAAATGCACGAAAATCCTTTTTAGAAGGGTTTTCAGCTAGTGGCAGATAAAAAAAACGAACTATTTATCTACCACTAATAAAAGTTATCTACCACCAACCATTTACTTTAGTAGGGCAATACATTGACAATAATCAGCACGAATATTCTTAGTCCAACCTAAATCTTAATATTATGAAATAGTTTAAATAATAAAATCACTCAGATAATTGCATTAATCTGAAGATTTCATTTGCTGTATATATTCATTCGGAGTTATTCCTGTTAGTTTCTTAAACGCTCGGAAGAACGATGCGCGCGAGCTAAACCCACTTTTCTCATATAAGACAGTTAGTGAGCATCTTGAATTCTTTGAATCATTAACCAAAGCTTTAAACTCAGAAACACGATATTCATTCACAAAATCAGAATAATTCTGATTCAGATATTGATTAAATACATAAGAGAGTGAATGAGAAGAGCTGTTTATGGCATGTGCTAAATCGGAAATCTTTAGATTAGGGTTAATATATGGCTTATTCTTTTTTACATATCGGGTAAGATTATTATAAATGCGCTTACACTCTTCATTACTCAACTTTGCAAATTTATACTTCTCTTCGTTATGCTTTACATGTTCTTTTTTTGAAGATCCTTTATCAACAGAATCCAACTCTTCAATATCAGCAGCAGAAGAAGAAGATGGCACTAGAGTTTCTTCTTTTTCCAATGGCAATATAATATCTTCTTTTTCAAACGGCCTTTTATGCAAATATTTTCTATAAACAAGAAATAATATAGCAAAGGAAAAGACTATAACGATACTCAATATTATTAGAAATAATGGACTTATCATAACATTATTCACTTCAAGCAAATTTATTAAAAGGTTCACAAATGTAGTTATTTCCGACAATTTACCGTGTTCAATTATAAAAAAACCATTTTAGACCTGATATCAGGAAATAAAAAAGGGTAAAAACTCGTTCGAGGAAAGGTCATTATTGGCGGTAGATTTTAATTTATTGGCCATAGATTTCAAATTATTGGTGAATGGTTTTTATTTATTGGCGAATAATGTGTATTTTTGCATGCATAAAATTCCAAACTATACATTATTATATTATGCAAGAAAAGATTATCATTCTTGATTTCGGTTCACAGACCACCCAACTTATTGGTCGGCAGGGTTCGTGAGCTGGACACGTAATTGCGAGATTCTACCTTACAACAACATTCCCAAAAAACGATGAATCTGTTAAGGGAGTTATTCTTTCCGGAAAGCCCCTTTCCTCTGTAATACACGATGATGCGGCTTTCAAAAATCGATCTAAGCGAAAATCCGAGGAAAACTATCCTAATTTTAGGAATCGTGTTATGGATGCACAATTTATTGCATATACTAACGGTGGTAAAGTTGAAACCGGCATGCTACTCGTGAATACGGACGATGCTAATCTTGTTTCTTTCTGCAAAGACACACGTATTGTTTAAAGGAGTAGAAAATAAATCACAGGTATCGGATGGAGCCATGGGTGATACTATCACTGCGAAATTCCTGATAATTTTAAAAACCTATCGCTTCAACAAATAGGGAGTTTGCTATCCGCAGCTTATCAGGTTGAACAGCGAAACAAATATGCGGGCGTACAGTCCCACCCTGAAGTATACCATACAGTTGATGGCACACAGATTCTTCGCAAAGCTTCAGTTGTAGATTGTTTGCCGGATGGCACAGCAAGACTGCGAAGCCCCTGCCTTCCTTTCATTTGAAAGTTACTGGGTGCTGAGGTTGAAACAACAACTTGGAGACGACAAAGTAGTTTCTTGGTCTTTGCAGGTGGTGTTGACTCATCCTGTTGCTGCTGCNAATGCAAAAGATAAATTCTTCAGCGAACTTGCAGGTGTAACTGAACCTGAACGTAAACGTAAGATTATTGGTAAAGGCTTTATCGATGTATTCGATGAAGAAGCTCATAAACTGAAAGATGTGAAATGGTTGGCTCAGGGTACTATTTATCCTGACTGTATTGAATCTCTTTCTATCACAGGTACAGTAATCAAGAGCCACCACAATGTAGGTGGTCTTCCTGAAAAGATGAACCTGAAACTTTGCGAACCTCTTCGCCTTCTTTTCAAAGATGAAGTTCGTCGTGTAGGTCGCAAATTGGGAATGATGGAGCATCTTATCAACCGTCATCCTTTCCCGGGTCCTGGNTTAGCTGTTCGTATTCTTGGCGATATCACTCCAGAAAAAGTACGTGTACTTCAGGAAGCCGATGATATTTTCATCAGCGGACTACGTGAATGGGGACTTTACGATCAGGTATGGCAAGCAGGTGTAATCCTTCTTCCNGTACAGTCTGTAGGTGTTATGGGTGACGAAAGAACATACGAAAATGCAGTTGCACTTCGTGCCGTTACTTCAACCGATGCCATGACAGCCGACTGGGCTCACCTGCCTTACGAATTCCTTGGAAAGATTTCTAANGANATCATCAACAAGGTAAAAGGTGTGAACCGCGTTACTTATGATATTAGTTCTAAGCCACCTGCAACTATTGAGTGGGAATAGTATCGTTCCTTTAGGGGAATGACTTGAGATATTATTTAAAGAGACTAGACATTTTGATAGAAATGTTTAGTCTCTTTTTTTGTATCAATCAATCCAACCGTCTCTTTTATCATATTGATTGCTTATAACAATCTTTCAAATCACAAACTAAAACAAAGTAAATCAAAAGGAATAAACCCCGATATATTCAGTTCTTTTGACTNANNGTANATNATTCCAATTCAAAAAATATAAAATATTTCTTCATTTTGTTTTGTTATTTCAAATTATCCTTTTACATTTGCGGTGTACTACTATTATAGTACACTATTTTAATATCTATTTATAGGATATTAGGATATACACTAAGTAATCAGTTATTTAAAGTTTATACATATATAATATGTAATTATACAAAGAATAATTATGATTCAATAAATAGTAGAATAGCAGATTCAGAAGAGATTGTGCTGTTTACTTTATTTNAGGTATACAATTTACATATATCATAGCCAAATAACTTAACATAAATATTACTGAGATTATTATATAAAAGTATTGTATTGAGTATTTAATTTAAAATTGTAGAACAATGGTTATAGTAGCCTTTATCGTAATTATAATAGTGATGCTAGTAGCATGATTACTGTAGTACAGCTGTTTCTAATTAGTAAACTGCAAGTTTGGAATAAATGATAATTAAATTATAAATTGAAATAAAATGCTGAAAATTGAGAATCTGTCCTTTGTATACAAGAGGTCACAAAAGAAACTATTTGATAACTTTTCTCTATCGGTTGAAAAGGGTAAAGTTTATGGTTTGTTAGGAAAGAACGGCGTGGGAAAATCAACTCTTTTATATCTTATTACAGGGCTTTTAATGCCAAAGAGTGGAAAGGTTAATTTTGACAACGAAGACGTATCTAAAAGATTGCCTAAAACACTTCGGGATATTTATATTGTACCCGAGGAATTTGATTTACCTCCTATCTCTTTTCGCAAATATATTGAATGCAATAAATCATTCTATCCTCGTTTCAGTGAAGAAAACCTCGAGAAATATCTGCATTGCTTTGATTTGAATATGGATGTGCATCTCGGAGCTTTATCAATGGGACAGAAAAAGAAAGTGTATATGAGCTTTGCATTAGCAACAAACACTTCTCTTCTTGTTATGGATGAACCAACAAACGGACTGGATATTCCTGGGAAAAGTCAGTTCAGGAAGTTTATAGCATCTGGAATGAGCGATGAAAAAACTATCATTATTTCTACTCATCAGGTTAAAGATGTTGATAACCTACTGGAACATGTAATTGTGATGGACAGCAATAAAGTTTTGCTGAATGAATCTGTTTCAGAAATTTGTCAGAAGCTATTATTTGTAGAAACTTCCAGTAATGATTCTGCAGAAGAAGCACTATATGTATCTCCTTCCATTCAAGGGAAAAGCATGATTCTTCCTAATAAAGAGAACGAGGAGTCGGCTATTAATCTTGAACTATTATTTAATGCTCTGCTAGCTAATACTGACAAATTGAAAGTTTATCTTCAAAATTAAAAATCAAGGTTATGATAAAGAATAATTTTATAAGTATTAAGCGCTTAACTCTTCTCTACAAAAAAGATTTTATAGAGAACTGGAAAACAATGCTTCTTCGTTTTGTGATGTTATATGCCATAATGGCGATAATCTTTAGTTTTATAGGACTTTCTGAATTCAAATCAAGAACTAATTATAATTATAATCCATCGAATGGAGATAATAATTATCTGATACCTGCAACATTTATTTTCTGGGGATTTGGATGCCTTTTCGCATCACTAATGATGGAAAAAATGAAAGACAAAACTAAGAGGATTGCATATTTGATGACTCCGGCAACAAATTTTGAAAAATTCTTCTCAAGATTCCTTCCCGCTGTTGTTGTATTTATAATCGCTTTTTTTGTTGCTTTTAAATTAGCCGATTATACCAGGATAGCAATACTCTCAATACGTTATCCAGAATTTAATATAACTGCAGTAAATATTACACAAGGATTATGTAGTCAAAATCCAGGAGCAATGACAGATAATTGGATGGAATTTACAGCTCTGTTTTCTGTATATCTCTTTTTCCAGTCTTTATTTATTTTAGGAAGTACATTGTGGTATAAGAACCCGTTCATCAAAACTCTTGCAACAGGCATAGTAATAACTCTGCTTTTTTATGCGGTAGACGCCTTATTGGTAAATTCTCTGTTCAATGAAAGTCAGTTGTTTAGTGTAGGAGATTATTGCAGGGGAATAATAGAAAAATGGACAACAAGGCGAAATATTATCTTTCTTTTTTCTGTTCTGACTCTTTTTAACTGGGTTATCTCTTATTTCCGATTTAAAGACTCTGAAATTATTAATAGACTCTAAGCGTATGAACTTTAAAGAAAGTAAAGCTATTTATTTGCAGATAGCAGAAGTTAACTCAAATTACGAGGCGAGAGGTGCGCTCATTTTGTATTATTCTTGCAGTCTCAGAAACATTGATTTACAAGCAAAGCGGGCATTGGATATTTTTGTAATCTGCCCGTTGCAAAGAAAATTAATTTTTAGTCTTGCTTACGCATGGAATGCGTTTTTATAGAGGAAGCGACCTTGAAATGGTTTTTTCCATCAAATTCTACACGTTGGATATTCCTATGGAGAAAATTGAAAATATGTATAACGAATTTAGTAAGAAACAAAATAGTATCAGACAATGAGACGCACAACAGTTATATTATTAGCAATCNTATCATCGNTGTTATTATTATCGGTGATATTTATTATTCATCTACGATTTTTTGCTCCGATTAACAAAACTGAGAAAAACTTTTTATCAAATGATAAGTTTTCCGGCAAGGTCGATTCAATAAACGTCTCCTTGTACAAGGTTATCAGATTTGTTGATGAGAGCAACAACGAAATGAATGATATATCAAGTTCGTTGATGGTTCAACCATTTAAGAACGAGCAACAGAAAGGTATGTTCTGCTATCCAAAAGAATTATCTTTTATGATAAATAAGCAAGTATCGGGCGATACACTTGTTATAAAGCTAAGTTATCCGGAAGAACAATTGACTGCTCTTCTTGATAAATACAAGTCTAAGAGAATGCATTCGGACTTCAGTCTTTATACCGACTCAGCTTCTTCGTTGTCGATAAAAAATGAATCCAAAAAAATGGGAACAATATTCAGAAAGGTTATATTGAAAAAAGCTACTGTTTATACAGTTAAAGAATTATTTATAGATTCATGTAAAATAGACAGATTAAATATTTCAGGCTATCATGCTCATATTTTTCTTGCTAATAATAAGATAAATATCTTCAGTATAGATCTTGAGAACCTGAATAACTGGAATGTAGATAAATGTGATATCAACGAAGAACATCTTACAGGAAAGGGAAATAATTATGTTAGCTTACCTAAGACTGAATGTAAAAAGATGGTATGGAAGGGTAAAACAAAAGATTCAGAGATCAATGTTTCTCTCAAAGCAGACAAAGCAACTATTTCATTCTAGTATAGTAAATAAATCATTTTACTACAAAATAGAGACTATCCATTTATACAAAAGGTGGATAGTCTCATTTTTTTTGAAAGAATGAACCTTATTCCTCAATTTCTTGCATGAGCAACGCACAAAATAGGAAAGTTGATAATCACTTGCAGGGTGGAGATTTTATAAGTTATGATTGATAAACGACGCAAATTCAATGCTTTTATCAATCATAACTTATAAAAAAAAACAATATCTTTTATCTACATTGCCCTAGATTGATTCCTGTATTTATCAATCTTAGGAATAGTTTTGTGCATGATGCAAATTCTCCTCTGAAATATAAGTTGAGTGGGTTGGGTGGGTTAGGTAGATATAATTCTATCACTTTCGTAAAAAAAAATAGAATATGTATCCTTATTATAGGAAATACATAAATAGAAAAAAATAGAAAGTTATAAGAAACAACCAACCCAACCAATCCAACCCACCCTAATTAGTTTCATTATTAAGAAATATAGCGACATCAGAATCTTACTATAAGCTCTGGAATACTGCTTCAGAAAGCTGTAGAGCACTTTTACGCACATTGATAATCAACTAGTTAGAGATATAAAAAAAGTCCCGCCTGCTTTTTTAAAAAGCAGGCGGGACTTTGAATGAACTCCGGCGGGAGTTTGATTAAAGTCCGACCGGAGTTTTATAACTGCCTATAATAGGTTTACAGATTTTGCTATTATCGCCAAGATTAATTTACAATACTTTCTAATTCTCAATTAGGCATTACAGAAAGTATATTAATCCTAAATTCGGTTTAAATAATTTCGATGGGTAATGTAACCCCAAAGTTCTGTTGTCAAGAACGAGAAGGATTGGATATCCTAAAAGTTTTACAGACGTTGAGGTTTATTATAATTTCGACATTTACTTCACAGCATTTATAAACCAGTCAATAGTTTCCTTATTTAGTTTTTGAGCTTGCAGAACTATAGGTAAATTAGCGTAGTTAGCACGGAATGCTTCTATTCGTTGCTTAAACTGATTAGGATAATAAGTGATACATCCACCTGCCGATTCCATTGTACCTAGCTCTTCATTCAGTACGATGCCTGCTTGTTTCTGTTTAAGCTGAAGAACTGTAGCACGAACGTGGCGCATCTGAGCCAAAAGACCGTCTGTTACTTCCAAAGCATCTGTTGGATAAGTTATTTTAAGGACTTTCTCTTTACTACAATCCGTTTCAGGTACATTTATAGTAAAGCTTAAGTCGTTGCCATCGTATGTAAAATCTGTCTGAACACCATTTACCAATACACTTTCTGGAACTGCAGAAGCTAGAACTTTAACTTTGAAGTTTCTGTTTGAAGGCATATCAGGATAACTTCCCTGACGAGCAGCAATCTTCACCGTCAATACATGACCTGCCTTTTCTGTTGATAACAGAGTTTTTGCATAATGAGTTGCATAGTCTTTATCATTGCCATTATCTTCGTACATTTCAAAAGATCCTTGCTTACCGGGGAATACAGTCACCGTTACAGGTTCATTGTTATTTTGCAGATTCTTCACTTTATCATATAAAGGCAATATTGAACTGGCTTTTACATAAACAGGATATTCATCAAGATTAAATGTTCGTTCAATGGATTGTCCTCCCTTTAATAAAGTGCCGGTATGCCATTCATACCAATCATTTCCTTCCGGCAGCCAAACCTTAACAGTCGACTTATCATTTTTCATCGGTGAAGTAATTGGGCAAACCAGCAGATTATCGCCAAACATATATTCATTCTTATTCTCATAAGCTTCTTTATTTTCAGGATAATCATAATACATAGGGCGACAAAGAGAGAGTGCTTCATCGTATGTTTTACGGGCCATTGTATAAACATAAGGAGCCATCTGATAACGTTCAAGAATCGTATTGCGAATAACTTCGAGGTATTTCTGACTAAAAGCCCAAGGTTCTTTGTTCAAATTAGAGTTCTTTGTAGAGTGGGTACGAAGAACTGGACTCAAAGCACCAAACTGAAGCCAGCGCACATAGAGTTCCGGATCAATATTATTAGCACCCATGTGACCACCAATATCATGACTCCAATAACCATAAAGCACATTGGAAGCTGTTGAATTGAAATATGGCTGGAAGTCAAGTGAAGTCCAGGAAATATAAGAATCACCAGAGAAACCTATCTGGTAACGGTGGTTTCCTAATCCTCCCCAACGGTGATAAAGTAACGGACGAGTTTCACGGTTTCGTTCCATATCAGAGAAAACAACATAATTAATCCACCATGTATTACTCAAGTCCTTGAATTTTCCATCATTAAGTTTTTGTTGCCAGTCGAGCCACCAAAAGTCGATGCCTTTCTTTTCCATTGAACGAAGAATTGTATTAAACCATCCACTCATAAACTGTTTGTTTGATCCTTCATAAGGAATCAATCTTGTTGAATCGGGATTTACTCCCATCCATTTTGCCATAGCAGGAAAGTTTTCTTCGTAATTGGCAATACCATCTGCAGGATGAAGATTGAGAGTTATCTGAAGCTTGTTTTGTTTCAGATATTTCAAAAATCCGTCAGGATCGGGGAACAAACGGCGGTTCCATGTATATCCGGTCCAGCCACCTTTACCAGCCTCGGTATAATGCCAGTCCATATCTACAACCAATACATCCAATGGAATATTATATGTATTAAAGTTACTAATAAGGTTGCGTAGTTCATTATCAGAATAACTCCAGTAACGTGACCACCAGTATCCGAAAGCATAACGTGGAGGCAATGGTACTTTGCCTGAGAAAGTTGTGAAATCTTTCAAAGCCGACTTGTAATTATGCCCATAAGCCATGAAATAAAAATCCTGTCCAGCCTTATTTTTACGCTCAGCAACCCAAGGCCAGTCGGAATTATCAAATAAATAATTCTTTGAATCATCAATAAATGTCCATCCATCAGTAGACAGCAATCCGTCTTCTATAGGCATAGGTTTATTGTCGTGCTCGTGAATGCCTCCATTGTATCCGTCGAGTGTACGGTAAGTTCCTTTCAGATTACCTTTCTGTACATCACCGAATTTCCAGGTTACACTTTTATTATCCTTTAGAAATTTTACACGAATATTTTTGGGAGTAAAGCGTCCGCTGCCAACTTTATAGTTTAGCTCCATTTCGGATGTTTTAATGGTTAACCAACCTCCTTTGACACCTTGTGTAAACTGTGGCACTTGTAAGTTTCGATTTACAGCCAAAAAAGAAGCCTGATCATTAAACAGCTTAGTGCTATCCCATTCCATACGTATTACACGGGGAGTTATTACTGTAAAACGAGCATCCCCCACCCTGACTACAGCTTTCTGATTTACTTTGGTTTGATTACTTGATACTGCCTGCATATAAATAGATGGCAAAAGCAACATCATTAAAAGAATAATGTTTTTGAAGTTTTTCATGATTAGATTTATTTAGACTACTTATTGTATTACAAAAATATTGAATAAAATAGTATTTACGCAAGAATCTTCGAAATAAGAATTTAGAATTTTTATTAAACAGGTCTTATAAAGAGGCAAATGCCTGGTCTTTTTTATAGTATCAATTGGCTTTCACGTTACTTTATAGTACTTTTGCTGCCGTTTGGCTAATTCATGCAATATATATGCTTAATTTCCAGAGGGATTAATGAATCAGTCAACAATATAATCTATAATAATTTGTCATTGGGAAATGAATAATTAAAATGACAACAGAATCAAAAACAAATGACCAAAGACGAATTGCAGTCCAGAACAATTGACTATTTAAGATTTCCTTTAATTATCGGAGTGGTTTTTATTCACGCTTTCTCATCAGTAGTAATTGTAAATGGAGAGATTAAAACATGCGAATCTATTGGCCCGCTTTTCTATTACTCGAGTGAATTCTTTTCTCATGTAATTGCGAGAACCAGTATACCTCTATTTTTTATTATTTCCGGATTTCTCTTTTTCTATAAAAAAAGGTTCACACCCCAACTATATAAAGAAAAACTAAAAAGCAGATTCAAATCACTCTTTATACCCTATCTGTATTGGAATATCTTTATAATACTCTATCACTTTATTATCCAGAGTTTTCCAATAAAGAACAACTTATTATATGATGCAAGTATAATTATAAGGAACTTCACATTTACTGATTTTGCTCATGCATTTGGAATTCTTTCACCCTGCCCCATAAATTATCCATTTTGGTTTATAAGAGACTTAATGCTGGCCGTGCTAATATCTCCTCTTATTCATTCTTTTATAAAAAAGACAAAGGTTTCTGGAATTGTATTTTTAGGAGTTATCTGGTATTTAGGATTTTGGTTTCACCCGGCTATCATTCGTCCGGAAACACTATTTTTCTTTAGCCTCGGAGCATTCTTTAGCATCAATAAAAAAAACATCGTTGAAGAATCACACAAACTTTTCACTTCTTCAATAATTATATATTCAATAATCGCTATAGTTGACTTGCTAACGAAGAATTTTGATTTTAATATATATATTCATAAAATAGGTATTATCTGTGGATGCGTCTGCTTCATAAACATCATAGCATTCTTTATTGATAAAGAAAAAATCACTCCAAATAAGTCATTGGTTATTGGTAGTTTTATTGTATATGCCATTCATGAACCATTCATAAAAATATTAAGAATTATACTGTTTAGAACATTAAAACCGGAATCTGACGGACTAATGACTTTGATATACTTTATAATTCCAATTTTAATTATCTTCATTACGCTGTTTATCTATTACGCTTCACGGAAGCTTTTTCCCCGGTTTACAAAACTAACCACCGGAGGAAGATAACAATATGATACACATATTAGTATATTAATAGACAGACTATCCGCATATCAAGATATAATAAATCACAAAAAATCAGGTCTCACTAAAAATTGTTTCATTTTCAACTATTTTTTCCAGTTATAATATTACCTTTGACACCATAATTCTATAAAGCATTATATTTTGAAAACATTATCTATCGGAGACCTTAAGGCTCAAGTTCCAATTATTCAAGGTGGAATGGGCGTAGGAATCTCTTTGTCAGGCCTAGCCTCGGCCGTAGCAAACGAAGGAGGCATCGGCGTAATCTCTTGCGCTGGTTTGGGACTTCTATACAATAAATTATCAAGTAATTTTAGTGAAGCATGTGTCTTAGGTCTTAAAGAAGAACTAAGAAAAGCTCGCGAAATGGTTAAAGGAACTCAGGAAAAAGCCAAAGGCATTATCGGAGTGAATGTTATGGTTGCCATGACCAACTTTGCAGATATGGTAAAAACTTCCATTGCTGAAAAAGCTGACATCATATTCAGTGGAGCCGGACTCCCTCTTGATTTACCAAGTTTCTTGCCAAAAGGAAGCAAAACAAAGCTTGTGCCTATTGTTTCATCGGCACGTGCAGTAAAAATCATCTGTGAAAAATGGCACAGTCAGTACAACTATCTTCCCGATGCTGTAGTTGTTGAAGGCCCTAAAGCCGGAGGACACCTTGGTTACAAGGAAAATCAGATTACCGACGAACACTATTCTCTGGAAGAGATTCTGCCACAAGTAGTAGCTGAAGTTGCTGTGTTTGAAGAAAAATACAATAAGAAAATTCCTGTGATTGCCGCTGGAGGTATTTACACCGGAGCAGATATTTATCGTATGATGGAGCTTGGAGCTTCGGGCGTACAGTTAGGAACCCGTTTCGTTACCACTGAAGAATGTGATGCGTCAGATGCATTTAAGCAACAATACTTAGATGCAAAGGAATGGGATATTGAAATTATTAAAAGTCCGGTAGGTATGCCTGGCCGTGCAATTAGTGGTTCATTCATTAATCAGGTTAAGGAGGGCATCAAGCAACCTAAATCTTGTCCATTCCACTGCATTAAGACTTGCGATATTTCTAAAAGTCCATACTGCATTATGCTTGCTCTTTACAATGCATTCAAAGGAAACTTTAAAAATGGATATGCTTTTGCCGGAGCAAATGCTTATAGAGCAGAAAAAATTATGAGTGTTAAAAACACTATTTCTGAATTAATGAAAGAATGGAGAGAGAAAGAACTCTTCTCAAAAAAATAAAATCTATACTATACGGAAAACTAAAACGAGGACTTCCTGCTTATAAGGAGTCCTCGTTTGTTTTTAAAAGACGTTTTTACAAACTGTAATTTCTTCTTTTTGAAACTGCAATTGACTCATTTCAGGAATAATACTTGTAAAATGAGCTGATGCCATATGTGTTTTCAAGATTTTTCCACTCTCCCACTCTTCAACCATTATTAATGTTTGTGGGTTACTTACATCTTGAAGTAGATTGTAGCTTACACATCCCGCCTCTTTTCTCGATTCTTCAACTAAGACATTAGCCAATTTTAAAAAATCTTCAACTTTATCTTCCTTTACAAAAAATTTAGCAATCACTTTTACCATTAGATTTTCCTCCTATTAAAATTATTTTTTTAAGTTATAAAAAACAACATCAAAGATACAAATAGAATTGATACATCAATGAATTTTAATATAAGATTATTCTCTATGGATAAAAAACTATTACTAAAAGGACTAAAAATCATCCTGAATATTTGCATTCCTTTTCCAGATTCGTGTATTAGCGAACAATATATGGAAATAGAAAAAATATTGCCTTTTGATTTTTATTCTTCCTCTAAACGAAGTATAAGAACGTTCTTTGTGTTTTCATCAATCCGGAAACGGTTATCGGTTCTTTCACCCACAAGCCAAAGAATTGTTTCACCGGAGCACAACACATAAACCTTTTCTTTCTGAAGAATGGAGAATTTAGCATCAGTGAGATAATCGCTCACATTCTTTTTACCTTTCATGCCAAAAGGCACAAAGCGATCTCCTGCCTGCCATTTACGAAGCGTTAATGGAGCAGATATTTTATCCGCATCAAAGCACGCTATTCTTTTATCGCGTGGAATTACGAAATCGGGGGTATAAGGGATTCGTTCTTCCTTTATAACCGGTTTATCATCTTCCGGCTGTTCAATCTTTGACGATGAGTCTAGTTTCTTCATCAACAAATGTGTTCTGTCTCTGACTATAATCCACGAATCGGAAAGGAACTTCCGGCCCGATTGTCTATCCAAACTAAGAAATATATCATCTATCTGAGCGGGATTAAAACCAAGAGGAAATAGAATCTCAAAAAGTAATGAACGAGGAGAAGGTTCTGCCAGAAGCTTATCTATGGAAATCCCCTCCTCTGATATTACTCTACTCTTGCCATCCTCAATCACCTTGTTATATATAAGCGAAGCATCGGAAAGATGTGAAGCTGTTGAAAATAGACTAGCTTTAATAGAAGGATTAATAGTTTCCATCATTGGAAGAATATTAAGACGAATCTTATTGCGAGTATATTCATCCTGAAGATTGGTGCTATCAGTAACAAAATCTTGTTTCATTTCCTGCAAATAAGCAAGAATATCTTCCCGACTTACAGCCAGCAGCGGACGAACAATGCATTTATTCTTCGGACTAATGCCGGTCAGACCATTAATGCCTGTTCCACGGATTAGGTTAAGCAAAAGAGTTTCTACGCTGTCATCTCTGTGATGTGCCACAGCCACAACATCCGCATTCACCTCTTTGCGCAGCTCTTCAAACCAATTGTAACGAAGTTCCCGAGCAGCCATCTCAATGGAAACCTGATGTTCTGCAGCATAACCGTTAGTATCGAAATGGATTACGTGAAGAGGAATATTCTGTTCCTTGCAGAGTTTACGAACAAAAAGTTCATCGCGGTCAGATTCTTCTCCACGAAGATGGAAATTACAATGAGCCGCCTCGCAGGAATAGCCAAGATAAACCAACACTCGAAGTAAGGCAACCGAATCGGCACCTCCACTTAACGCAATCAGAATCTTATCATTAAGTCCGAAAAGCTTTTCTTTTTCAATATAATGGGCTATCTGAAGATGAAACATATCACAAAGGTAAGAGTTTTAACGAACAATAAGTATGCCTATGTTTATTTAAAAACATTCTAAATAATTTGTTCACTCAACTATTATACTNTATCTTTGTATAAAACAATGTAAAGTATGCGTTTATCTGAACTAAACACAGGCGAAAGAGGCGTAATTGTAAAGGTTATGGGCCATGGCGGATTCCGCAAAAGAATTGTGGAGATGGGATTCATCAAAGGAAAAGTGGTCGAAGTACTGTTGAACGCTCCTCTTAAAGATCCTATTAAATATAAAATTCTTGGATATGAAATTTCTCTTCGCAGAAGTGAAGCTGAAATGATTGAAATTATCAGTGAGCAAGAAGCTGAAGAACAAACTGGCGCATCGCCTCATTTTCACGGATCAATTAATGAAGAAAGACTTTTAACTGAGGATGAACTTAAAAATCTTGCTTTAAGAAAGCGTAGAACCATCAATGTAGCATTGGTAGGAAACCCCAATTGCGGTAAGACTTCTTTATTTAATCTGGCATCCGGAGCTCACGAACATGTGGGCAATTACAGTGGTGTAACAGTGGATGCTAAAGAAGGCTTCTTCGATTTCCAGGGCTACCGATTTAAAATTGTGGATCTTCCAGGTACTTATTCTCTGTCGGCATATACTCCCGAAGAGATTTATGTACGCCAACATATCATCGAAGAAACACCGGACGTTATAATCAACGTTGTTGATGCATCCAATCTGGAGCGTAATCTATACCTCACCACTCAGCTTATCGATATGAATGTGCGTATGGTGATAGCACTTAATATGTACGACGAGTTGGAAGCTAGTGGCAACAAACTAAATTACCGATTATTAAGTAAGTTATTTGGTGTACCAATGGTTCCAACTGTCTGCAAAAAGAACCTTGGAATAGAACATCTGTTTCACCTGGTAATCAACCTGTACGAAGGAGCCGACTTCTTTGGCAAGAATGGTGAGATTCATAAAGAGGTTTTAAAGGAATTGCAAGATTGGCATCGTACTAACGTGAACGAAGCCGAACATGAAGAACACATGGACGATTATGTGGCGCCTGATAAATCTCGTCAGAAGATATACCGACACATTCATATCAACCACGGACCGGATATAGAAAAAGGAATAGAGTATGTAAAAGCCGAAATCTCAAAGAACGAAGAAATAAGACATCTTTACTCTACCCGCTATCTTTCCATTAAACTGCTTGAAAACGATAAAAGCGTAGAAAAGTTTATCCGTACACTTCCTAATAGTACCGAAATATTTGCCGCTAAAGAAAAAGCAGCCAGAAAGATTCAGATTGCAATGAACGAAGATAGCGAATCGGCTATCACTAATGCAAAATATGGATTCATAACAGGAGCGCTCAAAGAAACCTTTATAGATAATCACTTGGAAAAGGATCAGATGACAAAGGTGTTGGACACCATTGTTACGCATAAAATATGGGGATACCCTATATTCTTCCTGTTCATGTGGATTATGTTTCAGGGAACGTTCTCTCTGGGGGCATACCCAATGGCTGCTCTTGAATGGCTGGTAGATGCTCTCAGACACTTTGTAGAAAACACTATGACAGCAGGTCCGCTGAAAGATATGATTGTAGACGGAATAATAGGTGGAGTTGGTGGAGTTATTGTTTTCCTTCCCAACATTCTACTACTTTACTTCTTCATCTCTTTAATGGAGGATTCGGGATACATGGCCCGTGCAGCATTTATTATGGATAAAATTATGCATAAGATGGGACTTCACGGAAAATCATTCATTCCTTTGGTTATGGGATTTGGATGTAACGTACCTGCTATTCTTGCATCAAGAACCATTGAGAACAGAAAGAGCCGACTTATCACCATATTGGTAAATCCATTAATGAGCTGTAGTGCACGCTTACCTATTTACCTATTGCTGGTTGGAACATTCTTCCCAGGCAAAGCCAGTCTGGTTCTGTTATCCATTTATGTAACCGGAATACTTCTGGCTGTATTAATGGCCCGATTGTTCAGCAAAGTGTTGGTTAAAGGTGAAGATACTCCTTTTGTAATGGAGCTCCCACCCTATCGTATGCCGACAATGAAAGCTATCACCCGTCACACATGGGAAAAAGGACAGCAATACCTCAGAAAGATGGGAGGAGTAATTATGATTGCCTCTATCATAATCTGGTATTTGGGCTATTATCCTAATCACAATTCATACAAGACCGTTGCAGAACAGCAGGAAAATTCCTATATCGGTCAGATTGGGAAAGCTATCGAGCCTGCAATCAAGCCATTAGGTTTCGACTGGAAACTTGGAATTGGTTTGGTATCGGGTGTTGGAGCAAAGGAATTAGTAGTGAGCACACTTGGAGTTCTATATACAAATGATGCCGGAGTAAGCAAGTCTAATCTTGCAGAACGTATACCTATTACTCCGCTAGCCGCTTACAGTCTGATGCTTTTTGTTCTTATCTATTTCCCCTGCATTGCCACACTCGCCGCTATTAAGCAAGAGTCGGGCAGTTGGAAATGGGCCGCATTTGCAGCGTTGTACACCACATCGCTGGCTTGGATTATCGCCTTTAGTTTTTATCAAATAGGAAATATGTTATTATGAGCTTACAAGAATTAATAGTTTCGGCAATTGTTTTCTTCTGCGTATTCTACGTAGGAAACAGAATTGTACTTTTTTTCAGAAATTCAAATAACAATGAAAACCCATGTGCAAATTGCACAAGTGGCTGTGAATTAAGAGATATGATGGAAAAGAAGAAGCAACAGTGCAGAGATTTGAAGAGGAACGAAAAGAAAAAATGCTGTAGATAGGCAAAATTATAGTGCAAGATGCTTGGATTTTAAGAAATATCTATTACCTTTGCACTCGCAATCACGAAATAAGGTCTCTTGGCCGAGTGGCTAGGCACCGGTCTGCAAAACCGTCTACGGCGGTTCGAATCCGCCAGAGACCTCTTTAAATCCTTGTAACTAACTGAATTTCAGTATATGGTTACAAGGATTTTTGCTTTAAGAATTAAAAAGAAGACTAAAACCACCGATTCTCAACGATTTAAGGGATTTTCGAGGGTTATATAGTAAAACCGATTTTTTTAAATTACTTTTGAATAGTATATAAATAATACACCTAAGTAAGCCAAAATATGAAATCGATATTCAGCAAAGAACAGCAAAGAAAGGCTTCTTTCATTTTGGAGAATCCTCTATCTAAGTTATCTGAACTTTATTCTAAATGAAATAAAGGACTTAGCTGTGGTTTGGTGAAACTATTCGGGCAAGATAGAAGGCAATACTTATACTACGTTTGAAACCGAAGCATTACTGAAAGACGGTAATCACTTCTGAAAAAAAGATACGAGGATGCCAAGATGCTTAAAAACCTCTACAACACTTTTATTTCCGAATTAGAAATATATCCATAAAGAACAAAATCAAGAAATTATTGACGAACGTACTTTTTTCAGAGTACATTCAATCTATTTTCTAACAAGGATTGGTATNTNNTGAAGAATCGGGCTCATTACGGACACGTGCAGTTCGTATTAGCGGAACGGATTATATTCCACCAAAGAATCAACCAGAAATAAAAAGTAAACTAAATGAAATTCTTTTTCAGCAAGAAGGATATACCAATCCTTTAGAGAAGGCGGTGTATTTGCATTGTAATTTGGCTCGTCTGCAACCTTTCATTGATGGAAACAAGCGGACTGCACGAATGATAGAAAGCATTGCATTGATGAACGCAGACATAATCCCTGTATATTCCGCTAAAGACTCTGATATTCTGAATTACAGAAAAGGATTGATAGCTTTCTACGAAACAGAGGATTACAGCCTATATGCTGATTATTTTCTGAATAGACAGATTGAAAGAATCAAGGATATAGAATAACAATTTATTTTAGCCTTAAAATTACCTCAACAGTACTGTTTATGCTGTCATCTATCCCAAACTATTAATTCCTGTTATTCCTACATTTTTTAGCCCCAAGCTATTAAGCTTAGGGCTCTTGAATTTATTAAGAGAGTTATTTTTTATAATCGAAATCGTAATGCCAACTATTTCTAAATACTTCTGACTCCGGAGTTCGTTCCTGACCTTGAGGTATTATACATGAAACACTTAAATATAGAGGTACCGTATCAACTTCTGCCTTTAAAGTCTTTCCCTTCAATTTAACGACTACATTCTTAGGAGCTTCACGATTGTATTTTAATCTATATAACAGCCCAACATAATATGAGCTATCTATTTTGTTATAATAATTATAACGCAACTCTTCTTTTAAATGATTCATATAATTACCTAAGCTATCTAGATCTCTAACAGAACGAACAGTGCGAGTACCATTTTCAACGCACAAAAAGCCCAACGGAACGTTTTTATACCTATCAACACCCTGGAATACTGAGGATATATTCTTATTCTCAAAATCCATAACCTCGATAGATTCCACTTTTTCTGCAATGCCATCTACAAAAGGTGGAATTCTACCCATCCACCTTCGCTCTGGATTGCATTCCTTACATTTAAGGGTTAAAAGATAGGTCTTGCTGCCACAAGCAGAATCATCAAGCACAACTTCTCGCATATCTACACTTTCTATCCTAAAATTGTGATAGTATGTCCAAAAATGGCTATGATACCAGAATCCTATGATTCCACCAATCACAACAATTACAATAAGAACAATTATAATAAGAACTTTTATAATTGACGATATTATTTTTTTCTTATTCATATATTATTATTTTCTTTTCACTATATAAAGAGTGCAAATATTTGAATTATTAGAAATAAGTAGTTTACCATCAGAATAATATTCTAATTGACTACCACCAGTTGCGTTTGTAATTTGAACATAATGATTTCCAATTAAATAATTATTCGAAACAAAATTAGCAGAATTATCAGCTTCTACAAAACCTATAACAAAAATATTTGAATTATTATATAAAGCATTTTGTATCTGGTCATAACTCGGAGCATTTATTGTTTCTACTCTATTACCTACATGGTTTTGAATAAAATCTGAAATTCTCCAAGCATATGTAGATTCTTTTAACTTACTGCGCTCGTTCAATTCATAATTTGTATAATTGTAATTATTTTCTTGAATAATAGTTGTTTGAAAAAGAGCATCAACTGTATTAAATCCTAAATTACGACACTCTTCAGCTGACAACGAGAATTTATTCAATTGCAGATCCCATGTATGAGAATGTCCGGATTGATATAGATCCTTAGCTACACTATTAAACAATTCAGGATAACATTGCATCAAGAACTTCTCAAGTACAGCTGCGCCACATGTCCCAGCGTTACCTTGATTAATAAATATTTTTTGATTCAATAGATCATTCAAATCTTTCTCGTATATCTCTTCATCAATACATTGGTAAGGTTGAGCTACTCCTAATCCATAATCCCTTGAATCTCTACCAGACTCAGTGCTAGAAGAAGAAGATGAAGAACTACCCCCAGCTGAAGACGTACCGCCGCCTCCTCCACCGCCTCCACCACCAACATTGTTCGGATAATAAGGCTGAGAAGCTGAATAAGGATATTGTGATTCATAATTATTATACTGTGGCATATATGGACATGTATGATAAGTTTTACTTTCACATGACATCCATTGTTGACAATATTCACATTTTGATTGACAGACAGTTACTTCTGGCAAAGTATAATTACATGGAGTTGTAGAAAGATGATACTGCCCTGTAGAATAATCTTCACAAGGGTAATATATTATTTCACTACCCATGCTTTGAGCACTTGCCGTTTGAATACCGATATTTATATTTCCTCCTGTTATCATTGGCAGCAAATTTACCTGAAATATCAGTATTATAATAAATTTCTTCATAATATTGACTATTTCTTATAGATTATCGTTCTTAAAACCTGTTTTCCGGCTTTAATATTAAGCACATAAGTTCCCTTTTGTAGACGGGGAGAGATTGACACTGTATGATTATCGTTCCTTAAATCACCAAGACTAATAACATCAACTAATAAACCAGTACTGTTGAAAAAACGTGCTTCTACATTATTTGCAGCATTCAGTAATTTAAATGTTGCAATGAAACTTACATCAAATGGATTAGGTGCTACTATAATTTTTTCCTCAACCTTCACTGATTCATTTGAAATTCTACTATTCATCGGCTTTACGCCGTTACGGTATAATTCAATATACATAGGGCGTTCTGGCTCACGCAATTTCTGAGAATAAAGGCTTAGGCTACCAGAAATCTGATTAGGCCAAATCTCCATTTTCATATTATCCATACGATAATCAACTCCTTGTGGACCAGTGTATCGCTCCCCTAATTTTAATTGAGAATTTTCAAAATGCATTATGCCTTTGTTGTCAATGTTGGCTTCAAATGGAATCGTTTGATTATTTATCACCAGATTACCTGCATATTTATTTCCATCCTTACCAAAATTCATTGTTACAGGTTTTTCACCGAGAATATACTTGCCACTCCAATCAAACATTACTACAATACCTTGATATTCACCTGATAATGAATTTATATCATTAGTCGTAATATTAATATTTGGCATCTCAGAAGGAATATTTATCTTACTACTATCATTGTATGCACGCTCGTGAAGATAGTTTTCTGGATTTGTTCTTTGTAATTCTATCCAAGCATCAGCATACCCAAGTTTTCCAGCACGTTCCAGATAAAATTTAGCTGTTTCATCATTCTGTTCTACACCATAACCATTTCTATAACACAAGCCAAGCATATAAAGGGCCGATGTCACATCATAATCAGCTGCCTGACGAAACAAGGTAGCAGCCTTTTCATAATCCTGTTCACATCCCAAACCTTTATAATACATAAAGCCCAGATCATAACGACAGATTACAGAACCAGCATCTACTCCAGTCTGGAAGCATTGAAATGCTTTATCAAAGTTTTGTTTTACTCCGGCATGAGCATCTTTAAACATCATACCAAGATTATGATACGCCTCTGGATTACCTGATTTACCAGAGTTTTCAAGATAATTTATTGCTGCTAGAGAATCAATGCCAACACCAACACCATGCATATACGCCATACCTAACGTATTCATAGCCATTGAATTCTCATTTTCGGCATACTTTTTCAATAAGACAACAGCTTGCGACTTCGTTATTTTATTATTTATACCCTTTATTGCATTGACAGCCTCCATTACATCCCTACAATCATTTGCCTTTTGAGCAAAAACACTAATAGGATTTACTATTGAAAGTAAGGCTATTAGAAAAGCACTATTTCTAATACTGCTTTTTACTATTGTAAATATATTTTTTACTACCATACAAATTCACTACCAACATTATTTTCTTTTACATTCTTCTTCTCATAAATACCATCTAGCAATCTGATAGCATAAGGACGATGTTTATAAAGTTCCTCAAGATTTTTATTCATTAAATTCTCACGATACCTATATTGTTCCCTTATTTTATTAACCTCCTTAAAATAAGCATACACTTGTGTTCTTTCTTTTACACTATCAACTTGCTCTGTAAGACCTGCACTCAGCAAACTGTTCCAAGCATTATTGCAATCATTATTAATATTATTTAAGGTTTTCAATTCAAAAAATGCATCGAGTTGATTTTTACTCAATACTTTATCAAGAAAATCCATCTCGTCATTCCATACATTTTTACGAGGATCTTTTTCCAACTCACGAGTTAAATCAAGAGCTTTTTTCATAATTTTTTCCAGCTGGTCTTTTTTACAAAAATCTCTTTGACATAAGCGCAAAACAAAGCCTATATTTTCACCTGAAATATTATTAAATGGAATTAAAATAGTATTGATTGAGTCTTTATACAAATTATCTACTGCAAGTTTTGACTTGACACGCTTTTGAAAGTTTTCCCTATAAACTATAGAGCAACGAGCCTTATTAATTTCTCGATTTAAAATCATACGATGTAAATTTGGTGCAATAATTTGAGGCACATAATAAGTCATTGTCATTTCCGCAAATTTTTCATCAGCATTCTCACAGCCTGTTTGCTGAACCCAGGCCTTTTGACTGTCAGTCAGTTCACACTCCAGACCCGGCATTTGTTGAGTCTGAGCGCTTATGGTACACATCATAGCGAAGGATGCCATAAACAATAAAAATGTTTTTTTCATTTGTAAAAATTTAAATTAGTGCGAGTATCTCAACCCGCAATTATATTCGTTAATAAATTTATTTGCTTCTTCATAAATAGCATCAGCAAAATTACTTTCTACTTTAGCTTTAGTAGAAACTATCCTATCGGCATATTGCATAGCTGCTTCTCTATTACCAATAATAGAATAAGATCTCATTAAATAAAGCTTTGGTAATAAATGCATTGGCTGCATATTCTCTATAATCTTCAAAGATTCAATAGCTTGATCAGTCTCATGCATTCTCATCTTTGCATCCCAAAGACCATAATAAACTTCTGGCGATGATGAGTATTTCTGAGCTCCAGTAAATGCGTTCTTAGCACTTTCATAATTACCTATCAAAATATAATTTCTGCCTAAAGTATTATAATAGGCTTCTGATGTTCCTATTTTATCCTGAAGGTCAATAAGATCCATGTCTCCTACATATTGACCGTTCTTGATAACGGCCTGAATTTTTGTAAGTTTTAATTGAGAATTAACAAATCTAAAATTCTTATAAAGGAAACATAATCCAATTAATACGATCATCACAGGAACTATAAGCGTACATCTATTTATGTATTTATTCGTATCCGAAACTGTAATAGCAAATTGTGATATCAAATATGCGCTAAAGCACATTACCATAAGCCATACACTAACAGATGTATATAAAAAATTTACCAACCCCATCAATGCAATAGCTATAAAAAAAACAAATAACTCAAGATTCTTCTTTTTATAAGATACTATTATCATTAACGCAAAGAATGACGCAAAGAATGACATTCCTATAATACCGCCTTCTATACCGGCTTCCAGATAATCATTATATGGCATAGCTACAAAATCAGCGTGTGCTCTTTCTGCCTTTGCGCCAGCATTTGACTGGAAATAACGACTTTGAGCTAAATTATAAGTTTTTTCAAACATACCATAACCATAACCCATAGGCTTCTCTACTATAAGTTGTGTCGCAGTTTTCCATATAAAAATACGCCCCTGGCTTGAACCTTGCTTGAAATTATACAATACTACAACAATTATTATTAATAGTGGCAGCATAACAAGCAGAGCAATATATTTATATTTTGTGGCTATACGCTTCTTTAAAATGAGCCAACATGAAACATAAATCACATTCAGCACTACTAAACCAATATAAGCCGTTCTACACTTCAGAACAATAACAATGAAAGTCAAAAGTAAATACAACAATAAATTTATCTTTCTTCTTTTTCCTACCATTATTCTATTAAGCACTACTACTAAAGCACCTATCAAGTATATGGCTGTAGAAGATGGATTCTCATTAAGACCAGTTATCGAGATAAAAGGATTAGAAGAATACATCACGTCTAGCATTTGGAAGCCTACAACAATTACATTCAAACCTGCTAGGAATAATATAATATTCTCTATAAAGTTCCATCTCAACCAGCCTTTTCGTAATTGTATTGATAATGCTAACATGAATAACAATGACGACACTAAGTACCAAGTTCGATACTGCTCAGAAGTCACTATTTGTGTATAAACTATCACATACGCTATCCATGCCACTACGAATAAAACCAGTCTATTGTTGAATTCTTTTGACTTGCATTGACTTTTATACATAGTAATCATCAGTAATAATGCTATCACACTTTCAGAAAGTAGCGAATATGATAATGATGGATAAACAAAAAGATGGGTATCCAATATTGAAAGTGCACATATCAGCATCACAAGAATTTGAGCTAGCATATCCTTGCGAACAATAGTAGTATTTTTCATCTTTAGTTAAGTATTGTTTTGATGTTAAGTCTAGAAAAGTTTTACCACCATACTTGTTTCCCTTTTTCGTAGGTAAAAATACGCTCCTCATGACCTTTTGTTAAATCATTCAGAAGGTATAATCCTCCGCTTGGCATATTGTCAAACACTAATTTCGTTTCTGTTGCCATCATTTTCCCAAGAACTCTCCACACTCCATGATCGTAAACATTTAACTGATATAAATCCCCTATTTCAATGCAGTTACCATCATTACGCGGAATATATCTAATCTTAGAAATTTTAGTAGGTGTTTTAAGTTTTAAGCCTACCCAATGTCCATCAGGACTAACGCCATTAAATCCAGTAAGAATGTTACCATCAAAAACTGTTTCTTTAGTTTGCCACTGGGTGCCTTGAGTTCCTATAATAGCTCCCTCTAGCTTATTATTAGCTTGGTCATAAAATTCAAGCTCATTAATATTTCCAAAAGAATTTTCAGGACTCATATATCTCAAATATTGATAGGAATTATTGTCGGTTACATTTCTTTCATACCAGTATCCCTCTGTTATGCCTTCATGCATAAAGAAAGTAGCAGCATCAGAGAAATCACTCTTATTACTTCCCTGGAACTTACCATACGCCATTCTAAAGTTAAAGAAATCCTGCTTACCAAAGAAAGGATACTTTCTATATAGAGTCATTGTCTCTTTATGTTTATAGTCGCAGGCCACATCTCTTATACTACCATCATCATTAATAATAAATGGATTCCCAACAGGAGTAAATGCTCCATTATCGTAAAATGCTATTGAATACATTATGTTTCTACCCATAGATTTAAATGTAACTTTATAACCTGTGATACGACCATAGTATACTGGGAACCAATCTTTTTGATCAAACACGCATATATAGGCTACTTTATGGTCAATATAGTGCTGTGGTATAGTTCTAGTTACATCAGCTGTCTTACAATATTCATCTGTTACATCTATATACTTGGGGTTAATAAACATCTCTGGTAATGACTTTTCAAATTTTAAATCATTAACAATATCTCCATTCATCTCAAAGCATTTTCTAAATACTTTTGGCTTCAGATAGCTATGGAAATATTGCGCTGTATCACCTGGTTCACAGCCCATATAGAAAGGTGTTGCTTTGCCATTTGGAAGCAATATTACGCTCCATTCATGTGCATTTGTTCTGTTACCCCAATGTGGAGTATAATCAATAGTAGAGGGAATACCAGCAGCTCTTAAAAGAGTTACAAGATATGTTGCCTCTTCACGGCATGTTCCGGTACGATGCTTACTTAGATCAGCCAAACTTGGTGGAAATTCTCCAATGTTATTAATAAATTCAAACTGGCTCATAACATCCGTAACCTTCAGGGCCTCAGATACAGCACTGCCTATCTTGAAAAAATCATTTTTATGATTATTCTTACACTTCTTTATAATTTGCCAATGCTGGTTATTATCTCCATTATACTCATTCTGAACCACTACTTCTTTACCTGTTCCGGGCTCTTCTTCTGATTCCAAGCACAAGCCAGAATCTTTATTCATTATTTTACACAAGCCATTACCAACAGGTATTATAATCCACTGTTGATGCTTAGCTCTTAGATAATTATATTTTCCAGCAACATTATTGGGCATCAAGCTTACCCAACGATTTTCAAGACAAACATTAGGATTATACTGCGGTGAAATTTTCCAACTTGGATATCCTTCATAGTCAAAACTCAATAAAAGATTATCATCAGCATCTGAATATTCTGTTAAATAAACAGGCTTCTCTATAGTACTTGCTAGTGTATCCATTGAGATATAATGACCAGTTGCCATATTCTTTACTAGACACAAAGAATCTGAGTAATCTACAAAGTCTGATTTCTGATTTTCTATTGAGGCTAACTCTATATAATCTAGCATAAAAGAATGGTTTACAGGCTTTATTACTATCTCATTATTACCTTTATTTAGATTTACAAGAATACCGAATCTACTACTTCTAAAAGTATGCTCAGACACTGTCGGTTCAAACCATACATTATCTATCAGCTTACCATTTATATAGATAGCTGCTTGAGTATCTCCACCAGATGTAGTATATCTAAAATTAACTAATTTAGAACTTGCGATATCCGATGGTACATTTATAATAACCAATTGGGGTTCGTTCTCTAACAGAACGGCTTTCCCTGTTGATGAGCTAGTTTCCTGTATTATTTTACAACCATTGCATTTTCCATCTGCAGCAACAAATCTTACTCCTCTTTTACTCCAGAACATATTTTTTCTGAGACATGGATATTCACACTTCACAGTGCTACGCCATAGGCTTAATGGTTCATTAGAAATGCGGTAAGGCAAAACATAATTCAAGAAATACTTTTTATCATAGTCCTTATTCCAATTAACCTTGTTCCAAACATCTACAGCCTGATTAATCGAATTAATAAGATAATCGGCATTTATGGCGCTGATATCAGATTTTCTCTGAAATTCTAATGGTTGTATTCCAGCTAATATCTGATTAAAGGTATTGCCACGTATTTCAATTGGAAGCCTACTTATAAAACCATATATCTTTTGATATTTCTCTGCTGACTCACCATATACTGAATAATAATATGGCATATTCTCTATTAAAAATTTTGCACAATCATACTTTAAATGGTCTGAATCATTTTTAAACGATTGTAATATTTTTAGTAGTTCTTGCTTATTTTCACCTGCATACAACAATGCTTTATCAAGTTTACTTTTCAGAATCTTATTATCCTGAGCATAAACATTGATATTAAAAATAATGCAAACAAGACATACGATGACTTTTGTTGAGATTACGCACTTCTCAATTACACTTTTGAATTTTAATTGTTTCATTTATTTAGACTAATAGTTTAATATAATTTTAAATTCAAAAGTATAAATTTTACTTTCACTACATTATATACTATGTTACATTTTATTTAAAACACGTTACACAAACCACAAAACTATCTTAATTTTCATTAAAATAACAAATGCAGACAGCATTCAGCTGATAAAAGGTAAGCGGAAGGACAGTGGAAAACTTTGCACTCCCACGTTCTGCTTGATACATACGACGACCTAACCATAGCCTTAAAGAACCTCCTTAGCCTTAGCACTCTACTGATCAATGGTTTCTGTCCCCTCCATTCCATTGATACGGTTTGGAAAGAAAATAATCTTTGCCTTCGACATTCTTGTAAAAACCTTAGCGAACAAGACAGTGTAATACAATTTATAATCACCTATTTTACAGATTGTTAAACAAACTCATTTTCTTTTGTAAGAAAGCTATATTTTATGCTTTCTCCGCCTCCAAGCGGATCACTGAAGCGACAAAACAATTCAAAAAAATCCCTGATAATTATTAATTATCAGGGATTTTTTTCTGGAAATTAGAATAGAAGGACCGTTCAAGCATCTTTATGATCGAAAGAGGAAAATCAGCCAGAAGACTTAATACGGCCTATAGCTGCAAATTGTTTCAGCTTGATTTAACTTCAAATAACTTTCTCGTATAGTTTGAACCAATCCAGTCCGTAGTTACCCAGACCCAAGTCTACGGTATCAATATATTCAAAACCGCATTTCTCATACAACAAAATAGCTGGAATATTCTTTTCGTAAACATCCAAACGAATAGATTTCATGCCTGACTTTTGAGCAAGTTCAAACGAAAAATCTATCAAAGTACGACCAACTCCTATTTTCAGGTATGAAGGATGCACTACAAAAGTACGCACAATAAAAATAGAACTGTAATCTGTATCTAATTTCCATTTAACACCATCATAGGCTTCTTCTGGCTGATGATCTAAAATAATTGAACCAACAATCTTGCCTTCATATCTAGCAACAAAAAGATTATTATTCTGAATACCAGTAACCGCATTTTCACGAATGGGATAAACACCTTTTATCCATCCGGGATAATTGGTCGTAGCAGACAAATAATCATTCAGATCATCGTACAGTCTTTCTAATTCATCAATATCAACATAAATGCCAGATTCTATTACTAAATTGATAATTACAACTATTTAAGCTACAAAGGTATAATTTCCATCTAAATAAAAGATACCGGTAATATATTTTAAAGCTGCTTTGGTAAATACCTTTCTATAAAAATAAAGTAAGCTCTCAATATCAAATTTATATTCAATAGTGTATTCAGTATCAAATACTGCAGGATATTCATCACCATCTTCTTTGGCACATTCAACATAGATAAGCCATTAAGGAAATAAAATAAAAATGCCCAAAGAATCTAAAAAAACTTTCATTTAGACACACAAATACGCATAATCAGCATTTTTATCAAATAAATAAAGAAATAAATCAAAATAAAACCGATAAAATATATCATTTTGATTATTTTTCTATATCTTTGATTAATACAACCTTAATCAAAAAGCCAACATTATGAACAACGAATTAGAGATGAACTCCAACTCATTGGTGAAATTTCTGCAAAAAAGTCCTGCTGAGTTTACCAAAGCAGATATAATCTCTTTTATCAGAGAGAAAGAGATACGAATGATTAACTTTATGTATCCTGCAGGGGATGGGCGACTGAAAACTTTAAACTTTGTAATCAATGATGCTGCTTATCTGAATGCTATTCTTACCTGCGGCGAACGGGTAGACGGATCGAGCCTCTTTACTTTCATTGAGGCAGGTAGCAGTGACTTATATGCCATTCCTCGTTTTCGCACTGCATTTGTTGATCCTTTCGCCGAAATTCCTACGCTAACAATGCTTTGCTCTTTCTTTAATAAAGATGGAGATCCGCTGGAAAGCTCACCGGAATATACATTGCATAAAGCTTGCCGGGCTTTCAACAAAGTTACCGGAATGGAGTTTGAGGCTATGGGNGAACTGGANTATTATGTTATAGCTCCGGATGACGGACTTTTNCCNGCCACNGATCAGCACGGGTATCATGAATCTGGTCCTTACGATAAGTTCAANCAGTTCCGCACTCTGTGCATGAAATACATTTCTCAAGCTAACGGAAAGATAAAGTACGGACANTCTGAAGTNGGNAATTTTACTCANGANGGANTAACTTACGAACAAAATGAGATTGAATTTCTCCCCTCTCCTGCTGAAGATGCTGCCGATCAGCTGATGATTGCCAAATGGGTAATCCGTAATTTAGCTAGTCAATATGGGTATAATATCACTTTTGCTCCGAAAATTACTGTCGGGAAAGCAGGATCCGGATTGCATATCCACATGCGTATTACAAAGGATGGAAAGAATCAGATGCTGGAGGATGGTAAATTGTCGGATACTGCACGGAAAGCAATAGCCGGAATGATGTGCCTGGCGCCTTCCATTACAGCTTTTGGCAACACTACCCCAACCTCTTACTTCCGACTGGTGCCACATCAGGAAGCTCCAACCAATATTTGCTGGGGAGACAGGAATCGTTCCGTACTGGTACGTGTTCCTTTGGGATGGTCGGCTAAGAAAGATATGTGTGCTTTGGCCAATCCGCTGGAAAGTCCAAGTGATTATGATACAACACAAAAACAGACTGTAGAGATGCGCTCACCAGATGGTTCGGCAGACATCTATCAATTATTGGCCAGTCTGGCTGTTGCTTGTCGCCATGGCTTTGAGATAGATGATGCATTAGGTATTGCCGAAAGAACATACGTAAATGTAGATATCCATAAGGAAGAGAATCAGGAACGGCTAAAAGCTCTCGACCAACTTCCCGACAGTTGCTCTGCTTCTGCTGACCGCTTGCAGCAGCAACGGGCTATATTTGAGAAAGACAATGTATTTAGTCCGAGTATGATTGATGGCGTTATCTGCAAGCTAAAGGCTTACAATGACACAACGCTTCGTGATGATACACAAAATAATCCTGCAAAGATGAAAGAAGTTGTGAATACTTATTTCCATTGCGGATAATCAAACAATCAATACACAGACTTTAAAACATTGTTTAGTTTTTAACTAAAGTATAAATTTAAAATACAAGTTCTGCATAAACAGAAGAATAATCAATTCTAAGATAATATAATAGTTACAAATGAAACCAGAATAGATTCTATAAGAGTTTATTCTGGTTTCGTTTTTGTATCTAACAAATCAGTGTCTGTTTTATATAAAAATAGAATTACACAAAATTCACAATAAAGCGTTAATATATAAAATACTTTAAAAGTACATCTTTTTGAACAAAGCATTAAGAATAAAAGCTATATATTTAACTTCAAATTAAACTCTTTAAAGCTAGACACAATATGAAAAAGATTATTCTACTATGTTTATTCAGTTTATCTCTATGCAATGTCGGTGCACAGAAAATATTAAAAAGCTTCCCTTTTTATATCGATGGTACTTTTAAAAAAGACTATGAAGAGTATAAAGCTGGCACTCCTTTAAAATTTAATCAGCTAGTATTAACTGAAAGAGGAGCGAATTCAGAAGAAACACTTAAAGCTGCTGTT
>JGI20225J20221_1000891_pt1 | contig 39421 bp, 35 predicted proteins | sample BioMet4_FD_20221 | JGI IMG/M metagenome (IMG submission 20221)
GCTGCACTCCGTAGTGGCACCGCCTGTGCCGCTGGACCGCTGGGCCGCGGGCTCCACGGCCTGAACGACAGCACGGGTGCTGCGGCCGTAGCCTATCGCTGCCTTCCGAGCGGCCGGTCCCGGCCAGCGATCCGGCTCCTGAGCGTACCTCGGCTGCGCTTAATCGTCGGTCCCATACCGGCACTCGAACCAGGGCTGGCCTACGCGTGTTCCGCAATGCCACTCGAAAATTGTTGTTTACCGTCCTTCACTCTGCTACGGCACTCCGCCCTTCGTCCAGGCCCACCGCCACTAGGTCCTGCATGGTTCGCCGCATCTACAGCCGCAGCCGGTCCGCTTTCAGCCGGCTCTCTAAGCTGGTGCCTGTCGGGCCGCCGGTCGTCAAGCCGCCTGCATCAGGTACCGGCGCGGCACCCCGTGCCGGTCTTTGTGGTCGGCCGTCCGAGGCCGGTCCAGCCGGCGCCAGGCCGTGCCACTACGAGTGTAGGGGCCGCCCTTTCGGGACGTTTTTCCCCATCTCCCGGGCGTTTCCGAACGGCCGGAGCCGGGCCTTCCACGGCGCCCAGTCCGCGTCCTGGCCCACCCCCCGGTCTTAGGCCCGGTCAAGGTATGGCCACATGGGCCAGTGGGGCTGGTCTGGCTGCCCTTAGCAGAGGTACACGCAGGAGGCCCTGCAATAACAAAAGACTGCTTCTCGGTTCGCGTCAAGCCGTGTCCTCCAACCTGTCCTGCGGTCCCCGGTCAGTATTAGGCCGCTGCATCGGTTCCCAGAACGTTAGCTCGTTGCGGTCGCTCTAGCTGCTACGCGACCGCGTAGCGCGTCGGTGACGTACATCTGCGGGCTAAGGCCTAGTCTGCGGATTGGGTACTCCTGGTGCCGGTTTACCCGGTCCCTGTCCTGCTTCGACTATTTGCTCTGGCCGCCCTTTGTGCCAAGGACAATGCCCGCACTTAGGAACGTCTTAGGTCACGGCCGGCACCTTAGCCGCGACAGCGGCCAGCCCTTTCGCCTAGGCTGCTATAGGGAACTTTCGTGTTTTTTATCGGTACCCGGTAGAATGGCGTTACGCCCCAGACGCCGGAACCGCGCCTCTGAAGTAAGTGAACATGTATTAAACTTGTTTTGAGATGAGGTCGACGTTTTTTAATAGAAGTTGACTAAAGCAAACTAGCTTTTCTTTTTCGCGGCGACGAGTGTCGGCGTTTGGGCCCTCAGGCGGGGCGAAAATCTCCTGCCGAAGGCGTAATTTGGCGCGGGCGCCGCACTAAGGGGTTAACGGGTTGTTGCGTTACCTTCGTAGGCCGCTAAGCAGGAGTCTGCCCGCCCGAAGTCATGTTGGACCCGGTACGCGTGCGTTGCCGAGTCTTAGCCCCGGCGGGAAAGCCCTGCAAAAAGGGGTAGAGGGCCCGCAAAGGCTTGCCGGCCTCGGCCCGGGAGGTGGCGCGGGTCAGGCGCAGGACCGGGTGGGTGGCCAGAATCCGGGCCAGTTCCATACCGGTGTACCCGGTCACGCCGACCAGACCGACGGGAATCGTCTCCATGTGCGTCCTCCGGGACGTTATTGTTTTCTGACGAAAGCCAGGCGCAGTTCGCACAGGAGGTTGGACAGGACGCCGGCCTCCTCTTCGGTGAGATTGCCCCGGGTCTTGCATTCGAGCATGGCCAGGAGGTCGATGGTGTGCTTGGCTTCGGGCAGGTTTTGCATGTAGCGGCCCGATTCCGGTTCGGGCGCCTCGCCCATGAGGACCATGGCCGAATGGGCCAGGGACAGGACGAAGGTGATAAACGAGACCGGCGGGAAACACGGTTCGTGTTCCGGGCGTGATTCCTTGCAGGTTCCAGTGCCGGCCGTGGCGTCGGCGCTGTCGCCGGTCGGGGAGGCGGATCCGGCGCTATCCTTGAAATCCGGCGAGATAGCCATGGGCCATCTTCCTCCTTGCGGGGTCTTGGGCCTTGTCGTTCCGCGCACTCCCGGATACACAGGTATGTCGCGAAACGGCAACCAGCCGTGGGTAGTCTTACCCCAAACCCGCCCGGCATGCATCCGCTTTTTGGCCCCGGGCCGGGGCGGCCGGGCCGGAAACGCCTGGAGGCAAGCCCATGCACACGAAGATCGTGGCCACCCTTGGCCCGGCGTCCCTCAATCCCGAAACCATGCGCGACATGGTGCGCCATGGCGTGCGTATTTTTCGCCTCAATTTCTCCCATTCCGATGCCGCCTATTTCGAGCCGGCCATCCGCACCATCCGGGGGCTGGAAGGGGAGTTCGGCGTGCCGCTCACGGCCCTCGGCGACCTGTGCGGGCCCAAGACCCGCATCGGCGAGGTGGCGGATTCGCCCCGCAACGTGGGCAAGGGCGAGTATCTGCTCCTTGGCCTGCCCGACGAACGGCCTGATCCGGCCCGGGACGAACGCGTGTTCGTGTCCCTGGACGTGCCCGAGCTTTTGGCCGGATTGCGGGTCGGCATGGCGGTCAATTTGAGCGACGGCCTGCTTCAGTTCCACGTCACCCGGGAGCTCAAGGCCGACCGGCTCTACGAGATCGAGGCCCAGAACGCCGGGCTTCTCTCGTCCAACAAGGGCATTGCCTTTCCGGGCAAGCACCATCCCATGCCGGCGCTCACGCCCAAGGATATCAAGGACCTGCACGAGGGCCTGGAAGTCGGCGTGGACGCTCTGGCCATCTCCTTTGTCCAGGGGGCAAACGATGTCCTCATGACCAAGGAGGAGATCAAGAAACACGGCGTGTGGGTACCGGTGATCTCCAAGCTCGAACGGCAAAACGCCGTGGACAACCTGGAGTCGATCCTCCAGATCACCGACGCGGTCATGGTGGCCCGGGGCGACCTGGGGCTCGAATGCCCGATTCCCCAGCTGCCCATTCTCCAAAAAAAGATCATCCGGGCCTGCCGCCATGCCCAGCGGCCGGTCATCGTGGCCACCCAGATGCTGTTGTCCATGGTGAAAAACCCGATCCCCACCCGGGCCGAATCCACGGACGTGGCCAACGCCATCCTGGACGGGGCCGATTGCGTCATGCTGTCCGAGGAGACGGCCGTGGGCGACTATCCGGTGGAGACGGTCAAGGTCATGCGGGAGATTTCGGACAACGCCCTGGAATACTATCTGGAGCGCATCCAGGCGCCGTACGCCCCCAAGCGGGAGAAAAATCCCCGCAAGTTCGTGGCCTATTCGGCCTGCCTGGTGGCCGAGAACCTGGAGAGCAAGGCCATTGTCTGCCACACCATAAGCGGCACCAATCCGCGTCTGACCTCCAGCCGCCGGCCGCGCCAGGCCATCTACGCCCTGACGCCCGACCCGCGTGTCATGCGGTTTCTCAACTTCGCCTGGGGGGTCAAGCCGCGCGTGCTCGAAGGCACGGACACGGACTACATGGCCCTGGTCGAATCCTTCGTGAACTCGTGCCCGGATTTCGCTCCGGGCGAACCGGTGGTGATCACGGCCGGCCGTCCCACGCCCGGTAACGACACCCCCGGCACCAACGAGATCAAGATCTATTACAAGTAGGACGGGAAGCATTGGGGGGAACGCTTTTGCAAAGCGTTTCCCCCAAGCCCCCTTCGAAACACTGAGGCATCGGGGATAGAACCTTTTAGAGAGGCGGCTACCGGTTGTGGAAGTGACGTTCCAGCATTATCTGCTCGGCATCTTTGCCGTGGGCAACAACATCTCGGCCTTGCCCATGCACATGAACCTGTGCAAGGGCCTGAGCAAAAGCGCCCAGCATCGCCTGTGCCTGACGGCCACCACCGCTTCCCTGGCCACCATGGCCGTGTCCTTTCTCATGGGCGCGGCCGTGCTGGAGTTTTTCGGCATCTCCATTGCCGCCTTCCGCATCGCCGGCGGGCTCTATCTCGCAACGAGCGGCCTTGGTATGCTGCGAAGCAAGAGCGACGGCGACTCTTCCCAGACGTTCAGCCTCTCCGAGGTGATCCCCATCGCCGTGGTGCCCATCGCCATTCCGCTGACCTCGGGACCGGGGGTCATTTCCGCCATTATTCTTTTTGCTCAGGAAGCCCACGGCCTGCCCGGGCTGCTCAAAATCGGCGCGGCCATCGGCACCGTGAGCGCCATCAACTATCTGTCGTTTTATTTTTCGCCGGTCATCATCCGCGTGCTCGGCCACACCGGCATGGACATCTTCACCAAGGTCTTCGGCCTGATCACCTTGGCGCTCGGCGTGCAGTTCATCCTCACGGGCCTGTCCACGTCCTTTCCGGTGCTGCTCCATTAGCCGGGCGACGCCGGCGGGACAGCCCCGCCCCTTGCCTTGTCCGGCCGGGAGCGATAGGAAAACCCCATGAAATTCATGCGCCAACAACCGGCCACCGCTGACGCGGCGCCGACCTTCCAGTGTCTCGTCTGCGGGAAAATCGTCAAGCCGACCAGGATCACCGAGACCGAGGACAGCATCGTGTATACCTTGGAGTGCAGCAAGTGCGGGGCCAAGGACACGGTCAAGGTGAAAAAGCCCCAGGCCTAAGCCCCAGGCGCGACAACCCCCGGGGACCTTGGCGTCGCCCGGGGGAGTGACACCGCTCCCGGTGCGGGATTCCAAAGGGCACAGCCCTTTGGCCGCCGGAGGCGTCTCTTTTCCCCCCAACCGCGCGGCCTACCTCCTCCGGCCCCGCCCGAACGACAGGATCACCCCCAGGCACGAAAAGACCGCGAACACCGTCAGTCCCACCCGCATGCTGACCAGGAATGCCGGCAGGGTCGCGGGCGTGATGAGCGCGTCGCCCATGAAAAGGGCGAAGATGAAGGTGACCGAGGTCATGCTGACCGCCATGCCCAGGGTGCGCATGGTGGCGATCATGCCCGAGGCCAGCCCGAACTGGCGCTTGTCCACGCTGCCCATGATGGCCGTGGAATTGGGCGTGATGAAAAGCCCGAATCCGGTCCCGATCAGGGCGAGCTCCCCGGCCAGCAGCCAGATGGGCGTTTCCGGGGCGATGCTGCCCGCGGCCGCGAGCAGCCCGGCCGAACTCACGAGCATGCCCACGGTGGCGAGCTTCCCCGGATCGAACCGGTCGGCCAGGCGGCCGGCCACGGGCGAGGCGATGACCTGCATGATGGGCTGGAACAGGAGCACGAATCCGGCCAGCCGGGGCGGCAGGCCCTTGGCGTATTGCAGGTACAGGCTCATGAGAAAGGTGATGCCGAAGGTGGCGGCATAGTTGCCGAGGGCCGCCAGGCAGCTCAGGGTGAAAAACCGGTTGCCCGTCAAAAGCGACACGTCAAGCAGCGGACTTTTGGTGCGGGACTGGAGGCGGACGAACAGTACCAGCCCAAACAGACCGCCGAGCAGCATGGCCGGTCCGAGGGGCAGTTCCTTGGCATGGGCCGCGCCGAGCATGAACAGGCAGACCCCGGTGGCGTAGACCAGCCCGCCGCGCCAATCCATGCGTTCGCCCGAAGCGTTTTTCGGCCCCTCGCGCATGCCCCACAGGCACAGCAAGGTCGCGGTCAGGCCGATGGGCACGGGCATGAGGAACACGTAGCGCCAGCCGAAATGCCCGGTCACATAGCCGCCGAGCACTGGTCCCAGGGACAGTCCGGCATAGGTGCAGGCCGAGACGATGCCGATCTTGCGTCCGCGNAGNTCNGGCGGATAGGCGGCGGCCACCAGGGCNAGCGANCCGGACAGCACCATGCAGGCGCCGATCCCCTGGAAAAACCGCTGCACCATGATCATGTGCACGGATTCGGTAAACCCCAGGGAGCAGGTCAGGGCCGTGAAAACCGCCAGGCCCGGCAGCAGAATGCGCCGCTGGCCCACGATGTCGCCGTAGCGGCCGAAGGTGAGCATGCCCATGGCCAGGGANACGACATAGAGCTGTTCGACGAGGCCGAGCTGCATGGCCGTGGCCCCGAGCTCGCGGCCCAGGGAGGGCANGGCCACGCCCACGGCCGTGAGCATGAACGGCGCCATGAACTGGGCNATGCAGACCGTAATCAGAACCAGANCCGGCGAACCGGCTTTGGGGTAAGGCATACGAAATCCCCAGGGTTGCGGTAAGAANGAGGCGTCGGGAAAGGGTGTTTTCACCCTTTGACAGGACGCGTCAAGCNGNGCCGCGCANGCGGCTGNGGGCGACGGGCTAGTCGCACCGGTGGCGGCTNCAGGCGCCTTCCTGCATGAAGACCACGGATTCGGCGATGTTGGTGCACTGGTCACAGACCCGCTTGAGGCTGTGGGCGATGAAACTCAACTGTACGGCCCGCTCCACCGGGCGGGCTTCCTCGCGCATGTAGGTGGTCATTTCCTTGAGAAAGGCCGTGTTGAGATCCAGGATGTCCCCGGACTCGGCGCAGATGCGGCGGGCCAGATCCAGGCTCCTGTCCGTGAAGCAGGCGGCGGTCAGGACCATGAACTCGCGGGTGGTGTCGGCCATTTCCCACAGGGTGGGGGAAATGAGCGCGGGCGGGCGTTCGAGCAGGATGCGTCCGCGTTCGGCAATGCTCACGGCCTGGTCGCCAATGCGTTCGATGTCGCCCACAGCCCGCATGCAGCCGAGGATGTAGCGCAGGTCCCCGGCCACGGGTTGGTGCAGGGCGAGCAGCCGCAGGATTTCGGCATCCAGGGCGCATTCCATGGCGTCGATGGTCTCTTCGTCGGCCAGGGTCGCCTCGATGGCCGCGGCATCGCGGCTGAAAACCACGGAGACGGCCTTGTCCACGGCGGCCTGGGCCGTGCGCAAGGCCGTGAGCATATCGATCTTGAGCTTTTCCAAATCCGATTCGATGAGTCGTTCCATATGGCACCTCCCCCCTGAGCGCGCATGAGGAGTCAAGTCATAAACGCTATACGTTACGCCAGGCCCTGGCAAGGGGCAGGACGCGCCGGCGGGGGCGGCGCGGTTTTTCTGGAATCCGTAGGGAGAGACGTGTAGCGTGAATCCGGACAGTTCCAAACGGCGCGGAACAGGAGATGTGCCCGTGAACTTTGCCCCGAGCCTGGCGATCCTCGTGGTGGATGACCAGCAACCCATGCGCAAGACCATCGCCTACATCCTGCGGCAGGAAGGCCTCAAAAACCTCAATTTCGCCGAGGACGGGGAGACCGCCTGGTCCATCATCAACCACGACCCGGTGGATATGGTGCTGCTCGATTGGAATATGCCCCGGATGTCGGGGCTCGAACTGCTTTCGCGCATCCGGCGGAGCGAACAATACGGCCGGCTGCCCGTGGTCATGATCACGGCCGAGGCCAACGAGGAACATGTCCTGGCGGCCATCGACGCCGGCGTGACCTCCTATATCGTCAAGCCCTTCGCCCCGGCCACGTTGATCAAGAAGATGCACGAGGCCTTTGAGCTGGCCCAGCGGCTCAAGCGGCGGGGAGACTGATCGTGACCTCGGTGCCCCAGGCGTCGTCCGTGCGCATGGTGATGTCCCCGCCATGGGCCTGGGCGATGAGTCGGGCCGAATAGGTGCCGAGTCCGGTGCCCTTGGGTTTGCCGGCCGTGGCGTATTTTTCGAAAAAACACCCCCGTACGCTTTCCGGCACCGCGCCCTGGTTGCGGATGACCACCCGGGCCAGATCGTCCTGGCGGCGGCAGTCGACGGACACGGTCGCGCCGTCCGGCGAGGCTTCCACGGCATTGGCCACCAGGTTGGCCAGCATGGAATAGCACAGCAGTTCCTCACCCCGGATCAGGAAGCGATCCTCCGGGCCGGCCGGCCGGCCTTCGCGGGTGAGTTCCAGGGCGAAACGATGGTGGGCGGCCGCATCGGCGTGCACGCTCAGGATCTTGCGTACCAGTGGCATGAGGTCCACGACCTCCGGGCATAGGACATATTGGCCGCGCTCCATCTTGAACAGGGCCGTGGACAGGTTGACCATGGACAGCATGGTGTAGCCGGCGTCCTCGATGCAGTCGAGCATTTCGCGCTGGTCGTCGGTGAGGTTGTCGGCCAGGCGCAGCAGCTGGGGCAGGCTGATGATGGTGGTCAGCGGCGACTTGAGGTCGTGGCGCATGATGCGCTCCACGTCCTCCTTGAGCCGGGCGTTCTCCAGGGTCACGCGCAAGAGCTCTTTTTCGGCGGCCACCAGCCGGTACTGGTCGAGCCCGGCGTCCAGGGCCTGGGACAGGCAGGGGATGGGACAGGGCTTGGTCAGGAAGCGGAAGATNTGCCCCTCGTTGACGGCGTCCATGGCAGCGGTCAGATCGCCGTNGCCGGTGAGCATGATGCCCACGGTCAGGGGGGAAATCTCGTGGACTTTTTTGAGNAACTGCACCCCGTCCATGCCNGGCATGCGCAGATCCGAGACCACCACGGCAAAGGGCCCGGCNTNGCGCACGGTCTCAAGGCCCATCTCGGGTCCCCGGGCCGTGGTCATGTCGTAGGNACGGCACAGNCCGCGGCGCAGGGAATCGAGCACGGCCTGCTCGTCGTCCACGAAAAGCACCTTGACGCACTGGGGCATGGCGCATCCTTCCGGGTTTTTCTCGCCATACCCCAAATGCGTTGCAAGAACCAGCCGGTCAGAGGCCGCGCAAGGCGAAATATCCGGCGCAGAGCCACAAAAGCACGGCNTGGGNCCGNAAAATNCGTTGCACGGCNCGGGGNGCGGACAGCAATCGCGNCGACAANGGCACCNAAACTCGCATAGAGCAGCATGCCGCCAAAGGCGAGCAGGCAGATCGGCGCGGCGAGCAANGCNACCGTNCCGGGTGNCGGCATNCCGTCCGTGGCGAAAGGCGGCAGCAGGGCGGTCAGAAAGCCCCAGGCCTTGGGATTGAGCGCCGCCACGAGGGCGCCCTGGCCAAAGAGTGCCGCCACGGCGCGCGCGTTGAGGGCCGTATCCGCCGGTGCNGCGCCNGAAGCGGTTNCGGGCCGNCGCCACAAGGTCAGNCCGAGCCAGGCGATATAGGCCGCGCCGGCCAGGCCGGCCAGCNGCAGCAGGACNGGATTGCCCGCCAACCGGGACAGGCCGAACAGGGCGGNCGTCACCTGCACGNCGGTGATGCAGACATTGCCCAGGGCCGTGGCCGCGACNGGTCGCGGACCGTGNCGCATGCCCAGGGACATGGCCTGGAGCATGGCCGGACCGGGGGTGAGCATGCTGACGGACACGACCGTCAGATAGGGGCCGTAAAGCGCGATATTCATGGCGACGCCTCGCGATGGTGGATGGGTGTAAAGACGCCTCCGGCGGCCGGGGAGAATTATTCCCCCCGGCCCCCAGGAAGGGCGAAACCATCAATCACGATACGGAAGTTCGGGAATCCGCGCGTCCGTTATCCCTGTCGGGATGGGTCCGGGAAGGGGGTGACCCCCTTCCCGGCCGCCGGAGGCCTCTTCCCTCTCCTGCGAACTAGCGTCGCCAGCGTTCCATGAATTCGGCGGCGGTGCCGCCGGCGGTGATGTGGGCAATCAGCGCGGAGCCGAAGACCACGCCGTCGATGAGATCGCCGAAGGCGGCGAGTTGGGCGGGTTCCTTGATACCGAAGCCCAGGGCCACCGGCACCTTGAACAGCCGGCGCACCACGGTGAGGCGTTCCTTGATCTCGGCCGGCAGCGAGTCGCGCATGCCGGTGGTGCCGAGCACGGACACGAAGTAGACATAGCCGCGGGCCTTGGCGGCGTAGGCGGCCAACCGGTCTTCCTTGGTGTTGAGGCCGACCAGGGGAACGAGGTCCAGACCTTCCTTGGCCAGGGCCTCGGTCATGGGACCGGCTTCCTCCAGGGGCAGGTCGGGCACGATGCAGCCGGAGACCCCGGCCGCGGCCGCGTCGGCGGCGAGTTGTTCCAGACCGTACTGGTAGAAGGGGTTGTAGTAGCCCATGAGCACGAGCCCGGCCCGGTAACGGCCCTTGCGCCGGGTCAGCTCCCCGAGCAGCCAGGACAGGCAGACTCCGCCGGCCAGACAATCCAGGGACGCCTTTTCCACCACCGGACCGTCGGCCACGGGGTCGGAAAAGGGCACGCCGATTTCGATGATGTCGGCGCCGCCGGCATCCAGGGCCTCCAGTTCGTCGAAGAACCGGTCCTTGTCCGGGAAGCCGCCGGGCAGAAACGGAATGAGCGCCTTGCGGCCGGCGGCNAGNGCCTCCATCATGCGGGTGGTGAGAATCGAGGTGCTCATGACGCGGCCCCTTGCTGCTGGCGTTCGTAGGCTTCGATGATGTCGAGGTCCTTGTCGCCCCGACCGGACAGACACACCACCACCTGGCTTCCCTGGGGGATTTCGGCGCGGTGGGTCAGGACCCAGGCCACGGCATGGCAGCTTTCGAGGGCCGGGATGATGCCCTCGCGGTGGCACAGGGTCTCGAAGGCATTGAGTGCCTCGGCATCCACGGCCATGTCGTAGCGCACCCGGCCGATGTCGCTCAGATAGGCGTGCTCGGGCCCGACACCGGGATAGTCCAGGCCGGCCGAAACCGAATGCGAGGGCAGGATCTGGCCTTCCGGGGTCTGGAGCAGCATGGAGCGCATGCCGTGGAGCACGCCGGGCGTGCCGAGGTTGATGGGCGCGGAGTTGTAGCAGCCCGGCTCGCCCGTGCCGCCGGCCTCCACGCCGATGAGCTTCACCTGCTCGTCCGGCACGAAGTGGTGGAACATGCCGATGGCGTTGGAACCGCCGCCCACGCAGGCGACCACGTAGTCCGGCAGCCGGCCCATCTTGTCCAGGCACTGGGCCCGGGCCTCCAGAGAGATCACGGCCTGGAACTCGCGCACCAAAAGCGGAAAGGGATGCGGTCCGGCGGCCGTGCCGAAACAGTAATGCGTGGTGCGCTGCTCGGCGATCCAGTAGCGCAGGGCCGCGTTGATGGCNTCCTTGAGGGTCTTGGTGCCGGACTCGATGGGCACCACTTCGGCGCCGAGCAAATGCATGCGTCGGACGTTGTGGGACTGACGCACCACGTCCTCGGCGCCCATGTAGACGATGCAGTCGAGCCCGAGCATGGCGGCGGCCGTGGCCGTGGCCACACCGTGCTGGCCGGCGCCGGTCTCGGCCAGGAGCACCTTCTTGCCCATGTACTTGGTGAGCAGGCCCTGGCCCATGGTGTTGTTGATCTTGTGGGCGCCGGTATGGTTCAAATCTTCCCGTTTGAGCCACAGNTNAAATCCCAGCTCCCTGGACAGGTTGGGACAACGATAGAGCGGCGAGGGCCGGCCGACGTAATCGGCCAAGAGCGCCTTGAGCTCCGTCTGGAACGGCTCGCTCGGCACGATGGTCTTCATGGCCTCTTCCAGTTCCAGAAGCGGCGGCATGAGGAGCTCGGGCACGAACTGCCCGCCGAAATCGCCAAAGTAACTTTTACGCATGTGGAGTGCCTCCGGCGGCCGGGGGAACCTTTTTTTCAAAAAAGGTTCCCCCGGACCCCTTCCCAAAAACTTTCAATGGGCTTCGCGTGGTCGCGCGATCTTCCTCTTGTTTCCCCATTGCGGCGCTTCGTCGCTGGCGCCCTTTTGGGCCGGAATCGTGTCCGGCGTCGCGGCGGCTTGGCGCCGCGTGTCGCCGGATCGATTCCGGCCCAAACGACCCGGGTCACGCCGCTTGGCGTTCCCGACGGCCGGTCAGCCCGCCCCGTCGCAGGGGTCCGGGGGGATCATCCCCCCGGCGGGGTCTGGGGCAGCGCCCCAGTCTTCTCTCCCCGCCTGCTCAGCTCCCCCTCACGGCCCAAAGAGACCTCCGGACTTTTGCCAACTCCTTGAGGCCGGGCGAGGCTTCGACGCCGGAGTTGAGGTCAACGCCATGGGGCCGGGCCAGGCGCACGGCCTCGACCAGGTTGTCGGGGCCGAGGCCNCCGGCCAAAAGCCAGGGCATGGGCGCGGCCAGTTCGCCCAGNGTCTGGAAGTCCAGGGTCTGGCCGTGGCCACCACCCGAGGTGCCGGCATCGAGCAGGGCGTAGCGGATCGAACCGGCGAACGGGGTCATGGCCTCGGCCAGGCTCGGGATATCGGCGTGTTTGCGGGGCCAGAAGGCCCGGATCACGCGTTCGGGGCCCACGGCCTGACAAAATTCCGGGGACTGGTCGCCGTGGAGCTGGGCGAGGTCCAGGCCGGCCGCATCCATGATGGCCAGGACCTCGTCCAGGGTCTGTTCGACGAACACGCCCACGCGTTTGGCCGTGGTCCGGGGAAGGGCGGCGACGTGTTCGGGCGTTACCCGGCGCGGGCTTTTGGCCGCGAAGATGAATCCCGTGAAGTCGGCCCCGGCCTCGGCGCAGCCGATGACATCCTCGGCGCGGGTCAGGCCGCAGATCTTGACCACGAAGGCGCTCATGCGGGCTCCTTGCCGGTAAGCCGTGCCAGGGCCGCGCCGGGATCGGTTCCGGACATGAGCGAGGTGCCGACGAGCACGGCGTCGAAGCCGAGTTCGGCCATATGCAGCACGTCGGCCCGAGAGCTTAGGCCGCTGGCCGAGATCCAGATGCGGCCTGGCCGTTTGCGCGGGGCGAGGCGTTCGGACACGGCCAGGTCCGTGACCAGGGTGTCCAGGTCGCGGTTGTTGACCTGGATGATGTGGGCGCCGACCGATTCGGCCCGGGCCAGGTCGGCCTCGTCAAAGACCTCGGTAACGGCTTCCAGGCCGGCGTCGTAAGTCAGGCGCAGCATTTCGGCCATTTCCGCGTCGGTGAGCATGCGGACGATGAGTAGCAAGGCCGAGGCCTTGGTGGCGGCCGTGGCCGCCACCTGGAGCGGATGGATGAGGAAGTCTTTGCGCAAAAGCGGCAGTCCCGGGGCGCTCATGGGTTCGAGGTAGTCGAGGGAACCCTTGAAGTAGGTCTCCTCGGTGAGCACCGAAATGGCGGCCGCGCCCGAGGCGGCGTACATGGCGGCCACGTCCTCGGGCGGGACGTCGAGGTTGATGTCGCCCTTGGACGGCGAGGCCCGCTTGTACTCGGCGATGACCGCGATGGGCGCCTTGGCGAGCAGGGCGTCGGAAAAGCACGGCCGCTTGCCGGTATACGGCACGGGCAGGGCTTGGCTGGCCTCAAGGGCTTTCAGCCGGGCGACTTCGGCCTGCTTGGCGCCCCGGAACTTCTCAAGCATGGAACACGTCCTTGAAAAACGCGGCCGCGGCCCCGGCGGCAAGGGCCTGCCGGGCCTTGTCCACGCCCTGTTTGAGGGTCAGGTCGTCTTCGAGCAGGTGGAGCGCGCAGCCGAGGTTCAGGGCCACCATGTCGAGCATGGCCTCGTTGCCCCGGCCGGCCAGGATGTCGCGCAGCACGGCCACGGCCTCGTCGCGGCCCGAGACCACGACATCGGACGGCTTGCGCTCGGCAAAACCGAGGTCCTTGGGATCGACCCGGTCTTTTTTAATCCAGCCGTCGCGCAGCCAGCAGACCGTGGCCGGGCCAAACGGCGTCAGCTCGTCGAAGCCGCCGGCGCCGTGGACCACCGCGCCCCGGGCCAGACCCATCAGGGCCAACACCTCGGCCATGAGTGGCACGTGGCGGGCGGAGGGCACGCCCAAAAGCTGGTGGGTGGGCCGGGCCGGGTTGAGCAGGGGGCCCATGAGGTTAAAAAGCGACTGCACGCCGAGTTCCTTGCGGATGGGTCCGATGCGCTTGAAGGCCGGGTGGTAGTTGGGGGCGAACAGGAAGACGAAATTATGCTTGGCCAGTTCGGCGGCCACGGCCTCGGGCTCCACGATCAGGGGGAAACCCAGGGCTTCCACGGCGTCGGCGCTGCCGCAGGTGCTGGAGACGGCCCGGTTGCCGTGCTTGACGACCTTGTGCCCCAGGGCGGCCAGGTAGAGGGCCACGGCGGTGGAGCAGTTGAACGAGCACGTGTTGTCGCCGCCGGTGCCGCAGGTGTCGATGCGGTTTTCGGTCAATCCGGCAACGAGGCGGGCTTCGGCCAGGGCGGTGGTGACGCCGGCCGCGATTTCCACGGCGGATTCGCCCTTGGTCTTGAGGCCCATGAGGAAGGCGCCGACGCACGAGGCAGGCATCTCGCCGGTGTACATGGCCCGGAAGGCATGGGTGGCGAGTTCGGGCGGCAGGTCTTTGCCAACGGCCAGCAATTCGAGGCATTCGACATGTTTGTCCACGGTAGGGCTCCTTTCGGCCAGGCAAGATGGCGTTACATGAACGGCTCGGTCAGCTCCTCGCGGCCCAGGTTGACGAAAGCCCTGGCCCGGTCGAGTTGTTCGGCCGCGATATCCTTGGTGATGCCGGTTTGGGTTTCGAATTCGGCGGACTTGGCGAGTCGCTTGGCCTCGATGAGCCAGCGGTGAAAAATGGGCGGCAGCTCGCCGGTGTTGGAGAAGAGCTGGCCAAAGGCGTCGGCCACGCCGTCGGGATCGAGGACGTCGAGCTTGTGGGAGAGAAGGAAGGCCTCGGCTACGTAATGCATGGCCAAATAGGCCCGCCCTACGGCAAAGTCGAGCAGGTTTTCCGAGGCCAGCACCCGGGCACCGTGCAGGCTGTCCTTGGCTTTTCTGATCAGGGCGGGAATCGTGTTCAAAACCGTCAATCCTTGTTGCGGTGCGCGTCGGGGGAAAGCCTCCGGCGGCCAAAGGGTTCCACCCTTTGGAAACCCTTCAGGGGGGCGGCCGGTGGCAGCGCCAGTGCCCGAGTTATTTTTTGAGGATCTTCTCCGGGAAATTCCCGAGCAGCTTNACCCCGTCGGGCGTGAAGACCGATTCCGGGTGGAACTGCACCCCGACCCAGGGNCGGTCGCGGTANGCCAGGCCCATCACNTCGTTGCNGTCGGTCCAGGCCGTGATTTCGAGCTTGTCCGGCACCTTGGCCGCGAGCACCAAAAGCGAATGGTAGCGGCAGCACTCCATGGGGTTGGGCAGNCCGTCAAACAGGCCCNACTCCCGGTGGAACACNTCNGACGTCTTGCCGTGCATGATGCGGTCGGCCACCACCACCGGCGCNCCGGCGAAATGCCCCAGGATCTGATGGCCCAGGCAGATGCCCAAAACCGGCGTGGTCACGGGCAGCTTTTCCAGNAATTGCAANCAGAGCCCGGCATTGGTCGGGGTGCTCGGTCCGGGCGAGATGCACACNTTGTCCAGGGTGCCCGAGGCGGCCAGCTCCAGAATCTCGGGATCGTCGTTTTTTTTNACCACCGGATCGTGCCCGAGCTGCTGGAAGGCCTGGACGACGTTGAAGGTGAACGAGTCGAANTTATCAATAAGTAAAAACATCGCCATCCTCCTTGGCCGCCATGACCTCGGCGAGCACCCGGGCCTTGTTTTGGCACTCCATCCATTCCGTNGCCGGCACGGAATCGAAAACGATGCCGGCGCCGGCNTGCCAGGTGAGCTGGCCGTCGCGAATCCAGAGGCTGCGGATGGTGATGCCGGTGTCGAGGTTGACCGTGCCCTCGTCCAGGCCGATCCAGCCGATGCAGCCGGCATACGGCCCGCGCGGCAGGCCCTTTTCGAGTTCGGCGATCATTTCCATGGCCCGGACCTTGGGCGCGCCGGACAGCGTTCCGGCCGGGAAGGCGCAGCGCAGCACGTCCAGGGCGTCCAGGCCCTTTTTGAGCTTGGCCGTCACGTAGGAGACGATGTGCATGACGTGGGAAAACCGCTCCACGGCCATGAACTTCTCGACCTTGACCGTGCCGGCCTCGGCCATGCGGCCCAGGTCGTTGCGTCCGAGGTCCACGAGCATCACGTGCTCGGCCCGCTCCTTGGGATCGGCCATGAGCTCCTCGGCCAGCTTGTCGTCCTGGACCGGGTCCTTGCTCCGCGGCCGGGTCCCGGCGATGGGGCAGGTGGTGAGCTCGCCGTCGCGGCAGCGAATGANCAGTTCCGGCGAGGACCCGAGCAGGGTGATGCGCGGCAGGCGCATGAAAAACATGTACGGCGACGGGTTCACCTGGCGCAGCCGCCGGTAGAGCACGAAGGGATCACCGGTGAAGGGCGCCGTGAACTGGGTCGANAGCACGGTCTGGATGCATTCNCCGGCCCGGATCATCTCCTTGCACTTGGCCACGGCTTCCATGTAGCCCTCGGCGTCCGGGGTGTTGACCACCTTGCCGACCTGCGGCCGATTCATGCGCGCGTAGATGTTGGCGTGGTCGAGCTTGGGCTTCTTGCCGGCGTCCAGGGACAAATGCAGGCAGCGGTGCTTGATGTGGTCGAACAGCACNAGATGGCCGGGCAGCACCAGGCAGAACTCGGCCTCGTCGGGCGGCAGCACCTTGGCCAGCTTGGGCTCGAAAATGCCGGCAATGCCATAGCCGAAATAGCCCACCAGCGAACGGGTGATGGCCGGAGCGTCGGCCTGGCCCTCGGGGGCAAGGACCTTGAGCCGGGCCATGATGGCGCGCATGCCCTCGAAAAAGCCCTGGCCGTTGTATTCGCGCAGCGGTTCCAGGCGCGCATCCCGGGTGTTGACGTCGAGCTTACCGTCCTTGAGTCGCAGGCGCAGACGGAAATCCCAGGCGATCAGGCTGTAGCGGCCGAGCCGCCCGTCCACCTCGGCGCTTTCCAGGAGAATGCCCGGCCGCTCGCCCACGAGCCCCAGAAAAAGGCTGATGGGCGTTTGCACGTCGGCCGGGAGCCACGTTCCTTCCTGCCTGAGCGTAATCGCACTCATGGGTTGTCCTTTGTTTCGGTCTTGGCGGCCCACCAGGCCTCGGCGCGACGCACGAGGAGGTCGACGTCGCCGCCGGCGGCGATGTTGAGCAAGCTTCTATAGTTGCGCACGGCCTCATGGCTGTACGGATTGGCCTCGAACAGCGCCGCGAAAAGTGCCGCGTCCTTGGTGATGAGTTTTTCGGCCGCGCCCAGACGGCGCTGGAACGACGGGGTCAGGTATTTCTGGACCTCGCCGCCGGCGGCCTGGGCCGCGAAATAGGCCACGGTGGTGACGAAATTGAGCCCCTGCACAAAAGCCGCTGCCCGGTCGTGCTCGGCCGCGTCGGAAGCAAACGGTGTGAACCCGATCCGCTCGCACCAGTCCCACACCAGCCGGGTCGCCCAGCCGTCCTGCCCCGGACGGCCGTCCATGATCGCCACCCGAAGCGGTTCCTCGGGCTTGGGCTCGGGACCGAAAAGCGGATGCGTGCCGACCACCGCGCCCGGGTAATGTTCCACCATGCCGGCAATGGGCAGGGTCTTGACCGAACCGACGTCGGCCAGAATCTGCCTGCCGCCCATGTGTCCGGCCACGAGGGCCGCGACTTCAGCCGTGGCGTAGACCGGCACGGACAGCAACACCATGTCGGCCCCGGTAACCGCCGCCGCGATCTTTTCCTCGGTCAGCGGCCGGTCCAGCTCCCGGACGTCGATGCCCGCCGCCCGGCTCCTGGCCGCAATGAGCCGCCCCATTCCACCGCGTGCACCAACAAGGGCAAGCCTGCGGATGGTGAGCTGAGAATTCGTGGGAGGGGACCCCTCGTTGCTGCGGGCCGCCTGGCCCGGGGTTTCCTCCCCGGACCCCTCCTTCCCCGAAACTTTTTGCTGCGCTTCGCGGGGAGGGGTTGTGCGTTTTGTGTTCGTATCGCTCATAACAAGCTTATTTCCTTGAGCCTTATTTTGTGACCAGGCGGCCACCCGTCGAGGGGGTCCGGGGGGAATCATTCCCCCCGGCGGGGTTCGGGGCAGCGCCCCGATTCTTCCCCCTTCCTTCCTACCCCTGGCGCACGGTCTCCCATTTCTCCCAGAAGGTCGGGAACGACTTGGCCACGCAGCCGGGGTTGTCGAGGCGTACCGAGATGCCGCCGAGGCCAAACAGGGCGGCGGACATGGCCAGCCGGTGGTCGTCGAAGCTCGCAAAGGTGATCTGCTGGCCGCGCGGCAAGGGCGTGGGGTGGATGCGCAGGCCGTCGGACAACGTGGTGACGGCGGCCCCGGCCCGGGTGCAGTTTTCGGCCACGGCCTCGATGCGGTCCGACTCCTTGAGCCGCAGGTGGGCCACGTTTTTGATCGTGGTCGGGCCCGTGGCGAAGCAGGCGGCCACGGCCACGGTGGGCACGAGGTCCGGGCAGCGGCCCATGTCGATCACCTGGCCGTAAAGTTGNGCCGGGTGCACGGTGACACCCGTGTGGTCNATGGTGATGCCGGCGCCCATGCCGCGCAGNATGTCGAGGATGGCCCGGTCGCCTTGGAGGGAATCGGGNCGCAGTCCGGCCACGGTCACNGGCTTTTCGCCCACGGCCCCGGCGGCCAGGAAAGTACGAGGCGCTCGACCAGTCGGCCTCCACGGCATANTCGCGCGGCTGGTACGNGGCGGGNTGCATGACGAAACGCACCCGGCCCGGGGTCACGTCGGCCAGGGCGCGCCAGTCGGCCTCGGCCCAGGTCTCGCCTTCCAGGGTCTCGACGGCGAAGGGCACGGAAAAATCGGCCAGGGTGGACAGCGTGATGGCGACATAGGGCCAGGACACGGTCTTTTTTCCGGAAATTTCGATGGTGAGCGGCGCCTTGGCCAGGGGGGCGGCCAAAAGCAGCCCGGACAGGTACTGGGAGCTGTCCTCCAGAGAGATACTGGCCGTGCCGCCGCGCAGTCCCTTGGCGACCAGGACCAGGGGCGGGCAACCGGACTTGCCGAGATAGAGCACTTCCAGGCCCTGGGGCATGAGGGTCCGGACGAGCTCGCCGATGGGGCGGTCATGCATGCGGCCGTGCCCCCGGATTTCGAACACGCCCTGGCCGGCGGCGGCCACGGCCGTGAGCAGCCGGCAGGTGGTGCCGGATTCGCCCACATCGAGGAGNACGGGTTCCTCGGGATGTTCGGGATCGCCGCCCTGGGGGCGGCCCGCCGTGCCCGAGACGATGATCGAACCGTCGGACTGGGGATGGATGTCCGCGCCCATGGCTTCCATGCAGGCCCGGGTGCGTTCGAGATCCTGGCTGTCGAGGAGGCCGGAAAGCCGGCTCGTGCCCCGGGCCAGGGCGGCGGCGATGACGGCCCGGTGGGACACGGACTTGGACGGCGGGGCAATGACAGTCGGCATGGTCGATCCTTTTACGCGCTTGGTAGTGGCAGCCTTCGGCGGCCAGGGGCGTTGCCCCTGGACCCCACCGGGGGGATCATCCCCCCGGCCCCCCGCACAAGGGGAAACATTCATAAAATATTTTTCTGTCTTTCCGGGTAGGGTGGTCCAGGAGGGGGGGATGCCCCCTCCTGGCCGCCGGAGGCGCCTCTCCTTCCTCCCCNCTNNNTCNNNCTAAGCCGCNTCCGCGCCTCCGNTTCCGAGGTCGACCTGCGGTCCGGCCGGGTAGCAGCCGAGGATGCGCAGGCTGTGCGTATGTTCCTTGAGGGTGGTCAGCAACTGTTTGTACTCCTCGCGCGACAGGTCGCACTGGAGGTCGGCGAANAACACGTACTGCCATTTCTCGCCGCGTATGGGCCGCGATTCGAGCTTGGTCATGTTGATGCCCTCGCCGGCCAGGTGNAANAGCACCTGGTGCAGGGAGCCGGGGCGGTTGGGCACGGTAAAAAGGATCGAGGTCTTGTCCCGGGTCTGCTGCTTGGTGTCCTCGGGGCCGATGATGAAAAACCGGGTCCAGTTGTCGGGCAGGTCCTCGATCGGGCTGGCCAGGATATTGAGGCCGTGCATGGCGGCGAGCTTCACATGGCCGATGGAGGCGGCATGGGGCTTGTCGGCCAGCAAGGCGGCCGCGGCGGCCGTGGAATCGGTGGGGATGACCCGGGCGCGCGGCAGGTGGGTCTTGAGCCAGGTCGCGCACTGGGCCAGGGGCTGGGGGTGCGAGTACACGGTGTCGATGGCGTCGAGGTCCTTGGCCGTGGAGAGCAGTGCATGGCTCACCCGGCAGGAGATTTCGGCCTGGATGAACACGTCGTGGCGCTGGAAGTGGTCGAGGCTCTGGCCCACGGTGCCTTGCAGGGAGTTTTCGAGCGGCACGATGCCGAGATCGGCCCGGTGCCCGGACACGGCCGCGAACACGTCGCCGATGGTGGTCTGGGGCAGAAACTCCGGCGAATGCCCCAGGGCGGCCATGGCCGCGAAGTGGGAAAACGTGCCCTCCGGGCCGAGGTAGGCCACGCGCTCGGGCCGCTGGAGCCGGCGGGAGGAGGAAAGAATCTCGCGGTAGATGGCCATGAGGTGGTTGGCGGGCAGGGGGCCGGGATTGGCGGCCGTGAGCCGGGCCAGGACTTCCTGTTCGCGGAAGGGCTTGAACACGGCACTGTCCCGGCCGGCCTTGCGCCGACCCACTTCGAGACTGAGGGATGCGCGGCGGTTGAGCAGCCCCACGATCTGGTCGTCCAGGCTGTCGATGCCCTGGCGCAGTTCCAGGAGGGCTTCTTCCAGGGAGCCCGGGGCGAGGGTGTCGTCTGTCGGGCTCATGTTCAACCTTCCTTGATGTCTTCGGTGATGCGCATGCCGAAATGGCGGCCGGCCACGTCGGTGCGCACGAGCACCTGATCGCCTTCCTTGAGGGTCACGACGCTGACGGGCTTGCCGTCCGGGGCCACCAGCCGGATGGTCTCGGCGTTTTGCAGGAAAACCTTGCCTTCCTTGCCCTCGACCTGGGCGGTGAAAAGCAGCATGGGCCGGATTTCGGTCTTGACCCGGCCGACCACGGCGGTTTTCGTCGCGCCCTGGTGGGANACCACGAGCACTTCGCTGCCGGCGGCCAGTTCTTCCAGATAGCGGGTCTTGTCGCCCGGCATCTGGCAGTAGGCGTGGACCGCGCCGGCATTGATGCGGAAAGGCCGGGCCGCCACGTAGGGGTTGGACTCGGTCTCGGCGTTGACCAGGAAGGTGAAGGCCGAGGAATTGCCGACCAGCATGCCTTCACCGGTCTTTAAAATGCTTGTGGTGTCCACACACACCCGGTGTCCCAGGCCCGCGTGCTCGATGGCGGTGATGGTGGCCGGGACCAGCTCCACCGTGCCCTGGGAGAGTTTCAGCTCGTTGACGATCGTCTTCACGTCGCACATCGCCTCGGGAGTGATGAGCAGCCGGTCGGCGCCGCGTTCCAGCACGCCGGCGGCCAGGCGCGCCCGGTCCAGGCTCTCGCATTCGAGGCCCAGGCCGCAGGTGCAGGCCAGGATGTTTTCCACCGGGATGATCTCCCAGCCCTGGGCCAGAAACACTTGCCTTGCCCGACTTGAGGCAGTCGATGGCCGTGCCCTCGTCCTCCTTGCGGGTGATGGGCANCAGTTCGAACTCCTCGGGGGTCAGCACCTNGGTGCGGCCCAGGGCCAGGATCTTTTCNGCATCGCCCGCCTCGGCCACGAATCCGTCCACGCCGGATTCGAGGCCGAGGGTCACGAGCTTTTTATCAAAGGGAATGGCCTTGATCCAGATTTCCTTGCTCATGACTAGTCCTTCAGGATTTCCAGGGCCTGATCGACTTCCCAGTCGAGGTGCACGATGCCGTGCAGGGCCTGCACGATGCGGGCGGGCTGGCGGTGCTGGAAGATGTTGCGGCCGATGGACAGTCCGGAACCGCCGGCCTGGATGGAGTCGTGGGCCATTTGCAGCAGGTCGCGGTCATTGTTCATTTTCGGGCCGCCGGCGATGACCACCGGGATGCAGCAGGCTTCGGTCACCCGGGAGAAGGTCTCGATGTCGCCGGTGTAGGGCACCTTGACCACNTCGGCGCCGATTTCCGTGCCGACCCGGGCGCAGTGGGCGATCATGNNGGGATCGTATTCGTTGGTNACCTTGGGGCCCCGGGCGTANATCATGGCCAGGACCGGCATGCCCCATTCGGCCGCCCGGGAGGTGATTTCGCCGAGGTGGGCCAGCATGTCGCGCTCGGTNTCGTCGCCCAGGTTGATGTGCAGGGAGACGGCNTCGGCGCCGAGCTTGATGGCGTCCTCGACCGTGGCNACCAGGGTCTTGGCGTTGGGGTAGGGNGAAATGCTGGTGGANGCGGACAGNTGGATGATGAGGCCGACNTCNCGACCGCGTCCCCGGTGGGAGCAGCGGGGCAGACCCTTGTGCATGAGCACCGCGTTGGCACCGCCCTCGGCNACCTGGTTGACGGCCTCGCGCATGTCGATGAGCCCGTCGATGGGGCCGACAGTGACGCCGTGGTCCATGGGAACGATGATGGTGCGATGGGTGTTACGGTTGAAAATGCGTTCGAGGCGGACGGCTTTCCCAAGCAGCATGGCGGTATCTCCTTGCGGTTTGGCCCCTCCCGGCACGGACGCCGGCGACAGGAAATAAAAAGGGCCGCCGGCTTTTCTGCCCGCGGCCCTGGAGTGNCTCGTTGCGGTTTTGGTTAGACCGCACCCCTCCCCAGACCACGGGCGTGGCTAAACCAGAACCAAAAATAAAAACCGGCGGTCGGGTTGATGAGGGATTGCATGGCCAAATCTGCTACGCGGGCCCGTGCATTGTTGTCAAGGTGTTTTTCAGAAAAGATGCCTCCGGCGGCCCGGAGAGGCGCTGCCTCTCCGGGACCTCTCCGCCGGGGGGAATGATTCCCCCCGGACCCCCTCGTCGGGGGAAATGCACGATGTCGGCACGTTTCCTGTTTGATACCATCAGGTTGCTTTTCCCGTTACGGAGGGTCCGGGAGGGGGTTACCCCCTCCCGGCCGCCGGAGGCGTTCCCCCCTCCAACCTCCGCCGCACGCGGCGGGCTGCTTCCACCATATTTGTCAAAGCGGCCGTGACTTCGGGCCAGGTCCGGGTCTTGAGGCCGCAATCGGGATTGGCCCAGAGGCGTTCGGCCGGGATGACCACGGCCGCGCGCAAAAGGAGCGTTTCCATTTCTTCCACGGACGGGATGCGCGGGCTATGAATGTCGTAGAGGCCTGGTCCGATCTCGTTGGGGTAGGCGAAATCGGCGAAGGCGGTGAGCAGCTCCATGCGGCTGCGGCTGGCCTCGATACTGATGACGTCGGCGTCCATGGCGGCGATGGCGGGCACGATGTCATTAAACTCCGCGTAGCACATATGGGTGTGGATCTGGGTTTCGGGCTTGGCCACGGCCGTGGCCAGGCGGAAGTCGTCCACGGCCAGGGCCAGGGCCAGGTCCCAGTCCTTGCGGCGCAGCGGCAGGCCCTCGCGCAGGGCCGGCTCGTCGATCTGGATGACGCGCAGCCCGGCGGCTTCGAGATCGGCCACCTCGTCGCGGATGGCCAGGGCGATCTGGCGGCGGGACACTTCCCGGGGCTGGTCGTCGCGCACGAAGCTCCAGCCGAGGATCGTGGCCGGGCCGGTGAGCATGCCTTTCATGGGTTTCTCGGTCAGGGAGGCCGCGGAGACGGCCATGTCCACGGTCATGGGGCCGGGGCGGGACACGTCGCCATAAAGGACCGGCGGCTTGACGCAGCGCGAACCGTAGCTTTGCACCCAGCCGTTTCGCGTGAAGCAGAACCCGTCCAGGCGCTCGCCGAAATATTCCACCATGTCGTTACGCTCGGGCTCGCCGTGGACCAGCACGTCGAGGCCCAAGGCCTCCTGGCGGGCGATGGCGTCGGCGAGGGTCGTCTTGAGGAAGGCGTCGTAGGCGTCCGGGGAGAGCGCGCCGGATTTGAAACGGCGCCGGGCGCTGCGGATCTCAGGTGTCTGCGGGAAGGAGCCGATGGTCGTGGTCGGGATGGGGGGCAGGTTCAGGACGGCCTGTTGGCGGCGGGCCCGTTCGGGGTAGGGCCTGGCGCGGTTGAACATGGCCGGGGTGATGGCCGACAACCGCGCGCGCACGGCCGCGACCTGGGTGCGGGGGCTTTGGCGGCGGGATTCCCAGGCGCGGCGGTTGGCGGCCAGGGCCGCGGCCACCTCCGGCCGGTCACGGCCGCCCGGCCCGGACGCGTCGGCGAGCAGGCGCACCTCGCGGCATTTCTGCGCGGCAAAGGCCATCCAGGACCGCAGTTCCGGGTCGAGGTCCGTTTCCGCCGCGAGATCGATGGGGCAGTGGAGCAGGGAGCACGACGGGGCGAGCAGGAGCCGGTCGGGGCCGAGGTGGCGCGCGGCCAGATCGATGCGAGCCAGCGCCGCGGCTGCGTCCACGCGCCAGATGTTGCGTCCGTCGACCAGGCCCAGGGACAGGGCGGTTTCGGGGGCCAGCGCCTTGGCCACCAGGGCGAGCTGTTCGGGGGCGCGGGCGAGGTCCACGTGGAGCGCGGCCAGGGGCAGGCCGGCCACGCAGTCGAGGTTGTGGGCGATGGAGCCGAAATACGTGGCGAGCATGACCTTGGCCGGCGCGGCCGCCGCGACGAGCTTGCGGTACGTGTCGGGAAAGGCCTGGGCCACGTCCCGGGGCAGGTCCTGGACCAGGATGGGCTCGTCGAGTTCGATCCAGGGACATTCCCGGGCCAGACGGGCCAGGAGCGCGGCGTAGGCGTCAAGCAGTCCGGGGAGCAGGGCCAGCCGGTCCACGCAGTCCGGGGCCTTGCCCAGGATCAGGAAGGTCAGCGGCCCGGGCAGCACGACCTTGGGCGCGAACCCGGCCGTGACCGCCTCCCGGACCTGGCCGAGCAGACGCTCGGGGGCGAGCCGGAAGGTTTGGCCGGCCGCGAATTCCGGCACCAGATAATGGTAGTTGGTATCGAACCACTTGGTCATTTCCAGGGCCGTGACTTCCGCGCCCCGGGCATCCCGGCCGCCCCGGGCCAGGCGGAAGTACGCGGCCAGGTCCACGGGTTCGGCGGTCGTGCCGTGGCGCTCGGGCACGACGCCGAAAAGCAGCGCCGTGTCGAGCATGTGGTCGTAGAGGGAGAAGTCGCCCACGGGCACGACGTCGAGGCCGGCGTCGCGCTGGAGGGTCCAGTGGCGCAGGCGCAATGCGGCGGCGGTGGTTTCAAGGCCTGGGCCGTCGAGGCGGCCGTTGAAAAAGGCTTCAAGGGCGGTCTTGAGCTCGCGCTCAAGACCCATGCGGGGAAATCCCAGGGAATGCGTCACCATGCGAAAGGCTCCTTGTCTTGCCCGTTCGGGCGTTGCTGGAGGCCGGCAGGGACNGCGACGCAACGACGCGCACCACGTGCGCNAAAGGAAAAACCCGTCCTCCGGCAGGGAGAACGGGCCACGGGTGATGGGGATCGCCTCGCGCGGGGCGGGCGAGCCCTGGTCACTCCGGCCCATGTCGCGAGGCCTGGATGCCGACCGGCTTCGAGGCGTCTTCTGGCTTGCGGGGGCGGTCCCGGGGACCGGTGGCGATGGCGGCGTCCTTCCCGAGCGAGGGCTCAGTGAACGCGGCCGCAAACCCCGTATACAGCAGCGCGTCTGCGACGGATTCGCACCGTCTTCCGTTTCTCGAAGGGTCACNAAACNGGGGAGGCGATAGCCGGGCGGGTGGGGCGGTGTCAAGCGGGGCGGGTCGGGCCGGGTTGTGGGAAAAAAATCCCGAGGNNCNTGNNNNTAGTNGAGNNNCCGGGGCAAAAAGCCGAAAGGGCTTGCGCGGGTGGGAGTGACCTGCTAGGAGGGGAGGAGCATCAGGACTGCCTCTGTCGCGTGGGAGCCATGGATCATCCATGGNNGGNTNGNTTTCGCGTTGCGTTCGNGGGACGTGAAAAAAAGAACTTTCGCCCTTGACGCGGGTTTTCGACCTTGTTAAATTGCGCACAAGCTAACCGCTAGCAGGTCGAAAACGGTAGCGAAGCTGCGGGCTTGCCGGCTGTTCGGGCGGGTTGGCCCATGGCCCGAGCCCAAGGCTACGAGTTCCCGATGTCGGCACCAGGCCACGCCACGACAGGGCAGGCCGGGAAAAGACGCCGCAGGGGCGGCGCCGGTCCGGCACGCGGATGTCCTGTCGCAAGGCGTGTCGCTCGAAAGATTGGGCGCTGGGTGTTCAACAACTAAACGTTTGGAGGATGAACTATGCCTACCTTTGTGGATCCGAGCAAGTGTGACGGATGCAAAGGCGGTGAAAAGACCGCGTGCATGTACATTTGCCCCAATGATTTGATGATTCTGGATCCTCAGGAAATGCGTGCTTTCAACCAGGAGCCGTCCGCCTGCTGGGAATGCTACTCCTGCGTGAAGATCTGCCCCCAGGGCGCCATTTCGGCTCGCCCCTACGCCGACTTCGCTCCCATGGGCGGAACGTCCATCCCCATGCGTTCGGCCGATTCCATCATGTGGACTGTGAAGTTCCGCAACGGCAACATCAAGCGCTTCAAGTTCCCCATCCGTACCACTCCTGAAGGCTCCATCAAGCCCTACGAGGGCAAGCCCGAGGGCGCTGACCTGGATTCCGAACTGCTCTTCACCGAGACCGCCCTGGCCGTTCCTCAGGAAGCCCTGGGCAAGAAGTTCGACGTCACCGGCATGGACACCACCCAGTGCTGGCTCGACGGCTTCTGCAAGTAGTCCGGAACCCTAACAAATAGTCATCCACCCTACGGAGGAACCATATTATGCCGACCATTCCCGTGAAGGACGAGCCCAAAGGCGTTGCTCTCGCCGAGCCGGAACTGATTGAAAAAGACGTCGACATCCTCATCGTCGGCGGCGGTATGGGCAGCTGCGGCGCGGCCTACGAGGCCTGCCGCTGGGCTGACAAGATCGGCGGGATCAGCGTCATGCTGGTCGACAAGGCCGCCCTCGAGCGTTCCGGCGCCGTGGCCCAGGGCCTGTCCGCCATCAATACCTACCTGGGCGACAACAATGCCGACGACTACGTCCGCATGGTCCGCACCGACCTGATGGGCCTCGTCCGCGAGGACCTCATTTTCGACGTCGGTCGTCACGTCGACGATTCCGTCCATCTGTTCGAAGAGTGGGGCCTGCCCTGCTGGACCAAGGACGCCAACGGTCACAACCTCGACGGCGCCCAGTCCAAGGCCGCCGGCGTGTCCCTGCGCACCGGTGCCAAGCCCGTCCGTTCCGGCCGTTGGCAGATCATGATCAACGGTGAGTCCTACAAGTGCATCGTGGCCGAGGCTGCGAAAAACGCCCTGGGCCAGGATCGCTACCTCGAGCGCGTCTTCATCGTGAAGCTGCTCCTCGATGCCAACACCCCCAACCGCATCGCCGGTGCGGTCGGCTTCTCCACCCGTGAGAACAAGGTGTATGTCTTCAAGTCCAACGCCATCCTGGTGGCCTGCGGCGGCGCGGTCAACGTGTACCGCCCCCGTTCCACTGGTGAAGGCATGGGCCGCGCCTGGTACCCGGTCTGGAACGCTGGTTCCACCTACACCATGTGCGCTCAGGCCGGTGCTGAGATGACCATGATGGAAAACCGGTTCGTCCCCGCCCGTTTCAAGGACGGTTACGGCCCGGTCGGCGCTTGGTTCCTGCTCTTCAAGGCCAAGGCGACCAACGCCAAGGGTGAAGACTACTGCGCCACCAACAAGGCCATGCTGAAGCCCTACGAGGATCGTGGCTACGCCAAGGGCAACATCATCCCGACCTGCCTGCGTAACCACATGATGCTGCGTGAAATGCGCGAAGGCCGCGGTCCGATCTACATGGACACCAAGAGCGCCCTGCAGAACACCTTCGCCAACCTGAACGCCGAGCAGCAGAAGCACCTCGAGAGCGAAGCCTGGGAAGACTTCCTCGACATGTGCGTCGGCCAGGCCAACCTGTGGGCCTGCACCGATACCATGCCGGAAATGAAGGGCTCCGAGATCATGCCNACCGAGCCGTACCTGCTCGGTTCCCACTCCGGCTGCTGCGGTATCTGGGTCTCTGGCCCGGACGAAGCCTGGGTGCCGGACGAGTACAAGGTCAAGGCTGACAACGGCAAGATCTACAACCGTATGACCACCGTCAACGGTCTGTTCACCTGCGCTGACGGCGTCGGCGCTTCCGGCCACAAGTTCTCCTCGGGCTCCCACGCCGAGGGCCGTATCGCCGGCAAGCAGATGGTGCGCTGGGTCGTGGATCACAAGGACTTCAAGCCCACCGTGGCTGAGAAGGCCGCTGATCTGGCCAAGGCCATTTACCAGCCCTGGTACACCTTCAAGGACAACGTCGGTGTGTCCACCGATCCGGTTGTCAACCCGAACTACATCACCCCGCACAACTTCATGATGCGCCTGGTGAAGTGCACGGACGAGTACGGCGGAGGTTGCATGACCATGTACACCACCTCCAAGTCCCTGCTCGACACCGGCTTCCAGCTGCTGCAGTACCTGGAAGAGGACAGCGCCAAGCTGGCCGCCCGCGACCTGCACGAACTGATGCGTTGCTGGGAACAGTACCACCGCCTGTGGACCGTTCGCCTGCACATGACCCACATCATGTTCCGTGAAGAGACCCGTTACCCGGGCTTCTACTACCGCGGCGACTTCCTCGGCCTGGACGACAGCAAATGGAAGTGCTTCGTCAACTCCAAGTACAATCCGGCCACCAAGGAGACCACGGTCTTCAAGAAGGCCTACTACCAGATCATTCCTGCCTAGGTTTGATCTTAACGGCCGCGGGCATCAGCCCGCGGCCGTTTTTCAACGGTCTTGCCCGGGCGGAGGGACCGTGCCAAGGCGCCTGCGGCGGGGGCGGTCTTTCCTCGCGGATCAGGCCGTTTTCTTGCTGGCCTTAACCATTGCCGGGAGGTTGCGATGGGAAGCAATGCAATACTGGTCGTCGGCGGCGGCTTCAGCGGCATTTCCGCCGCACTCGAAGCCGCGGAAGTCGGCCATGAAGTCTACATCGTCGAGAAAAATCCCTTTCTCGGCGGCCGGGTGATGCAGCTCAACAAATATTTTCCCAAGCTGTGCCCCCCGTCCTGCGGCCTGGAAATCCAGTTCCAGCGCATCAAGAACAATAAGAACGTCAAGTTTTTCACCCTGGCCGAAGTGACCAAGGTCACGGGATCGGCCGGGAACTACGAGGTCACGGTCCGCATCCAGCCTCGGTATGTCGAGCCCGGCAGCGTCAACCTGTCCGAGACGGTCGCCAAACTTTCCAAGGACGTTCCCAACGATTTCGACCTCGGACTTGGGACCCGCAAGGCCCTGCACATGGACGTTCCGTTCGCCTTCCCCAACCGCTATGTCCTGGACAAGGATCAGTGTGCCAAGGAAGACTTGGAAGTGCTCTCCGGCGCCGACGTCATCAATCTCGACGACGCACCCAAGGAAATCGTGCTCAAGGTCGGCAGCATCATCTANGCCACCGGCTGGAAGCCCTANGACGTGACCCGGCTCACCAACCTNGGCGCCGGCTCCATTGCCAACTGCGTCACNAACATGCAGCTCGAACGGCTCGCGTCGCCGAACGGCCCGACCAAGGGCAAAATCCTGCGCCCNTCGGACGGCAAGGCCCCCCGTAGCNTGGCCTTTGTCCAGTGCGCCGGTTCGCGCGACGAGAACCACCTCAACTACTGCTCCTATATCTGCTGCATGGCGTCGCTCAAGCAGGCGGCCTACGTCCGCGAGGCCTATCCAGACGCGCGCATCACCATCTATTATATCGATCTGCGCACCCCNGGCCGCTANGACAACTTCGCCAAGCGCATCCTGGCCGACGAACGCATCNTGACCGTCAAGGGCAAGGTGGCGGCCGTGGCCGAGGATANCGGNANCGGCGATGTCATCTGCACCGTGGAAGATGCCGTGTCCGGCATCAAGTCCGACAACCGGCATGAGCTGGTGGTCCTGGCCACGGGCATGCAGCCGAGCATCAGCGGCGAGCGCCTGCCCGTGGACGTGCCCGTGGACGAGATGGGCTTTATCGTGGGCGGTGAGGACAAGGGCATATTCGCTGCCGGATGCGCCGCCTCGCCCCTGGATGTCATGAAGTCGGCCCAGTCCGCGACCGGCGCGGCCATGAAAGCAATTGCCTTGGTGAGAGGGAGGTAGCGGCGATGGCCGAAAAAATCGGTGTGTATATAGACGAATCCAGCCTCGCCCCGCTGCTTGCCGCCGAGGACTTGGTCGCCTTTGTCAAGGAAAAGTGCGGTGGGGCCTGCCCCATCGTCAAATCCCACAAGCGTCTGTCCAGTCCCGCCGGATTGGATATGATCAAGGCCGACGTGGCGACCGGCGAAATCGACGCCGTGCTGCTGGCCGGCACCTCCCCTCGGGTGGACTGGGAAGTCTTTGACTTCGGTGACAAGGTGCTCGTCGAGCGCGTCAACCTGCGCGAGTTCGTGGTCCTGGCCTACAAGAACCCGGACGGCTCGGCGGTGGACACCACCAAGCCCGCCCCCCGGGAGCTCGTCTCCATGGTGCAGGACTACCTGCGCATGGGCGTGGTCAAGCTCCAGAAGATGAAAAAGCCCAACCCCGAGCTGCCCGAGACGGTCAAGACCGTCCTGGTGCTCGGCGGCGGTTTCGCCGGCATCAACGCGGCCCTGTCCGTGGCCGGCGCCGGCTACGAGGTGGTCCTGGTCGAAAAGACCGGCTCCCTCGGCGGCAAGGCCTTGTCCCTGTACAAGACCTTCCCCCTCAAATACCCCCATCTGGAAGCCACCGACACCGGCATCGAGCGCCTCATCGCCCAGGTCGCCGGCAATTCGAAAATCCAGGTGCGCCTCAATACGACCCTGACCACCCTGGCCGGGGCGCCGGGCATCTACCAGGCCACCTTGTCGAACAACGGCAAGGAAGAGACCCTGCCCATCGGCTCCGTGGTCCTGGCCGCCGGTTGGACGCCCATGGGCACCGAAGCCCTGGCTCCCTTCGGCTACGGCGCCTACAAGAACGTGGTCACGGCCGCCGAATTCGAGGCCATGGCCAAGGACGGCGCCATCAAGCGCCCCTCCGACGGCAAGGCCCCGACCTCGGTCGCCTTCGTGGTCGACGTGACCAAGCTCATGGAGACCGCCACGGCCAAGGCCACCGAAGCGGCGGAAGCGGCTGCGGCCGCGGCTGCCCAGGCACCGGCCGACGCCAAGAAAGAGGGTGAGGAAGAACCCAAGTTCGTCTTCACGCCCCTGACCACGCCCAAGCATCTGGCCTACTCCTCGGAGCTGACCAGCCTCGTCGCCCTCAAGCAGGCCAACTACGTCCGGGAAAAACTCCCCGACGCCGTGGCCATGATCATCTACGATTCCATGATGGTCCCGGGCATCAACGAGCGCTACTACCGCGCCGCCCAGGACAATCCCGGCATCATGCTGACCAAGGGCACGGTCATGGCCGTGCGCGAGGAAGCCGGCTCGACCCTGGCCATCGAAGCCAAGGATACGCTGCTCGGCTCGGATGTGGTGCTGGGGGCGGACATGGTGGTCCTGCCCACCGGCCTGGTGCCGGCCACGGCCCTCGATCCGACCATCAACCTGCTCTATCGCCAGGGGCCGGCCTTCCCGGATCTGGCGCTCTTCGACGGGTTCGCGGATTCCAACTACATCTGCTTCCCCTACGAGACCCGGCGCACCGGCGTGTACGCCGCCGGTTGCGTGCGTCAGCCCATGACCATGGCCCAAGCCGCCGACGATGCCGCGGGTGCCGCCCTGAAGGCCATCCAGTGCATCGAGTCGGCCAGCCGCGGCGTGGCCGTGCATCCGCGCTCGGGCGACCTCAGCTACCCGGTGTTCAACTTCGTGCGCTGCACCCAGTGCAAGCGCTGCACCGAGGAATGCCCGTTCGGCGCCCTGGACGACGATGAAAAGGGCACGCCCAAGCCCAATCCCACGCGCTGCCGCCGCTGCGGTACCTGCATGGGTGCCTGCCCCGAACGCGTCATCTCGTTTGACAACTACAACATCGACATGATCGGCTCCATGATCCGCGAGTGCGAGATTCCGCCCAAGATCGAGGACGGCGGTCCGCGCGTGCTGATTTTGGCCTGCGAGAACGACGCCTATCCGGCCCTGGATATGGCGGCCCTGCGCGGCAAGAAGTGGAGCCCCTACGTGCGTATCATCCCGGTGCGGTGCCTTGGTTCGGTCAACGCCATCTGGGTGGCCGATGCCATGAGCAAGGGCGTGGACGGCGTCATGCTGCTCGGCTGCAAGTACGGCGACGACTACCAGTGCCACTTCGTCAAGGGCTCCGAGATCTGCAACCGCCGCAAGGAAAACATCGCCGAGTCCCTGAAGCGCCTGGGCGTGGAACCGGAGCGGGTCGAGCAGTACCAGGTGGCCATCGACGAATACGATAAGATCCCTGGGATGATCGACCAGTTCATGGACATGGTTTTGAAGATCGGTCCGAACCCGTTCAAGGGCTATTAGGAGGAGGGCTCCATGTCAGAAGTGCAACGCATCAAACCCGATCTGCAGTTCATCAAGGACCTGCAGGCGGCAGGCGGCGAGGCGGTCAAGAAGTGCTACCAGTGCGCCACCTGCAGCGTGGCCTGCCCGCTCGCCCCGCCCGAGAGCCCCTTCCCCCGCAAGGAGATGGTCTGGGCCCAGTGGGGTCTCAAGGATCGCTTCGAGGGCGACATCGACATCTGGCTGTGTCACAACTGCCAGACCTGTTCCGAGCTGTGCCCGCGCGGCGCCCGGCCGGGCGACCTGATCTCCGCCGCCCGCAACCTGACCTATCGCAACCTGGTTGAGCCGAAGATCATCGGCACCTGGATGAGCTCGCCCAAGCATCTGCCCAAGCTCATCGCCATCCCGGCCGTGCTCTACCTGCTCATCTGGCTCATCAGCGCCGGGTTCGGTCTGCCCGAGGGCGACATCGTCTATGGCAAGCTCTTCCCGGGCGATTTCACCATTGACCCGATCTTCGGCCTGGTCGCCCTGTTCGTGGCCTTTACCTTCTACAAGGGCGTGACCACGCTGTGGAAGAGCTTCGGCCCGGCCGTGCCGACGACTCTGTACGTCGGCGAAAAACCGGCCAAGCCGACCCTGCTCGAATCCATCAAGGCGGTGGTGGTGGACGAGATCGCCACCCACGTCAAATGGAACGAGTGCGGCAACGACAACACTGAGCGGTACAAGGGCCATCTGTCCTTGTTCTACGGTTTCGTGGCTCTGGCCATCGTCACCTCCATTGTGGCCGTGTCCCACTGGGGCGGCCGGATCATCTCCTTTATCGCCCCCCTTGGGCATACGCCCATGCCCTTGTGGAGCCCGGTCAAACTGCTGGCCAACGTCGGCGCCATCGCGTTGCTGTACGGCCTGACCATGCTGACCCGGCGTCGGATCAATGTCGACCCCGCCAAGTCGACCTCGTCGTACTACGACTGGTATCTGCTTGGCGTGATCTGGGTCGTGGCTCTCACGGGCCTCGGTTCGGAGATCTTCCGCTTGGCCGGTGTGGCCGTCCTGGCCTACCCGACTTATTACCTGCATCTGATCGCGGTGTTCATGCTGTTCGCCTACCTGCCCTGGTCCAAGCTCGGGCACCTGGTGTACAGAACTACGGCGTTGGTTTACGCCCACCAGGCTGGGCGGCTCCCCTTGAAACGTGAAGAACAAAAGACTTTCATGGTTTAATGAAAGGAGGCTCCCATGGCTGAAGCGCGCAAAGTCTTCCCCATGAACACGTTCGTGTCGTACCTCAAGGGGATCGACAAGGAAGGCAACAAGAAAGGCGTGGCCGAGATGGTCGGTTTCATGACCGGCATGGAAATCGACGCGGAACTGGCGCCGTTCGCCGCCGCCCTGGCCAAGGCTTGGATATACGAACAGCATCCTGAACTCGTGCGCATGAGCGGCGGCGAGCTGGGCTCTTCGGCCCAGAACGTGTCCGTGTCCGTGCTGCCGCCCGATGTCGTGGCCGAAGTGAGCGCCATTTTCGGCAAGCTCAGCGAAGCCAAGAAGACCTTGGACGAGCAGGCCACCAAGCTGGCCGCCGTCGAAAAGGAACTGGCCGAGAAGACCGCCATCCTCAAGGATGCCGAGGTGCGCTGCAAGGCCGCCGAGGACAAGGCCAACAAGCTCGAAGCGTCCATGAAGGACGAGGGCGAGAAGGTCATCGTCGCTTCCGAGGCCAAGGTCACCGAGTACATCGGCAAGGTCGACGAGCTGCTCAAGATGATCGAGGATGTCAAAAAGCACGGTGTGGTCACCGTGGCCGCCGGCGGCGCTGCCCCGGCCGGTGAGGGTGCGGCTGCTGGCACCGGCGAGCCGGTGGTTGGCGGTGAGCCGTCCTCCGACTTCGGTTTCGGCTCCGACGCCTTCGCCACTGACAAGTGGTAGCATAAAGCTGAAGACGCCAAAGCGGGGAGGTCCCATGGGATCTCCCCGCTTTTTTTGTGGCTACCGGCAGCCGGAGCGGGAGCCGGACAACGGATGGGGCTGCCGGTGCCCCGGACTCCGGCGCAAAAGCGGTTGGAACAATGCGTCCGCCATGCTAGCGTAGCGACAAGCCGAACCGGCTGCGGCACACCTGTCTGGTCTGCCAGGAGCATGGGCGTCCCCGGGAGACCGGAAGGATGCGCTCCCCCCCCCGGAACGACGGGGGCAGGTCGGTTCCGGTCCGCCACGGCCCGGGAGGACACGAGCATGAACGGCAAGGTGACCGTATTTGGCGCGGGGAACGTCGGTGGGGCGGTCACGCGCCGGCTCATCGAGCGCAAGGTCTGCAAGAAAGTCGTTTTGGTGGACCGGACACCGGGCAAGGCGACCGGCATCGCCCTGGACATCCTGGAGGCGAGTCCCGTTGACCTGCTCGAGCCCGTGTGCCTGTCGGGTGAGGACCTGGAGCAGACGCGCAACTCCGACATTGTGATCATCACCGCCGGGGCCACGCGCAAGGAAGGCATGACCCGGGACGACTTGCTGCGGATCAACAGCGAGATCGTGCGCGATTGCGTGATCCGGGCCGCCCAGTACAGCCCCTATGCCTTCTATATCATCGTCAGCAATCCGCTCAATGTCATGTGCCACGTGGCCATGCGGGCGGGCCAGATCCCGCGTACCCGCATCACGGGCATGGCCGGCATTCTGGACGCCAGCCGGTTTCAGTACTTCATCTCCAAGGAGCTGGATGTCTCCGTGGAAAACGTCCAGGCCATGGTCCTTGGCGACCACGGCGAGGACATGGTACCCGTGCCCCGCTACTCCACCGTGGCTGGTATTCCCATTACCGAGCTGTTGTCCCCGGACAAGCTCGCCGCCATCATCGACCGCACCCGGGACGGCGGCGCGGAAATCATCCGGCTCATGCAGACGAGCGCCTTCTATGCCCCGGCCTCGGCCGTGATCCAGATGGTGGCGGCCGTGGTCATGGACAAGAAAAAGATTCTGCCTTGCGCCACGTATTTGACCGGCGAATACGGGCTGCGCGATGTGTTCGTGGGTATGCCCGTGAAGCTCGGGGCCTACGGCGTGGAGGGCATCATGGAGCTGGAACTCACGGACGAGGAAGGTAAGGCGCTGTTGCGCGGCGCCGAGAAGATCAAGGCCCAGCTGGCCTTGCTCGGCGAGACCTGCTGAGGGTAGGCGGACGCGACTGGTGCGGGATGGAGCCGGTAGGCAAGGGCTTGGCCGGGCGCTCCTCGCGGTGTGCTTGCGTCTCGACGCCGCCCCCCTGCGCGGCGTGCGGGCCGTATTTTCTGCTCCTCCGCAAAGACTTTTCCCAACGCTCCGGCCTTGTTAGGCCAGCCGCATTGTCATTTTTTTCTTTTCGATCGCAGCTGCTTCGTGTAACCCCTTGAGGGGTGCCGTATGGATCACTGTCTGTGAGGAGGAAGTATGCTGCGTCCCGCCAAGCTGTTGCAACATCTCGCCTTGTGCCTGTTCCTCTCCTGCCTTATCCACGCATCTGCCGTATCCATGGCCGCCACGCCCGAGGATTTCAAGACCCAGGAATACTGGAACAGCACGGGTCTTGAGCTGATCAATGCCGCTTCTGCCTATGCGCAGGGCTACACAGGCCAAGGTATTGTGCTCGGTATCCTTGATACGCCGTTACGTCTCACGCACCCCGAGCTGGCCGGACAGGTCCTGGGAGAGCTGCTACCGGCGGGTTATCCGCTGGGTGACTGGGCAGCGGATGAACATGGCTCCCATGTGGCAGGCATCATGGTCGCGTTGCGCAACGGCGTGGGCATGCAGGGCGTGGCTTTCAACTCCAAATTGTACGCCGTTGCCCTGGATCTGCGCGAACAGGCAACAACGCTGCCGTCGCCTGATTTCCTGACGCTTTACGCATCGATGCCAAACCTCAAGATCCTCAACAATAGCTGGGGATCGACAATGTTTCCATACGAGGAAAACGACAATGTCCAGGAGGCCGTCTCGGCGTTTTGGGCGGATCACGACAGCTCGTCTCTGGGCCAACTCGTCATGCAATACGACAAGTTGGCGGTCTTTGCGGCTGGCAACGAAGGGCATGTGAGCCCGGCTGGCGAAGCCATCTCCCCGCGCTACATCCCGTCGCTCACGGGCTGGCTCAGCGTCATTTCCCTCGACCCGGCCGCCATCACCATCGAAGCCAACGGCAACAAGACCGGGGATGTGCAATCGGTCAGCGTTTTTAGCAACCTGGCCCAGGGCGCGGAACTGTTTTCCATCGCCGCGCCGGGGTCGAATATCTATTCCCTGGATGCCGCAGGCACGGGCACAGGCTATAAGCTCGACAGCGGCACCTCCATGGCCGCGCCCTATGTCAGTGGCGGTCTGGCCCTGGTCCAGCAGGCGTTTCCCTGGATGACCGGCAAACAACTGGCCGATACCGTGCTGACCACGGCGGATAATTCAACCAATGGGCGCTTTACGCCACCGGACTTCACGATCACGGTGGCGGAGACGGAACAAGCCGGCGGCGTGATGCGCTATCAGGTGCTCATGCACTACATCGACACGGATGTTCCGGCGGATGTCCTTGCCGATCTGCAAACGTACTACGACAAAAATGCCACGGCGTTGCGAACCTACTATGCCATTCAATCTTATTCCGATTTCGTGTTGGCTTACACTGGCCAATTCGGGGGCTTCACAACGGGTGCAGCCAGCCGTGTGACCTTTGCCTCGGTGTATGGCCAGGGCCTGCTCAACCTGGGCCTGGCCGTGCGCGGACCGGCCAGCCTGGACGCCAACCGGCTGACCGCCGAGGATGTCAGCACGCGCTATGGCAGTGCGCTGTACGCGGTGGACACCCAAGGCTATACCGCCCTGTTCGGCAATGACATCAGCCAGCGCCAATGGGACAACAGCCTGCATCACCAGGACTTCCAGTATGTCTGGGGCGATGATCCGACCGACCCGAACCGGGCCGATGCCGTGGCCCTGATCGGCCAAAATGTGGGCCTGCTCAAGGACGGCGCCGGGACCCTGATCCTGACCGGCCTGAACACCTACGCCGGTGCCACCGTGGTTCGGGATGGCACCTTGTCTCTTTCCACCGTGGGTGGTGACACCACCGGTAGCGGCCGTCTGGTCAACAGCAGTGTGACTGTGGAAAGCGCGGGCCAGCTCACCGGTGACGGTTCGGTGGACAACGCCGTCACCAACGAGGGCCTGTTCATCCCGGGCAACGGCGAATACGGCAGCGCCTTTACCGCCGGCACCTACACGCAGCAGGGTACCGCCAGCCGGTTGATCCTGGGGCTCGATGCCTCGGGCGACCATACGAGCCTCAACGCCGCCACCCTCCAGTTCAACGGCGGCCGGATCGTCCTGCTGTCCAGCCGGGACTATTACCGCAACCGTACCCTGACCTTCAATTTTTCGGATTTTATCAGCGGCACCGTCTCCACGGCCGGCTTTGATTGGGACACCGACGTGGTGGCGGGCTGGTCCAATGGCGGAACAAGCGTGCTGGGGGAGTGGACCTCGCCGACTCTCACCGCCGGGGTGACCGTGGGCCAGGATGCCGGCGGGACGCCCACCAGCCTTACCGTCACTACGACCCGGGCCGCCAATGCCTACAGCCGCTACGGCGCCACCACGAACGACCGGGAAGTGGGCGCGGTCTTTGACCAGTCGGCCGGCGCGGTTACCGGGGACGCGGCCAATCTCGTGGAGGCGCTCGATTTCTCGGCCAGCGACGGCAGTGTGCTCCGGGCGGCTCTGGCCGAGCTCGGTCCCCGGCAGTTCGCGGCCTCGGGTCGGGCTGCCCTGTCCAACCAGCGCGACATGAGTCAGGCCTTGCTCGGCCGCCTGCTCGGTACGGCTTCTCCGGTCGCCGCCGGCACCACGGCCGTGGCCAGCGGAGATGCCACAGGCCAGACTTGGCGCGCCTTTGTTTCGCCGCTCGGCGGTGGGGATTTCACGGCCGCGGGCAAGGGCTTTGCGTCGACGACGAGCACCTTTGGCGGCGTGCTGGCCGGCGTCGAAACCGAATGTGCCTCCGCCTCCGGAGTCTGGACCGTGGGCGGGCATGCGGCCTTTTTGCACCGCGACCAGTCGGCCGACGGCGCTGGCGACAACAGCGCCCGCACCGACGGTTTCCACCTGGGCGGCCAGGCCCGGTTCGCGCCCCGGGCCTGGAGTTCGGAGTCCGGCGAGGGCTACACCTTTGGTCTGGCCAGGCTCGGCCTTGAAAGCACGAGCCAGCGCCGGGGCGTGGATTTCAACGGCTACACGCGTACGGCCAAGTCCGATTGGGTGTCGCCGGTGTGGAGCGTGCTGGCCGGCGGCGGCTGGGACATGCTGCCCCGGTCTTTGGAAGGCCGGCTGCGCCTGGGCCCGGTGGCCTGGATGGACTACAGCGCCGCCTGGCGGCCGAGCGTGTCGGAATACGGCGGCCAGGCCAGCAACCTGCATCTGCGCGACGGCTGGTCCCAGTCCTTGCGGTCGAGCCTCGGCGCCCGCCTGGGCGTGACCCTCCTGCCCCGGACACAAGCCGGGAACACGGTCACGGCCGATGTCCTGGCCACCTGGAACCACGAATACCTCGGCGATTACGGCATGCTACGGGCGCGCTTCGCCGATTTCGGCGGCGAGTTCAACTTCCGCAACACCATCACGGACCGCGATACCTGCACCCTGTCCCTTGGGGTCACGTCCAAGTTCCACGATACCCTGAGCGTCGGCCTGGCCGCCGGCACGGACCTCGGCGGCCTGCGCAGCGCCGGCTGGGGCAGCCTGAATCTGGGCTGGACATTCTAGGCACGCGTCCGTAACAGACCGGAGCGGTTCGGACCGTCCGAACCGCTTCCGGTTGCACTTTCTCCCCCTGTCCGGGGCGCTTCACCGTTGCGAAGGAGTATTGCCCATGTCCGTAGCCGTCATCGGCGGCGGCCTGGCCGGGTGCGAGTGCGCCCTGGCCCTGGCCCGGTTCGGGATCGCCACGACCCTGTTCGAAATGAAGCCGCAGGCCTATTCGCCGGCCCATGTCAGTCCGCTGCTGGCCGAGCTCGTGTGCTCCAATTCCCTGCGTTCCGACGAGCCAGTCACGGCCGTGGGTCTGCTCAAGGTCGAGATGGCGGAACTGGGCAGTGCCGTCATCGCCGTCGCCCGGGACACCCAGGTGCCGGCCGGCAAGGCCCTGGCCGTGGACCGCGAACATTTTGCCGCGGCCATGACTGCACGGATCGAAAACGAACCCCTCGTGACGTTGGTGCGCCGGGAGGTCATGGGCCTGGCCGATCCGTGTCTGGCCGGTTTCGAGACCGTGGTGGTGGCGGCCGGCCCCCTGGCCTCGGACCGGATGGCCGTGAGCCTGGCCGAGACCGTGGGGCAGGACAGCCTCTATTTCTACGACGCCATCGCGCCCATCGTCACCACCGCGTCGGTGGACATGGAGCAGGCGTTCTGGGCCTCGCGCTGGCAGGAAGGGGAAGGGGACTATTGCAACTGCCCCCTGGACGAGGCCGC
>JGI20225J20221_1001138_pt1 | contig 39416 bp, 41 predicted proteins | sample BioMet4_FD_20221 | JGI IMG/M metagenome (IMG submission 20221)
GCTCCTTTTTCTAAAATAGTATAACTGAAATCATACACAAAAAACAGTGCATTACTGTACAAATATATTCCCTATTATTTGTGTATATTTCATCTTGATTATGCACTATAATTAGTGTATAATCATAATTACAGTAAGGAGAGTGGCGGTCAAGAATGACGGGTATAACGATGGTGCAAACGAGAAGGGTACGGAGAGGTACAAGGACACAATACATCACGTTTAATGAAAATATGGCGAGAACGTTTTTTATTGAGAGAAGCAACAAAGTTGTTAATGAATCAAAGGTTACAGAATTTGAAAACGACGGATATCTGACAAGAGAATATCTGGAAGCACAAGGATTCAAGTTTTTGCATGACTAAATAATCACACGCCGAGCCGAGCGGCTAATTTCGGCAAAGAGGCAGGAGGACACGAAAATGATGATTCAGGAGTTTGAAAGCCGCACAGGTTTCTACCCCAGCCAAGGCCTTTACAGCTTCATTGAAGCTGCTTACATGGAAAGCAATCTTGATAAAGACGCTTTCTGCAATGCCTACAAGCAGAATGAAAATGGAATGGCCGATGCTATCGCGCGGAAAACCAGCATCGCAAAAATGATTGCATCAGATAAGGCCGAGAAGGAAAACGTGGAGAAGATTTCCGGACTTGAGAAAGAGGTCGAAAGGCTCAAGGCACAGCTTAACAGAGAGCAGGAATGGAAAATTTACGACGGCGACCGTAATGTAAAGCAGGACGATTACGAAAGGCTTGCAAGTAGCGTACCGAATGCTGCGTACTATATGACGGATGAAGAAGCCAAGGACTGGATTTGCAGCGAGTTCGACTTTGACCGGGATAAAATCATTATCCTCCATGAAATCGACGAATACGAAATCAACCGGCACCGCCAACTCCGAAAAACCGGCCGGAAGATCGACCGCCGCCCCGTATACTGTGCGACAGATTATCACTACATCCGTTTCAATACTTCCCGCTGGTATTACGAGGTCTGGAACGATACCCTATGCCCGTTCTACGATTAACCACCGATGCCCGCCCCGGAGGTCACGAGGGCAGAAAGGATAAGAATAATGAAAACCATCAAAATTTTCGACGGCATCAAAGTTACCACCGACGACAATGTTATAAAGTACCCAGACATGACTGCCTTCGACGAGGCAGTCAGCTGCACAGAAGAACAGCGCGACGATATCATTCGGGGTCTTCTGATGAACGGAGGGATGGTAGATCTGTCTAAGTTTACTACCCCACCACAACGCTTAATTCTCGACCTCTATAGCGATTAACCACACAGCCTGACCTACCTGGCTTACGGGGAGGAAGGGATTAGAATGAAATATTTATCCAATCCGAAAATTTCAAATCCGCTCACTCAAGAGCTCTTATCTGCAAAAGTTGATAGTAATTCAGAGAAATTATCAAGCTGTCTGCATTATCCCAAAGCGAATTCACTTGAAATTCTTGAAGCTATATGCGAAAGTAATAGATTACACAACCAAAATTGAAAGAAATTCAATGGTGCGATCCACACACTTGATGGAAAAACAAAGGCTGTGCTACCGGCCAGACGGGCGCAGAAAGGTTGTTGGAAAAATGAGAATTACGGGGTACGAGGTTAAGGTAAACGACCAGCATATTGGACAAACACCCATCAAAAAACAAGCTATTCATGCGGCTGAAGACTATGCTTTTCATAATCAGATTGCCGTTTCTGTAATTGCTTCCATAGATGACGGGAGCATCAGAGAAATCAAAGTCAACCCGGACGGCAGCATTGACAGACTTTGGGAGAAAAATGGAACCGCCATCTTCCCCGGCTGCACTTACATCAACCACAATGGCGGCGATTACCTCTGCATATCGATTCCTGATGAAAAATCCGCTGTCATGGAGCGAGTGAAAGATAAGTGGACGCTCGTTGCTCACGGTATAAAAATGTATGGAGATGGAACCATCGAATGGGACTATTCAACCGGAGGGCATTGGACCCGATAAACTGACAAGGCTGTGCTACCGGCCAGACGGGCGGAAAGGATGGTGAATCATGATTAGGCGAACGCTTAAGAACATGGAAAGGGCAACCCGAATGATTGCGAATAAGGGGTACGAATGGAATGAAGCCAATGAAATGGCAATAAATTGTTTTGACTTATCGGAGTATTCCGGGATATCTGTTGAATTCTACATTGCGAAAATAATAGAAGCCACCCGGTAATAGTACACCGAGCGATTACAAAGCAATCTGCTAAATTCTTTCAATACTGACCACCGGACATCGAAAATCCGGTGGTTTTTTCTGTCCAACAGGGGATAGAAATCTATTATTTTTTCTCTGCTTTAGGCGCGCCGGGCCGTCCGGACGAACACATCTTTTATTCAGAAAGAAGAGGTATTTTATCATGAAAACAATCACCGTGAAGCTCAAAATCGATCCGCATAAATTTGACGCTGCGCAGCAGTTTATGGATGAAAAAGGTCTGGATATCAGTACAGAATTGAGCAAGGCCGTGGAGAATTTTTACAAAAAATATGTACCGTCTGCGGTTCGAAAATACATCGAAAAGGCGACTTCTTCCACCCATGCACACGCCGCGAAGCCCCTTCCCTCTGCCCCCGAAATGCCGTCAGAATCCGGTTCTGAAGAACCGAATTCTGTGCTAGATTGTTCTGATTTTGGCTCTGGCGGCTCCTGTGATGCCTAAATCGCTGATTTTTGGCTCTGCAATGCGGTTTTTCGGCGTTCTCCCCAAGGGATTTCATAGGAGAGAAAACTAGTCGAGTTACTTTGCAGGATAAAGGAGTACACGCACAAGGCGTGTACTCCGGTACGCAACGCCCAGCGGTGCTGGGCGTAGAACGAGTTGAAGCGTACATGTAAATTTTTCCTTGTGCATGTACATTGTTAATTACTTAGCTAGAATACAACCACAAAACAGGCTATATTGCTTTATCTTAGCGTACATGCATTTTTACATGTACGTTTTTTTAGAAAGAGGATGGATTTTTAATGAAGAAATCAGCAAACACAAAAATACTTGAAGATATCTCTATTAATGGAAATGAAAAGCTTTTACTCTCGATTTATATAAAAAAACAATGCATTCTTGAAGCAGATAGTTTAAAAAGTTTAACCGGTAGTGTCTCGAGAAATGATGTTATTGAAAAAGCTCTCGATTTCTTCTTTGCTTATACCACTTCACAAATCAGTCAGGATTATTTATGCGGTGTATTCGGTGCGAAAATGGAAGGGCTTGTTGGAAATCTGGCATCCAGAATTTCAAAAAGCAATTTTCGAAATGCGGTTGAAAGCGATATGACCAACCGTATGCTGTCAACTGTTTTTGAAATTGATCGAAATAAATATGATAAACTTCGTGCAAAAGCAATTCAGGATGTAAAACGCACCAACGGCTCCATTGATATTTTGGAAGCTATAAACGAAGCGGAGGAAGATTAATGCAAAGACAAGCCTTTTAATCTGTTCAGAAAGCCACAAAAATAGTTTAAATTTTAGGAGAAGAATTTTACACAAATGATTTACTAAATTATAAGCTCATATCGTCGCTTTTTCGGTGTTCTTTTAAATCTTTTTGCATTTTATAAAGATATTTTTCAAAAATCACATGAAACACGTAATAAAATGTAATCCTACTGGTCAAATCCATATCGTCATAGTAGATTTTATTATCCATAGTGTAGATAGCATAGTCTGCCAGTTTGGAAAGCGTGTTCTTTGACAAACCCGTTAGTGTAACAATTACGGAACCACGGCTTTTTGCAATTGTTACCGCTTCAATGGAAACTTTAGTTTCCCCACTGACACTGACGGCAAAAACTAAGTCTTTATTTGTTAACTTTTTTGCACAGTATTGCATTACATGCCTTTCATTAAACACCTCAGTTTTTTTCCCCAAAATTTTCAGCTTTTCGTTCATCTCATCACAGGGAAATTTGGAAAGACCGGATGAAAAAAATGCTATGGTTTCGGATGTACTGATTTTATCTACAATTTGTTCAATCATGTTATCATTGAGAAGCTCTTTTGTTTTTATGATCTGTTCATCCAATGAAGTTTGTTCAACAAGAGACTGGCTTTGCTGCAAAGTTAGTAGAAAAGAATTTTTAAGTTCCATGTATCCTCGAAATCCCAGCTTTTGCGATAGCCTGACAATCGTATTTGGCGCTACATAATATCGTTCGGCTATTTTTTTAACGGTAACCTTTTCAATCAGCTCTTTTTGCGAAATGATATATCTCAGAATTTTTTCTTCCAGTTCATTTAAGCTGTTTTCGTTGGCTTTTAAGTGATCGTAAAAATTCATGGATCCAATCCCTCTTTTTCCGAATCAAATTTAATGTCCAATGTCTGCTCAAGTTAAAATAGAATTATATATAAAAAGATAAGGAAGTATGCTGCTTACTATTATACATAAAAATTCTGGTCTGTACATGCATTTGTGTTATAAATTACAATTTTGTGTCGAAGTTGGATTTGTGTATTGCTCAACCAAAGAACAGTTCTGATATTGAATTCTCTCATTATTGGATTTTATAATAGGTTATGAAAATTGTAGTAATCGAAAGGAATTGTAAAAAATGAAAAGAAAAAACAATATTGTGATTGTCGGAGGTGGATCAACATGGTGTCCTGGAATTCTGAAAGCTCTGACCAAACACTTGGACATTTTCCCTCTCAATCGAGTTATGATGTACGACATTAATGGGGAAAGGCAGGAACCTATTGGCGAATTCGGGAAGATTCTATTCAGGGAGGAGGCACCAAACGTTGTTTTTGATTATACTACAGACAAAAAAAAGGCATATTCCGATGTAGATTTTGTCCTTTGCCAAATGAGAACAGGCGGGTATGAAATGCGGGAGAAGGATGAAAAAATACCCTTGTCAATGGGGATTATTGGTCAGGAAACTGTTGGCCCCGGAGGTTTTGCTTATGGGCTGCGTTCAATGAGAGATATGACAGAAATGGTCAATGACATACGTCAGTACAGTCCGGACGCGTGGATTATAAATTACACGAATCCTGCAGCACTTGTCGCTTATGGACTTAAGAGAATTTTCCCTGACGAAAAGAAAATTTTAAATATCTGTGACCAACCGGTAAATCTTTTACGTTCATACGGTAGGCTTCTGAACCGAGATCCCAGCAAGTTTGAACCGGTCTATTTTGGACTAAATCATTTTGGCTGGTTCACGCATATTTACGATGAAAATGGTGTGGACTTGGTGCCTCAAATTAAAGAGTACACCAAAAGGTTGGGATTCAAACCGGCCGATGCGGAGCAACGGGATCAGTCATGGCTTGATACCTACGCTATGGTGGCCGATATGCTAAATGATTTTCCGGACTATCTTCCTAACACCTACTTACAGTATTATTTATATCCCGATTACAAACTGTCAAAGCTGGATCCGAACTATACAAGATCAAATGAAGTAATTGACGGACGTGAAAAAAGGGTCTTTGAGGAATGCAGGCGTGTCGTTAAAGTTGGTACGGCAAAAAATTCTTCTGTCGTTCAAAATGACGCGCATGGTGATATGATTGTTGAAGTTTCCTCTGCAATTTACTTGAATTCCAGAAAAACGTTTATCGTTATGGTAACCAACAACGGAATCATAGAAAACATACCCGATGATGCAATGGTAGAAGTAGCAGCAAGCGTTGGGGCGAATGGCCCGCAGCCCTATTCCGTCGGGAAGATAAGTACATTTTACAAAGCTTTGATTGAAAATCAGTATGCTTACGAACGCCTGACAATCGAATCATATCTGGAGCACTCCTACACCAAAGCGTTGGAAGCGCTGACATTGAACAGACTGGTTGGAGATGCAAAAAAAGCAAGAAAAGTACTTGATGCATTAATTGAAGCAAATCACAAATTTTGGCCGGAAATGAAATGAAGGTATATCTAAAAACAAAATAATATCAGGCATTCACCCTTGTTCTCGGGACAAGCTGGGAATGTATTTCAGAAAGCATATCAGCAAGGATACTATGTATGCTTTATAAAAATTGGGAGGTTTAGTACATGAAAAAAGACAAAGTAATCGAAAAATTTCAGCGGCTTGGAAAGGTCCTGATGGCTCCAGTCCTAATTTTGCCGATTGCCGGCATTTTGGTTGGGATTGGCAATGCATTTATGAACCCAAATGTGATTAAGGTTTTACCGGCGTTGAACAATCCATTTTTCAGTATGGTTTTTGCAATTCTAAAGGGAGCCGGCAATGTAGTTATGGGAAATATTTCTGTGATTTTTGCCATTTGTGTTGCTTACGGCTTTGCAAAGTCCGAAAAGGCAACAGCCGCACTGTCCGGTTTCCTCGGCTATATGACTATGAATTCCGTTATGGGCATTTTTTTGACAAAAATCGGAGTAATTGATCCGAAGAATTTAACCACCGGACAAAGTGTTATTCTAGGGGTCAGCACACTGGACACAGGTGTAATCGGCGGCTTGCTTATCGGCTTATGCGTCAGCTATCTACACAACAAATATTACAAAATTGAACTGCCTGCCGTATTGTCTGTTTTTAACGGTACCCGGTTTATACCTGCTGTCACCATCGTTGCATCAAGTTTGCTGGGTATTGTCCTGTCTTTTGTATTTCCACCCATTCAGCATGGACTGTCAATGGCATCTGAATTTATCCGCAACACTGGTACATTAGGATCTTTTGTATATGGAATATCAGAACGGTTATTACTGCCTTTTGGGCTACACCATTTTATCTATCTGCCGTTCTTTTTTACTTCACTTGGCGGAACTATGAATATTGGTGGGACAAATATTTCGGGAGCAATCAATATTTACAATGCTATTCTGAATACTCCCGGTGAACCATTCAATATTGCCGTAAGCCGCTTTGTGATGAACGGGAAAGTAATCTTTGCCATGTTTGGGCTCCCGGGTGCTGCGCTGGCTTTCTATAAGACGGCACTGCCGGAAAACAAAAAGAAAATCGGTTCCCTCATGATCGCAGCGATTATTCCATGTTTTATCATGGGAATCACAGAACCGCTTGAATATGCTTTCCTGTTTGTAGCGCCTGTTCTATTTGGACTTCATGCGATTTTATGCGGCGCGGCATATGCCATTGCCTATCTGCTCAACTTTAATGTCGCTGGTTCCACCACTTTTGGCGGCCCGCTGCTTTCATTTATTTTTAACGGTATTTTGGGCGCAGATAAAGGCTCTAATTATTACTGGCTGCTAATTATTGGTCCAATTTATTTTCTTGTTTATTATTTTTCTTTTAAATTTATTATTTTAAAGAAAGATTTAAAAACTCCAGGCAGGGTACCACTGGACGATGTGGATGAACAGAAGATACAGGACAAACACTGTAAAGTTGGAAATCTGATTCCTGGTATTATTGAAGCGGTTGGCGGAAAAGACAATATTGTAAAAGTGGATGCTTGCTTCACAAGGTTACGCCTTCAGCTAAAAGATGTAACGCTCGTACAGGCAGATTCAGTTTTTACAGACGAACTGGGAGCAAGCGGTGTTGTAAAAGTTAACCAAGGGATACAGATTATCTATGGAAATAAAGCCTCTGTTTATAAAACGGAATTGCGGGAACTGTTGGAATTGGAGTGAAATAATGAAAACATTTAAATATACAGTGAGGGATTCTGCCGGTCTCCACGCTCGGCCAGCGGGTTTTCTTGTCAAATGTACTCAAAGATTTTCTTCTTCGGTAAAGATAATAAAGGACGAAAAATCCGCGGATGCAAAACGACTCTTCGCCGTATTGGGGCTAAGCATTAAACAAAATGACATTATTACGTTTACCGTGGAAGGGGCCAGCGAAGAAGTGGACTGTGCAACACTGCAAGCATTTTGTGAGAAAAATATTTAGCTGAGGACAAAATGACTATAATTAAGTCTGAAGTAATCAGGCATTCGGAAAAAAATTCATGGAAAATCCACAACCGTTNCATTGGAGTAATGTATTTTGTTTTGCTGTCATCTGTACTGGAACCGAAATGGGTTGCCCGGAAAGACAACTGTATGCGCAGAATCTTCAATATATAAGGAATGGCGTACAAAATGAGACTTTTTAATAAAAAGAGGAACAAAAATTTAATTGCAGCACCACAAACAGGAACAGTCATTTCCGTTACTGAAACTCCAGATCCAGTGTTTTCCAGGAAAATTCTCGGAGACGGCGTGGCTATCCTTCCAGAAAGTGACCAAGTAGTATCTCCCGTCAACGGTACGGTAATCCAATTATCCGATACACATCATGCGTTGGGAATACGAAGTGATGATGGGCTTGAAATCCTGCTTCATTTGGGGATTGACACTGTTAAATTAAATGGAAGTGGCTTTACCTGTTATGCAGTAGAAGGGCAACATGTTCAAGCGGGAGAAAAATTGATGGACATGGATTGTACCTATATTGCCGCACAGGGATATGACACCACTTCCTTCTGCATCATTACAAATTCAGATGCACTAGAAACTTTTTCAATTCAGTTGGGAACGGCAGTTATGGGGGAATCGCCGGTTATTCTTTATTGTAAAAAATAGCAATATTACTTTTCAGCTCAAAGAAAGGCTATGCAATAATTGAGAGACCAATTCTCACAAAGAAACACCACTTGAATTTCAAGTGGTGTTTTGTCTATGATTTGGGCATCTTGCAAATTTTTACACGATGCTTTTTATTTTCTTATAAAGAAGGTGTTTTTTATGCCCGGAGCAAGAATCGTCTTAAACTCTCGCTACTTTCACATTGCCCGAGCCGGTGAAAAAGCGGATGGAAAACATGCCATGACAAAGGATGCCGCCATGGGCCTTGTCAATTATGTTGGAACTCGGGAAAGTGTGGAACTGAATGTAAATCAGATTTCCATGAACGGCGAAGAAATTACCGCCTTAAACCTTGATCCGCTGAAGCTCAGTGCCGAGGTTGCCGCGCGGCCCGCAACCAGCAAACAAATGAAAACCATAGCGGATCTCTTGTGGGAAATACCGGAAGCAAAAAAGTGTCTGGAATATCAGGACTTTAGAGCAAACCCGACGATCGGAAATGCGTCGGAACTTATTTCATACGCTGCGGAAATAGGGTTAGGGTTTGCCGTTGATCTTGGGAAAGCAAAAAATCTGATTGAATATGTCGGGAAGCGTCCCGGAGTTGACCGTGTTGGAGAACACGGCCTTTTTTCTTCTGAGCCGAATGTGGATATCCGGAAAGCCCAGGAGGAAATCGCAAGCTGCAAGGGAAATATCTGGACGCACGTTATCTCCCTGCGGCGGGAAGATGCCGATGCGCTGGGATACGACCATCAAAAGCCATGGCGCGATTTGGTTTTGCAAAAGATTGATGTCATTGCGAAAGCATCCAATATTCCCGTATCCAAGCTTCACTGGTACGCGGGGATGCACAACACAACCCATCATCCTCACATCCACCTTTTTGTATTTACCGATGATCCGAAAGTCGGACACTTGAACGTGTCTGGCATTAACAAGATGAAGGCCGCTTTTTCAGAGGTGATTTTCGCCGATGAAAGGCGGCATATTTATGAGCATAAGACGGTGATCCGTGACAGTCTGAAACAGAAAATCGACGATATTTTATCGGATATCCAGAACGGATCCGCTGATCAGCTGAACAGGAAGCAAATAGACCTTCTTTCCGAAAAACTTCTTCATTTGGGGGAGCAGCTGAAGGACAGACCAGGAAATCCGCAGTACGGCCGGATTAAAGATCCTGGTATCCGGAGAGAAGTAAAAGACATCATGTCCGGGCTTGCGGAAGCTCCGGCAATCCGGCAGCTTTATGCACTTTACTGTGAAGATCACAAGGGCCTGCAGAGGATGTACCGGAACGACCCGAAGGATATCGGCCCGATTATTAAGAACCGCGAGTTTGACAGCATTAAGAATAAGATTATCCGCGCGGCGGTAACTCTTTATAAAAATGCTCCCGAACTGGACGGAACTTTGATTACAATAACAGATCCAAACGATCTGCTGGTTACCGATGAGAACCAGCAAAAACCCATGACGGGTACGGAAGATTCCCTTTCTGATGAAGAATCCCTTTTTCTGTCTGCTCCGGATGAGCGACTCGACTGGATGCCGCCCCAGGACGAAGAAAATCCTTTTGAACCGGATTTCGTATCAGCTCCCCGGATTTTCGATGACGGCAATGATAAAGATTCGGAAAGAAAAAAATTCTCCAATAGGAAAGAGGATAATTTTGAAGACTGTTTCGATAAAGCGATGAATGGCGATATAGAGGCAAAATATCAGCTTGCAAGAAAATACTTCTACGGGAATGGTGTGGAAAGGGATTACGACCAGGCGCAAATGTGGTATGGCCTTGCAGCTGCGGCCGGACATTCCTTTGCGAAATACGAGTTGGGGAAAATGTATCTCTACGGCATCGGTATTGAAAAGAATCAGGAATTAGGTACGGAATACTGTCTGGACGCATACTGGAATTTCCGGGCCTCGGTTGAAAAAAGCTATGGTTTTGATGTGGGACGTTCTGTGGATGACGGTACGGCAGAAAAGGAAGGATTCACAGGAATAAAGAACGCCGCTTATCTGATGTATACTTTGGGCCGGATGGAATATGCCGGCGAAGGGATTCCCCGGAATTACAGAAAAGCATATCAATGGTTTCGGCTTTCCGCTGATGGAGGGCATGTCCATTCCAATTACCGGTTGGGAAAGATGCATTACTCCGGAGAAGGCATCCGGCAAGATTATGCGATGGCTGAATCTTATTACAGAGCGGCAGCAAACGGCAAAGATAAATACGCTTACTTTGCGCTGGGGAAAATGTTTGATACCGGAATCGGAGCCGAACAAAATTACCAAGTTGCGGCTGAGTGGTACACAAAAGCTTCCATGGAGAATGTTCCCTATGCCGATTACAGGCTCGCTCAGATGTATGGCAGCGGGCAGGGCGTCGAAAAGGATGAAGAGCTGGCCAGAGCATTGTATCAAAAGGCGCTGACTGAGTTTGTCGAGCAGGATAAGCAACAGCCGGACGCTGACACCGAATTCCGCGTGGCCAACATGTACCTGAAAGGGCTGGGTGTGGAAGCAAACCCGGAGGTAGGCTTAAAGTGGCTGGAACTTTGCTGTGAAAAGAAAAATCCCCGGGCGCAATATCAGTTGGCCGGAATGTACCAGAAAGAAAACGGCGTCCCACAGGACGAAATAAAAGCGCAAAACTTGTACAATGAAGCACTGGCGGGATTTTTGGAACAGGAAAAGGAAACGCCAGCAGCTTATGTCGAATACCAAATTGCAGGCATGTACAAGCACGGCAATGGAACGGAGCAGGATAATGATGCAGCTTTTCAATGGTACGTGGAAGCCGCAGAAAAGGGACATCCTCACGCGGCCTACTGTGCCGCTCATGCCTGCTATGAGGGAACCGGCACGGAGCAGAGCTATCCGGATGCCGTAAAGTGGTATCGAAAAGCCGCCAATGGCGGGGACGCCTATGCAATGTATGCGCTGGGGAAAATGTACCGGGACGGTATTGGTGTGGAATTGAATAACGAAAGGGCTTATCAATACTTTTTGGCGGCGGCAAAGCTGGAGCATGAATTTGCTCAGTTTGCGGCCGCCAAAGCTTTGTTATCCGGTATTGGCGTGAAAAAGAATGTACAGGGCGCTGTCTATTGGTTCCGGAAATGCGCCGAGAAAGGAAACCTGTATGCTTTTTACCAATTAGGAAGAATTTATTCTGAGGAGGACATGCTGGATGAAAAGAAGGCACGTCTGTACTACGCTTTGGCTCTGACCGGTTTTATAGAGCAGGAGAAAGAAAAAGAAAATGCTCAAACGGAGTATCGCATCGCTTCTATGCTTCTTTATGGTTTGGGGACTGAAAAAGATGTTGAATCGGCTGTCAAGTGGTTTTCTAAGAGCACAAAACAGAACAATCCCTATGCCGCATACAAGCTGGGAGAAATTTTCTCCGACGAAAATCAGCCTTGCTATGATCAGACAAAGGCAAGCCGGTTTTACCGGCAGGCCTTTGACGGCTTCTTGAACCAAGAGCAGGAAGAAGCAGACGCGCAGCTGGAATATCGTATCGCAAGCATGTATCTGGAGGGAAAAGGGACGAAAAAAGACGTGAAAGCGGCTGTGCAGTGGCTCACTCTGAGTGCTGAAAAGGAAAACAATTATGCTGCGTATCAGCTGGGCGAAATCTTCTCTGACGAAAGTCAGTCTTGCCGGGATATGGAAAAGGCAAACAAATTTTACCGGCAGGCCCTCAACGGTTTTCTGGAGCAGGAGGAGGAAGAAGCGGACGCGCAGCTGGAATACCGCATCGCCAATATGTATCTAGCCGGAAAAGGGACAAAAAAAGACGTGGAAGCGGCGGTGCGGTGGTTCACTCTGAGTGCTGAAAAGGAAAACAATTATGCCGCGTATCAGCTGGGCGAAATCTTCTCTGATGAAAAGCTGCCTTGCCGGGATACGGAAAAGGCAAACAATTTTTACCGGCAGGCCCTAAACGGTTTTCTGGAGCAGGGAGATGAAGAAGCGGACGCGCAGTTGGAATACCGTATCGCAAACATGTATCTGGACGGGAAGGGTGTTGAAAAGAATGTGGCGGCGGCGGTCAGATGGTTTTCCAAGAGCGCCGACAAAAATAACTTTTATTCCGCATATCAACTGGGGGAATTGCTTGCCGACAAAGAGCTTCCTAAAGATACGGAGAAATTAAAAGGGCTTTATTCTAGCTTGTCAGGTCTGTCAGAAGAAAGCAGAAAAACAATATCATCCATGGATAAATATCAGCTGATCAATGCGCTGCGTTTTTGTTCAAATACTTATTACACCAAGGCTTTGACTGGTTATATCGAATCCGAAGTTAAAAATCCGGATGATAAGCTCGAATATAAAATTGCTCAAATGTATTATTCCGGAAAAGGAACTGTAAAAAACGACCCTGAAGCATTTCGATGGTTTTCTCTGAGCGCCTCAAAGGGGAACGCATACGCACAATTTCAGGTTGCACGCATGTTGGAAAAAGGAGAAGGTATTGCTGCCAATAAGCGGCAAGCTCAGCTGATCTATACCTCCGCTCTTGCCGGCTTTCTGAAAATCCTGCAGGAAAAGCCTGACGCGGGTCTGCTTTATAAAGTCGGGATGATGTATGAAGCCGGACTGGGAACAAAACGCGACCTCTCTACCGCCAAACAGTATTACGTGGAAGCGGCGGCCGAGGGCAATATTCATGCGCAGCTCCGTCTGAATCAGATTCAAGCATATCAAAATCAAGTGGCGGTCAGCGCAGTTATGGGACTGTTTAACGCTTTTGCGTACAGTCTGGGCGATAACATCAAGGACAGCACGACATGCAAGTACAGGCATGACCATAAACTCGTGCAAAAACAAAAGGCTCTTAAAGAAACTCACGGACATCAATATGACGATCAGGAAGAAATGATGTAAGGGGGGATTCATTTGTCAAAATTCATTCCGTTTACGGAAAAAGAAATCTATGTGGCCGCGCATACGGAGATCAAGAGCATCCTGGACGCGAAGGGAGAAAAGTCCGAGCGGAGCGGCACAGAATGGATGTGGGCGGCAAACCACAGCGTAAAGTTTCGCGGACACATTTTCTATGACCATTCCACCGGCGACAAAGGGACCGCGATTGATTTTCTCTGTACCTTTTTCAATATGCGGTTTCAGGATGCTGTTTGTACGCTGAACTGTAGGGATTATAACGGAATAGAGTTTGAGAGATCCACGCTGAAAAAGGAAAGAGAACGGCGCCCGTTCGTGCTGCCGGGTAAGAGTCGCAATATGAAACGTGTTTATGCCTACCTGATGCAGGAACGCTGCATTGATTCCGAAGTCATTTCCTTCTTTGTACATAACCGCAGCCTCTATGAGAGCGCCAACACGCATAACGCTGTCTTTGTCGGATACGATTCCACCGGTAAGGCAAGGGCGGCACACCAGAAAGGAACGCTCACTGAAAAACCGTACAGGGGCGATGTAGATGGTTCTGAAAAAGATTTTTTCTTCAATTATCATGGAGGATCAGAGCGGCTCTATGTCTTTGAAGCGCCCATAGACATGCTGTCCTTTATTACTTTGCACAAAGAAAAAGGATGGCAGAACCACAATTACCTTGCATTGGGCTGTACAGCATCCCCCGCCCTGCTCCGTTTCTTATCAGAATATCCGAACGTCCATCAAGTCGTTTTATGTCTGGACAATGACGAGGCCGGCGTTAAAGCCGACCCAATCATTCAGGAAACGCTGCAAAGGCTTTCCGAAGGAATGTATGTCGAAGATCTGTCGGATGAGATACGGGAGCAGCTGCGGCGGCTTTATGAGATTAGCATTTTAAAATCAGTTAAAAAAGACTGGAACGACGATTTGAAAAACAGGAAATAGACATAAGCTTATTCACAATTTGGTAAAATTTAGTTGTATTAGACGAAAAATGAAAGTATAATGGAGGAAAAGAATATGCTGGTCGAAAATTATAATCTGTTAATCCGACAGTTCTTGCTACATCAGATTATAGCGAATGGGAAGTTCGGCCAGCAGCAGGTTTTAGCAATTATCCTGCTAACAAAAGTCAAGTACTTTTTTACTATTTCGCGTTTGTAAAAATGGGTATGAAAAATAAGACCTGTTTCCAAGCCTGAAAAAATCATTTGATTTAGGCCACTTACTGATATACTTCTGTTACCCTCGCGTAATAGATATGCAGAAACTTGTTGAGTCCAGCTATCTTGGCAACCTTAAGTGGTTTACCCTCAGATTCTTTTTTCAAGATGAAATCATAGACAGCCGAGTCTTGTTTTGGCTTTACTGTTTTCAAGCATTTCATGATTTCATAACCGGTCTTTCTTAAAGATGCTGATCCTCGTTTTGAAATACTTCGTTTACTTGCAATATAGTTACCGGATTGAAATGGAGGCGCATCAAGTCCAGCGTAGGCAACTAGAGCCTTAGCACTGTGAAATCTCGTTACATTACCTATCTCTGCGATAATTCTGGGAGCAAGTATCTCGCCCACACCAGGCATAGCAAGGACAACCCCATACTCTCTTAACGAACTTGCCAATTCTTTCATTCGTGATAGAATATGAGCAAGAGTTGTATCAATATGGTACAAAGACTCTACAGCTTCTTCAAGTAGCATTTTGGTTGATGGACTTGAGGCAGCTAACGTTGGGATACCATCCGATGCAAGGGCGTAAATCTGTTTTGCCTTGCGTTCACTGGACTGGTATCCTTTTTTCTTTGTCCAACCATTATAACTTCTCACAAATGCACCTTCGCTCATCTTCGTGATATTGTCATAATGCCAATATTTTCTTACAAAGTCGCAAAGCTTATCACGATCCGGATTTTTGGAGTAGTTCCAAAGCATCGTTTTTATACCCGGCATGGTCCTATCCAGTAAAATAGTCAAGGATTGCTTTGCACGCACTCTGAGAACTATGTAATTATTGTATTGATGGTTGAGCAGCTTGAGTTCTTCATATATTTCGCTACCCGATACATAGTTAGAAAGGGAGTTCCAATTATCAAGGCCATATTTCGCGATTTTTATTGAGTCTAAGGCATCTGTTTTTTCCTTTCTAAGGGTTAAATTGGCATACTTGTGCATCATCAGAGGGTTAATTACCGATACAAAAACGCCGTGTTTCTTTAAGTAATTGAGAATTGGTAGATGATATGAACCGGTTGACTCCATCACTGCTCTTACATCTTCTTTTGACGAAGAAATCAGATCTACTAGATGCGACAGATCTCGCTCGGTATGGGATATTTCAAAGGGCTTATACAACACCTCACCATAGCCGGTTAAAAAGCATACCGTACTTTTTTCTTTTGAAACGTCTACACCAACGCTTACCATATAGACCTCCTACAGCATAATGCAACTGTATCCATCCTTGCTTATTAACACTCATATAGGTTAGTTACACGAAAGCTCTGAAGAGTTTCAACCTGCTGAATCGAATGCTTATAACAAGAGGATGGCTGACTGATAAATGCTCGGATGCGTAATCCATACGAAGTTACGTCAGACCATTGCTCCTCTCATTATAATAAAAATAAGCACAAGCTTCTAACCATTGCAATCTGATCAGATTCTTGTGCTTTTATAGTACCTATACGAAGTTTGTTTGGGGCAGGTCAATAGCAATAATGAGCAGCTCGCCTAACGGCATGTCATAGCAAAAATGGAAAGTTCCATGATGGTTATTAAATTCATAAAAAGCTTGTGATTATATGGGATATTGGAAAAACAAACAAATTGAATATCAAGAGAGAGGTTATTCATCAATATCTACTGTCATATGCTCTGGATGTGTAGGAGATTATGCTCTGAAATCTTTCATTAGAAATAATGGTATTAAAGAGAAATGTGATTATTGTTCAAAAACAAGAATTTGTTGCAACCTTGAGGATTTAATTGGTCATGTTGTGAAAAGTATAAAAAGCGATTATGAGGATGCAACTGGTTGTATGTGCTGGGATAGTAAAGAAGGTGGTTTCATTGGAGCCGAAACTAATGATAGCTATGACATGGTCTTTGATATTCTTGCACCTGAAATGAAAATTGAAAATGAGAAAATATTGCTTGATATTTATAATGCCTTAGACGATTCGATTGTCTGGTGTTATAAAGACCCCTATGCGCTAAGGATTCACGAGGAAGATTATCATGACTGGAAAGAATTTTGTGAGTATGCAAAGCATTCAACCGATTCTTTTGAAGATAAAGCCTCAAAACCACCAATATTGCTAAAAATAACAAAGCACTTTGAAGAACTTGGGCTGATAAGAACCTTAAGCAAGAATACAGGGTTCTATAGGAGTGTTATTCACGATGCCGCAGAAGTCGTAAATTCCGCAAAAAGAATCGGCTCTGCTCCAGCAGGATTAGCAAAAGAAAACAGGATGAGTCAGCAATGTGTCTCGGTGTTTTACGGCGCAGAAGATATTCAAACGACTTTGATGGAGATAGGCGCTAAACCGACCGATACGGTAACATCTGCTAAATTTTATCCAAGTAGAAGAATACAAGTTCTTGATCTAACCCAATTGGAGTCAATGTCTTTTCCAAGTCTTTTTGATGATGGGAAAAGACATTTGCGCTCACCTTTGATATTTATGAAAAACTTTGCAACAGATGTCTCGGAAAGATGCAATGGAAATGTGATAGAATATTTACCTACTCAGGTTTTTACTGAACATATTAGGAGCTTTTATAAAAGAATTAAGATTGATGGTATTATATACAATAGTTCACAATCAAAAGGAAAGAAATGTTGCGTTCTATTTTTCGATAACGAACACTGTGTAGATGGAAAAAGTAATTCAAATGATGTGCTTTATATAGATAGAACTAGTTTGCAAAGGATAAATTAATTAGCGATACTTTTATATATGCTTTTTCGCATTCATCCCTTGTAAGTCCGCAAGCATGCAAAGGGCTTATGTTATCCATAGTATCATGCTAATAAATTGCAGGAGCATTTACTAATCGCATGTAGTAATTAATAGGAAAGTATGCTAATGATTAATAAATTTTAAGAGAGGTGTTAACCGTGAGTATTTGGGATTCTGCTGAGAATAACTTTCGTAATAAAAGTATGCTGTATTGGAGATTTAATAGTGCTGTAGAATCTTATAATCAATTCTTGGATAAAAAAAGCACGGCTGAAGCCGAGGATGCTTACGTTGAGTTGGATAATGCCGGAAATATGCTGGGAGCTTTATGTGAACACGTAGTTAAAAATTTAGTTTATCAATACTATCAGAAGAAATATGTTTCATCAACAAACACGGCTGAGCGTTTCCAATATGCAAATATATTACAATTTAAAAAAAGCGGGTATGGTAAAACCAAATCTTTGGTGTTTAATGAGTTATACGGCCTTTTATACAGTATCTATCAACACACTTTAGATGAAAACAATATGACGCCTAGGCAGGCTAATATAAACAATTATGAAACACGGCAGCAGCTTGTCAACCATTTTAAGCATAATGGAGAATCTCCAAAACCAATGGCTTTTCAAAAAGTGCTACCTGAAGTCCGTTTTCTGCTGAAACTTGTGGATCCGACACATAGTATTGAGCTGAGAAATGTCATTGATATCGAGTCAGCTTCTGCCTGGCTTAAACTTTATGCAAAGTGCGACTATTATCGAGCTAAGGGCGGTGCATATAATTATATTCTAGTAACAGATAAGTTGCGAAATGAACAGAATCAAAAAGAATTATTTAAAATTCCTTGGTCTTTAATTCTTGATTTCGATTTTGAGAGTGAATTGACAAATGGTCTATTGGCAGAATTTAAAAAGGTTACGCATGATTGTCAGCCTCACATTCACTTTCTTAGTGATAAGCCTTCTGCTCTGTACTCTCAGTTGCCGCACTGGGTCTTTATGAATGGCATTGTAGATGATCCTAAAAATATGCCGCAAGCCGATATACCACTTCAGAGACGAGTTATTAATAGAAAACTATTGCCTTTAGTAGAGGCCTTTCACGCTGAATACTATAAGCCTGCCTGCGTAATAGTCCTTGGATGCGATAAATATCCCAAGAGTACTTTTACTGTTTTGCAAGCTTTGAGCAGCGCTTATGATGATAAAGATGTGTATTTTCATATTATAGGAAACAATGATTTTGCTTTAAGCGGAGAAGAAAATTTTTCACATTTTACAAGATATGATATGACAGTGCATGAATTTATACTGTCGTTAAGAAATGAACTTACCGAGAATATATCGCCAGTCGGCGATTCAAAAAAATTACCTTGTGCGTCTTCGGTAAGCGGTATCATATCGGAAGCTCTGTACAAAGAAGCGGCAGATTATATTGAACCAGTATACTTCGGAATAGAAAATTCAGATGAAGTCATTGAAAATACAGAATCATATTATCACGATTTTTATATTGGCAAAAGAGAAATAACATGGAGAATGTTGGCCGATGAAATTGACCTTCCTAGAAGCGAATGGAGCCGTGCTAATGAAAGTGAAATCCGTAAAAAATTGTCTGTTGGCGGTCATACCGTATTAAAAAAATATTATGAGCCCGGTCTTGGTGGAACAACTTATATTCATAGGTTGGCATTCGACTTACACGGAGATTACCCGACAGTTTTAGTCCATAACTATATATATGACAATACGGCAAAAGCCATCCGTAAGTTATACGATTGCTGTAAGTTACCGATGTTGATATTAATTGACGGAAATAAGGTTTCCGAAGACAATGTTATGCAATTGCAGCATGAATTGGGAAATGAGAACTTTTCTTTCTGCATAGTATACATTTGCCGCAATAGCAATGGCAAAACTGGAGACTTGATTTTAGGGCGTTTAAAGAATCGCGAATGCAATCAACTACGTGAAAAATTGTTAAAGTATATCCCGGAAAATGCGAATGGCCAAGAACAGTTGCAACGCCTTGACGCATGTATTGCCAAACCTGAAGGGGACGAGGAGCATACGCCTTTCATTCTGAGCATGTATGCTTTTAATAGGGAATTCTATGGTATTCGCAATTTCATTAAAAATACTCTGAAGGAAATCGCGAATCATGAATTATCTTCTAAATTTAAAAAAATCCTGTTTGCTTTGGCTTTAGCAGATTGGGCAATTCCTGATGTTCCTGCGGAATATTTCGATTCTGCATTTTTAAGCAACGAATCAAGATTGATGTGTAATCCGGACTATCCCATTGCGCCATTAATTGCAAATAATATGGATGAACGACAAAGTCCGCTTACTTTTAGAATACGTTACCACCTTTATAGTGATGAAATTCTACGAATTGCTTCCGGAAGCGGGGACTATATTTCTTTTCTACGCTTAAGAGATCCCATCATTGAATTTATCAAAAGTGCTAGACCAAATCCAAATATAGTAGCTAATCGTTCCATTGTAGATTTACTGACCAAAATGTTCGTTTCTAGAGCGGTTAATATCGATGGTAACAATGCCAAATATTCTCGTTTAATTGAACGACTTGTGAGCGAAGTAAAGTCCTATTTAAGTGATAATGTTGATACGACAAGTGATATGGTTGTGGCGGTGCTACGCCAACTTGTTGAAACATTTCCTGAGGAAGCGCATTTCTGGGGGCATCTGGCTCGCTATTATTTTTATTCGCGACATGATTATGCCTCCGGTTTTGAAGCCATAGATACTGGTTTAAAGGCAGCCAAGGAAAACAATGAATTGGGTTTGGCTTCTCTTTATCACATGAAAGGGATGGGCTATGTAGTCTATATTACACATGAATTATTAGGTAGCCTTTACTCCTTGACTAAGAAGGAACCATCGGAAAGTCTTCCGGAAATTCGTAAATTAGTCTCTGAAATGCCGGATAAGATTGCTCAAGCATGCATGTATTTTCAGAAAACCAGAAAAGCAAATCCAGATGATATACACGCGCATGTCGCCGAATGTAAAATGCGCATTAACATACAAACCAATTATTTCAATCTGCTTAGCAAATATGCGGCGGAATACAGCATAGAAGCATTGTACCCAATTGACGAAGTCAACGTCAATTTAGATCAGATCGACTGTCTTATTGAAGATGCCAAATCAATTAATGTTGCTCAGGATGCAAATGAAAAATATGTCGTGGATTCTACACAGGCTGAATTGGTTAGACAGCTAGAATGTGACCGCGATTTGTTAAAGGCGGATACAAACGAAACCATAGAACTTTGTAAAAATTTTCTAAACAAAGGATGTGGTCCACAGGCCCAGTTTTATCGCAGGCGCTTAGCCCGTGCTTATGTTGAAAACCTTCATGAAGACTATGACATGCCGGAAAGTCAAAATACACTCAAAGAAGCTGCCCGAGTTATGGAAGAGAATATTCAAGCTGACTCGGCAAATGGAAACAATATCAGAATCTGGTTTAATATTGTACGCTTTTTGAAAGTCGACAGGCATCAATCTTTGCAAATACTTGAAGAAGTTCTTTATAAGCTCAACCTTTGGATAGAAAGTAACAACGCTCCAATTGAGGCATACTTCTATCGTTACATTGCAAAATTCATTCAACTAGAAGAAAGCCAACGTTTGAATCAATCCGATGCGCTTCACGAGTTAACAGATTATTTGGACAGTATGAAGAGTCATTGCAAAATGCTGGGGGCTCGTACAATTACACAAGAGTGGCTGGGAAATACTGGATACGGCCTAAACAGATTAATTAGAAATAAAGATATGCATATGATGACTGCAAGTGATGCAGTTAAAAGTCTTTCCATTCAATATGGACGCTTACCTGGAAAGGAAGGATTTATTTCGGAGCGTTCTTCCTATCTCAATTTTAAAGGCAATGAGGTATTCTTTAGACCAGCTAACATCAGTAACCGTATTTCTTCCATCAATGAACATGCTTTGGTCAAATTCGGCCTTGGGTTCAGTTATGATGGGCTTAGATCATATTACGATTCTATTGAACTTGTGAGTTCTGAAGAGGTAGAAAAAGTGGACTTTGAGGTGACAAAATCCACGCAGTTATTTGAAGGCGCAAAACGTTCTTTGACGGTTATGTATAACAATAAGTCTTTTGTAGTTGGAACACTTTCGAATAGTGGAGGTATTCTGGGTATAGTTTATTGGTGTGGACGTGATTATGAAAATAGTAACGCGTATTTTGCTGGATATGAGGCCGAGAAATTTCCTGAAAAAGGCACTAAACTTGAGGTTAGCTTAATTAAAGAACATCCAACAGCCTGGATGATTCATGGAATATCCTATAAAGCTTGGGAATGCACAACAAATTTATATATCTCTAGTACTTAAAATTGTCTTTTTGCCAAGTTTCAAATTGTGATTATCAAAAGCAGCAGCTAGTTGCTTATTATGTTTACTTAATTCCAATTCAGGAAGCGTTTATAATACATGTAAGCGATAATAGGTGACTCTGACCATGGTAATTATGTGAAGCAAGTGCACACACTGGAAGCACTGGCATACTTAGATTTTTTAATGATTTCGCTTTTTCATTAGTGAAAGGGGAATGACAATGGCCGCTAACAATAGTCACGATGCTTCAGGTCAATTGTCTGGTTATTTGTATCAAGTCCTTTCTGCTCTATTACTTTTGTTAGAAAATAAAGATCCAGAGGCTCAGCTTTGTATTGAAAAATTCGATGATGTTGCCTTCTTGGAAAATGACGAGCCAAAGGCAATGATTCAAGTAAAGCATCAACTCTATAAGCGAGGGAGTTTGCTCGATACCAGCGTGGATTTTTGGCGCACAATTAAAGTGTGGTGTGATTATCTTCAACAGTATACAACTACTGAAGTTGAAGTGGACTTTTTAATAATCACCACTGCACAAGCTCAAGATGACTCTGCAGCATCGTGTCTCAAAAAAACATCATCTCGAGATTGGGAAAAGGCATTAGATGTTATGCGTCAGATATCCGCTTCTGATGATTCGAAAACTAATCAGGATTATTACAAGGCTTTTCAAGACTTGAATCCGGATTTGCAGGAATATTTAGCCAAGCATATTTTTGTTTGCGATTCGGCACCTGTGATCGGTACAATTAAAGAAAGCATTATGCCATATATACGGATGGTAACCCTTCAACCGTTTGAGGAACGAGTATACGAAAAAGTGTTAGGCTGGTGGATTAACAATGTTATCCAATGCCTGAGTTCAGTTGAACTGGTCTTTATTAGTTATCGCCAATTGCAAAAAGAGATGAATGATGTTGGAAGTGAATATAAGGCCGATTCACTTCCAATTGATGTTGATCCACTATATGAACCCACTCCAGATGAAATTGCCCAACTTTCTCCTCAAAACAGGATTTTTATTGAACAACTCAATCTTTTATCGTTGTCACATGATCGCCTTAAAAGATGTGTTAGAGACTATTATAATGCTTTTGCCCAAAGAAGTTTGTGGGTAAGAGAACAATTGCTGTTCATTAATGATCTTCAAAAATATGAAAACCGATTGGTTGATGAATGGAACAGGTTGTTTTTAGTTATGAAGGAAGATTTGGATGATTATGGAAGCGATATTACCGAACCCCAAAAAGTAAAAGCAGGTAGAGCGCTACTTGGGCAAGTGGAAGAATTGAATTTGCCGATTCGAACAAGTGTTTCAGATCCATTTATTATGCGCGGTACATATCACGAACTGGCGAATCAATTAAGGGTTGGCTGGCATGTCGATTTTATGGATCGCTTGTGCACAATTCTGAAGGGGTGATGTTATGATTCAATGGGACAAGCGGACACCTGAAATAGCAAATTTATTGAACCCTTCATTTTGTGCACTTATTCTCTACTCAACGATTTTTGAATATCAAAAAAAGGCGAAGGACGGATTACCTTTTCCACTGCTTTATTTAATATTACCTATTGTTTTGCATAAAAGTACGCGTGATCGGATAAATTCAAGGACGAATATGGTTGTATGGTTGCAGCGTAATCCAGATGTTCTCGTCGGATTTCCAGAACGCGCGAAAAGCCTGGTGTCTTTTACAAATGAAGCCATAGAATTTTTGCTGCTTCAAGAAATATGTATCATTAATAACGGTAAATCGTTCATAACAAAAACTGTTTCAAAGTCAAATATTTCCCAATATATAACCTCTGACGAAGAAGTAAATGACTGCATTCAAAAAGCAGAGAATGTTGGGCGTTGGTTTTGCAATATGCGTGCGCCAGAAAACATATATGCTGCTTGGGGGGTGAAACCATAATGCAAATAAGTGCAATTGTTTTGTATGGTCCAAATGGGAAAAAGCGAATCTTACCTTTCAATGTTGGTGCGGTTAATATTATTACTGGAAAATCAAAGACAGGGAAATCAGTAATTGGCGATATTATTGATTACTGTATGGGTGGTTCTTCCTGCAATATAGCAGAAGGATTTGTTCGTGAACATGTCGAATGGTATGCCCTTCAGCTCGTTCATCATGGAGAGCATTTAATCGTGGCCAGAGAAAACCCGCCACGAGGACAAGCATCAACAAATAGATGCTGCTACCTGATAGGCGCAGATAAAATACCAGATGATTTGTCATCAGCTACACCGGTTGATAACATTGGATTGGAAAAAATGCTTTCAGCAAAGCTTGGAATTGCCGAGAATCTCTTCAGTCCACCCGAAAATCATAGCAGATTGCCACTTTCAGCAAATATAAGACATAGCCTATTTTACTGCTTACAGAACCAGGATGAAATTGCATCTCAAAAGTTTCTGTTTCATAGGCAGGCTGAACCATTTATGCCGCAAGCGATAAAAGACACGCTTCCATATTTTTTGGGAATAATTGGCGAGAACGAGTTGGCTCTTGAATCAGAACGAACTCAGCTCAAGCGTGAAGCAATAATTTTGCGAAAAAGCATTGATGAAGTTGAACAGTTGAAAGGAAACGGATTAAACCGCGCGACAGCCCTTTTATCCGAGGCAAAAGAAGTAGGTCTTCTTTCTAGTGACGCTCAAACTGATTTGTCGGATTACAATAGCGTGCGAGCTTCTTTGCAAGCGGCGTGTTCTTGGACACCTACTTATATTGCAGTGACGGGTATGGACCGCATATCTTTACTACAAAGTCAGCTGACGGATATTAGAAACAAAATTGATAATATCAGTATTGATATACGTAATACGGAAGAATTTATGGGCCAGGTGAAAGGATATGGATCAGAAGTTGATCACCAGAAAAAGCGGCTTGAGTCTATTGGATTGTTTGATCAGATTGATTTTGATCCAAGCCACTGTCCACTATGCTCAAAACCTGTAGACTCTCCGCTGCCATCAATGCAAGATATTCGAAATTCAATTACCGATTTATCAAATAGATTGGATTCGGTATCTAGAGAACGTCCGCTTCTAAGAAAACACCTGGATGAATTAAAAAATAATAGACAGCAACTTCAAAATCAGGCGGACGCTGTTTCAATAGAGATAAATGCTGTTTATGAAGAAAACAAAGAAGCTTTGTTGCTCAAAGACTTGAACGCTCGTCGTGGTCGGGTAATCGGCCGAATCAGTCTTTGGCTTGAAAGCGTCATTATTTCGGACAATTTGCATGAAAAACGTGCTAAACTGTCCGATATTGATGCAAGAATATCAACTATTAACAACCTGCTTGATGTAAACGAAATTGAGGAAAAGACTCAGTCAGCCATTAACCGCATTTCGACACTAATGTATAAATGGGCAAAAGAGCTCGATTTGGAACACAGTGAATATCCTTATCGCTTTGATTTTGCTAAGCTGACTGTGATGGTTGATCGTGACCGCCCTGTCCCATTGCAACAATTGGGAAGTGGCTCCAACTGGCTTGGTTGTCATTTAATCACACTATTTGCCCTACACTCTTTCTTTATTCACAACAATCGCCCAGTACCCGGATTTTTATTTCTCGATCAACCATCTCAGGTGTATTTCCCACCAGAGACAAATGATGAAAATGTAGATAGCCAAGAAGTTAGGGAGATATATAAATTTATTTTTAGCCGGGTTAGTGAACTTGCTCCTAATATGCAAGTTATCATCGTCGACCATGCTGATATTACAGAGGAGCAGTTCCAGAAGGCGGTTGTGGAAAAATGGTGGGATGGGACTAAACTTGTACCGACCGAGTGGGCATAATAATTGTGATATGCTTATATGATTTAAGTGTCTGCAGATCTTATGGCATCGCAATAGTTTAAACTACCCGTTATGTTTGCTTAATTCCGAATCTCAATAATAGAGAACTACATATAAGCGGAATAATGAGAAATCAGCACAAATTCAGATTGTTTATATTACAGGTAGTTCGGAATACGGAAATAATGAATGAAACGGAGAAATAAATATGCCTATTACGAAAGCGTGGGACTGGAGTAAAAACACAGACGATTATTGGAGGATTCCTTGTATTGAAAGCGCATTTTTGGCAGAACGGTGGCAATCAGAAGGATTTAGAAATTTTCTTGATTTAGGGTGTGGTCTTGGAAGGCATACCATTTACATGGGAACACACGGATTGGAAGTAACAGCATTTGATTTGTCGGATGAAGCGGTTCAAGAAACCCGCAATTGGGCAGAACGTGAGAATTTGCAAATTGAAGCCGATGCTGGAAATATGCTAGCTTTACCTTTTAAAAATGACAGCTTCGATTGTATCATTGCTTATAACGTTATTTACCATACGGATACGATTGGATTTCAAACGACACTTGAAGAGATTCGAAGGGTTTTACATCCTGGAGGAGAATTATTTTTAACCTTAATTTCAAAAAAAGCATGGTCATTCGGCCATGCTGATAAAAGTAAACGAATTGACGAGAATACTATTTTACGTAATGAAAATGAAACAGGCGAAGATATCCCACATTTTTTTGTGGATCTTAAAGATATAAAACGGTTTTTTACCGATTTTGAATTGATTCGCTTACCAGTTGAGGAGTGTGAATATAATATGGAAAATCCGAATTACTATTCAGTACATTGGAAAATCATTGCAAAAGTAATTAAATGAAATATACCTTGGAATTTAGTGAATTCCCTACACTTCGTAGTTTGAGCACACTGGGAAACTCACAAGCAAAAACGAACTTCGCAGTTTGTTTGAGGCTGTGTGAAAACGAAAAATGTGCTTTAGAATAAATGAAAGTAATGGTATAATATAGGAAACAGAAATTAAGGGGCTGGGTAGAATGGATCGATATAAAAGCATTGAAAATCGAGACCAGATGAATCTGATGCCTATGTGCATGGATGACATGATCGCCCCTGATAGTGAAGTTCGGGCAGTGGAATCCGCTCTTCTCGAAAGATCGAACGGGAATGCTACCGGAATATTGAAGTCATGTGGCTGATTAACGGCTTAAAACCCGATTTCAAAACAATAGCAGATTTCCGGAAGGACAATAAGAAGCAAATTAAGCAGGCTTTTCATAAGTTCAGCATGATATGCGACGAACTGGGCCTGATCGGAAAAGAAATGGTTGCGGTGGATGGCAGCAAATTCAGAGCCAGTAACAGCCGGCTCGCGTACCATAGCGAGAAAAAGATTGAAAAGAAGATCGAACATTACCACAAAGTAGCCGAGCAGTATTTAATATTGCTGGATAGCTGTGATGAACAGGAAAACGAAAGCATCGCACCCAAACTGAGTCGGGCAGAAATTGAAGAAAAGATCGAAGGTATCAATAAACGTCTGGCTGAGCTTGAGAAATTAAAGCAACAGGTAAAAGAAAACGGCACCATCTACGATACAGATCCGGATTCCAGAATGATGAAGGTCAGCAACAAAGGCTGCGACGAAAGAGTATGGGAAGGCTGAATTTAGATATGACGCGGCTCAAGACGGATATATTTGCCCACAGGGCCATCTGTTAAGGGCGTATCACCACAGAAAGAAATACACGCAGGAAACGGACATCAAACGGTATCAAAACTTTGAAGCATGCTCAAATTGCCCGGTAAGGGAGAAATGCAGCAGCGGTGAAAAGGGCAGGATGATACAGGACAGACCATTTCAGCGAATAGCCGATGAAGTAGACCGAAGAACCAAACAGTTTGCAGATATGTATAAAATACGGAAACAAACGGTAGAACATCCTTGGGGAACAATCAAAAGGGCTATGGGGTTCTCATATTTTCTGACCAGAAGGACAGAGAATGTGAGGACAGAATCTTTATTGCATTTTTTAGTCTATAACATAAAACGCGCTATCAATATCATTGGAACCAGGCAATTAGTAGGGATATTGCAGGGATAAATTTCCCCGCTCTATCCCTGTTTTGCTAAGTTAGACGATAAAATGCAGCAAAGATGCTGATTCTACTTGTATTTACTTAACGTTTTCACACAGCCTGGTGTCAACGCCGGAACTTTTTTGACCCAAAACGCCGGCCGGAAATGACCCATATCGCCGGTTACACGAGCGCCGGTCACAGTACCGCCGGAATNTCCGCCGGCGGNACTGTCTGNACGCCNGCNTTGAGCCGATCTTTCAGCCGGTAGGTCTGCCCGCGGATATTGATCACATGAGCATGATGCAATAACCTGTCTAGCAGGGCCGTGGCAATCACAGTNTCGCTGAGCAGCTCNCCCCAGTCGCTGAAATACTTGTTGCTGGTCAGGATAATGCTGCCATGCTCGTAGCGTTCGGATACCAGCCGAAAGAAAAGCTCGGCCTCCTGGCGGTTCAGCTGCATATATCCGACCTCGTCGATCACGAGGATGGCGGGACGTAGATAAACGCGCCAGCGCCTCTCCAACCGGTTTTGCTCCAATGCCCGCTTGAGATCCTCAATGAGGCGCGCCANACTNGTATAGTAAACCGTCAGGCCAGCTTTCAGAGCCTTCATGGAGATGCCGACCGCCAAATGGGTTTTGCCGACGCCGGGCGGTCCCAGCAGGATGATGTTTTCCGCACGGGCGGCAAAGGCCAGGGTCGCTAGTTCGTCGATCTGCCGTTTGTCGATGGAAGGCTGAAAGCTGAANTCGAATTCCTCCAGNCTTTTNCGATNTGGAAGNCGGGCCAGCTTTGTCCGCATTTCTTCGCCCTTTCGGCCGCGCTCCTGCTGCTCGGAGGTCAAAAGCTCATCCAGAAACTGTGCATAGGTGTGTTCTGCATGCAGCGGCCGTTCCATCTGCGCGTCCAGAAGCGCGGCGGCGGTTTCAAGCCCCATACTGCCGAGCAGTTCCCGGGCGTGTTCCAGTTCAACCATGGGAAGCACCTCCCAGCAGCTGATCATAAACGCTCAGNTNGCGTACTTCCACGGTGCCATTCTGCTTGATGGCGCACGGAAAAGGCGTTGGAATGCCGTTTCTCTCCGCGAGACCACTGTACTGCCCCTGCAGGAAAACGACGTTGCCAGAACGGTACTGCGCTTTGTGCTTTGCCAGCAGCACCTCCCCGCAGTAGATTTCCAGATAACCGGCGCACAACCGGACACGAACTTCCTTGCCACTGTACTGCCATGGCACGCCGTAACGGACACCGTCGAAACTGACCATCCCGTCGCGGGTCACGATCCGTGTCTCCCAACGGTATTTGTCCAAGGTCTCCTGCGGCGGAAGCTTCCGTAAGTTCTCCTTTTCCAACTCCTGCATCGGGATTTTACCGGTTGTGTGATGAACTTTTTCGTCGGCCTGCCGGCACCAGCAAAGCGCCTGCCGGTTCAGGTCTTCCAGATTCTCAAACTGTCTGCCGGGCAGAAAGTTATCTTTCACATACCGCACCAGACGTTCCACTTTGCCTTTGGTCTGCGGAGAACGGATGCGGCACACCTTCGGCACGAACCCCAACTCAGCGGCGAAATCCGCGAATCGCGTGTTCCAAATGGGCTTCCCGGCTTCCCGCCCCGTCACGACGGTTTTCATGTTGTCGGTAAGCACATTCTCCGGCATGCCGCCGAAGTACGAGAATGCGTTGACGATGCACTTCTCCAGACTGCTTAGGTCGCACCGGCTGGTGAATTCCGTGTATTTCACGCGGGATTTCCCGAGAATCATCACAAACACCGGCACCTTGTGAAGGGTTCTGCTGCTGTCCGTATAATGACAGATGCCCCAATCCATCTGCGCCTGATTTCCCGCCGACGTTTCATAGCGCCGCACGGCGGGCAGTGCTTTCGCCGGACGGTACGGATGCACATATTCCTTGAGAATGGTAATCCCGCCTTTTTAACCGGCGGCCTGCAGCCGTTCCAGCAGTACCACGCAGTTGAAAATGCCCTGGTTCATGAGCCCGTGAAGCTGCGGTTTGTACGCGTCCAGCTTAGAGAAGCGATCTGCTTCCGGCGGCGAATCTTCTCCACGCTCTATGTATTTCTGGGCGGTGTTCTTGGATATTCCGAGCTCCTTGCCGATGGCGTAGGCGCTTTTCCCGCCCTGTGCTTTTTCCCGTATCATGAGTATTGTTCCACTCCTTAGCATTCGGCCTACCTCCATGGCGTTTCTTTACGTCATGGTAGCCGTTATTCTTGAGTGGGTCAATTCCTCCGGCGTTTTGGGTCAATTATACTCCGGCGATTACACTGGTTTATGACATACGTTGCAAACACGACCAGATTATTTATATTTGACGAGGTGTAAGATGAAAAGAGAACTTGGAATTGCTCGTTGCGGATTGGCGTGCTGCCTTTGTTCCGAGAATACACAATGTGCGGGATGTAATTCAGGAGAATGTTCCGATAAGCAATGGTGTGAGAATAGAAAATGCTCTATGGAGCGCGGCTTGGACGCCTGCTATCTTTGCAACGAGGATTGCAGAAAAGAGTTGCTGCAAAAAATAAAGCCGTATGGTTTTACGAAGTTTATTCAACAATATGGCGTGGATAGGTTGCTCAACTGTCTTGAACAAAACGAAAAAAATGGGGTCGTCTATCATTGTAACGGAATCATGGGGGATTATGATGATTTCAACGATGTCGATTCCTTGATTGAGTTCATTAAAACAGGAATTCGTTAGCTACACATATTATGTTAACTTAGTTCCAACGATGAATCATTCATGATGCTCAGCTGAACATCATGGCAAGAGGATGGCGGCCTGTAGTTGCCCATCGTCTACGTGAGTATAGATTTCTGTTGTAGCTATACTCTCGTGTCCAAGGAGTTACTGAAGAGAGCGAATATCTACATGACCATATTTATACATAAGCGTGGCAGCAGTATGTCGCAATTTGTGAGTAGACAGACCTTTAGGATTGATTCCCACAGCGATGATGTGCTTTTTCACGACATTTTGAATCGCACGCGTAGTGAGTCGGCCGCCATTGCGAGAGACAAACAGTGCATGTCAGTCGACAGTAGGTCTTAGCAAGAATGGAAAGAAAACATTACAAAATTTCATGTTTCAATCTGGCACCTCTTCGGAGGTGCTTTCTTTATATCATTTTTAAGGAGGAAAAATTATGCCAAGTACAATTGCAATCGTTATCTCTATAATTGCTGTCGCTTTTCTGGCCGCTCTCTTTATTTCAGAAGCTATGCACGGAAACCTGAATATCAAGGCCCGGACAGTGGGCGACGGCCAATACGGTACCGCACGGTGGGCTACTAAACGGGAAGAACAGGAAACCTATGATGAAATACTTTATGAACCGAAAATGTGGAGAGCGGGCAAACACCTTCCAGATGAACCAAACGGCGCGACTGTATTGGGAATTCTGGAAGGGCGCGGCGAAGTACGCGCGAGGATAGACAGCTCAGACAGCCACACATTAATCCTCAGCACAACCGGCGGCCGAAAGACCACCGGTTTTCTTTATCCAAATCTGGAATTTATCTGTGCCTGCGGATGCAGCTTTTTGGCAACCGACACCAAAGGCGACGTTTTCCGGGACTACGCCGGTATTACTCAGAAGTATTATCACTATACCCCATACGTCATCGATCTGCGCAATCCCACACGCAGCCATGGATTCAATCTTCTCCATCTGGTCAACAAATACACGGATCTCTTTAAGGAAACCGGAGACATTTCCTGCAAGGCCCGTGCAGAGCGATACGCCAAGATCACCGCAAAAACCATCGTCCGGATGGAAGGTTTTGACGGCGGCGGCCAAAACGCTTATTTCTATGACGCGGCAGAAGGGCTGATAGCGTCTACTATTCTGCTTGTGTCAGAGTTTTGCGGTTATGGGGAGCGCCATATCGTCAGCGTGTTTAAAATCGTTCAGGAGCTTTTGCAGACGAAGACGCCGCCCCCAACCCAAAGTGATAAGGCAAACAATGTGAAGCCGAAGAACGAGTATCAGAAACTGATCGAATTGCTGCCGGAAGAACACAAAGCAAGATGGTTTGCCAGCTCCGCGCTCAATACTGCGGAATCCAGTATGCACAGCGTTATGAGTACGGCCATGAGCCGTCTGCTTTCCTTTATCGACTCCGAGCTTGAGCAGGTTTTGTGTTTTGACAGTGACGTGGATGCGGAGCAATTCTGCAATGGCCACACAGCCGTTTTTATTGTATTCCCGGAGGAAGATGTTACAAAGCATTTCCTTGTTTCCTTGTTTGTTTCCCAGCTCTACAACGAATCCTTGGTAGTAGCGAACCAGGATGGTAAAAACAGGCTGGACAAGCGTGTCTATTTTTATCTGGACGAGTTTGGTACCCTCCCGAAATTTGAAAACGCCGAGCAGATGTTTACGGCCGGTAAATCGAGAAATATTCTCCTGTTTCCAATGATTCAGTCTATGGAGCAGCTGCGCAAAAATTACGGCCGGGAGGGCGGCGAAATCATCATTGACTGCTGCACAAACGCCTTATTCGGCGGGTTTACTCCTCTGTCCAAGGGAGCGGAGGATGTCTCTCGGGCGTTGGGCAACCAGACGGTGCTGTCCGGAAGCACTTCCCGCAGCGGCAGCTTTGATCGTGATAGCTCCACAAAAAGCCTGCAAATGATTCAAAAGCCGCTCATGACTGCCGAGCAGATCAGAACAATGCCGGATAACCAGTGGATTCTGACAAAGACGCGCACACACCCATTAAAAACCATCTTAAAGCGGTTCGACGAATGGGGCATCAAGCTGGACGCACCGTTTACAATGCCTGAGAACGCAACACGCACGGTCAGGTATGCAAGCCGGGAGAAATTAAAAGCGGCTGTTCTGGAAAGATATCCGCAACGAGAGAAGATGGAGCCGCTTGATGTGAATTCTCTCGGCTCAGGAAAATCGGGAAAAAGAAAAATTACTTTTGAAGAAGAAGATTTTTAATACAATCTATTGGGGCGGGAGGATAAGCACTCCCGTCCTCATATTATGAATAATTAGGGGGAGCAACATGAAGGGATACTTTGTATCGAATGTGATGAAGACCGTCCGGAAATTGGAGTTGACAGCGAAAGCAGTGCATGTCTATTTTTATTTAGCGGAGTGCAGCAACATTAATGGCGAATGCTGGCCGTCCAAGAAGACGATTGCGGAAGCTTGTAAGATCAGCGTAGCGACGGTGACGCGGGCATTGCGGGAATTGGAAAAGGCAGGCATGGTCATTTCCGAGCCGCGTCGCCGCCTGAATAACGGGCAGACTTCAAACCGGTACATGGTATTCACCGAGCCGCAGGTTGCGGATCCGACAGATCAGCCGGGTGATATTGATGGAGCAGATCAGGAGGCACCGGATTTCCCACAAGTGGAGAAAGCCTATGAACAGCTTGAAATTCCCGAATGCCTGTCAGATGTGCCGACAGATTTTCCGGCCGACGAGTATTCTACAGAAAGCACGGCACCCATAAAACAGAAGCAAATTGGCCGTCATGAAACCCCGCGCCGGCAGAAAAGTATCTTGGCAAAACCGTTATCCCCGTCCCGTCTACTAAAGCTGCTGTTGTTCTGCCGCCTTCTTTTGAGCCAAATTGATACGGCCCCCCATATCAATATGACACCCCAAGGAACTAATTCCACAACGAAGGTACCGTTAAAGCAGAGAAAAAAAGACTTTATCTCTAAGATCACTAAGTGGAAGCTTCTGCACGAGAGAGAATATAGCGGTGATAAATCCGGCGATGGGTAAAATGCGCCATGAGTAATTCTTTTATCAGCAATGCCCGCCCTCTTTTTTCCCTGTTTTGGAAACATGGGGAACCAAACCGAAAAAGTTAGAGCAGATCAGGAAATAATCCCGGTCTGCTCATTTTTTATGAATGGAGAATGAAAATGGAATACATGGAAATCATTGGTGTGCCGGCAGTCGTTTCGGAACGACATCGCATTGTGATCGACAAAAGCATCCGTCTGCTTTACCGCATGAGCGAAAACGCGAGGGTTTACATGCGGCGCAAGAGAAATTTATTGTTTCTTACCCGTTCCAACTATTCCCGCAGTCTGGACATCCAGCAGAAGGAACTCAGTATCGGCCGGTTTAATCTGCCGGTCGATTGGGCAAGATCGAACCATATCCAGATCGGGGACTATGTTTACCTAGTGGCCACCACCGAGGGGATAATCATCTGCCCAGCCGGAGTGAAATTTCTATGTGTGAAAGGGGAGAAGAATCGTTGAATATTTTAGGGTGTCCGCTAAAAATCTCCGCTATGAAGCAAATTTATTTTCCAAGACTTTATATCCAACATTTCGGGATCTCGCCCGATGAAGTGGTTACCGTTATTCGTGAGAATCATGAAAACCATTACATTTACCGTTTTGATGATGGCCGAGATTTGCTTGACAATGAGATCCACGTTACTATTCGGAAAGGTTTCACGTCCATTCCCGCAGAATTTCTCAGAAGAAACGGATTGAAGCCCGGGGTAGACAGCTTGTATCTGCTGGGAGTAGAAGACGGCCTTAAAGTCAGCGTAAAGAAAGATATTCTATGAAAAAGCGGAAGTACTTCCGCTTTTGGTGGGGACTATCCTTCTCCTTTGCGCATGTCGGTATAAATCAGGTCGCAAACGTAAACATTAAGGCTTTTCCCTTTACTTTTCGCAAAAGCATGAATAATATCGCGTTGTCCTTTTGGAACTCGAATTTTAAAAAGCGGAAGTACTTCCGCTTTTCACAAAACAGCGAAAAGGAAGTCTCCCGCAAAAAGGCTGCGTAAAATATTTAAATCTTGCAAATTACTAAAATTTGGTATATAATTCTTTCTGTGGATAACAAAAAAGCATCCACAGGCGAAAAACTGCCGTCGAAACAGTTAATCGCCTTTCGCCATAAGGGTAGTTAGACCCATTATGACTTGTGAATGCCGTTTATGCGTTGCTTATTTTAGCACGTATTTCGGATACATGTCAAGGTCTGTACCCTTATGTCGCGATGAGGGTGCAGACTTTTGTTTTCCACTTCAATCACCCACAATGACAAGCATTGTGTACCTCTTTGTGACCGATGCAGTCACAGCGCGAGGTTGGCGCTCCTTGACAAATAAGCCAAGTCCAGTATTGAGCCACCAACTCAATACTCGAATTCACTTACTTGACTTTATCGTTTACAGAAAAAATTCCCGGAGTGGGGTACGTGTAGCAAATCAATGCCGCAATTGCGCATCACTGCTAGGCGAAATACGGGGACAAGGCGATTGCACAAACGTGGTCGTGCCTCAGGACAGCACTCTGGAAGTAAACGCTATAATAATCGAGCACTCCGGTTACTTTATGGAAGTGACCGGGGTGTTATTATAAAAATATATTTTCTGCTTTATGAAGAATACATATTTTTATGATAACAAGGGCAAAAGTCACACTTTTGCCCTGTATCATTGTGGTGGACGTTATAGAACTCGAATCTATGACCTTTCGCACGTCAAGCGAATGCTCTACCAGCTGAGCTAAACGTCCATTTGTGAGTGCTCGATTATTATAGCGTAAATAGATGCAAAAATCAATATAAAAATTCAAAAAATCTCATTTTTATTTGCTTCGCTTGTATTTGGGAGGGGTTTAGCCTATAATAAAAAATAAATATTTTTAAATGTGAGGTGTTTGCTATGCCGATAGGCCTTGTACTGGAGGGCGGCGGTATGCGCGGAGCATATACGAGCGGTGTACTTGAAGTTTTATTGAATAAAGGGATTGAATTTCCGAATGTATACGGCATTTCAGCCGGCGCCTGCAACGCACTCAGTTATATTTCCAGACAGAAGAACAGAAATTACAATATTTTTTATCAGTATATTGCCGATAAAAGATAATCAGTGTGGAAAATTTGAACCGCACAGGTTCTTTGTTTGGCCTTTGACTTTATCTTCGGGGAACTCTTCCACACGCTTCTTCCATTTGACTATGAATCCTTCTTTAATTCCCCCACAGACCTGAAGGTAGGCACTACCGACCTGAAAACGGGGCAGACCGTTTTTTTTGACAAGGCGAATCTGGATGGGGACTTTACCGCGGTAAGAGCCTCCAGCTCCCTGCCCTTTGTTTCCAACATCGTCTCCTATCATGGGCATGAATTGCTGGACGGCGGCTGTGCAACGCCAATTCCGATTGAACGTTCTATCTTTGACGGAAATGAATTCAATGTGATCGTGCTTACCCGCGACAGTTCCTACCGAAAAAGCCCGCGGCCGGAATTTCCCCGTGCCGTACTTCGTGTAAAGTACGGAGATTATCCGAATTTTGTAAATACGATGCAGATTCGGGCGGAAGTTTACAATAATGAGCTTGAAGTCTGCCGCAGACAGGAAATGGAGGGGAAAGCGGTCATTGTCCGCCCCAGCAGGCCGATTGTGACGGGACGGTATGAGAAAAACCCCGAGGTCCTGAAAGCGATTTATGAAATGGGTATGAGCGACTGTGAAAGAAAACTCTCCGAAATCCGCGGAATAATCGCCCGGGCATAAAAATAAAATATTTGTGGGACGGATATAATCCGTCCCTTTTTGCTTGACAACGGGCAGCGATCAGTCTATTATATATATGCAAATGATTCGCATTTAAGGAGGCCGCACAAAATGATGAAGCGAGTTGCTGCCATAATTTTGGCGGCTGCATTTTTGTTTGTTTCGGCGGGGTGTGTGCGCAGAACACCGCAGAATGTCCGGTTCAGGGTGGTAACATCCTTTTACCCGTTATACATTATGGCACTGAATATCACCGACGGCGTGCCCGGCATACAAGTTGACAATATGGCCGGACAGCAGGCCGGATGCCTGCACGACTATCAGCTGCAGTCCAAGGATATGAAGAATATTGAGCAGGCGGATGTGTTTGTCATTAACGGCGCGGGTATGGAAAACTTTATGACAAAAGTCACTTCCCAGCTGCCGGATCTGCATGTTGTCAATTCAAGCGAGGGTGTTCCGCTTTTACTGGATGAAAGCGGCGAGGCAAACCCGCATATCTGGGTTTCCATCACCAATTATATCAAGCAGGTGTCAAATATTGCGGAAGGCCTGGAAAAGGCCGACCCTGAAAACGCTGCTCTTTATCAGAAAAATGCGCAGGAATATATGGCGAAGCTAAGTGTGCTGCGCGATAAAATGCACGAAGGGCTGAGCGGTATCACACATCGGGATATTATCACTTTCCACGAGGCGTTTCCGTATTTTGCCGAGGAGTTTGACCTGCATATCGCGAGGGTGGTCAACCGCGAACCTGACAGCCAGCCGAGTGCGCGCGAACTTGCCGAAACCATCCGGCTGATTCGGGGCAGCGGCGTCAAAGCTGTTTTCGCGGAGCCGCAGTATCCGAAATCCGCCGCCAATATCGTCGCGGACGAAAGCGGCGCGGCGGTCTATTCGCTTGATCCGGCGGTGACGGGGGAGAACAGCAAAAATGCCTACCTTGATGCAATGGAAAACAATTTGAAGGTACTGAAACAGGCGCTGAAATAAGAGGGGAATTACATGGATACTTGCAAATGCAGCACACAGATACGCAATCTTACGGTTAAAAAACATGACGGAGTGATTATTCATGATGTTTCTCTCGATGTGCATCACGGGGAGATACTGGCGCTCATCGGACGAAACGGAGCCGGCAAAACGACTTTGCTGAAAGCGCTTTTAGGGCGTATCCCCTATACGGGCAGCATTGTGTTTCACAATTCCCGAGGGGAATCCATAGCCAATCCCCGCATTGGCTATGTTCCGCAGAATCTGGTGTTTGACCGTTCCACGCCGGTTACGGTCGGCGATATGCTCTGCGCCAATATGAGCGGATTCCCGGTTTGGCTGGGCCATAAAAAGGAAAAGCTTGCGCAGGCCCGGCGGCTGCTTTCCACGGTCGGCGCAAACCCCTCGCTTTTGGGAAAGCGGATCGGCAGCCTTTCTGGCGGGGAAATGCAGCGTGTGCTGCTTGCGTTTGCCCTTGATCCCAAGCCGGATCTTCTGTTGCTGGATGAGCCGGTTTCCGCGGTGGACCGCAAGGGGATTGAAGTGTTTTACGATCTTGTCACTTCAATGCGCGCCGAGCACCAGATGCCGATTATCCTCGTGTCCCACGATTTGTCCCATGTGGAAAAATACGCGACGCGCGCAGCGCTGCTGGACCGTACGATTCTGGTTAGCGGCAATGTTCGGGAGGTTATGAAAACACCCGAGGTGCAGGAAGCTTTCGGCCTTAAACTGACCGGAGGTGTGAAACAATGAGTGGAATTTATTTTTTGATTGATACAATTCTGCCGTTTGAATGGACGGAATTTGCTTACATGAAGAACGCGCTGCTTGCCGTTCTGCTGATTACCCCGCTGTTCGGGCTGGTCGGGACCATGATTGTAAACAATAAGATGTCTTTTTTCTCAGATGCTTTGGGACATTCGGCACTGACCGGAATCGCCATCGGCGTACTGATGGGCATTGACAATTATCTGATTTCCATGATGGGCTTCGCGCTGCTGTTTGCGCTGTGCATTTCAGCGGTTATGGACTCCGGCACCTCGTCGGCGGATACCATCATCGGGGTGTTTTCCTCCACCGGACTGGCGCTCGGAATCGTGCTGCTGTCCGCCTCCGGCGGCTTTGCAAAATATTCCGGATACCTGATCGGCGACATCCTGACGGTGCAGCCGGCGGAAATTGCCATGCTCGCTGTGATTCTGGCGGCGGTCGTCGTTATCTGGTACCTGTTTTTCAACAAACTGATGCTGACCAGCATCAACGCCGATTTGGCCGCGAGCAAGGGGATCAATACCCGCCTTACTGAAAAACTCTTCGTTGTGATTGTGGCGGTCATCGTTACCGTCTCCATTAAATGGGTCGGTGTGCTGATTATCAATTCCCTGCTGGTGCTTCCGGCGGCGGCAGCCCGCAATCTTGCCAAAAGTATGCGCTCCTATCATTTTATTGCGGTGGGTATCTCTCTGTTTTCCGGCGTGAGCGGGCTGGTTGCATCCTATTATACGGGTACGGCGGCGGGCGGCACCATTGTACTGATTGCCGCGGTGATTTTCTTTTTCAGTTATTTTCTCAACCGTATGCGGGCAAAAGCCTGAAATTGGTTGCGCGGGCAACCGGAAATGTGGTACTATTTTATTACTAAAAGAGGCGATACGCCTTATTATGTAATAGAACAGGAGATTTCTGAATGCTGCATCCGTATTTTAAACCGGCCGATATCCTGCTGCCGAAGAATGTACCGACAGAAAACTGGTGTGTGGTTGCCTGCGACCAATATACTTCCCAGCCGGATTACTGGCAGGAAGTAAAAAGGACAGCGGGCGGTTTTCCGTCCACTTATCATATGGTGTACCCCGAATGTTACCTTGAAACAACCGATGCGGAGCAATATGCCGCCGGTATCAACGCCGCCATGGAGCGGTATCTGGCAGACGGTGTTTTCCGGGAAATAAAAGACAGCTATCTTTATGTAGAGCGCACGTTATCTGACGGGAAAATCCGCCGCGGGGTCATGATGGCGCTTGATCTGGAGCAATACCGGTATGAGGCGGGCAGTAAAACGCCCATCCGCGCGACGGAAGGTACGGTGCTGGAACGGATTCCTCCCCGCGTGAAAATCC
>JGI20225J20221_1001038_pt1 | contig 39370 bp, 21 predicted proteins | sample BioMet4_FD_20221 | JGI IMG/M metagenome (IMG submission 20221)
AAAGGTTTAGTGATATAAGCATCTGCACCATAATTATAACCTTCAGTACGTTGGTCTTCCTGTGTACGTGCTGTTAACAAAATCACAGGTATATGACTGGTAACCGTTTCGCGTTTCACACAATCGCACATCTCCAAGCCATCCATAATAGGCATCATGACATCACATATTATCAAATCCGGTACATATCTTAGCGCCTTTTCAAGTCCAGCCTTTCCATCAGAAGCCAACTTTACATCATATTCAGCTTCAAGCAATGAAGTAACATACGTACGAATATCATCATTATCATCAACGACTAAAATTGTCGGTTTGTCATCATCAGTAACAATACTTGTCATTTGCCGAAGTTCAACATTTTCTTCGTTTTTATTCATTGTTTCCTGTGCGACGACAAAGGTCTCATCATTATTTACAGAAGCCTGCCGTAAATATTCATTACTATTTATATTACCTATCTGCAATGTAACAGTAAATACAGAGCCCTGTCCTTCTATACTTTTCACACTTACCACGCCACCTAATAGCTCCACAAACGCTTTCACTAAAGCCAATCCAATACCGGTTCCTCCGATGTTGCTATTACGTGCTTGATAGAATCGGTCGAAAACATGTAACACCTTATCTTTAGGTATTCCGATCCCATCATCGGACACAATAAATGTAAACATACCATTATTTTCTTTAACAGACACACAGATATGCCCACCATCATGAGTATATTTCAGAGCATTCGACAACAGATTATAACAGATACACTCCATTTTATTCAAGTCAGCACAAACAACCAGACTTTCAGGTATTTCTGTAGAAATAGTTATTCTCTTTGTATTAGCACTAGGGAGAAATCCCATTATCCACTGACGCATATTTTCCGCCAAGTCAAAAATACTTAAATCTACGTCCATCTTTCCATTCTGCACTTTACGGAAATCAAGAATCTCACCAACAAGCCTCAGCATCACATTCACATTTTTACGTGCGACAAGTAACAACGAACGTTGGCTAGCACTTATTTCCTTGTCATCAATCAATCGTTCGACAGGATCAGCTATAAGTGTAAGCGGCGTACGGAACTCATGACTTACATTTGTAAAAAACTGAAGTTTTGCTTTTGCCGTTTCGTCAGCCAATCTCCGTTTCATTACAATTGTGCGATAGATGTAAACAAAGAAACTGATAATTAAAATAATAATAACAACGGACAGAAACAAATAAATCTGCTGATGATTATATTGTGCAAAATATTGGTCTACCTTACCATGCAATTCTATAAGCCTAGCTCGCTGATGATTTATTTCATCCACTTGCATTAACATTGCATGCGCATTTTCAGGTGTAACAATAGTCGATTTTAGATAATTGTCTTTCTTAAATGGTTTCTTTTTCAAGATATTCATTGCCAACTGCATCACTAAATCACCTCGCGTCGGATAGATATATGATGCGGATAGTTCATGGCTAGCGACATTATGAAGTCCTCCATCGGACGTTGGCAACCCATCAACTCCAATATAAATTATATCACTAGTGTCCACTAAATAAAATTAAGAATCAATTGACCATCATCAACTACATCAGGTATATTTTTGGAAAAGAGTTCCTTTATCGGAGTTTTATCCAAAAGCGAAACACTCAAAATTCTCAACACTTCGTAAGTGCTTCTGTGCAATTGAAGGTCATGCTCAACAATAGCCACCATACAATATGCCGTGATGGCTGTAAATATCTGGATGCGTACAGCACTTTCAGTTGTTCCCCAAAAGGATTTGATTTTAAGATGCTGCTTTATCCATTTGAAAAATAGTTCTACTTGCCAACGGTATTTATAAAGAAGTGCTATCTGATCAGCAGATATCTCAAAATTGTTGGTAATGTAGATAAAAGTTCTGTTCAACGTCTCCGCATAATAAACGACACGTCTGAGTTTCTTGGGATACTTATTATTGGAGGTATAAGCTGTCAGTTCAATCTCCTGATCGGAGAGTATTCCGCCTTTATTGTGTTTCGTATTATTATCCTTTATGACTTTATATCGCATCCGACTTTTAGGTCGTATCACAAAATAAGAACCAATCTCATTGATATGAAAGAGACGCTTAAGGTCATAATAGCCACGGTCAAAGATATAATAGGCGCTTATTTCATAAGGTATTACGTCCATTGCATTTACATCATGAATCTTTGCCTCAGTTATATGTATGAATGCTGGAATATCTGTCTCGATATCATAAAGCGTATGCAGCTTTATTCCAGCTTTAGTATGTCTGAACTTCGCCCACCAAAAGACATTGAGACACAAATCTATTGTGGAAGAATCAAAAGCATAGACTTTTCCGTCTATTACAAAGTCTGTATTGATACGTTTCTTTCGGGCTACTTCTATCATGTGATATGCAAAATCCTCAAATATCTGTGGATTGCGAACCTCGTTCGCTTTCGACAGATTACTTCTCGTAACATTCTTGCCAAATCCCAGATGATAGGTCTTGTTGGTATGAGCTGCTATGGTCGATGTCAAATCTCGCAGACTGTCTCGTATGGACAGTTGACCGAACATCATTACAAGCAATTGGTTCCAGCATGTAAAATGCTTGACGTATTTATTTCCTTCGTATTTCATTACAATTCCATCAAATATTCTTTGAGGCAAAAATTCTATAAGTTGAGCGTATATATATTTTCCTGTGTTCATGTTTTGACTTTATTTCTTTGCGCAAGCAAAGATAATCAAATCAAATCGTCACCGAGAAAAACATACTCTAAATGTTTAATTTATAATGTGTTACACTAAATGTTAATCATTTTAAGTGGACACTAGTGAAATTATATTTTTATCAAAGCCCAACTTTCTTGCAGCCATCCTTGCTCCCATGGCCATACGATCGTTCTGTCCAAACACGCAGTCAATATCTTTTCTTTTTTTCAGCAGGCTGTCCATTAAATAGGAGCCACTTTCTTTTGTCCAGTCACCATGCAAACTTCCAATGAGTTTTATACTAGGAAATGAATTCAAAGCATCGCAGAATCCTCGATGCCTCTCCACTGCTGGTGAAGATGACTCCAGCCCAGTTATCTCCAGTACATTGCCTTTACCTTTAAGGGACATTCCTACATATTCACCCATCACTTTACCTATAACATAGTTGTCTGCTCCAATAAATGCTGTATAGTTGCGTGAATCTGTCTTCCTGTCAAAAAGAATTACTGGTATACCTTTTGCATAAGCTCTATCTATAGCTGAAGAAATTGTATGCATCTGATTTGGTGACGCTATTAGCAAATCTACACCTTCATCTATAAAATGATTAATTTGTTCTATCTGTCGTTGATCATTATCATCTGCTGAAGCAAAACGAATATCTACATTCTCATTAGAAAAAGATGAAATACTTAGTTCGTCATTCAGTTTATCTCGCCAAATATCTTCACTACATTGAGACACACCAATAACATAATGTTTGTTTTTCGGAGTACAAGCAGAAAGNGATATTAACAATAATATATATATAAATGCTTTCTGATACATATTTAGATATAAAGTTCTATTCATAACAAAGTCTTTTCTTTGCAAATTTACAAATTAAATTTATCTTATCAAAAGAATGATATTTTTCTTTTATTGATTTATTTGAATGCATGATATTTATGTTATATTTTCAATGCATGCAAATAACCTATCTATGAATATAGAACAAGTAAAGATAATATGCGTTATCTTTAAAAGGCACAACAGAGAATATGCCTTATGGGAGTGATAGNCCGATATTCCGAATTAGCGGTGAGACATTTTGCATATCTTTCAANAANCCCCAGAACCTAAATGCACTATAACACCACCTCCTGAAATGCGACAAGAATCATGAGATAATTACAATATTATTCAAACAGCATACCATCTTGCAAGAAACATTAGAACGACATATACTATTAATTCTATTTTGATAGACATAAAAACAANATATTAATACGAACCTATGATGAANACATAAAAATCAAAATTATTATAGAAATTAAGGAATGCNGTAAATTAGGAGAAATAACGAAATAGGTATTATTANGCTATTATAACTTGAGAAAGTATATAGCTTATATCTCTTTCTAAATATTCTGCAAAATAATTTACTACTTTTTCTTTCTTAATTTCTCTCTATATTCACGAGGAGACATTCCTTAGAGAGAAATTAAGAAAGAAAAAGTAGTAAATTATTTTGCAGAATATTTAGAAAGTATATAGCTTATATCTCTTTCTAAATATTCTGCAAAATAATTTACTACTTTTTCTTTCTTAATTTCTCTCTATATTCACGAGGAGACATTCCTAACATCGACTTTACAAATCTCCCGAAAAAAGATATATTAGGAAAATCCATATCTATTACTATTTCTTTAATTGATAAATCTGTATATTTCAACCGATATATGATCGCCTCCATCGTATAATCGTGAATATATTGCATGGCTGTCTTTCCCCCAGCCTTACTTATCACTTTGGAGAGATACTTTGGAGAGACATTAAGCATTTCACCAGCTTTTTGCACTGTCCTTATCTTACCATCATTGGCTGTTAGCAACTCTACAAAACGACGGAACAACACTCCATTCTGGCTCTTATCAGCTGTAACGTCCGGCAAACCTGCCATCTTTATTTTAGCATCTGTAATCTTAAAAAACTCCATTACAAGAGCTTGAAAAAGAAGTTTTATTATATCATGATTGTATTTTTGATCACCTTCTTCGCTCATGTGAATCTTAGTAAGTTCGTAATAATGTTCTATTATCTCACCTTCCTCATCAGAAACAAAATAAAAAAAAACATTACTTCGTTTTAGTGAAAAAACCTTCCTCATGTTGTTCTTTCTGCGCTGAGATGATGTTACTACTGCCCATAGGTATTAACTAATCTGTTATAATGGTGTCTAAAAGTACCGGGTCTTAATACTTCTATAGTTTTGGATCTTAAGTTACAGAATACATATAAGCACTTTTTTCCCATATTTAACGTGTTGAAGTGCGGAATTACTGTTACACATAGAACAACCTTTTAGCGTCCTATATGTATAAATTACAGTTCGTCCCGTCGTAACGAATTTCCTAATGTACTACTCGGTCCTACATCTTAAATTTTACACCGAAAAATGGTGTCGTACGGTAATCATTAAGCGAACAAAGATTTTCTCGTTAACCTTATAGAGCCCGGAAAATCTATTTAGCGCGATTTGTCGTTAAAAAGAACTACTCNAAAGGCGATAACAGCAATAACGAAACAGCTGTTGGTGTAAAAGTTGAAACCGTCGGGATTGTAACGGATAATAACTCACAGTTCTATTCCGGAACAGTAAAAGAAGAGAACGGAGTAGCTTTGAGTTTTATCAATGGCGGAACTATTGAGCGAATGGCTGTTGATGAAGGACAATATGTTAAGAAGGGACAACTTATAGCTGTATCAAATACATCTCAGGCATATTACCAATGGCAGGCTGCTCATACTCAGACATTGCAGGCACGCGATTACTATAATAGACTGATGCAACTTAAGGCAACAAATAGTGTTCCAGCAGTACAGTTGGTTGAGGCACAAAGCAAGTTGCGTGAGGCTAAATCACAAGAAGCCATTACAAGTAAGATGATTAAAGACTGTAGCATCAGAGCTCCATTTGATGGATATATATCTGAAAAGACAGGCGAGATAGGATTGAATGCAGGTCCAGGAATGAGTATTGCGAAACTTGTGAAAATAGACCATGTAAAAATAAACATATCTGTGCCCGAAAAAGAAATGACTTATATGAAAGTAGGCAAACCTGTAAAATTACAAGTTGATGTGCTTTCCAGCAGAGTTTTTATTGGACGAATATCAGAAGTAGGTGTTGAAGCAGATATTCTTTCTCATTCTTATCCTGTAAGTATAAGTATAGACAATCCCGATCACAAACTTCTACCTGGTATGATATGCAAGGCATATGTTGGTGTATCACATAACAAAGGCATTATTATCCCTTTCAAATCAGTTCAGATGGATAACAACAATAGATATTACGTTTGGGTGGTAAAAAATGGAGTCGCACGACGTAAAAGCATCTCTATATGTGATGAAAATGAAAATGGAATCAACGTCACGGGCGGATTGTCTACCGGAGAGGAACTAATCGTCGAGGGTATGCAAAAGATAAGTGATGGTTCACGCGTAAACATTATCAAATAGGAAAGGATTCTATTATGAAAAAGACAATGCAAGAATGGGCTATGCGTTATCACAAAATTGTGATATTGATAGTTAGTTGCCTTATGGGAATTGGTATATGGGGACTTGATAATATGAAAAAGAATGAGTTTCCAAATTTCACCATACGTCAAGGATTAGTAGTCGCCTTATACCCCGGAGCTACATCTGAAAATGTTGAGCAACAGGTTACCAAACCACTTGAGAATTATATATTCACCTATAATGAAGTAAAACGTAAAAAAACAATATCATCAAGTCGTGATGGCATGAGTATTATTCAGGTAGAGCTGAATGATGATGTTAAAGATAAAGATGCCTTCTGGAGTAAATTTCGTCATGGACTTGATGCGTATGGGCGACAGTTGCCACAGGGGGTAGTTGGCACCGAAGTTATAGACGACTTTGGTGAAACGTCTGCTATACTGATTGCCATGGAAAGCAAACAAAAGACATACAGACAACTGAACGAATACATGAAGCAGTTGGAGGACAGTCTGCGAACTATTAACGAGATAGGTCGTGTACAGGTTTACGGCATGCAGAAAGAACAGATAAGCGTGACTGTAAATAATGAAAGACTCTCTCATTACGGTCTTACAAGCGAGCAGGTGACAGACGCACTTATGAAAAAAGGATGTGTTACAGGTTCAGGTCGTATAAAAGATGGCACTACTGAATACCCAATTTATGTAGACCTTGGAATGCAGAAGGTTGCTGAACTGAAGAATATACAACTCATTAACAATCCGGTAACACACTCATCTGTCAGACTGATGGATATTGCCGATGTTGCAAAAGAGTACCCTAAACCAGAATCGTATATAAATTACAATGGAACAAAAACTCTTCTTCTGAGCATTGAGATGAAAAAGGGGGCAGATATCACATCTATGGGAGAGAAAGTAAACGATAAACTTTTATCCATTAATCAGTCTTTTCCAAAAGATGTAAAGATACAAAAGATTACCGATCAAAGCAAAGTAGTAGAAGACAGTATATATTCATTCTTCGAAGAACTTCTTATTGCCATAGTAGCCGTTATTGCAGTAGTGATGTTGCTAATGCCTCTTCGTGTGGCTCTCGTTGCATCAGGCACAATTCCTGTTACGATTGCCATTTCTCTTGGTGCGCTGTATGCTTTTGATATGGAATTAAACACTGTCACACTGGCTGCATTGATTGTGACGCTAGGCATGATTGTAGACGATTCGATCGTGATAATTGATAATTATATTGAGCTTCTTTCATCTGGCATATCCCGATGGCATGCTGCGATAGAGAGTGCCCGCCACTTTTTCAAGTCAATACTTTCAGCAACACTGTCTATAAGTATAACTTTCTTCCCGCTTATCATATTTATGAATGGTGGTTTGACAGAATTCTTTGAGAGTTTCCCTTGGGCTATTACCATCATTCTGTTCATCTCTATGTATGTGGCTCAACTAGTAGTACCAATATTGCAGTATTTCTTTATCAAACCAGAAAACCTATCAATGGTTAAAACAGACAACAGAAAAAAGAAATTTTCGATGTTAGAGTGGCTACAGATTAAATATAAATTATTATTGGATTTATGCTTCAAGCATCCTGCTATTACGATANGTTCGGCNGTNTTAAGTGTNATTNTTGGATGTATAATNCTTTCCAATGTTCCACAACAATTAATGCCCGATGCAGAGCGCAATCAGTTTGCCGTAGAGATAAGTCTTCCCACGGGTACAGTGCTTGAACGAACAGCTCAGATTTCAGATAGTTTAGAGAATATGATGCGGGGTGATAGTGGTGTGGTCTCAGTTACATCGTTTATAGGAACTTCTTCTCCACGTTTTCATATAGACTATGCACCACAGCTAGGTGGCAGTAATTTTGCACAGTTTATCGTCAACACTACAGACAATAAAATGACAGAACTACTTGTTGACAAGTATAAGAATAAGTATTCGAACTATTTCCCTGATGCGAATGTGCGTATCGTACAACTATCATTCAATGATGATGCCCATCCTGTAGAAGTAAGACTTACAGGTGGAGATTTAGATTCACTATCCAAGGCAGCTGATATCATAGCCGAACGAATGCGCAATATGCCAGAACTGCAATTAGTACAAACTAGTTTTGAAGAGCCATTACATTCATTGCACATTAGTCCTGACGAACAACAAATGCATATGCTTGACATGACAAATGCTGGTCTTCAGCANACTATGATGTTGCAGTATAGCAGCGGGCTCAAGGTGGCAACACTTTGGGAGGGCGACTATGGAACAGATGTAGTTATGAAGTCGCAACGCTCAGACAGTGCAACTGTGAATGATGTAAAAAACGAGCTAATACCTGTACATTATGGTTTTGGCAATGCTCCATTACGTCAGTTAGCCAAATTCAAAAGCCAGTTGGAATATGGACAGATTACACATCGTGGTGGTTTGCGTAGTGTTACAGTATCATCAGAGGTATCAGGTAACAATAATGTTATTGCTTCAACCGAACATCTCATTAAAAAGCTGGATAATGTACATCTACCTAACGGAGTAAGCCTTTCATATGGAGGTCGCTATGCAGGGGATAGTGATCAGATGCCGGGCATAATAATGGCATTAATCACATCTGTGGTCATCATCTTCTTCATCTTGTTATGGCATTTCAAAAGCATAGGCATGTCTCTACTTATGATATCATGTCTGGTGTTATGCGTCTTTGGTGCAGCCCTAGGTCTCATCATTCAAGGAGTCAACTTTAGTATAACAAGCGTGCTAGGCATAGTAAGTCTTATGGGTATACTTGTACGTAATGGCATCATACTCTTTGACTACGCACACGAGATAAAACAAAAGGAGCATCTCACTACAGCCGACTCAATCTATTATGCCGCACTCAGGCGTATGCGTCCTATCTTCCTTACATCGGCAGCAGCCTCTATGGGTGTAGTGCCAATGGTTATCAGTGGTAGTTATATGTGGGCACCAATGGGAGCCGTGATATGTTATGGAACAATGGTTACAATGCTTTTCATACTCACTGTGATGCCTGTAGCTTATAAAATGGTAGTAAAATGAAAACAAAAAGAATAAATACATTGGCGATGGCATTGGTAATGCCATTAGCCTTGCTAGCACAACATAGTTATACAGCCGATGAGGTTAGTAAAATGGCAATAGAACATAATATATCTGTTCGCACAGCCGACAACCAGATTAGTCAGGCATCAGAAACNCGTAAGGATACATACAATGCTTTTTTACCAAAGGTAAGTGCATCTGCTATCGGATTTGCTGCCGACAAGCATTTGCTAGATCTGAACTTGGGACTTGCCAGTTATTCTGCATTAAAGAATGGTGTAACAGCGGGCGTATCTGTGATGCAGCCTATTTATGCCGGTGGACGTATCAGCAATGGGTATAAACTATCCAAGTATGGGGAAGACGCCGCACGCATTCAGAAAGATATCTCAATACGCCAGGTAGCATATAATGCCCAGAGATATTTCTGGCAGGTTGTTGACTGCAAAGAAGCCATTCGCACGCTGGATGTTTCTGATTCTCTTTTGAGCAAGTTACACATAGATGTGGCTTCAGCCGTGAAAGCTGGACTAAAGAACCGTAATGACTTATTAAAGGTAGAATTAGAACAAAACAAGAATGAGAGTGCGCATATCAAGCTTAACAATGCATTGAAACAGAGCCTATTGTTGCTTGCTCAGTATATAGGCAAACCTCAGATATCAATAGACATCTCCTCTCCTATTGAGATAGGCAAACTGCCAAATCTATATGTGATGGAAGTATCACCATCAGATAAGGTAGAACAAAGACCTGAATATAAGTTACTGGAGAAGAATGTTGATATAAGCCATACCAATCTTAATATAGAGAAGGGAAAGTCACTACCAACTCTGGGTATAGGAGCATCGTATTCATACGATAACTTTTTTGATAAGAACAATTTATCTGGAGTCGTTTTTGTAACATTGTCTGTTCCAATATCCAATCTATGGGAAGGTGGTCATAATGATAAGAAAGCCAGTTTACAGTTACAAAACACAGTAGAGGCATTGCAAGACAACAGAGAACTTTTAGCTATTGAAATACAAAAGGCACATGATGACGTGATTGAATCATGGCAGCAGATAAAAGTATCTATAAAGTCTATAACACAGGCTGAAGAGAATCTACGTTTAAACACTAATACATATCGTGCAGGAACAACAACCATGTCAGATATTCTTGATGCTCAAGCAGCACTACAGAATGCTAAGAATGAATATATTCAGGCATATGCTGCTTATCAACTATGCATAGTAGATTATAAGAATAAAACCGAATAATAACTCAGCTTTCAAGTACTTCATACTATTGGTTATACTAGAGAGAAAATATGCTTTGCTAAGTTATCATAACTTAGCAAAGCATATTGTTTACATATCTTTCAGTATGTTCTTCAAAAGGAAGGTCGCATTTTGATTTTTTGCCACACCTTTGGCTATCTTATAAGAATATGTGATGTCTGTCCCCAACTCTATTTCAAAACAATAATTATGGAAACGATCTGGATATACGTCCACCATCTTAGACAATTCCAAATCATGTGTTGCAATAACTCCTGTTACATTCTTACCTGAAATGTATTCAAGGAAAAGACGAGAACCATTTAACTTATCAAGTGAGTTTGTTCCTTTCAATATCTCGTCAAGAATGATTAACGTTGGACCACTCAGACTGCTGATTAACTGACGAAGACGTAGTAATTCGGCATTAAAGTAAGAAATACCATGAGTGAGATCATCAGTTGTACGCATGCTTGTGAATAGATTAAACTGCGATATTTTCAAATTGTCTGCAAATACAGACATTCCCATCATGGCTAATATATAGTTTATACCTAATGTACGCAAGAAGGTACTCTTACCAGCCATATTTGCTCCCGTAATAATATAGTAGTTATGGTCTTGTATCAAGAAATTATTCTTTACAGCAGTTTCATCAAGGAAAGGATGATATATGTTATGTGCCTCAAATATCACTTTATCCTCATTCAACACTTCAGCACTCTTTGCCTCAGGATGATTAAAACAAAATGTAGCCATCGCCACGATAGCGTCTATATCACTTACTGTATCTATCCACATATCTATTTTCTCGACATAAGCATTCTGCCATTTCACGAACTTGCGAACAATAAAGACGTCTTGAAGAGCTACCGCATTTGAAAAGAAAAACCACAAATCATTAGTTCTTCTCTCCATATCTGCAAGAATTCGTTCCATTTCTCTGAACGACGGCATAGCTTCTGTAAGCACAGTTTCGGCATTTGCAAGATGAACAGATTTATTGTCTGCTTCAGCGACATGTTGCATGAGCTTCACATAAGATACCAATTGGGCATGCAGTTTATCCACTATTTTATATATTTCATGCAAAGCTTTATGACACAATCTTATAGATATAAAGAAATTGATCAAAGCTAACATTACTGGTATAACATAGTTTATCATTCCAACTCCAGTGAGTATAAGAGATGCAATAAAACATAAAGTAAGTAACCACACTACATAAGGGAGAAATGAAGATGCAAAGAAAAGAGGGACATTTAAACCTCTAACAGACTTCACTGCACGCAAAATAGCATCAGAATCTATATTTTTTCCTGCGCCCAAAGCTATGAATTTCATGCGCCAATCAACATTTTCATCAGCTGCCAATTCATTGATCGCATCATGATATTCTGTAAGCTCTGCGATAGAGGAATGCGGCTGTAAAGTTGACATAAACTCAGCTAAGCGTCTATTACCTCCAGAAGTTACAGTTCTATTGATTCTGTTAAAAAGCGAATTTTCACCAAAACAATCAAGATCAAAAGTAAAAGGATGATTAGAATCAACATATTTTTCTCCATTTTCAAAACAAGAGAAGTCTCCATTCATCGCTGTTATCTCATTTTGATAAACGGAATCAAGACTCTTTTTGATATCAATTTTGGCATTATTCCTTACATCAACATATCGTATAGCTGTATAGGCCAATATACTAAGTATTGACATTACAATAAACAATAATCCAAAATCTGTAACTGTGAACAGCACAAGAAATCCTATAAAAAGGAGAAAAGTCAGCACTTCGCCCAAGATAAAACCACGGCTCTTCTGTTTCAAGGCTTCTACTTGCTTCACAAGCGCATCGTGCCTACTAATATATAATGTTTGTATCTTCTGTTTTTCCATAATACAAAAATACGAAGAAAGTTTCGGCTATGCTGTATTTAGAATATACTTTTAACATTTAAAGTTTGACCACCCATAGAACAGAAGTAAATATAAATTCGCCAAAACAGATATAAATATGTTGTTTTGGCGAAATAAATGAAATCAGATATTTTTCAAAGTATATACTCTTCCACCATTTTTTAACCATTTTCTAGGCTTCTTAAATATAGAATGTGATGTACAAATCACAACTGCATCATACCCTTCGTCTGATAAAGAGGCTTCATCTGTTTCAACATCAACACCATAATCAGCCTTCACTTTGTCGGCATTTACATAAGGATCAAAAATCGTTATATGATGAGTATATCGATTCATCATCTCATAAATATCATANGCNCGNGTATTACGAATGTCTTNACAATNNGCNTTNAANGAAAATCCTAANAAAAGCACTNNACTNTTACNAACACTTAANCCACGAGATTTTATATCTACGATAACACGACGTGCAAATTTCGGTGCCATTTTACTATTTACACGCCGTGCAGACTTGAGCAAGGTAGGATTATATCCTGCAGCAGAAGCTTTATCTATCATATAATATGGGTCTACCGCGATACAATGTCCACCCACAAATCCAGGATTCATCTTCACATAATTCCATTTTGTTGCAGCTACTTGATTAGCCTCATCAAAATCTATTCCTAAAGTTTGGCAAATACCAAGCATCTCGTTCGCAAAAGCAATCAACACATCTCGTTGGCAATTTTCCATCATTTTACATGTCTCAGCAACTTTTATAGAAGAAGCTTTATATGTACCATTCAGTAAAACAGAACTATAAAGCTTGTCTACGAAGGCTGCGGCTTTAGAATTTGAACCAGAAGTTACTTTCTTTGTATTAGCTACAGAATGATCTTTATCACTTGGATTAATACGTTCTGGAGAATAGCCAACAAAGAAATCTTCATTATATTTCAACCCAGATGATTTTTCCAAACGTGGAACACATTCCTCTTCGGTCATTCCTGGCCAAACGGTTGATTCATAAATAACAATATTGCCCGGAGAGAGCACAGAACCAATAGCAACGGAAGACTGATAAAGCAACGTTGGATCNGCTTTCANNTTNTTATCNGNNGGAGTTGGNACNGCAACTATATAAACATTACAATCAGCTACATCACTTTGTGATGATGTGAGTCTAAGACTTTTTGAATCCAATAACTGCTTTACGACATCAACATCTATATTGCCGACTTTTCCGTTGATGAGATTTTTTACTTTATCAGCATCAATGTCATATCCGATCACACTATATTTCTTTGCAAAAAGACATGCAAGCGGGAAGCCAACATATCCCAAACCAATTACAGCAATCTTAAGGTTGTTTTTTCTAATCATATGTAATATTGTTTATTATAATAAAGTTATTTTCTTTCCAGCTTAGCATATCGTGAGGTCTTTTCTGGGTTCCACGGGTCATCATAAGACCTAAAGAAAAAGAATTCCTGCAATTGAGCTATTGAACGGACAATTCTCAAAAAATATCCAGAATAAGGAGACATCAATGGCATAAATCTTATAAGATTAAACTCTTGTCGGGCCCGCTCTGAGGTAATCATAATCAATCCAAATCCTAAGAAATTGAAACATAGACGTATGAAATATCCCAAAAAGACGACCTCTATTATATGTTCATTGAATTTCCACATCAGGTTAATAACATAAAACACCCACACGAAGTTGAGAACACAGTCATACATTATACTTTCCATATTTGACAACCAGTTCAGAAACGACCAATTCTTATTTGGTAACAAAATATCAATATGCTTACGCAATCTGAATCTTACNAGTGAGCGTGACCATCTAATACGCTGATGAAAAAGTTTGTACCACTTTGTTGGNACATTAGTCATNCATATTGCATCATTTGCAAACACCACACGATACCCTGCCTTACGAAGTTTTTGCGTAATATCACCGTCAAGCCCCGGTCCAACATCCCAAAAGCCGAATGTGCGCAAAGTCTTTGTTTCAAATGCACCNAANGCACCNGANATAATATGATATATACCAAAGAAAGATGTTACAGTTCGTCCTACCTGAATACGTTTCAGATATTCTATTGCTTGAAGTGAGGTACAGATNGTNTTTTGAGAGTTTCTTACTTTAACACAACCTCCTACTCCCTTTATTTTATCATCAAGATAAAACGGAAGCAAAATATTTTCAATGGCATCAACATCTAAAGAAGAATCTGCATCCAGGTGAACGATATACTTGCCCTTTGAAACATTCGCTCCCATATTGGCAGCGCTGGCCTTTCCGCCTCTAACATCCATTCTGATATACTTATCTATAAGGTGAGCTTTTTCCAAGTCTGCACAGATATACGGTGTAAGATCATCAGAGCCATCATCTATTATTATCACTTCATAATTTCGATATGTTTGTTCTGCAAGTGACTTTACTAGTTTATAGATGTGCTGTCCCTCATTTTTTCCTGGTACGATTACTGATATCAATGGATTATCCTTGTGCAATCTAAATCTTGCAAAAGCCTTTAACTTATGCATTTTTTTTTGATGTAGATTAATATAAAACATAACAACATATTCAACAATGTAATACCTTGGCAATTCTATAAATATAAGAAACCAATATGTATTTACGATGCTGGATAATGACAGATGTTGAAGATATGTCACAAATGTGTCGAGAAAATCAAAGAATTCATTAAACATCAAATATTATTTTTTATACTAACCACAAATAGCTGCCAATAATAGCTGCTAAAGCTCCTACTACAAACATTATGAGCCAAGAAATATAATCGAAAGACTTTTTGTTTTTTATCTCCACATCATGGATTTTTGGAACATCAGCCGTGACAGGAGCATCACTGATNTTTTTATTTACTCCCAAGAAGTGTTTAATAACTGCTTCCGGAGAAGAAATATCCATAGGGTGCTCTGCTTCTTCAAAAGTCGTTACATGGCCAGCTTGATTAGGAACTAACTCCAAATGTTGCATAAACATATTAATATCAGTCATCTTATCTCCTACTACTTCAAAAATGTAATGCTGAGTATGACCAGGTTCGATATAAGCAGCAAGTACCTTGGCACCATCAACAATCTTTTTTTTGAACTCATCAAGCTGTTTCTGTCCTTCTCCATTATAAATAGTGTAATTAATATACACGATATGTCGTGTGGAAGCAATCTTGTTAGTAGGAAACAAACGACAGGTAGTAGCCACTACGTCATCTGTTATCACAGTGGTACGTCCATTTTCATCTAAACCCCAAATCTTAGCTAGAACAAGTCCTGTAATTTGATCGCTGTTTACTTTCTTATCGATTAACAGTTTAAACCTATTCCTGAAAGAGTAGAAACTCATATAGTTGTCAAAATATGAGTTGATTGAATATAATGAATACAAAGAATGTACTATACTATCAGCCCCTTCAGGTGTTATCTCAAATTCATATATATCGTGGGGAATAAGTTCCTTAACATTTGTCTCTGTCTCACAATATGTACATGAAGCCTTTGTAACAGGGGAAATAAAAGAATTATTACAATTATCACATGAGTAAAGACTTGCAGGGCGATCATAATCAACACCAATATGGCGTAAGCGTTCATGACATTTTGGGCATACCAACTGTCCACCTGAATTATAGGTGCTTTCCGCCGAAATATTAGCACATGCAAAATGATGAATCATCTGCTCTATATGCAATTCTGAACTGCCACATTTTGGACAAGTCTCATAATAAAGCAAATGAGAGTGTTGACATTTTGGGCAAAGATGTATCTTATTCACAAAGCGCAAAGGCCTAAAGACACCCTTCTCATAACTAAGCTGCTCAAAAGAAAAATGCTCACGCAGATGATAATAGCCCAAGTTATGGAAAAGTTCGAGCAATGGATATGAATATCCAGTCGCAGATTTCTCAACAAGCTCTGGTTTCATAATAAAATCATTTCGAGACACTTTGTATCTGTAAATACGCAAAAATATATCGCTTGAGGTATTTATAAACTCATCTTCTGGCATAATACCTTTTTCCTTTATATTTCTTAGTATATCTTCTATCTTTGTAGCAACCTCTGCTGTAGTTGGATTATCTATAAAATCATCAATTACATCATCGTGCAACCCCAATTTCCCTTTCATTTTTTTACTGACAAAAAGTGGAAGATATGAAGTTTCATTGCACGTAACCGGATTGATACGCTTCAATATCACTTTCACTAAATGGCTATTGGCCATGCTTATATATATGGCATCAAAGGCACCATAATAAAAATATGACTTATCTGAAAAATCAACAATTTTTGTGATTACAGCTATCTTTCGACCATAAGAGTTTGTATATATTCTAAATCCGTCAACATTCATTATTCATTTACATTTAGTGAGACATTTTTACTCTTGAGTCTTTGTATTTCTATGCTTTAAAGACTTATAAGGTACTGATCCTCCATCATTCGTAAATATAAATTGTCTGTCACTGAATGGTCGACCATTACTCTTCAACTTATTGACACGAATTCTCACTGGCAGATTATCATTCAGCACCCAAAAAGGAACAACCTGTCCCTTATCGAAATTTAGATATGCAATTACAGCATCTATATCATGCGAAAAGTTGCTTAAAAGATGTTTTGGAATATCTTCCACACGTAATCCAAGTAATTTAACATGGGCTTTAAGTGTTATATCTTTATTTACAATTACTTCAACTTCACTTGCTTTACTGATATAATCAACTTTATCACTTGGCACATAAACCATCACACCGAGATTAGCTATACTAAAATTAGAGTATTGCATAGACATAACTTCCTCTGTTTTAAATAAGACAGTATTTGCCGGAACTTTTATATCAGTAATAATACCACTATCAGGGGCACAGGCATACAAAATCAAAGAGCCATTATATCTTTTACCCTCTGGAGAATAAGGCATACCTGCACGATCAAGATCATATCCACTGCCATGTATATACTGTCGTGTATTTCCTATTGATTGCTCGTATATCGCAACAGTAGATATCTGCTTCCTTATCTCTGTCTTAGTTTCCTCTATCTGCGCTTTTAAATTGTTTTGTGCTGTATTGTTGGTAAGTCCATAAAAAATATCATTACTTTCACTTCTTATCTGCTTTTGTAGTTCAGACAATTTTGTTCTCAAAACTGGAATTTGTTGCCTAGCTAACTGAGCCTGCAACTTCATATCAGCAGCTTCTTTTATAACTGCTGGACGATGATTAACATCATATTGACCAATTATATTATTCAGCAAAACATAAGAATAAAGAGTATCTCCAGGATTAACATGTTCTCCAACTTTCTTCTGCAGTCTCAACACATAAATATCGTCCAAAGCCCTTACATGGTTTTGATCTATTTTTATGTATCCGTCATATTGCTCATACATAATTCTATTGACAACATATATCCCAAAAAGAATCAAAAGGAACAAGAAAAAGCACGTGAAAATAAGCTGCTGTTTAGCTAATTTAGTCTTCTGATAACGAAGCATTTCTCGAGCGTCTTCCTGCTGAGGATCTGTATCATAGTTAAAACCATTCATAGTTCAACCTCCCTTGTCAAATATGTTATATCTATTCCTATTGTTTTCTCTATATTTATCAATGCCAATTGCCTGTTAAGCATCAAATGACATAAACGTTCTGTTGCCTTAAGTAACTGATTGTATTCTTCCATCCTGACGAAATAGTTATATCTGTTTTGATTTTGCAGATATACTTTTTTACGCATTTCAACATAGTTCTTAAGCTGCTTAATATGCATAGCTTCAACACTCACCGCTTGATTCATCTTATCTATAGTCTTAAGTTGTTGAAGGCACATACTCCTAAGTTGTTCGTCATCAGTAGTGCGCTGCAGTTCCATCAATGCACTCTGCGTATCGATAGAATGCTTTTTATTCTTTGTCTGATTCCAAAGAGGGATAGTAAACCTTACTCCCAAGTCCAAATTTTTACTTAATCTATCTTTACTTGTCCAATAAGAAGAAACCCTAAAGAATGGAGACAATCTAGTTGTTGAAAGATAAGTAGTGAGCTGTTTCTTATTTTCAAGCATTTTTTGGTTGCCCATTATTATCTTTGACCCTATATTGTCGTTTACAAGATTCATTAAAGCCAATGTATCAACAACCATTAGCGTAGGTTTCAATACAAACAAAGGTTGCTTGTCAAGATTATCTGCGTTATATGACTGTGAGAGTTGATATTCCAAATCTATCTTTTCATTCATCACATCCATAGTCTGGTCAGTGGCCACCCTATCTTGTTCAAGCATCAGTTGTGAAGCCTCGTTTAGTATATCCAAGTTTTTCAGTCTGTGACTCATCGTCACAGCTAGATAGTAATTATATATTTCTATTATTTTATTTTGACGATCGTCAAAGGCATTTTCATTTTGCTTTTTATACTGTTGCAGTCTATCAATCTCGTTTCCATAAAGTATTTGTTTGGTTTTAGCTTCTTTCTGATAAAACTTACTGTTAATAATATCCCACCCTATTTCTGCCTGAGCTTTTGCTTTATACGAAGATACATCATCATCATCACTTATGTGAAAAGAGTTGTCTAGACGACCATACACTTGTCCTGTCACTTCTAGTCCATTATTCTGCAGCAACGACTTAACATCATCATTTTTCCTCACATTATATAGAGAATCAAGAATGGTGTTATAATTTGACATATCTCTTGCTGCAGCATAAGGAGACTTAATAACTTTGGCATTTTTAAACAAATGTTCAAGTTCGTCAAAACGCTTATTAAAATGCTTTAATACATCTTTGTTTTTAAGGTTTACATAAACTAGCATCTTAGGCCTATATCCATAGTGGTGGTCCATCTGCCCATAAATAGCCAATTGGAATAGGAATAACGGAAGCATTGCTGTAAACAATGTCTTTACAGTATTATTCATCTACTTAAATTCAATTTAAAAATCAACTCGGGAACATAATAAATCTATATTCCCGAGTCGGGCATATATCATTAAGGGTATTATTCTACCAACTTGAAGACTTGCAGACAATCTCGTCCATAAGCTACATAGATATAGCCATCAGCCAAAGTCACATAGTTGGCTGATTTAACCATCTTTCGCTGGGCAACAACTTTATGAGTTGTCTTGTCAAGGATAATAAGTCCATAAGAACCATAAGCAAGATAAATGTATTTACTATCAAAGGCGGCACCGTTACAATAAGCCTTATAAACGCCCTTTGAAGTCTTTATCTTTTCTGGTTGATAGCTCCATGACAATATACCATTTTCAAACACCTTCAATCCATCACGACCTGTACACAAATACAACTTACTACCATCAACAAGAACAACATTCTTACCATTGTTTGGTTGAATATCAGCTGCATTAGTTATTTCTGTAATAGGATTTGATAATTTATAATCAGAAGTTGCATAAGTTTGAATATTAGCCTTTATTGCTTCATCAGCATTTTGTGCCGCTGTTGCAAGATAAGCTGTTACCATTGTATTTCCATTTACATCGATGAACTTAGCCTTACCTGGAAGTTTTGTAACACTTTCTGGAACAAGTGTAGCTGCATCATATACACGATAACCAGATGTAGTCATGACCTCTATATGATTTCCATTTACAGCAACACCATTACCATCACCATCAACAGTCGTATCATTATCTATTGCTGCATATTTTTTAGATCCCTTCAGACTAAGGATGTTTAAAGGTTTGGCTGTTCCTTTTTCTGTTACAGAATCCTTTGTATTCATGAGTCCATCATGTGTCAAATCAATATATGCAATCATACCACCCTTTTTCTTTGAGTTGCCAGCAGCATAAATACGCCCATATTGTCCTCCCTTAGGATCTATAGCTAAAGAGTTATAATCAAGTTCGTTATTATGGTCACGAACAAATTGTAATAGCTGAGTTTGGTTATTCGAAGTATTTAAGACTTCAAGGCATCCGCTTTGTCCTGTACCACGCTGATGATAAGAAACATAAACATTTCCTTCATATGCCTGGACACTGGTTGCAGAAACGTCATGAGTATGATCATAGTTTACCTCGGCAATAACATCTAATACAGGCGCGGTTGGATCAGTCGTAGGTATTGACGGATCAAGGTTATAACCAGGGTTACAATTAGTCTTTGCAATCTTTATGTTTCCTGGGATTTTAGATCCATCCTGAATATTAACAACTGTACCTCCATCAAAAGAGAATGCAGTAAATGGTATTTCTTGATTAATATTGTCCGAATGAGCGAAAGAAGCACAGTCTATTGCTATTGTAGAAGCAGTACCTGGAGTTTTAAATAAATGTACGAGTTCAGTATTACCACCTGCATTCCATATCATTTTTGTCGCCTTAACAACAGCAATCGCATTGTCACCTACAAGAACGAATTTAGCATCATTGCCATTATTTAGGTTGGTGTATGTTCCTGCACAGTTAATATAGGAACCATTTTCCAACTTTATTGTACTTGCAGCGCATTGATAAAGATTTGCACACTCAACATAATTTGCATAAAGCACAACATTGTTACCGTTAAGTTTCAATTCACCAGAGGTCTTAACCGAGCAATCGCTTACAAATTGACAACTGTTTTGCAATGTAATGGCTGGAGCTGTAAACGAGCCTCCAACGTGGATATTGCCATCTAATTGTAATGCGTCATCAGCAAGTGTAACATTTCCAACGACGTTTACACGTTCATTTTGATTAGATTCCCATCCTTTTGTATTAAGATACCCCCCAACATATGCCTTGCCTTCACATTTAAATACTTGTGTTGGAATATCAAGATTTCCGGCATTATAGAGAGTTTCATTACCCCCCACATAGAAATTGCTGGCATTAGTTGACAGTGTACCATAGTTATAAATAGTAGCACCTCCATTATTCAGCAATGTCCCTTCACCATGATTTAGCGTTAATGAACCACCTTTTAGGATATAGATAGTACCAGAGCCCCAAACTTTAGTAAGTGTCATATCACCAGAAATGTAATAAGTTTTATCACTCAGTCCTAATTCTCCACTATACTTTTTACGAGAAGCTAGATAAACAGACTTACTTTCTGTATTAACAGTTCCCCAATTGATCGCCTTTGTCAAGTCAACAGCATCATTTGGGACAGACGGTGCTGATGGCATGTCAGTAATTAAACCAAGAGATAGTGTAGTGTAGTCAACTGCACGAGTTCCGGGTGACTTAAAATTAAGCACTAAATCAGATAATGAAGAACCAGATGAAGCTTCCACAGACAATCCTGTGATAGTAGGATTAATTGTTTCGTCATTTACTGAGTCATCATTGGAACATGAGGTGAAACACAATATGGCCACACCTACTAAAATCAATTTTAAATTCTACATTTGTAAAATTATTAATCTAAGAAATCTATCGTTATTATATACTCCGTAATTTAGTCGTACTGCAATATTAAGAAAAAAATATATAGGAGATGCTAAACCGAATTACATATTAACGTTTTTTAATTTTTATTTTGTTCAAATTAACTATAAATCATATAAAAACAAAGCAGAAAGATAATTTTACACATTTTATAAAATATCACTTATAATAATCCTGCAACATAGATGTCAATAATATTTGTTCAAAAATAAGACGCAATCATACATGATTATCATATATTATTGTATATTTAAACTATTATTTTATGCACTTTTACAAATATTAGATATCACTGATAACAAGTTACTTGGATAAAGCATTTTTTATAGATTCCTTCATATAAATACAATGTCAACAGAATTGTGAGAGTTTTAAACTAATGATAGTAAAATGCAAATTAATATACCCATATTATCGTATTTAATGTTTATTTACAAATCTCGCTTTTGAAAGGTCTATTCTTATGAAAAGAGATTCTGACGATGTTTATAGGGGTTCCACTTATTTACATTACGAATTATGCGAGAAACTGCATACTTGTAATCATCTGGATAGTAGAAAGAAAGTATATAACGACAATGCTTATAAATGATTCTATGTGAATGATAACAGTAACCAGAATAGTTCTTTACTTCTCCCGAAGAAATGGTCTCTTTATAAACACCGCATAATGACTTTAAATATGTGACCTTGACTTCTAATACCATATTTATATAGTTGGCATGATATGAAAACCGAACATTGCAAGTCCCATCATTACAGGGCTCGTTATTAAAGAAAGATGGATACAGAAAACTAAATCCCAATTTAGGATCTGTATATGTTTTAAATTCGGCATAATTCATTTCTTCTTGAAATATCTCATTAAAATTTCTTTGGTCTTTTCTCGGTGTGTTTATTACAAAACAAGCGATGATAAATATTATAAGAGTTGGAAGTATCTTTTTCATCTTTGCGTTTTATTTTTTCGCAAAGATATTGAAATACTTAAATGAAGTATATTAAAACAACCTGACATCTATCTGACATTTTGTTTCATATTAATGTCAGAACTATCGCAAGTGAATATCCATTCATCATGCGACGTTTAAATTATACATTCTAAAAAGTTTATGCAACTTCGGATTATGATCAACGATAGCACTGATCAACTCACTGACATCAGCAGAAATCAACTCTGCAATTCCCAGAATGGCATCCAATATGAATTCCCATATACTGTTGGTATCTGGCCTTGCCAAGATTAATCATGCCAAGCAGATTACACTTGACGTGGCGAAAAGTGATGAGATGCACTTGGTTAGTCACTTGCGAAAGTTCTGTAATGTTATAAAAAAGCATGAACGATTAAAGTGAAGTTCTATTTTTATCATAGATAAATTTTTATTACGTAAAGAATTCCTTAAAAGATAAAAATTACCAAAAAGTTCAAAACTGCCAAAAAACCTCCACGCATAATATAACCACTTAGTATGCAGTGTGTTAAGCGTGGAGGATATCTTCCACTATCCTCCACCAACCTCCACCTTTTTGTAAAGTAATAAGAAATATATAGCTGACGCTAAGCCGAAATAAGAATTGTCTAAAATAATAAAAAGTAATATATATTTACATAAATTCCGTGAAGTATTAATCATATCTTATTTTTGTAGATGTTATAATACTTTAGGAACCAGAATAGAGTATGATATATGCATATTTGAATAAAAGACATTATGCTTAATGTAATTTAAGTAAATTCAAAGATACTCCATTTGTTTTACGTAGAAACAGACTCCGTTTGATCGATAGAATGGAAACTTTATGTCGTAGAAACGGAAACGTTTGATCGTAGAAATGGAAACTTTATGTCGTAGAAACGCAAACTTTGTATCGTAGAAACGGAAACTTTATGTCGTAGAAATGTCATCTAGAATGATATTCCTTGTTCAAATATATGATTTATTCATAAATTAGTGGAGGTTAGTGGATGATAGTGGAGGTTATCCTCCACCACTAAATGATTGATTAACAATAACTTAAACCATGCGTGGAGGATATTTCGTGATTTTGAACATTTTTGGTTTTTCGTCAATTACTCTCATACTGCATTATACTGCACGATTATTTTCATTTTCAGAAAAGGAATATCCCAAATCTGATAATATTGTTATACCATTTACACATGGCTTCTGAGTTTAAGCTTTATTTGTTGTCACTATAAAGTGACTCTTTTTTAATGAGTTAAACAAACTTAGAAACCTTTTTTATTTCAAATTTACGTTAATATATGCACATGATTAGTCACTTGCGAAAGTTTAGTAAATGTCAGAATAAGCTAAGCACTTGATTTACTGGTAATTAATCGTTTACTGTAAGTTTATAATCTTTGCCTCTTTCAGATATGATTTTAAGGTTGCCTTTTATCTGAATAATTGGCTTTATACGCTTAATTAGCGTATAAAGTGTATCGCTAGCATCAGGTTTTTTAGGCCATAGTTCATCACAAATCTCTTGTTTTGACAATTTATGGTCATCTGATGAGAAAAACATCATCATGAGTTTTTCCTGCATTGGAGTCATAGAAACAGGCGCCTTACTTAGATCATAAAATGATTGTTCATCTTGTGAATACATCATATTGCCTAAAACAATTAAACCATTATATTTTCTTCTGAAATACCACATAGAGGATACCGCCCACAAAATTCCGATTATCAGTATAGAAACAGGCAACCGTAGATCTGACAATCCCAAAATATCCGCAGTCGAACAATTGGCATAGCTTTGAAATTCAACAGAATAATGTTGTGAGTTCCATTTTATTTTTCNGCTNCAAATTACATTATCCTTGTTGTTACAGGCATAATATAAGAATGAACGATTTCGCAATGCGTCTATTTTTAGGTGTTGACGATAATTTATTATCGTATCAGGAGTTATATATCCATTTTCTTTTTGTGATATTGTTTGACTCAAAGCTTGATTCATGTCTTGAATTATCGAATCTTTGGTTACCTTATAGCTGTGCATACTAGACAATGCCGCACCAGCTACGAATATCATAAATATGATAACGGAAAAGAATGGTTTCATCTTGTTGCTTGTTTCACTCATAATNGATATATAGANTTATNTGTAGACAGNCATAAGGATGAANGNNNATTNNCTACGTTGTTTTTGCAAAGTTATAATATAATATTGATCTTACTCACTAATGTGGCTACATTTATAATCTATTCAATAAATTTACCACTAAATAAATGATTGCTTAAGTTGAATATTTACACTATGCCTTTATAAAAAAACTGATTCTTCNATCTCACGACCAAAGAATCAGGAATGCTAAAAACTAACTTAACATTAAAACCTATCAAATAACTAATTACTTACTACATATTACTTATTACTTAAAGTTGCATACAAACCAATACATGCACCTATAAAACCTCCACTCTGATGAGTACTCAAGTTAACAGCGTCAACTCCGCTCGCCAATAGTTTCCATGCACCATCACCTGCTGCATAATAGAAGTTATAGTAACGACCATCGCCTTCAACTTTAAGACGCAANGGCTGTTGTGATTCACTATTGTCAAGAGTTGCCGATGCAACTGTGATATTTGTCCTTTCAGCTCTTTTTAATGTAACAACAGACTTGCCTTCGCGCATTGTCTTTCCAAAAACAAAGTTGTATTCCTCGTTCTGCAACAAAACCAATCCAGCAAGCTGATGTTCGTCGGACGGATTGAAAGTAAGTTCTGTCTCAGCAGTAAACGTATTATGCTGTTGACGTACGAAGATTGCAGAAGGAGATTCTGGTTGACTTATGTTAACAGCTTTAGCGTTAATCTCTAATCCACCATCTGTAAACTTATAGAAATCTGAAGGATTTCTCAGGAACATCCAACGACTGTCTAATTTATTTCCATTGAATTTATCCGTGTATGTGAAATTACCTGTTGTTGGATTTACATCCGTAACATTATATTTCTTTTGCCATTCTGTTTTTGATAATACAGTAGGCATTGCTTTGCCTTTCTCTAAAATCTCAGGCCATCCGTTCTTCCATGTAACTGGCAATAGATATGTATCACGACCAGTGTTGTAGAAATCATCTTGGTAAGGACGACAGCCAAGGAAGACAGCCCACCAGTCTCCACTCTTNCTCTGTACNATGTCAGCATGNCCTGTACTTGTAACTATGTCAGGGCGTTTAGGATCAAGCCCTGTACGCTGGGTAAGTATCGGATTGTTTGGACATTCTATCCATGGTCCCATAGGATTCTTAGCACGGAATATCACCTCACTGTGCCAATCACACGTACCACCCTCTGCACACATCAGATAATAATAATTACCAACACGGAAAAGATGAGGNCCTTCTATCCATATAGGATTTTTCTGAACATGGGTTCCTCCACGCACAATCTGTGTATGGTTACCAACAATACTGTCACCGTTGGCATCAAACTTGAATATTCTTATAGCGCGTTGTCCTTCATAATCAGCTTTACCATCAACAGGGGCATTGTGAACTATATAGCCTTGTCCATTCTTATCAAAAAAGAAAGAAGGATCTATGCCGTTTATTTTTGGCAAATAGATAGGATCACTCCAACCCTTTGAAGGATCTTTTGTCTTTACGAAAAAGTTACCAGCACCAACATTAGTTGTTATCATATAAAAAGTCTTATTCTTTTGATTATATGAAATTGCTGGTGCAAATATACCACCACTTATACGCTGATGTGTAAGTGGAAGTTGTGACTTTCTATCAAGCACATGTCCAAGCTGTTTCCAATTCACCAAGTCCTTACTAATAGACAATGGTACGCCTGGATAAAACGAGAATGAAGAATTTACAAGATAATATGTATCTCCAACTCTGCATATTGACGGATCTGGATAGAATCCCGCGAGAATTGGATTATAAAATTGCTTGCTGCTATCAATATTCTTATTGAATCGAGCATCGTCACCTTTGTAACTGAAACTTTTGAATGTGGCAGTTTGAGCATTAGAAGACAAACTCAAAGTTGTTATCAGTGCAGTTAATATTGTTTTTCCTATCATAATTATTTAAACAGATAATTTATTAAATCATGTCTGCAAAGTTATTATATTTGTTATATAAAATCATGAATTTATGTATCATAGACTTTTCTGAATGTATCAAATTTACTAAAATCATCATGTCATAACAGCTTGACCTTATACAAATAAATATTTATTAATACATTGTTGTTAATATTATAGAGTTATTATTAAAAAGCACATCATTAAATAGATTCCCAATCATTATTACTGCATTCTAAACTCACTTAGAATGACCAAATAATTATAATTAAGATTAAGATGTCAATCGGTATAAATAAAAATGACGTCCGATAAATATCGGACGCCATTTATTATTATTAAGCTTTACTATATTATTTTCCAGCCAATCCATCTGCAAAACCTGCGTAAGCCGGTTTGCGTACATAGTTTTTATCCCAAAGGCCAATTGGTTCATTAGGACGCCATCCGCTACCTGCAGGGCTATCAGTCTGAGACCACAATGTAATACCATAGCGCTGAGCAACAGGGATATTATCAAAGTATGCNTTGATAATGAAGTCGTAATAAGCCTTCTGTGCATTCTGTGCTTCCTCAGTATTCACACTATCAGTAATAAGTGTTTTACCAGCTGCGTCAGCCAATCCCATATCAAGTTCTGAGATTTTGATGAGTTTGCCAGTTGCAGCAAGCAACTTGAACTGATTAACGACAGCATCTTCATTCTGCTTCTGAGTAGTAGGATTAAGAGAACAAGTAACGTGCATCTGAGTTCCGATACCATCAATCTTTGTAACACCATCGCTCTCCCAGTACTTAATCATATCAATTAATCCCTGACATTTAGCATTTTTGTTATATGCAGCCTCAAGATTATAATCATTGATAAATAATTTTAGATCAGAAGGTCCATACTTACGTGCAAGTGCAACAACTTTACGTGCGTAATCTTTACCAAGATAATCCTGCCAGAAGAAGTTTGTCTTTGTGCTGCCATCACGTCCAGCAGTACCTGTCTTAAGTTCTGTAGGAGCACTATCACTCATAGGTTCGTTTACAGCATCAAAAGCCTTAACTTTACCGTCACAAGCTGTCATCATACCACCAATCCACTTATCAAGCACCATATTTAGTGAATCCTTGGCAGCATCGTCTCCACCACCACCTTGCATTTCCTTAATACGTTCAATAGTTACCTGATTATGCCATGATGGTTTAGTCCAAGGACTTATATCTGTACCATCGAAATCACCATTAGGGAAAATATTTTTATCTGTTCCTTTCTCTGTGATAACTATATCATCAATATACAAATCACCTTGGAACTTTCCAAAACAGAAACGTAACTGAGCCAAATCAAAGCCTGTATGTGTTACTTTATTACCATCTACAGTCAAGTCACAAGATCTGTCAGCAGGAATTGTGACAGTATAGGTAGTCCATTCTTTCGTAAAAGGAATATCCTTTATGCCATACTGTGTCAATGTATTAGGATACCCCTGACCATCATTAGGCCAAAAAGAAACATTTACATCACTACTAGCCTTAACACGCATCGTAAAAGTGTACTCTTTTCCTGCCTTTAGAGGATTAGTGAGATTATAATCAAGTTCACTATCCCAGTTATTAGCCTTAGCTTCAGAATCATTAACATGCAAATAATACAAAGGAGGAGCAAGCAAACTATTAAGATAAGTAATATTCTGTTGAGAATGCCAACAAAGTGTGTGACCATAAACTGTCAATCCTGCTTCGGCTGACTTATTTACGAGATCTTTTACTGTAGAGAAATTCATTGTTCCATCATCGCCAACTACTGAAGCGAACTTCATGGCATTACCAGGAGTGAACTCGTCAAAGTTCTCATTTGTAACAGTCCATGCCCTTTTATGACCAAGATAGTCGGCTGCTTCGACACCTGTGCCCAACTTAAAGTTAGGATTAACGTTACGGTCAACGTATGTCTTCAGCACATTATAGCCATTAAGATAGTCGTACTGACCTGTTATTCCAGGCTCCTTTGGAGCCTGGTTAAACATATCATTGTCAGTACAACCACATAAAAGCACTGCAACAGCTGCAAATGAAATTATCTTGTTGTATTTCATGATTATTTAATATTAAATGTTTCAAATTTACTCTGGCGATCACGCATAATCAAAGACTCCTTAGTTGAAATCTTTTTGTAGCGTGCTTCAGTACCATAATTGTATTTAAATGTAGCATCATAAGTAAGGTCTATTAGGTCACGGTCTGTATCATTCCATGCCTTCTTTGCACCATGATATGTCCACTTACCAGTACCAGTAACAAGGAAGTCTGCATCAGCAGAACTCAATGTGCAGTTACCTGCATCATCAAACGTAAGAACCAAGTTACGTGTAATCTCAACTTCTGTATTTTTTCCTTCACTACCCTGTTGAGTTACAGTAGTTGTTATAGGATATGTGCACTGCTTTAATGACGTTGTAGCAAGGTAGCGCAAATTATATTTCTCAACGTATTGAGGTTCACGAGTAACAGTTGTCTTCACACCATTGTAGTCAATATTGTCAGTACCATGGCTCAACCAGCAACCAGTATATTGATTCTTATATTTCACAGCGTAAAGAGTATAATTCTTTGTAGAAAGAATAGAATCGTTACCTGCACTCACAATCTTCAAAGGCAATACATAGTTCAATGCCGTTGACTTAGGGTCATTAAAGAATGCATCTGTAAGATGTACCTTTACACATCCCATAATTTCACCTTTACTGATTGTTAGTTCATTAGAACTCAACTGGTAATACTCTTTTGGCAAAGCCAATATAGAATGACCNTCCTCAAAAGACTTTCCTGCGCAAAGAGATTCATCTACAGCTATTGAAACCTTACGATCGACCTTATTTTTCTCAACACCGCCAAGAGTAACATAAACTTCAAAAACATGAGCATTATCTAGGTCTGTAGAATATACATCCTCACCCAATGTTATTGTACGCACAGGACTCTGCTTAGCAAAATAAACTGTCTGGTAATCAAAGTCACCGAAATCCTTGTCGCCATTCTCGCATGAAGATGTCATGAAAGCTGCAGAAACGGCAAGCATAGACAGGATTATATGTTTAATTTTCATATTTAATAGCATTTTTATAATTGTTTATTTAGATTCCCAGCTCTTGTTCTGCTGAAGCTGATTGAACTTTAGAACCTCTGAGTATGGAATAGGACCATAGTTCATGTATTCCTTATAATCACGAGTCTCAACGTCTACAGGAGAATAAGTAGTGTGTGTTGCAGAATTAATACTCATTCCCATCGCTTTCTCTGTAAGAGTAGCATTCCAACGACGCAAGTCCCAGAAGCGGAAACCTTCAAAAGAAAGTTCGATTCTACGTTCATTACGAATCAGCTGACGCATTTTGTCCTTGTCTGTCTTTATTGACTCAAGATAATCATTACCTACACCGGCACGATTATGAAGAGCAGCAATAATATCATACGCAGAATATCCATGTCCCCCATTTCCTGTTGGTCCCCAAGCCTCATTTGCAGCCTCTGCATAGTTAAGGAATATTTCTGTGAAACGTATTCTCGGTGTATAGTGCATCTGCTTTGATGTAGCTGTCGGTTCCAAGTTTACATCCTGACGCAGCAATTTGCGTAGATAGTAACCTGTACGTGTACTGCTACCGCTAAAGTGGTTGATACCATCCTTATTTAGCTTTGTATTATCTTTAGAGTCTGTTGCATCTGCATTTGTATTGATTGCAGTGTTGTTAACACCAACCTTTCCTCCATTAAGTACAACATAAGCAGCAAGTCTAGGATCACGATTTGCATATGGAATAGTATCCTTATAAACACTATTTGGATCAGTTATAGGATAACCATTCTTATCAGGGAATGCATCAACAAAATTCTGGGTAGGATTTATTAAGCCTTTACCATAAAGAGATGGAGGAAAATTATTGGTTTCCCAATCATTATTAGAGCTTTTTTCACCACGCCATAAAATTTCTTTTGGACATGCTCCATTAGCAAGACCATCAATTTCATTGGTATTTCCATACCAAGTCCATCCTTTAGGATCCATGCCATTTACACCACCGATGCGATCTAGCACCTGCGCTGCATAATTTGCGGCGTCTTCCCATTTAGCACCTGAAGCCTGGAATGCAGGACTAGCTGCAAGAAGGGCTGCCTTTGAACGGAATGCCTCAACAATGGCACCATTCATTCTACCATTGAATATAGTACCAAAGACACGGTTGTACTGACCTGTAGATGCGCCCTTATACTTTGTTGGTATCTGTGCATCAGAAGATATATCTGCGTAATTTGTAGGAAGTAATTCCAAAGCCTTTTGACAATCGTCATAAATAGCCTTCATACATTCAGCGAATGTATTACGAGGAATATTAAATTCAGAATTTACATCCTCAACTGTATTTACGATTGGTACACCAAGCAAATTACCCTGTGCATCATATCCGCCATGGGCTTGAAGGAGATAATACATGAACATGGCGCGCATACCATAAGCCTCGCCCATTTCACGATCCTTAAACATTCCAGCAGCAACCTCGTCGTTAGCCCAATGCACTTTATCTGCCTTACTCAAGAAAAGGTTTACATAAGTTATACCTGCACGGCAATCACGCCAACGTTCTGTAGGGTTGTTATCAGAAGTCCAACTTCCAGCAGCGATTTTACGATAACTATTTGTTGGATCATTACTTACAGCGTCATCGGTACCGACCTCACTGAAAGGAAATGAACCGCAAGGAATACGTGTATAAGCATTACCGAGTACACCTTCTGCATACCCTGCATTGTTATACATATAATCCAAACCAAGATTGTTCTCAATAGCCGGTTCAAAAAGGTCATCACACGATGTGAAAGCCAAAGCTGCAACCGCCAGAGTCAATATATTTAAAATCTTTTTCATGATTTTCAAGTCTTTAGAAATTAACCTTTAAGCCAAGATTGTAACTGCGAAACTGTGGTGCTGTACCAACATTTGTCTCCATGTACTTATGTTCTTTGGCAATAGTGAGTAAGTCGCTACCATATACATATACGGAGAGACTATGAACAAATGAACCTTTAAAGAGACTAGATGGTAAATCATAAGTAATCTGAACTTTATTTAAACGAACTGCATCTGTTTTATATGTCCAGAAGTCTGAAGTTACGAAGTTTAGATCACCACCCTGTGTTGTAAGACGAGGATAAGTTGCTGTGGCTGCAGTAGCTGGAGTCCAACGTCCAAGAACTACGTCAGAGTATTTACTTGCGCCATATACCCATTCATAAGAATTATTCTTAACTGCAGATGCACCAAAGTTTCCTGTAACACCCATGAAAAGTGTGAATCTCTTGTAATTAGCAGTAAAGTTGAAACCAAGGTTGAAGTCTGGTGTCCAATGACCAAGTACTACCTGATCCTTACTATCTATAACACCATCACCATTCTGATCCTTATATTTCAAATCACCAGGTTGTGCGTTATTATTGATTACGGCAACACCAGGTGCATAACCCGTAATTTTTCCAGCAGCATCTCTCACTACATCTTTTTCTGTCATGAAACCTAAGCACTGATATCCACGAAGTGCATCTATACGAGCACCTTCATTCTTCAACCAATCATAAGCAACATTCTCACTGAATTTAGTATTCTTGGAAGAATATACCATACCTGTAACACCAGCTTGCAAGTCTAGTTCGCCAAATTTCTTATGAGCATTCATAGTAAAGTCTAAACCTGTACGGCTCTGATTATTATAGTTCATATAAGCTAAGAAAGAAGATACTGGCCAATATGTTTTGAAATAGCTAGGGAAGGTTGCCTCTGGAGTTGTAATTAAACCAGTTGTCTTAACATCAAAGTAGTTGGCATTCAATGTAATAAGTCCATTCCACAAATTTGCGTCTAGCCCTACACGGAATTCCTTGCGCTTGATAAAAGTAAGATTTTTGTTGACACCTTGTTGAGAATCTGATGTCTGCAATGAATTTGCACTCTCGCTCCATCCCCACCATGTACCTGTAGCTGTGAACATGTTATCATACATGTAATACTTTTCAATATCCAAGTCCTCATTTATAAGACCATAAGAAGCATTCAACTTCAAATCTGTCAACCAGCTTTTTGTTCCTTGCATGAACTTCTCATTAGACAAACGCCAAGCCAACGACATTACAGGAGAGACAGCATCTCTGTGTCCTGGAGCAAGTTTGGCTGAATGAATAGCCGCCATTGATAAATCTGCATAATATGTCTTATTATAATTATAATTTAGGTCAAGACCTAGATTAACATTACTTATGCGATGGTATTCACCAGAAAGACTCCGCTGATATCCATTTGCCAACAATGTAGCGTTAACATTATGCTTACCGAATGAACGAGCATAATCAAACTGCCCTTGAACTAGGATTGTCTGCTTATAGACCGTACCATCAGCTGTTGGATTACCACTTCGCTTATCAGTACCATACTTGTTCAGACTGTTTATACCATTAAATCTGTTCTGATCCCATTTAACTTCATAAGTTGAATAGTCATTAGACAATGTGGTATTATAAGATGTTGCATAATCAACAGCAAACTTAGTCTTGAAAGTAAGTCCTTGAAGGACCTGATTCAAATTAAAGTTAACACCCATGTCAAACTGCATCTGACGACTAGTAAACTTTGTCCAACCGCCAACATACATAGCCGCAAATGGATTAGTTTGCATAGACTGTGTACCACCTAGAAGATACTTACCATCAACGATATAATTTGAATTGGCAATTATTTTCTGCAAATTAGCATTATCCGGAGATACAAAATCAATAGGAATCAACGGTATCAATGGGGTCTGACTTGTTGGAGTAACCTTTGCTGATTGAGCCCAATAGTCAGAGCGGTCATTGCGAGCGTCATAAAATGTAGCATTTGCGTCGATATAACCTGTTATCCAATCATTCAAACGAAGGTCTATATTACCACGGATATTCAATCGTGTAGTACCGTTTTTCTTTCCCTCACCAAAATTTAACAAATCATTAGTATGCATCAAACCAATATTGGCATAGAAATGAGCGAACTTACCACCACCAGAGATCTCGGCAGTACCATCATAACGCTGAGAAGTTTTTGCGAGATAATCATTAGAGAAGAAGTTTAGACTAGGGTAACGATAAGGATTATCACCAAGTGAATAACTATATATATCATCTTTGCTATATACAGTAGGCTTTCCATCATTAGTGAGAGCTTCATTATAAAGGCTCATATAATCAGCAGATCCCAAATACTTCGGATAGTATTTTGGGACATAAAGAGAAGCGTTACCACGAACACTAATCTTAAGACCATCATTACGTCCACGTTTAGTTGTGATAAGGATTGCACCCTTAGCAGCACGGCTACCATATAGAACAACTGCACTAGCAGACTTTAAGAAAGTTATCTGTTCTATTTCTGTAGGCAAAACATTGTTCGCATCACGAGGCACACCGTCAACAATAACCAACGCATCGCCCATATTCCATAACTGACCATTATAGCCACCTACGTATGAGTCCAAGTGATCCAGACTTGATGTACTATAATTCTTATGAATGAGCTCAACCATGTTAATAGATGAGACACCACCCATTAAGTCGCTTTTGTCGACTGTGCGAAAAGCGACGTTCACCTTATTAGCAAGCGAGTCGTTATAATCCGCATCGTCTTGTGCCCATGCTGCCATTGGCAACAGCGCCATTCCAAGTGCGACTGTCTTATATATATGTTTCATAACTATTATATTCAATATGTAAGTTTTAAAATCTAATTACCATCCTGGATTCTGGTCAAATCCAACATAAAGTTGAGTATCTGCTTTCTTCAATGGCAACCAATAATGCTTTGCAGAGAAGTCACGTTTCAATATCTGTGCTTCCTTAAATCCACTGACTGCATCCTGTGTAGGATCCGTAGGATTTATAGCACCTACACGCAAAAACTCCTGTGAAGTTTTTACATTATAAGGATATTTGTCTAAAAGCACCCAACGACGAAGGTCATTGAAACGATGTCCTTCGAAAGCTAATTCAACGGCACGTTCACGACGAATCTCATCCATAAATTTATGTGGGTCAGAAACATACTTAGAGTTAACATCTGCAACTCCTGCACGCTCACGAATCTTATTTACAGCCTGTAAAGCGGTCATCGTAGTAGTTGCACTACTCTGGGCATTACCAGTAGCTGCAACAACAGACTCAGCATACATAAGATAAACATCAGAAAGACGCATCCATGGAAGATGAATATTAATTTGTGGAGACCAACCATAACCATCATCCCACTTATTGCACTCATTGGTGATAAACTTATAATTAAAATAACCAGTACGGCTTCCACGTGTCTCACTACGGAACAAACCTCCGGTCTGTAAATCNGCATAACGCCATTTNGTATTATCATCATTACCNGTTGTNTCCTTCTTTACCATACGACATCCATCATAACGAATATCATGATAGAAACGAGGATCACGACCTTTCCAAGGATGCTCTTTATCAAATCCAGACTGTGGATCATCAATAGGCAGACCATTGGCCATACCATAATAGTTNACNTAGTTGGCTGTTGGNAGGAACGTCACNCCTCCATCATTGATATCTCCACCACCATAAGCCTTAGCCTGTCCCCAAGCAGAAGACCCCCAACCGCTACCATAAACAGGACCACGGAAGATCGCTTCAGTAATAGAATTATCTTTAGTTTGCCCCGGCATCTTTCCATTTTCTCCTGACGTAACAAAGTTTTCAGAATACTGAGCCCAAGGAAGTAAACCAAATGGAGTATCATTATTGTCTATTGTCTGGAATAATTCTCCAAACGCATTAGCTGCTTTCTTAGCATAGTCAGCATCATAATCATAAGTACCTGCACTAGTTCCTTTTGCCATTAATGGACTTGCAGCCCATAAATAGTTCTTTCCTAAATAACCAAGAGCGGCAATTTTTGTAACACGTAACTGGTTCTTTCCCTTTGTTTGAGCTCCTACAGTTGTCTTATCCCAGTCAATAGGAAGAAGATCGGCTGCTTTACGGAAATCTTCAGCTGCCAAGTCTGCACATTCTTTATATGTCATACGTGGCAATGTCAAAGTCTGGTCTGAAGGTAACACTTCTTTTATATAAGGTAGACCTCCAAAATACTGCATCAACTCAAAGTGGAACCATCCACGGAAGAAATAAAGTTGACCAGCAATAAGATTTTTTTCTTCATCTGTTCCNGAGAACTTATCAAGATTAGCAAGTCCCATATTAGCCTTACGGATACCATACCAACAACCAGGATAAAGGCTATGACCGAAACGGTCTGAACCAGGATTAAAGTCACTAGCTTTCTGGCGGTCCATCCAACCTGATGACCAACCATCAAATTCTCGTTGCCATCCCCAGAAATCACCCTGATCCACTTTGTATCCAAAGTGATAGTCAATACCTACATTAAGTATTTCATCCTCACCCCAGTTCCAAGAATTAGTCCAATATCCACCGTTAAAGTCAGGAATACAATTGTAGAGTTCCTCAGTAAATCCCTGAAAATTGTGGAAATCCTTAAAGGCATCTGTGCTAGAGATGTCTGAGTCTGGAGATTTATCCAGATAATCAGTACAAGAAACAAATCCTACAGAAAGTGTCAATGTACTAAAAAGTATAATTTTATTAAAGAATTTCATTATTATCATATTTAAAGGTTGATTTTAAGACCCAGGTTAAAACGCTTAACTGTTGGATAAGCTCCCTGAGAAGCAAGACCTGTACCTGCGAAGTTAGATTCACGGTCATCAGGCATTCTTGACCAAACCCAAAGGTTGTTACCATTNAAGAATACACGAATACTACTAACACCTAGTTTCTTAACCCAAGGGCCAGTAAAGTTATAGGCTATTTCTGCATTTTTCAAACGAATGAACGAACCATCATAGTGGAAACGTGTTCCTTCATAGTAACTAGGTGTTGAATTAATACGTGGCATTGGGGCATCAGCATCCGTTGTATATTTTGACCAAAGAGTACCTTCGTCAAACACGGTATCGAGTTTCTTGCCTAAAGAATTAAATGCAACATAACGGTTTACATTAGAAACACCATAGAACTGAACATANAANCTCCANCCTTTCCATTCTGCACCAATAGATGCACTATATGTATTTTCAGGTGTTCCAGTGTAGCCATAAGGTGCACTATCATTTGAATCAATCACACCATCACCATTGTAATCAATAACAGTATAACTACCTGGCAACTTCTGATTTTCATTGGTATTAAATTCTGTCATACCATAAACCTGATCCCATGTGTTAGCAAAACCTGTTGTTAAATTTGCATGATCTTGTCCGATAGCATAACCAGCTTGTTTCTGATATGTAGGCTTTAAAACAGGATCGTCCTTGAAGATAATTTTATTTACAGCATGTGTCATATTGAAGCTTCCCCACATATGAACTCCGCTTATAGTCTTGCTTAATCTCAATTCAAACTCATAACCATGACTTTTTGTTTTACCGAGGTTTGCTGTAGGAGCCTTCGCTCCAAAGTATGTCGGGATAGAACGGTCGCCACCATCAACAAGGATATCATGGCGATTTTCATTGAAGAATTCTAAGCTACCAGCTATCAAGCCACCTAAGAAACTATAGTCAATACCAAGGTTCTGCTTTGTTGCAACCTCCCAGTGAATACTAGGATTACCAATTTTACTTTCTTTATACCATGTATAAGGACTATTATCTGTATAAAGGCCATTAATAATGTTTCCACCATAAGCCCATTGTGTAGCATATAACCAACGGTCATTTACCCAGTCGTTACCTACTTCACCATAGCTATAACGCAATTTCAACATATCTACATACTTCTTAATTGGCTTAAACCAGTTTTCCTCACTTACGAGCCAACCAGCAGCACCAGAATTAAAAAATACAAATCTGTTGTCCTTACTGAATTTCTCAGAACCATTATAACAACCATTATACTCTAAGAAATAACGACTTGCATAACTATATGTGGCACGGAAAGCCCAGTCCTCACGATAGTGAGTGAACTCACTTCCATAAGCAGTCTCATTACGATTGAATACACCCATGGCTGTTACGTCGTGTTTACCAAACTTGCCACCCCAGAACAACTGTCCCTGATAGAATAGGTTACGATTACCAACGCTTGCAGATCCTTTGTCTGCAGACCATAAAATACCCTCATTGAAATCAAATCCAGTTTTATTATCTCCCTTTTGAGAATATGTTACTTCACCTGTTGCTGGATTTATCCATTTGAACTGAGCTCCATGGTTCTGATCGTTAATACCACGATTATTCTCTGTAAAAGAGTTATCCCAAGAAATTGTAGCATTTGCTTTCAAGCCCTTCAAGATAAAGCCAAGATCCTGCTCCAATGTAAAGTCTGTATTAATTCTTGTATTTGTTGTTTTACAAACACCAGCAAGAGCCAAATTAGTTATTGAGTTAGGTGCACCCTGTGTATCATCTGGATAATATCCCCAGGTTCCATCACTGTAACGAGGAATGAAAGCATCACTTGGTGCAGAATAAGCAGCTTGCCACAATTGAGTTTCAGCCCATGAATTAGATGCTACACCATAAGGTCCTTGCTTAACTCCGTTACTACCAAATAGATTTACTTTCAGTTTGGTTGTTTTAGTAAGTTGGAAATCTAAATTAGAACGGAAGTTGATTCGGTTAAAACCATAACCAGCTTGATAACCACGGTTATTATCCCACTTGCGATAAAGGTCACCCTCATGCAAGAAATCCAAAGAAGCGAAGTACTTAACAAAAGCAGTACCACCACTTACATTAATGTTAGGATTATAGGAAATTGCTGATTTATTAAAAAGTTCATCTGTCCAATCAACATTAGGATATCTTTCAGCTTCTGCAAGGTTTGCAGGATGACGATATTTTTCAATAGTTGACATTGGCAAAACTTTTGACCAAGAATCAGGATTTAGTCCAAGTTCATTCTCAGCTGCCTGATTACGTACAGTTAGTGCATCAGCACTATTCATCTTATTTGGTAATTTAGAAACAACCTTTGCGGTCATCTGCATACCAATTTCGATTTTAGCCTTACCCTCTTCACCACGTTTTGTCGTAATAAGGATAACGCCATTAGCACCACGCACACCATAGACTGCGGTAGCACTAGCGTCTTTCAACACAGAGATATTCTGTACTGAAGCAATATCAATTGAGCCCATAGGACGCTCGATACCATCTACCAATACAAGAGGCTCACTGTTGTTCCAGGTATTCACACCACGAATAAGGATTTTTGGATCCTCATCACCAGGCATACCAGAACTTGACATTGTGATTACACCAGGAAGATTACCCGTCAATGCTGCACCAAGGCTGGAAATACCACCCGTAC
>JGI20225J20221_1000897_pt1 | contig 39073 bp, 63 predicted proteins | sample BioMet4_FD_20221 | JGI IMG/M metagenome (IMG submission 20221)
ATGCAACCCGACCTCATGCTGTTCGACGAGCCGACCTCCGCCCTCGACCCCGAGATCGTGGGAGAGGTCCTCGAGGTCATGCGTACGCTCGCCGCCGAGGGCATGACGATGGTGGTCGTGACGCACGAGATGGCCTTCGCGAGAAACGTCTCCGACGAGGTCGTCTTCATGGATCAGGGCGTCATTGCCGAGAAGGGCTCGCCCGAGAAGATGTTCACGGCACCCGAGAAGCCGCGCACCCGCGAGTTTCTCGCCCGCTACCTGGGATAGCTATGTATACAGAAAAACAGCAGGTAGACGGTGGTGCATAATCCGTTCGCGTCCCTAATAGTCCCTAACGCGAAAAGTCCAGGCCATCGGCGAAGGGGTTGAGCGCCCACGCCTGGGCGAGCGTCGAGGCGAACTCCTCGACCTGGGGGCGGTCGTAGTGGCGCGCCGTGACGTCCTTCCCGGCGTGCCCCATCATCTTCTCGGTGACCCAGGGCGGCATCCTGAGCGTCCACCTTGCCACGGTCTCCCACGAGTTGCGGAGGTTGTGGTACGGGTGGGCGTCCATGCCGACTGCCCCGAGCGAGCGGGCGAACTCGTCTCGCGCTATCTGCTGCGAGAGGGGGCGTCCGCACCCGTCGTTCGTGAGCCACCCGCATCCCACTTCTGACGCGAGCCCGAGCAGCCTCTCGGCGGGGTCACCGGCGAGCACGACCGGCCTTTTGCTCTGGGGGTTCTTGAGTCGGTCGGTAGGGTTCCTTCCCGTACCCAAGACCTGCCTCGTGATGGGCACGACGGCGACCGAGACGCCCCCGACGTCCATGCGGGACACCTCCTCGGCCCTGGCCGCGAGGGACTCGCCGACCCTGCAGCTCCCGAAGGCCGAGAGGAGGAAGGCGGGCTCGACAAAGCTGCCGTGCACCGCGCGCCAGCAGTCGCACAGGCCGCCCGAGTCCCACACGAAGTCGTCGGTCCTTGCCGACGTCGAGACGCTCGGCATGACGTACGAGACATCCATCGGGTTGCTCTCGATCAGCTCGTAGCGCACGGCGTAGGCCAGGGTCCGCCGCATGACGATGACGGCCACCCTGGCGGGGTTGTGGGTAAGGCCCGAGAGCCACTGCTGACGGCGAGCGGCCTCACCTGGTCGGCTGGCACGTCCGCCCACACACTAGAGACCTGCACCCTCCACGCCGCCCTGTACTCCTCGAGTGTCCTTCTCGACAGGTCCCCCATCTCGACCTGCCGCACGAGGTCGGGCTCGTACCATCGACGCCAGCACTCGCCCACGGTGGGGACCGGCGCGTCGGTGGAGTGGTCGAGCCTCAGGGCCGCGAGCCTGTCCCACGCCTCGCGCCTGGTGCCCCTCACGGTCTCGCTGTGGCGCCTGTAGCCGTCCGGACCGTTCGCCCACCAGCGCAGGCGGTATCTCTTGCCGCGCTCGATCTCCGTGACCGAACCCCAGTCATGCCTGCTATCATGTGCCATGACAACCGCCTCTCGCAGTGTGTTGTCGCGCCCCTCTCCCGCGGCGACGGGGGAGGGGATTTCTTTTTCTTTAGAAGATCCTCTGGTTCTCAGGCGGTCTTGTGACGTCATGCACCTTCGTGATGGTGAAGGACTTGTTCATATAGGCATGGTTGGTCTGGTCATATCTCATTGTTATGTCGACGTCGGCGTTCATGATTGAGCCGACATAGAACGGCTCATCTGGAATGCCGGACATCCATTCCTCGTCGATGATGTTCGCGCTCATTTTCGTCCCACGCCAGACGAACTCCCACTTGCGCTTGGTTGATATCCCGAGATATGGCTTCACGACAATAAGGTTACAGGTCTCGGAGACGTGCTTCACGTCAGGACCCTCATATGACGGCGATGTCGAGATATCCGGAAACTCATCGCGACTTGCGAAGAACCGATTGCCGTCCTTGTCGTCCATCTCGATGCTATCAATCGAAGGGTCGTCGGAGAGGACAGCGAATGACGAGTTAATTGCGTCGCTCGCCTCCGGGGACTTCATGTACACGTTTATCGTCCTGATGTTAAATGTCTGCTTCGAACCATCTGCTGCCGTCACGCTACTCTCCTCGCCGCTCTGGTCGACCGAGGAGACATTGCCGTGTTTCCCAAGAAATCTCTTGAACTTGTAGAATCCCAAGGCTACCGTCACCGTCGAGGATATGGTCTGCAGTGCCGTGACTGGATCTTTGAACAGTGACCCGAACCCGTCCGTTACCACGCTCATGTCGACGACGAGACATCCCGGTCGGACTGCCCTGATATTGGTGTTCACCTTGTAGTTCTCGTCAACCTCGCGGCATGATGCCGAAAGAACCGTGCTGTAATCAAGGAGAATGCGGGTGAACGTATTGATGTCTACCTGCTCGACCTGTCCTCCGAACTTGACAGATATTTCCTTCGACTCCATAGACTTCCTCCGAAACATCTGCATCGCCTCCCCGTCTCAATTCTATGCACGGGTCGGACACGTATTGCATCGCAAGCGCTTGTTCACTACTTCTTTCCGAACAGATCACCAAAGCCGAACGTCGTCTTGTGGTAGACCTTGTTGTAGACGGCCTTCTTGGGATGCAGCGCTCCCATGCCCTTCTTGCCGTAGCCAGGGACGAGCTCCCTCTTGACGGCTCGAGTGACCTGTCCCTTGGTCCTCGCGGAGAGGGATCTCTTGATGCTCGGCTTCCTGAACCCGAATCTCATTCCTGTCCCTTCTCGAGCTTCCTGGCACGCCTCTCGAAGTCGTTCTCGTAGGTCGCGTCCTGCATCTTCCGGAACCGCTCGAACTCCGTCCGGGCCTTCCTCTCCGCCTGCTCGTGCGACCTCGCGCTAGGGCCGTCGAGCACCTGTCGCCCGTTGAAGCGGAGGAAGTCGTCCAGCAGCCTGTCGCAGTCCTCCATGCTGGTGAGGACGTGCCGCTCGGCCCTGTCCTCGGCGGTGTCGAGGAACATGGTGACAAGGCGGTCGAGACCTATCATCTCGTCCTCGGCGAGGTAGTTCTTCGCCTTGTCGACATCGCTCGCGTGCACCTTCCCCTCGGGGGACCCCTTCCATGACGTGAGCCCCATGTGCGGCTTGCCGGCGTCGGCCCTCGATGACACGATCTCGGCCGCCGTCTGCCCGGTCACGGCGTAGTGCGTCTTGTTCTGGAGCGTCGCGAAGAACCTGCGCGCCGTCTCGCTGTCCCTGTCGTAGTCGAAGCTGCACTCCTGGAAGATGTCGCCCATCTTCTGCCACACCCTGCGCTCGCTCGCGCGGATGTCGCGGATGCGCTCGAGCAGCTCGTCGAAGTAGTCCCTGCCGAAGGCGGGGCCGTTCTTGAGCAGGTCGTCGTCGAGCACGAATCCCTTCGTCACGTACTCCCTGAGGGTCGCCGTCGCCCACTGGCGGAACCTCGTCGCCTTCAGGGAGCTCACCCTGTAGCCGACGGCGATGACGGCATCGAGGCTGTAGTAGGTGGGAGGGCGCCCGGCACTTCTTCCGGGTTTTCCGGAAGAAGTGGTTGAGCTGGCCTTATCCAGCTCGTCCGTCCTGAAGACGTTCCCGAGGTGCTCCGAGACCGTCGATACGCTGACCCCGAAGAGGCCCGCTATGACCTGTTGGGGTGCCCAGAGCGTCTCGTCGAGGTAGAGCATCTCCACGGGGACGTCCTGCCCGTCCGACTGGTAAAGGACTATCTCCGCCTTGGCAGGCTCTCTGTCCTCGGTGCCGTTCATATTGGTTCATCCCCTCAGGCCAAAACCTTGTGCGATGACGCTTAAGCCGGAGCTTCTAGACAGCCCGCAAGAGCTCCCAGAACCCGAGCCACATCTGGGGTTAAACACTTTCCTTTGTTGCCTCTGCCACGGTGTTGACCTTTGCCCTGTGATACAAGAACGCACAGAAGACGATAGCCACAAGAGTTTCCCCGATGTGCAAAGTAACGAGGAAGGACACGGCGGTTATTAGGAAGCACACGAGGAAGAACACATCAAATGCCTTCTTGAGATGCTTGCCCGTGGCCTCCTTGCGTACCTCCTCCTCATCTCTCTTTGCCTTTGCCTCCCGCTGCCTCTCGACGACTTCGTCATGCGCTCTCGCCCGTGATACGTAGGTATCATCCTGCAAGAGCTTTTTAAACACCTTTATGGTTGCGGTAGCGTCCTCCGAGGAGTCATGTGGGTCGAATTTGATTCCGTAGTGATGGGCCGCCGTCACCAGCTTCACGAAGGAGTAGTCGTTGTAGTAATTGTTCCATTTGCCATGTACGGAGGCGTATTCCTTCATGACGTCGAAAGTATCGCGCGCCCTCAGGCTGACTCCGCAGGCATCGAGCATGCTCGTGTCGAACTCGAGGTTGTACCCGACGAGGAGCTCTGCGCCATCCATGGTCCTCTCTATGTCGTCTGCTATGTCCTCTATGTTCGGCTTGTCCTTGACCATGTCTGGGGTGATTCCGTTGACCTCGGCTGCCTTCGGCCAGCGCTTGCGGTGCGTGGGCTTCACGAGGCTATCGAATAGGATATCTCCGTTGCCATCCACGATGGAGACCTGCAGTATCTCGTCCTTCCCAGGCTCCAGTCCAGTCGTCTCCGTGTCGATGCAGCGGATGTTCGCTGGGTCGGTTCCGCGAAGCTGCTCGATCCTTCCCATCTCCCTACCTATGGCAGATTCCGCCTTCTGAGCGGGACTGACAGTGTTGCTTTCTCCGTCTCCAAAATGCGCTGCCATGCCTCTTCCTTCCCTGGGTCCCTTGGTTAAGAATTTGCACCATAATGTAATGACATCGCGTTTCGCTCCACCACCAGATGGCCTTACTGACTTTAGACGTGCAAGCCTCCTATGACAGCTCTCCCGCCGTCTGTGCCCACACGACGGTGCCGATGACCCTCACAGGATCATCCTCGAGCGTTACCACGATGTCCTCGTGCCTGCTGTGGCTGTCGGCCGACAGCACGAGCGTGTCCTGACCCTTTAACCACCGCCGCATGACCGCACGTCCCGGCTCCAGCTCGGCAACCACGACGGAACCGTTATGTGGCTCGACGTCCGGGTCGACGAGGACGTGGTAGCCCTCCAGCACGACCCGATCCATGCAGTCTCCCTCGACGACGAGCGCGAAGGCGCGCGGGTGCCCGCCCAGGACGCTGGCGGGGACCTCAATCTCCTCCGAGACCTCCTCCTCATCGGTCGCATCTCCCGCGTGTACGCGGCCAAGGGTTCGCAGCGGCACCGTTGTGCGACGGCCGGCGGTCACCTTCAGCGGGTGGATGCTGGGCTTTCCATGCTCCTTGGCGGCAAGCCCATAATCGTTTGAAAGAAGGTCATCTTCCGAGAGATTGAAGTAGGAGCAGATTTTCTCCAAAGACTCCTTGCGCATTTGGGCGCCATTGCGCCACCTTGTCACGGATGAGGGAGCGACGTCTGCTACGCGTGCAAGCGCATCTTGGTTGATGTCGAACTTGACCAAAAGCGCATCGATGTTTTCGGGCAGTCCCATTTCTATCCTCCTTGCGTTGTACAAATATCTTACGCTTTGGTAATTCTTTTTTACAAAATACTTCTTGCGTTTACCAGAAATGACTGTATGATGGATGCTGTGAAGGGAGGCGCAGATGGATATCAACAGTGATGAGTTCTCGGCGGCACGACGGGCCTCGGCAATGACTCTCGAAGATGCAGCTAGAGCATGTGGAATTACCCGACAAACCTATCAGCTGCGCGAGAAGAAGGCCGGAGATTTTCACCTGTCTGAACTCGTGGCGCTCCGCAATCAGATGAACGAATCCGGGAAGAAACTTCTCTCGGACGCTATCGTTTCTCTTTTTTTGTCGACATAATTGCTTTTAACGCACTTTTACGGTCTAGGCACGGAAGGAGAGAGATGGAGCCGCTAGGACAGACGCCAGTGACGAGGGACGAGCTGGAAGGCGCCCTCGTTGAGGCGAAGGCTGATTTCTTGGTTAATGCGCTGGTCAACGCTATCCTCCTTGCCTGCATCTACAACCTTGATTGCTTCAGAGACATGAGAAACCCGTGGGTATGGGCTGTCGCGATTCCCCTCGGCGGAATCCTCGGGCATTTGCATTCGATAGCTATGGTCTTCGCATCACGGGGCGGCAGGACGATCTAGGCACGAGAGGAAGGGAGAGCAATGCAGGAGTTCCTGGGGAGCAACGTGCCGTACTTCGTCGCCGTGGGGTTCGCCGGCCTCGGCATGCTCATGCCGACTGCTGAGACCGGGATTACATATGTCCTCATCGGATGGTTCGTGCTGGGGGCCAAGACGGGATACGGCATCAAGGCGACGAGGAGGCCGCGCTAGGAGTCATCCGCGATGCGTCGCGGTCAAGACACAGGAGAGAGAGGAAGCACCATGCATCACTACATCACGCACTACTCCACGGACGACGGGCGCCACTTCGTCACCTCATGGCTCCAGATCGGCTGCAAGTGCTTCTCGGTCCGCACGGTGGAGGTCGGAGCCGCCCTGTAGGGGAGCGGCTCCGATGTCACGCTAGGAGAGCTTGATCCACTTGGTGCCGTTGCACTTCGGGCACGGCGGCAGCACGTCCGTGTCCTGGTCGAGAACGATGATCTCACCGCACTTAACGCACTTGTAGCGGCCCTTTCCGGGCTTCTGTCCAGTTTCGTAAGTCATTACGCATCACCTCCCCTCGGGGAGAGACGTTAGCACCACCGTTCGAGGAGTCACCGGATGTTCCAGCAGACGGCAATCAGACGGGGGTGGACCAATGAGAGGAGAACGGGATATGTCACAGACAGACAAGGACGAGCGCGAGCATATCAAGTCGGTGCTCACGAAGCATCTCGACAGGCTCGAACGCCTGGACGAGAAGGAGGAGCACCAGGGCAGATCAACGCTTACGAACGACCTCATCAGGACGGCCGAGGCGATCCTGTCGCTACCGCTCTAGAAGGCTTCTACTTTTCTGGCGCCATCATTCGAGGAGCAAGCACGTGATAGCAGGACGACCCAGGCAACGGAGGAACGCAGACAGGAAAGTGCCCGCTGACAGGTGTGGCTGCCAGCGGGCGAGCCAAGACCAGCTAGGAGGCTTGACATGGCAACAACTGTAGCAGAAGTCGAGGAGTTCGTGACCTACTCGCTCGCCGAGGTGAGCGAGATGACCCACATCCCGCTCGGCCAGATCTACGGGTACGTGCACGACGGGAGCCTGCGCACCCTTCTGCCGAGGGGCGCGAAGCGCGGGTGGCGCGTCACGCGCAACGAGCTCCGCAGGTTCATCGGAGGGGGCGAGGCGGCATGAGCGACCTCATGGAGGACCTCGCCGGCACGCCGCGCGAGTGGGCCCGTGCCGTGGCCTGGGCGCTCGGCATCGTCCTTTTCACATGGGCGGTGCTCTGATATGGACACCCACAGCGTCATGACGCCCGAGGAGCTCTGGGAGCGCTTCGGCGTGAGGACGGGAGGGCTCGGACGCCCGTCGCGCGTGACCTTCGCGGCCTCCGGCCCGGACGGCGGCGCGATCAGCGGCCTCACCGTGGTCGCCGAGTGCGAGGCCGGCAGGGAGTCCGAGGCCAGGGAGGCCGTGGGCGAGGTCCTGCGCGCCCACGGGCTCGCGGCGGCCGTGAGCGTGGAGCGCGGGGACCGCGGGAGAGACGGAGACGGCAATGGCCAGGGGTAGGGAATGGACCCGAGCCGAGGACCTGATGATCGCAGACAACTACGCCAACCACGGCCCCTCATGGCCGGGGTGGGCCGAGATGATGCCGGACCGCGGCACCGTGGCCATCCGCAATCGCGCGGCGAGGCTCGGTGTCCGCTCCCCGGTCGCCCCTTCCGCCGCGCCGCTCGTGCCCGACGGCGGTGGGGACGAGGCGCCGGTCGCGAGCCCGACCCACCCGTGGGAGGACCGCCAGCGCAAGGCGCTCGTGCGTCTCTTCGCCGTGGCCCAGGACGCGACGGGCCATTCGGCGGCCGAATGCTCCGTGGAGCTCGTGAGGCTCCTCGAGCAGCGCGGGAGGCGCGGGGGCGCTGGTGGGCCACGCAAGTCCGCGAACGGCAGGGGGGCGTAGATGGGCGAGAGATGGCGTTGCGTCGGGGAGGCCAACCCCGAGGCAGGCAAGGAGTACGTCGTCAGGATCGCGGACGACGTGCTGGACGGCACCAAGGCGGTCATGGACGCGATGCACGTCCGTCTCCGCGGGCGCGTCATCCGCTGCAAGGACTGTAGGTTCTTCGACCCCGGATGCCACTCCGACGTGGTCGACGGCATCAGCGTGACCCACATCGACATCGACCCCTGGTGCAGGCTCCCCGGCATGATGCACGACGTGAGGCCGGACGGATTCTGCTCGTGGGCCGAGCCGGGGGAGGAGGAGTCATGAGCAGGTCGATCACGAGCCCACGGAGGCTCAGGGACATGGCAGCACGACAGGAGGAGACGGGCGCACCGACGGAGGAGGAGCTGTCGAGGATGACGAAGAGGCAGCTCATGGACCTCTGCAGGGAGCGTGGCATGTGTCCCGGGTACGACGCCGCGACGAAGGCCACGCTCGTCCGGTACGTCGCCGAGACGCTGCATTCGCGGGACCGGGAGGCAGGTGGGCAGGCATGAGCGAGAGCTTCGATGAATCAAAAGCTCTGCATGATGCTGCACGAGCTTGTGGATTCGACGGGCATACCGTCGAACTCTGCTACAAGAAGGACGCTGTGACGACAGCAGACAAAATAGCCGTCGCCCGTAGATTGCCCGTCGTTGTCAAAAAAAGCTGTCTGTATCTCGACCGCCTAGATACGACGTTCTCCTACGACTCGAGAGGATTCCCGACCTGCGCCTTTGCCGGTATTTTGACAAAGCCAAGCGACGATTACGACCATATGCCACACATGGTCAGCAGAATGTCCGACATGCTCGATGCCATGGAGACGGCTAGAGACCATGCGCTAATGGAGATAGAGGCAGGTGAGCAGGCATGAGCAAGATGACCGACGAGGTCAGCGAGCGAGAGATGCCGCGTCCGTGCGTCGTGGACGGCGAGAGGTGCACGTGCCACCTGCTCTACGTCGCGTGCTGGACGCACGGTGCGGGACTGACAGCGGGATCGTCCCCCGCAGGGCAAGAGTCACGGTCCATGGCACTTATCGAACACGAAGACGGAAGCATGGAGAACGTCGAAGCCTACAAGGTGACGTTCACCGACGTGACGGGAGGTGAGGCGCGATGACACCCTATCGCGATGGTGACGAGGAGCTGGAGCCATGGATGGGGGCCAGGAAGGTCGCCCTCAAGGACTACCAAGGCAAGGGCTTCTACTACAAGGGAAGATACTTCCTCAATGATCCTGACCGGCTCATTGAGGAAGCGGGTGGAACATGGCCCGATGGTGTCTTCGGACTAATCGAGACCCCCATCGCCCTCGATGCGCTTGGAATCGTGGATGACCTCGAGCAGTCCGATGCGGCATACGAGGACTACGAGGTCTCCGAGGCGGGGGTCGAGGCGATCAAGGAGTTCTGCGAGAAGTGGAACGGAAGATATGCGGACAGGAGCTACTCTCCCGACTTCGAGACAGGAATCACCAGCGATAACGAGGTAGGCGAGCAGGCATGAGCGAGAACGAGAGCGTGACATGGACCCTTCGATGCTATGCGCATAATTCCAGCATCGTGGACATTTCCCACATAGGAGCAGTAGCCATCAACACCATCGCCGATAGCATCGATGCCCGGTTCGATGCCTTGAGGGCCGACATGTCGAGTCTGCAGGCCGAGCACAACGAATCCGTCATGCACGTGAAGGAGCTGCAAGCCGAGCTCGACGCATCCATACCACTACCGGTGGACGCGGCCGGGGTGCCATGGACCAGCAGGGACCACAATAGGCCGTTCTACTGGCGTTCAGACGAGGATCCAGAACCAAAGGTTCTCAAAGACGTGATTCTCGCCTGGACCCATGACAGCTGGTGTCTGGCTGACGAGAACAGGTGCTTCTATCGTGCCGAGGATTGCCTCCACGTCGCCCCTGAGTCGCCCGACTCGCAGGAGCGTATCAACGCGGACGCAGAAATCCGTGCGAAGCTGCACATCGAGTTCGACGTGGAGTGCCAGAGCGTCGACACCTACGTTGACGGCAGGGACGAGATCACGCTTTTCGCCAAGGGCGAGGACGGCAACCACGTCGACCTCCTCGTGCCACCGTCCGAGGACAACGGCCAGCTCTTCAGGAGGAGGTTCCACGTGATCGTCGAAGAGGCAGGGGAGAGACAGGCATGAGCAACAAGCTGAATCCATGTCCTTTCTGCGGCGCGGACATGGCCGTGGTATGTGACTGTGAAGAGCTGGAGGCATGCGACGCAGGATGCTACGGCTGCACTGAGGAGAAGACGTATCAGGTCGTATGCGACTTCACCCGCCATGGGTGCGGCGCGAGCACTGGTGCCAGGAAAACGCGCATAGAGGCCGAATTCGCCTGGAACAAGAGGGCGGGTGACGCCTCATGAGCAAGGTGCGCATGAGCGTCAGGTCCAGGCGCATGGTCAGGAGAAATCGCGCCTTCTTCCACGTCATGGACGAGACTGGGCTCACGGCGGACCAGCTACGGTGCGCCCTCGCAACGAGGGACGCGCTCGGGCGCGCCGTGCATGAGGTCGCCGGGGCGTTCGCGGACACGCTCGGGTCCCTATGCGACGTCTTTCGTGCGATGGGCGAGAACATCGTCGAGGAGCTGGCCCCTCTCGTTGCGGCGGTCAGGGGGACCGATCGGGGTGACGCCTCGTGAGCGCCGCGACCGACGTGCTCGACCCGTGCTGCGGCCCTCGGATGATGTACTTCGACAAGCGCGACGAGCGGGTCACCTTCTGCGACCTCCACCCGCGCCACTCGGTGCTGTGCGACGGCCGCACGCTCGACGTGTCGCCAGACGTGGTGGCTGACTTCCGCGACCTGCCTTTCGATGACGGCACCTTCTCCCTCGTCGTCTTCGACCCGCCGCAGCTCACGCGCGGGCACGGGTGGCAGGTGGAGAAGTACGGGGTGCTCGACGCCGACTGGCACGACCAGCTCGCGCGCGGGTTCTCGGAGTGCTTCCGCGTGCTTCGGCCGTCTGGCGTGCTCGTCTTCAAGTGGTACGAGTACACGATCCCGCTCAGGGAGGTCCTCTCGTGCACGCCCGAGCGACCGATCTGCGGCAACCGCAGGCCCAGGGCCAGCAAGACCCACTGGATGCTCTTCATGAAGGATGGTGATGGAGATGGCGCAGCGTAGGATGTTCAGCCGGCAGATCACGGAGTCGGACGCCTTCGCGGACATGCCGCCTACGGCGCAGCTCCTGTACTTCCATCTCGGCATGGAGGCCGACGACGACGGGATCGTCAACAACGTCCACCGCCTGCAGCGCTCGATAGGCTCGTCGCCGGACGACCTGAAGGTGCTCGTCGCCAAGCGCTTCCTCATCCTCTTCGACGACGGCCTGGTCGCCATAAAGCACTGGAGGGTCAACAACTACATCCAGGCGGACCGCTACCACTCGACGACCTACCGCGACCACATGGCCGAGCTCACGTGCGACGAGGAGAACGTCTACCACCTCGCCGACCCAGACGAGGCCCTCGGACAGGGCGGTCCTGTATCCACTCTGGATACAGGTCGTATACAGAGTGGATACACCGGAGAACCCGGGAACGTGCCATCTACCAGGTGTATCCAATCCGTATCCAGAATGGATACCCAGGCTAGGTTAGGTAAGGCTAGTCAAGAGCAAGAGCTAGGTGAGGGCAAGGGCGCGGGAGGGACCGCGCCCCGTCCGAAGCGCGAGCGCTTCTCCCCACCCACCGCGGAGGACGTGGCGGCGTACGCCAGGGACACCGGCAGGACGGTGGACGCCGAGCGCTTCGTCGACTTCTACGCCTCGAAGGGCTGGAAGGTCGGGAAGTCGCCCATGAGGGACTGGCGTGCCGCCGTGCGGAACTGGGCGTCACGGGACGGGCCGCGCGGGCAACCCAGGACCGACGCACGCGCGTTCGCGGAATACGACTGAGGAGGGAATCGCCGATGGAAGGGATCGTTGAGGGGCTGCCGGGGGAGGCGCCGACGTGCCCGCACTGCGGCTCGGGGCTCGCCCCGCGCGTCGTGACGCTCTCCGGGCGCCGAATCTTCGTCGGGTGGATGGCGTGCACGTGCGCCGCCGCCCGGGCCGAGGAGGACGCGCGCGACGCCGCCGAGCGTGCGGACGAGGCGCGCAGGGCAGCGGCTGAGGACGCGGGGAGGCTCTCGTCGGCGCTCGACCGCGCGCGTATCCCGCAGCGGTACCGGGATGCCTCGGACGCAGGCGTCCCGGCCGACGCGTACGTATTCGGGCCGGTGGGCGTCGGCAAGACGCACGCCGCGTGCGCCACGGCCGTGGCACGCGTGAGGGCGGGCGGGACGGTGCGCTTCGCGACGCCGCTCGACGTGGCCGCGAGGGTGAGGTCGACCTACCACGGCGGCGCCGGCGACGAGGACTCGGTCGTCTCAGACCTCGTCGGCTGCGACCTGCTGGTGCTCGACGACCTCGGGCGCGAGAGGGAGACGGCCTGGTCGCTCGCCCTGCTCTGGCGCGTGGTGGACGGGCGCTACGGCCGCATGGCCGACACGCTCGTGACGAGCAACTACAGCCGCTCCGAGCTCGCGTCCAGGCTCGCGTCGGAGGGCGACGAGGTCATGGCCAGGGCCGTCGTGTCGCGCCTTGCGGAGATGACCGTGCCCGTGATGATGGGCGGCAAGGACAGGAGGCTGACGTGACACCGACGGAGCGCACCTGCGGAGACTGCCCGTGGTTCTTCCCCACGGGCGTCGAGGCCCTCTCGGACGACCCCTTCGTCGTGCGCGGGACGTGCGACATCGACGGCGAGGACGTCAGGGCCGACAACCCGCAGTGCAGCAGCGCCCCATCCGGCAACCCGGCGACGCCCTGCGGGGAGATCGGGGGAGACGATGGCACGACGTCCGCTGACTAGCCCGCAGAGGCTCAGGGAGGCAATGGGAGAGGTCGAGGTGACGGCGCACGACCGAGCTCTTGCCGCCAGGCTGCGCGAGTGCGCCTCCCACGAGAACCCGGACTGCGCGTGGTACGGGCACGGGGACGGCGCATGGTACGAGGCGTGCCACGACTGCGATTCGGACGGCTGCGGCATCGGCTGTACGAGCGCGATGCTGATGGGCATCGCCGACGAGCTGGATGGGGGCGAGGGCCGGTGACCGACGGCGTCAGGCTCGTCATCAAGCACGACAGGGATGGCGTCCGCTACGTGCAGCCCTACCTCGGGACGAACAAGGTAACCGGCAGGCCCATGCGACCGTACAGGCGCTTCCCGGACGCTGTGACCGACGAGGAGGCGCTCGCCATGGCGGAGGAGTGGGTCGCCACGGTCAGGGGCGCGGCCGCGCTCGGCACGTCGCCGAGGCTCTCGGACGTCCTCGAGTCGTACGTCCGCTACCTCGAGTCGAACGGCGCGAGCCCGAACACGGCGAGGACCTACCGCACCTACGCGGCCCACGTGTCGGCGGTCGTGGGCTCCCAGAGGGCGGACGCCCTCGGTCCCATGGACTTCTCCGCGCTCCAGGAGCGCCTCCTCGAGTCGGGTGGTGCCGACGGCGCGCCGCTCTCGGGGCAGACCGTGTGCGGGATCCACTGGTTCCTGTCCGGCGCGTACCGCCACCTCGGCTCGATAGGGCTCGTCGGGTCCAATCCGCTCGACGCGGTGGGGCACCCGTCGCCGGGCCAGGGGTGCGCGACCGCGTACGACGAGGAGGACTTCGCGCGGCTCGAGGCCGCGCTCCGAGCGGAGCTCGTCTCCGAGGGTGCCGACGCGGCGTCGAGGCGCAGGCGCACCGTGGCGTTCGCGGCGTGGCTCGCGCTCCACACCGGGCTCAGGGTCGGCGAGGTGTGCGCCCTGCGCCGCCACGACGCCCAGACCGCCCGCGGGGTCGTGTGCGTCGGCGCCACGGTCGTCGAGGTGAGGGGCAGGGGCGCCGTGCGCAGGGGCAGGCCGAAGACCTCGAGCTCGAGGCGCAACGTCGCGATCACCCGGGGAGACGCGGACGTCATCGCGGCGCACGAGGCGTGGCAGGACGGGTGGCTCAGGCGTATGGGCAGGGACGTCCCGCTCTGCACCACGGACGGCGGGTGGATGCGCCCCACGAGCGTGTCGAGGGACTTCTCGGCCATGCGCGACTCGCTCGGCCTCACGGCGGGGACGAGCTTCCACACGCTCAGGCACACGCACGCCACCTGGCTCCTCGTCTCGGGCGTGGACCCCAAGACGGTCTCGGAGCGCCTCGGGCACGGCAGCGTGGCCACCACGCTCAGGCTCTACGCCCACGTCCTGCCGGGCCGCGACGCCCAGGCGGCCGAGGGCTTCGCGGCCGTCGCGAGGGGGATGGCGGGCGCCGGCGATGGGAGGTAGCGGGGTGCAAGGACCGTGCAAAACGCCATGGACCGGAGGACCCCCGCGCCACACGCGTCCCCGCAGCTCGCACGGGGGGCGAGGGGGTCGCGGACGGGGCGCGGGGCAGATAAGGAGTAAGTATCAGGAGACATGGGAGATCACGGAGGGGTGCGCATGGCCAAGGCTTGGATCGAGGGCGAGATTCGCCGTAAGACGAGGAACTGTACGGAATGCGGATGCTGGTCAGACGAACAAGGCGACGATGCCGAGGAGGGCACCACCGACGACGAGGACGCATTCTATGAGGGAGTCAGTCAGAGCCTTCTTGGCATCACGCTCGAGTCGAAAGTTGAGGTTACAGTCTTCCTTCCATGTAAGGTCCATATCTCCTTTTTCTTCCCTCGTCTTCCATCGTCTGACCGCCCGGCCTTTGTCGTGGAGGAAGTAGACGAAACCGAGGCAGGGAAGCACGAGGGATGCTATGTCGAGACACCTCTTCAGTTCCATAACGTTTGTCCCCTAGCTAAAGGATGTGATCTTCTGGAAAGCCGGCATCCCAATAATCGAGGTTTCTTTGGCGGAGAGCAATCCACTTCGTCGTGCATTCCCGGACGGATGTGTCGATGCGTGCACATGGAGGCAGGGTGGTGCGGGCTTGGTAAGAAGACCCTTGGTGGTGTCGCCTCATGAGCACCTATGACGCGAACGACCCAGAGATCCTCGTCAGCCGCGACGGCACGCCCGGATCGTGGGACGCCCGCAGGTGGCTCGATGACGTCCGCGAGGCCGTGAGGCTCCTAGCCGTCGAGGACAAGGCACGCGAGCTTCGCCGCGAGCGCTGCTACTCCCTGTCCGACCCGCTTGGACACGAGGGGCCGGGGGCTGGCGTCGCGGACCCGATGGGCCACGTCGACGTGGCGGTAGACGCCGAGGCGGGTTACGGCGAGCGAGTGGACGCGCTCGGGCAGGAGGTCTCGGACTGCCGGGCCGTGGTGTCGATGCTGCACCGTGCCGTGATGGACGAGTGCGCCTACGTGGTGGACTTCCGCGTGCTACATCGGATGGGCTGGGACGATGTGGCGAAGAGTGCGGTGATGAGCGAGAAGACGGCGCGGCGACGTTACGACGAGGCAGCCGACTGGATCCAGGAGGTCGGCCTGACCCACGCGAAGAACGGGTGGGAATTGCCAAAAGTTGACCAGCCATGACCAGCCGTGACCAACGATGACCAGCCATGACCAGATGAAAACCTGCTATGAATATGGTGCCTCGGTATTCCCGAGAAGGAGGTCGGATTCCTCCATACCCCTACGCACGACCCCCAGCGCCTCGACAACGCCGGGGGTCGCGTCGTATGTAGGGGCTGAATCGTAAGCAGCAGGCCCGTGTCTCTTATGAGGTGCGGGCCCTTCTCGTCTTGGGAGGTCGTCATGGCCACGGGCAGCAACACAATCACCGTCTCGCTCGACACGGACAAGATTGCACAAGCAGTGAGCCAGTGGCTGTCGAACCATGTGACAGTAGCGCTTGGCACGCACTACGGGCCCGATGGTATGACGTTCTCGATCACCGATGACAACGGCAACGTCGTCTCGAATATCACCTTCGCGCTCGATGACTTCCTGCGATTCGAGGCGACCGTCAATGACGAATAGTCATATTGCTGCATGTCCCACGCCTCTCGTGGTCATGGTCGAGGACCTGTTGAAAGCCAAGGCGAAGCACGACGAGCAAGACAGGCGGACGCTGAGACGGCTGAGGCGGATGTGCCATGCGCACCAGCACCCGTAGGTTCAAGGCGGACGCCAAGGCGTTCTTCGAGGACGGCAGGTCGCTCGACGCCAGGGGCGACCCGGCGGCTGACTGCTGGATCTGCCACGGTCGCATCGACTACTCGGTGCCGCCCGGCACGACCGACGACAGCCACGAGCTCGACCACTACTACCCTGTGAGCCGCTTCCCGGAGCTGCAGGACGACCCGGCGGGCTGGCGCCACGCGCACCGCAGGTGCAACCGCGAGCGCGGCGACGGAACGAGGCATGACGAGTCGCTCGGCGACCTCGTGCCCGACTGGTTCTGAGGCATCGACGCACGGAGCCTCGCGCCTTCCGCACGGTTCGGGCAGGGGGTAGGGGCGTTCCGATTTGCGAAATCGCCAGCGACGGCCTACCTCCCGCGCGGCCTTAGGTCCGCCCCCCCCGAACATCGGGCAGGGGGGGTCGCGCGCGAGAAAGAAAGGAAGGGATGATGGCGACGTTCGACGACGAGACATGCCGCGCCGCGCTCGACGCGTCAATCCTCTCCGCACGGCTCCCCAAGAGGCTCGCCGCCACGGTCTCGGCCGCCCGCGTCCTGGCGGACCGAATCGACATGATCTCCAAGAACGGCTTCGCGGACGAGACCGGCCGCCTCGACAACGTGAGCATCCCGACCTACCTGCACTACCTCGCGGCGCTCGGTCTCACGGTCGAGCCGAGGCAGAGCAAACCCGTCCCGAAGCCCAAGGGAGTAGACAAGCTCGAGGGCTTCATGTCCGACCATGGCGTCGGCTAGGGACGCGCGCGGGTCGACCGAACCTCGCATCTTCTCGAAGCCGCTCCGAGAGCTCACGCCGAAGACCTCCCTGGGCTTCGAGGTCATCGACTTCGCCCGCGACGTCCTGGGCGTCATTCTCTTCCCGTGGCAGTGCTGGCTGCTGATACATGCGCTCGAGCTGCTCCCTGACGGTCGGTACCGCTTCCGCCGCGTCGTCGTCCTCGTGGCGAGGCAGAACGGCAAGACCACCCTCATGGGCGTCCTCGCGGCCTGGTGGATCGCGGTGGACTCGAGGCGGCACCCGGACAAGGTCCCGCAGTTCAAGTTCCGCGTCGTGGGCATCGCCCAGAACCTCGACATCGCCCGCGAGCCATGGGAGCAGGTGAAGCTGTGGTGCAACCCGAAGCCCGACAACGACGCCGACGCGGCCCTGGCCATCCCGGCGCTCCAGGCGCACGCCCTCAAGGTGGACGGCACCCATGGGCAAGAGGCCATCTACATGTCAAACCGCGCCCACTACGAGATCAGGGCGGACGCGCGCGGCAAGCCCATCACGCGCTCCATCCTGGACGAGATCCGCGAGCAGCACGACTGGANGGTCTGGAACGCGGTCTCCCAGACCACGAAGAGCTTCTGGTCGGGGCAGATGTGGGCCATCTCCAACGCCGGCGACGCACGCTCCGTCGTGCTCAAGAAGGAGCGAGAGGTCGGCATCGAGCAGGTCGAGGCGCAGGAGGCCGGCCACGAGTTCGACCGGTCGCTCGGGCTCTTCGAGTGGAGCGCGCCTCCCGGCTGCGCCCTCACCGACGTGGGCGGCATCCTGCAGGCGAACCCCTCCATCGGCTACGGGGGCATCACCGTCGAGGACTGCGTCTCCGACTCGACGACGATGCCCGAGGCCAGCTACCGCACGGAGGTCCTCTGCCAGTGGGTGACCGCCAAGGTCGACAGCTACATCGAGCCCGCCGACTGGCGNGCCGGCGAGAGGAGCCCCTTCGAGGTCGACATACCGAGGGGAGCCCGCACGGTCTGGGGCGTGGACGTCTCGCACGACCGCTCCGTCACCTCCGTCGCCGCGGCGACGACCGACGCCTCCGGGCGTCCCTTCGTGGAGGTGCGCGAGCGCCGCGCGGGCATGCTCTGGGTCCCGGAGTTCCTCGCGCAGGTCGCCGAGGCCAGCGGGAGCCACGAGGTGGCCCTGCAGTCGAAGGGATGCGCCTCCATGGAGTTCGTGGGCCCTCTCACGGACCTCGGGATGGACGTCATCGAGGTCGACGGCAGCCACATCGGCATCGCCACCGGGCGCTTCCGCGACCGTGTGCGCGAGCGCAGGCTCGTGCACGTGCCGCAGCCCGCCGTCGACGACGCGGTGGCGGCAGGCGTGGTCAAGGTCGTCGCGGAGAACGTCGCGTGGGACCGCCGCCGCTCCATCGCGGACATATCGGGGCTCGTCGCCGAGACCGTGGCGCTCTACGGGCTCGAGACGCACGTCGACGAGACGCCGCGCTCGTCCTACGCGGACGGGCACGGTCTCACGATCGCTTGAGGAGGAACCAATGATGTGGATTCGACCAGGCCGCAGGGTCACGGTCTCGCTCTCGGACGGCTCGGCGCTCTCCGGGCGCACGCGCCCCTCATGGCCATGGAACCTGCGGCTCTCGGACGTGTCCGTCGCCGCGGGCGAGGTGCCCGGCACGGTCGTGGTGCCTGTCCGGCAGGTCATGACAATGCAGGTTACGGGGAGGTGAGACGATGGCGACGTTCTCGACCGACTCCGGTCTGGTCACGATAGGGGACTCCTCCATCGCGGGCGTGAACACCCGCACGACGTGGGGGATCGAGGTCAGGGACCCGCCCGTCCCGGTCTCGGCACTCGCCCGGACGGGGCCGGTGGATCCCCAGAAGGTCTGGAAGACCCAGCCGAGCGTCCGCAAGGTCGTGGAGTTCGCCGCGAGGAACGTGGCGTCGGTCCCCTGGAAGGCGTACGTGCGGGCGAGCGACGACGACCGCCAGAGGGCGTCAGACTCGCCGGCCGAGGTCGCCCTCCGGCACCCAAGGCCACGCCTCACGCACTACCAGCTGATGTTCCGCCTCACGGTGGACGCGATGCTCTGCGACCGCTGGTGCGTCATGCTCCTGCCCGACGGGACCCTGCAGCGCGTGCCGCCCCGTGCGCTCGTGCTCGCGAGCGACGGCCTCGACGACGTGACGCGCGTGGGCGTGAGCCTCGCCGGTGGGGTCGTCGACATCACCGACCTCCCCCTTGCGCTCGGCTGCGGATGGTCGGCGTGGGATGGCGACGGCATCTCGCCCCTCGTGACCCTCTCGGCGATCCTCTCCGAGCAGACCCATGCGGTCGAGTGGCGTGACGCCCAGTGGGACCGTTCGCCAAAGTTCACGGGTGTCCTCACGAGGCCACCCGAGAAGGACTCGGGAAAGTGGGACGGGAAGGCCCGGGACGACTTCATGCGCGGCTGGGCCGACTTCCGCGACGGCAGGGCCGCAGGCACCCCGATCCTCGAGGACGGCATGCAGTACGTGCCGGTGGGCTCCACCGTCTCGCCCGCCGACTCGAAGGACATCGAGGGCAGGCAGCTCACCGACGTAGAGGTGTGCTCCGCCTTCCACATCCCGCCCGAGCTCGTGGGCGCGCGCCAGGGGACCTTCTCGAACATCTCCGCCTTCCGCTCGATGCTCTTCGGGCCGACGCTCGGCCCGCAGTTCACGCAGTTCGAGGAGGCGTTCAACTCCGAGGTCGTGCCCGCGCTCGACGGCAGCCCGGGCATCTACGCAGAGCTCGACCGCGAGGCCGCCATGAACGGCAGCTTCGCCGAGCAGGCGACGTTCCTCCAGACGGCCGTGGGTGGTCCCTACATGAGCCGCTCCGAGGCGAGGGGGAGGGTAAACCTGCCCTTCAAGCCCGGCACGGAGGACCTCATCGTCCCCATGAACGTCACCGAGGGCGGACAGGCGTCACCGACCGATTCCGGCAGCCAGAACAGGAAGGACACGTGGATATGAAGCAGGTCAGAAGGACCTTCAAGGCCGACACGGACGTCGGCGGCGAGGGGAGGTTCACGGCCCTCGTCTCGACGTTCGGGACCGTCGACTCCCAGATGGAGGAGATAGAGCCGGGCGCCTTCACGGAGGGGCTCAAGGCGTTCTCGCCCGAGCAGCCGCTCCCGATCCTCTGGGACCACCAGTGGGGCGACATCTGGGCGCACATGGGCACCGGAACCGCAGAGCAGACCGACGAGGGCCTCGTCCTCACNGGGCAGCTCGACATGGACAACCCCACGGCACAGCAGGCATACCGGCTCCTGTCCCAGGGGCGCGTCCACGAGTTCTCGATCGGCGGCTTCGAGCCGGCCGAGTCGGTCACCTGGACCGAGGACGGGATCCGTCACATCGGGCGCTTCGACCTGGCCGAGGTGTCGCTCACGCTCAAGGGCGCGAACCCCGACACGCGCCTCATCGACGTCAAGGCGGACGAGCCGGACGAACCGGACGGGCCCGTCGGGAAGGCGGGCCGCGTGCTCGCCGGAAGACACGTCGAGACGCTCAAGGGCGTGAGCTCATCGCTCTCTGACGTGAAAAAGACCCTCGACGGCCTCATCAAAGAGGTCGACCACCAGGAAGACCCGTCCGATGACGGGAACGAAGGGAAGTCGGAACCCCCTTCCGACAAGTCACGCGTTGCGGCAATCGCCGCGGCACGCATCGCCCTGGCCATGGCCGGGAAGGAGTAAACATGAACAAGAAGGATCAGCTGCTCAAGAAGCTCGACCGCGCGAGCGAGCTCGCCGCCAAGGGCACCGAGCTCACCGACGAGGAGGTCACCGAGGCGAACGCGCTCGCCGACGAGATCGCGTCCCTCAAGGCCGAGGTCGCCGCCGCCGACGCCACCGCAAAGCGCCTGTCCGGGCTCGCACGGGTCGACGTCCACGAGACCACCGGCATGGGCGACGCGTCCGGCACCCTGGGCGAGCGCTTCGTCGCCTCCGACGCCTACAAGGCGTTCCGCGACGCCAACCCCAACGGCGTCTCCAAGGGGACCCCGATCAGCATCTCCGCCAAGGGCATCGGCTTCGTCACCCGCAAGGCCGACCCCAACCCGCTGAACACCTCCGACACCGGGAACGTGCTTCCCACCAGGCTCCCCGGCATCGACGACATCACCTACCGACGCGCCACGACGTTCCTGGACCTCATCACCCGTGGCAAGGCGTCCTCATCGTCGCTGCAGTACCGCCAGCTCGTCTCGATCACCAACAACGCCGGCATCGTCAAGGAGTCCAAGACCTCCACGGGCACCGACAAGACAGGCGGTCTGAAGCCGCTCTCCACCCTCACCACCCAGACCAAGAACGTCGTCGCCTACACCTACGCCGACGGCATCGAGATCACGAACCAGGAGCTCTCCGACGACGGCGCCCTCGTGTCCCTCATCGACGGCATCCTGCGCCAGAACGTCGACCTCGAGACCGAGCGCGTGGTCCTCTCGGGCGCCGGCACCGACGACGAGCCCGCAGGCATCCTGCACACCACCGGCGTCCTCGCCCAGGCGTTCGTGACCGACGCCATCACCACCATCCGCAAGGCCAAGACCCTGCTCGCGACGACCTCCAACACGACCTCCCAGGCGGTCGTCCTGAACCCCGAGGACGACGAGGCGTTCGATCTCGCCCAGGACGCCGAGAAGCGCTACTACGGTGCCGGCCCCTTCGGGAGCGGCCCCTCGACCATCTGGGGCATCCCCCGCGTCACCTCGCAGATCGTCCCGGTCGGCACGGCGATCATGGGCGACTTCTCCCAGATCCAGCTCCTGACGCTCGACCCCATGAGCGTGCTCGCCTTCAACCAGCACAAGGACTACGCGCAGAGGAACCTCACCTACCTCCGCGCCGAGTTCCGCGCGCTCCAGCTCATCCGCCAGCCCGCCAAGCTCGCGGTCGTGACGATCAAGTCGGCGTAGCCCCATGGAAGACGTCGAGATCGTCGTGGTGAGGAACGTCCGCTACCGCCGTCCCGACGCCGAGGCGCTCGGGCTCGTGGCCCCCGCCGCCGAGGACGCGACCACGAAGCCGGAGGACGAGTCGGCCGCGAAGCCGAAGGACCCCACGACCACGAAATAGCACGAAACAGCACGAAACAGCACGAAGCGACAGGAGGGGAGGGCACCATGGCCAAGTACGACGACATCATCGACCCGACCAGGACGATCGACCAGGCGTGGTGGATGCAGGCGGCGCAGGCCGCCGTCCGCCACCACTGCGGCTGGCACATCGCCCCGTCCGTCGCGGAGACGCTCACCGTCGACGCCTTCGGGGGCCGCGTGCTCGCCCTCCCCTCGAGGCACGTGACGGCGCTCGCGTCGGTCACCGTCCTCGGCACGGACGTGACCGCCGACGTCTCATGGTCGGAGGCCGGGACGCTCGTCCTCACCTCCGGCCTCTGGCCCGACCTGCCAGGCGCGGTCAAGGTGACGCTCACCCACGGGTGGGACGCCGACGAGGTGCCGGACGTGGCGGCGATCATCCTCGCCGTGGCCAGGCGGGCCCGCACGAGCCCCGGTGCCATCGCGTCGCAGAGCGTGAACGGCGCCTCGGTCGCCTTCGCGACCTCCGGTGGCGCCCCGCTCGGGGTGCCGCTCATGCAGGCCGAGATGGACGCCCTCGCACCGTACCGCCTGGGGGCGAGGCCATGAGCACCGCCGCCGACTTCGTGGGTGGTGGCGACGGCCTCGCCATGGACGCGCTCACGAGCCTCACGAGGACCCGTGCCGGGAAGAGGACCGACCCCTACAACCCCGACCGGACGATCGTCGACTGGTCGGACCCCTCCACGCTCGCGTTCGAGGGCCACGTGTCCTCGCAGACCTCCGCGAGGCAGACCGACGCGGTGCGCGCCCAGCTCATCACGACGGTCCAGATCGTCGTTCCCGACCCCACGACCGACATCCGCGCCGGTGACCGCATCACGGACGGGACCCGTCACTGGAAGGTCACGGGGATCCCCACCGCCGACACGAACCCCTTCACGGGCTGGCACCCGACGCTCGTGGCGGACGTGGAGGAGGTGGACGGGTAGTGGCCAAGAAGGTGACCGTCAGCTTCAACCAGAGGTACTTCGACGACGTCATGCGCTCCGCGGGCGTCGAGGCGCTCTGCCGCGCGAGGGCCGAGGACGCCCTCGCCATCGCACAGTCGACCGCGCCCGTGGACACGGGCGACTACCGCGGCGGCCTTGCGATCGAGAAGGTGCCCCACAGGTACCGCGACACCTACGAGGTGGTCGGCCACGACAGGAAGACGCTCCTCGTCGAGTCGAGGACCGGCAACCTCGCCCGCGCTCTCAAGGCGGTGAGGAAGACATGACCACGCCACCGGACATGGAGCTCTGGGCGTGCGGCTACCTACGGGCGCAGCTCAAGGCCCTTGGCAAGGACGCCGAGGTCTCCAACAAGGAACCGGCGGACCTCACGGCGGACACGACGGGCCGCCCGCTCGTCGTCATCCGTGACGACTCGGGCCCACAGACGAGCGCCGTCACCTACGAGCGCTCTCTCGGGATCTCGGTCCTCGGCGGGTCGCACCAGGACGACCAGATTACAGGCGACCTCGCGCGGACGGTCATGGCCCTCATGGCAGACGACGTCGTCGCCGAGGCGGAGGGCTCTCCCGTCGCCGCGGTCGTGTGGGACGGATGCAACGGGCCCTACAGCGTCACCGAGGCGCAGGACCTGCACCGCAAGTACATGACGGTCGAATACTCGGTCGTCGGAGAAACCTAAGGAGAACATATGTCAATCGACGCAAACGGAAACGACCTCGACGCCGTATCCGTGCCAGTGACCGGCTTTGTCGCCGTGCAGCTCTCGGGCACGGCTGTCTACGTGACCCCCGAGGACGGTGCCAAGACCCCGTTCGTCATCCCCACGGGATACAAGAAGATCGGGCTCCTCACCGATAAGGGCGCACCGCAGGACGACAGCAAGTCCGATGACGACATCGAGCTGTGGCAGACCGGCTACAAGATCCGCGGCGACGTCAAGAGCCGTACGCTCGAGGTCGTGACCGCCGAGCTCAACGACACGGTTCGCACCCTCACCGAGGGCGTCGCCCCGGACGCGAACGGCATGATCGTCATCGACCAGGGCAACCAGGCGCAGTTCCCCCTCATCGAGTACGTCAAGTACAAGAACGGCATGACCAGGCGCAGAAACGGCCTCGCCCGCATCTCGAGCGTCGCGGTCGACCAGCAGACCAGAGGGGACGTCGCAGGGAACGACATCGTCTTCGAGTGGGTGCGCCAGGATGACTGGGACGGCTTCTACCGCGAGTGGATCATCGACCCCAGCGTGACCGACGTCGCCTCGCTCGCGATCAAGGCCGCCGACGGCACCGCCGCGCCCACGACCGTCAAGGTCGGCTCGGCGCTCGCCCTCGAGGCCGTCGCCACCATGGCCGATGCCTCGACCGCGGCCGTCTCGGCCACGTGGGCCTCCTCCGACGCCACCAAGGCGACCGTCTCGGGCGGTACCGTCACGGGCGTGGCTGCAGGCTCGGTCACCATCACGGCATCCTACGCCGGCGTATCCGCTAGCCTCACCGTCACCGTATCGGCGGCGTAGCCATGGAGAGACCAGCAGAGGAATTCGACTTCGACGCCATGGCGGACACCTACGACGAGGACGGCGCGATCGAGGCGCTCTCCGAGTCGCTCAAGCCCCTCGTCATCGTCATCGAGGGCAGGGCGGTCTCGAAGTTCCCCGACGGCCACGTCTACCGCCTGCCGCTCGTCATCTCCATCGACGACGCGGACGCGCTCGGCTCCATCGAGGGAGACGACCCCGTGAGACAGGTGCGCGAGCTCTTCAGCCGCCTGTGCGGGGAGAAGGAGGCCGCCGCCCTCATGGCGGAGCCCTTCCAGAGCGTCTCCGCCTTCGCCAAGCGCTACTTCGAGCTCTTCGAGAGGGTCAACAAGGTGACCCTGGGGGAATCCCCGGCGTCGCCGCGATAGTCTCGTCGCACCACGAAGCGGCGGCGCGCACGTTTCGTGAGTCATTCGGGGCCTCCGTGTTTGCCATCGGCACGGAGGCCCTCCCATGGGGCGAGGCGCGAGACCTCGTCCTGTCTGCGGCGGGTGACCCGTCAACAGCTCTGGGTGCCGAGATGGCCGGATGGGCCTATCCCGCCACGATGCCCGAACTGATTCAAACGCTCGTCACGGCCGCCCCGCTGGGGCGCGACGGCATGGGCGCCATCAGGGCCCTCATGCCGTGGGAGATGGGCCGTGCGCTCGCCGCCGTGCCAACGGCCGCGGACGTGGCAAAAGCCCTTTCCGAGATAGACCAGGAGGTGAGGTTCGAAGATGAGCAGTGAGGTAGGCTCCGCCCACATCAGCATCTTCCCGACGATGACGGGCTTCAAGGCCGCCGTCTCCAAGGGCGTCTCGGACTCCGCGTCCTCCTCGTCGGCGTCCTTCTCCAAGGGCTTCTCAGGCGTCGCGGAGCGTGTGGGGACCTCGCTCGGGACGAGGATGAAGGCCGCGTTCTCGACCTCTTCTTCAGGACTCGCGAGCGCGACCACCAAGCAGCTCGAATCTTCCGTGGCGAGCGCTGCGTCAGCCCTCTCCTCCGCACGTCTCAAGTCGCAGGACGCCGACAATGCCGTCGCGACCGCCGAGGCGCGCTACCAGGAGACGCTCGCCAAGTACGGCCCGACGGCCTCGCAGACCATAGCGGCTGACGGCAGGCTCGAGTCCGTGCGCGCGAAGCAGGCCATCACCACCGAGAACGTGCAGATGGCCTCCGCAAGGCTCGAGGACGCGCAGCGCAGCCTATCAAAGGCGCAGGGCGTCGCGGCGTCGACCACCACGGGACTTTCCGGCAACCTCTCGCAGATGGCCTCGAACTTCCGCGCCGGCTTCTCTTCGGCGACCTCCGCCACGAGCGCCATGACCGGTCTCTCGGGGTCCGTGGGCGGTCTCGTGCGTGCCCTGGCGGATACGACCGGCATCTCCGCGCTCGCCTCGAAGGTCTCGGGACTCGCATCCTCTGCCGGAAGCTCCATCTCGAGCCTCGCCTCGAGCGCGAAGGAGCGCCTCGGCGGCGTCGCGACGAGCGTCGGGAGCGCCTTCTCGTCCGTGGGAAGTAAGATTTCCTCGGCGCTCTCGCCTGTCACATCCGTCTTTTCGAAGGTCTCGACGGCGGCGGGCTCTGCCGTCTCGGCGATCTCGTCTCACTTCGCGCCTCTCACCTCAGCCGTGGGAAACGTCATGTCGGGCGTCGCCTCGAAGGTGTCCTCGGCCCTGGGTGCGCTGCCTTCGCTTGCCGCCTCTGCGGCGTCCGGCATGGGGTCCGCCCTATCCTCGGTCGCCTCGGTCGCGGGGTCGGTGGCCTCGAGCATCAGCTCGGCGTTCACGAGCGCCGCAGGCATCATCGGGGCGGCGCTCGCCGCCGGCGTGGCGGCGGGGGTGTCGGCCTTCACCTCGCTCGAGTCCTCCGTCCTGCAGCTCCAGAACATCATGGGCGGCACGGTCACCGAGGTCTCATCGCTCAGGGGCGCCATGCAGCTCTCCGGCATGGACACGGACGCCGCGAACACGTCGATCAAGAAGTTCTCGACCAACCTCGAAACGGCTGCGGCGTCCTCGTCCACCGCCTCGGCGATGAGCGAGAAGCTCGGCGTCGACATCCTCGACTCCAACGGCAACCTCAAGGACACGACGGAGCTCCTGCCTGCCGTGGCAGACAAGTTCGCCTCGATGAGCAACGGCGCCGAGAAGACCGCGCTCGCCGTGGAGCTCTTCGGCAAGAACGGCACCGCGATGCTGCCCTTCCTGAACAAGGGCTCTGCCGGCATCTCGGAGCTCGAGCAGAAGGCATCGGACCTCGGAATCGTGCTCGACGACGACTCGCAGACGAAGTTCCTCGCCTTCAGGGCGTCCGTCCGCACGCTCACGGCTACCTTCCAGGGACTCGGCGTCAAGGTGGGCGAGGCGGTCATGCCCGTCCTCTCGACTCTCGCGACCGTGGTCACGTCGCTCGTCACGCCCGCCGTCGAGGCGGTGGGTTCCGCGATCGAAAGGATCTCTTCGGCCATCCAGCCCATCGTCGACCAGGTGTCCTCGGTCGTGTCCTCGGGAGGGTCGCTCGCGGACGTTCTCAAGGCCATCCCCGCGCCCGTCGCAATGGCGGCAGCGGCGTTCGCCGTGCTCTCGACGAACGGCATCGGCAAGCTCGTCTCGAAGCTCCCCGTGGTGGGAGACGCCCTCTCGTCGCTCGCAGGGCCACTGGCGGCCATCCCTCTTCCGGTGACGCTCGCCGCCGCCGCGATCGCCGCCTTCATCGCCACCGGCGCGGACGCGGGCTCCGTCGGGACGGCGTTCTCGTCGGCGATGGGTTCCATAACCGCGGCCCTTCCCGGCATGGTGTCGTCAATCGTCTCGGGGGTCTCCTCGGCCGCCCAGGCCATCGTATCGGACGCCCCGGCGTTCCTCGACGCGGTAACGTCCATCGTCTCGACCCTCGCGCAGGGCATCACGGCTAACCTTCCTGTTCTTGCCCAGGGCTTCTCCGACATCCTCTCCAACCTGTCGGCCATCATCGCGGCGAACATGCCGGCGATCTCCGCCGCCGGCGCGAGCCTCGTCCAGACGCTCAGCGCCGGCATCATCCAGAACCTGCCGGTCTTCGGGCAGGCCGTCCTCGTGATCGTCTCGTCGCTCGCGACCTTCCTACTGCAGAACCTGCCCTACATCCTGCAGGCTGCCGCCTACCTCGTGACGCAGCTCGCGCAGGGGATAGTGGTCGCCCTGCCGATGCTCGCGCAGGGTGTCGTCACGCTCGTCCAGACGCTCGTGGCAGACCTCCAGGTGAATCTCCCGGCCATCATCCAGTCGGGCATCGGGCTCATGACCGCTCTCGTGACCGGCATCCTCGAAGACCTTCCCGCGCTCCTCGCCGCCGCCGGCGAGCTCGTGGTGGGGATCGCGACCACGCTCATATCGTCGCTTCCGTCGCTCATCGACGCCGGATTCCAGCTCATCGGCGGGGTGGCGCAAGGTCTGCTCGACAACCTCCCGTCCATCATCGCCAACGCCCTCACGCTCGTCGGCGAGCTCGTGGCCTACCTGCTCCAGAACCTGCCGCAGCTCGTCGGTGCCGGCCTGCAGCTCATCGGTGCCCTCGCGGCCGGGCTCATCCAGGCGATCCCGGACGTGATCGGGTCGGTGCCGCAGATCATCAAGGCGATCTGGGACGGCTTTGCGGACGTGGACTGGGCGAGCCTCGGGAAGCAGATCATCCAGGGGCTCATCGACGGCATCGGGTCGATGGTGAGCTCGGCCGTGGGCGCCGTCTCGGACGTGCTCTCCGCCATCGGCGACCTCTTCCCGCACTCGCCCGCCAAGCGCGGGCCCATGAGCGGGAAGGGGTACCCGGGATACTCCGGCGCGAAGATCATGTCCGACATGACGGCAGGCTTCGAGGGTGGCACACCCGCCCTGCAGGCGGCCGCGGAACGGGCCGCCGCGGCCGCATCCGCCGCGTCGCAATTCGCCGTGGCCAAACTCTCGGCATCGCTTGCGTCCTCGTCGGGCACGGCATCCGCAGGATCTTCCGCCAGGACGGGAACCGTCATCAACAACAACAGGATCATCCGCAGCGACGACGACCTCGACGCCGCTATGACCATCATCAGCCGCGCCTCGGGTGCGAGCCTGGTGTCCATGGGGGCGATCTGATGACTCCATACGTCGAGCTCTCGTCCGACGGCCTCGCGACCATACACGCCCCGGGGGCCACGGATGGTGTGACGCCCGGAACCTACGTGGCCCAGGCGGGGATTGAGGGCTGGGAGTCCGCGCCGGACCTCAAGACCGACTCCACGGAGCGCCAGACGGGCGACGGCACGCACGACGTGTCGGTCTCGGAGATCCGCTACTCGAGCCGCACGCTCACGTGCCACCTCGTCTGTCGCGGCGCGTCGCGTGCCGACGTCATGGCCCGCGTGCTCGCGCTCAAGGCCCTCTGCCACAGGAGGGTGCGCGTCCGCGTCGTGGACGGCGGCCTCGACCGCTGGTGCGACGGTCGGTGCCGCCCCGAGTCCGTGGCCACGTGGTCCGGGCGCACGTGCGCCGTGACGCTCACGGTCGTGTGCGACCGGCCCGCCCTGCTCTCGACGACGCCCTCCATCGGCACGATGGTCCCCGCGACCGGCGACGGTGGGGGACTGGTCTTCGACGCCGTGGCATCCGGCTCGGACACGCTCCGCGTCCTCCACTGGCCGCTCTCCTTCGGCGCGGGCGCCCTCCGCTCGGGAAACGTCTGCACGCTCCACAACTCCGGCACCATCCCAGCCGACGTCGTCATCACGGCGGCAGGCGACATGCCGGGCGGGATCGCCGTCACGGACACGAGCACCGGCAGGCAGCTTGCCTACGGCCAGGAGGTCACCTGGTCCGGCTTGACGATGGACAGTCGTACCCGGACGGCCACCGTACAAGGCGTGGACGTCTCGCGCTCGCTCACGGCACGGGGATTCCCGACCGTCCCGGCTGGCGGCAGCATCACCCTCTCGCTCCAGGCGTCCGGCACCGGGACCGTGACCGCCACCTGCCATGACACCTACATCTGATCTAGGAGGTCAGTCACATGTCCACAGCTTTCGGAGTCCGTCAGACGGATGCGGGCGCAGGCTTTACCGTCACCGACATGCGCCACATCCTCGCCGCACAATGGGAGTCCACGGGCGTGGTGTCCGGACTCGCCGTCACGGGCGGCACCACGCTCAGCTATGTCGTGGCCGCTGGCGTCGCGGTCTGCTCCAAGGGTGACAGCGACGGCAAGACGCTGGCCTACTTCGCAGGCGGATCGACTGCCACCGTGGCTGCGAACTCCTCGGGCAACCCCCGCATAGACTGCATCTGGATCACGAGCCATGACCTCGACCAGGGGGACGCCGACAACCTCGTGACGCTCGGGGTCACGCAGGGCACGGCGGCGGCGACGCCGACCGCGCCGAGCATTCCGACCTACGCGACACTGCTCGCTGCCATGACCATGCCGGCAGGAGCGGCTACGACGGCCAACGCCACGCAGGCCACGAGCGTGGGCTACGCGGTCCCGTACGGTGCGTCGCTCGGGCGCATCGGCTACAGCGCCAATGCACAGACCGCTGACCAGAACTGGGATTCGACCTGGTACCTCCAGGCGGCGGCATCGGTCACCGTGGCAACCGACCGCCTCGTGGAGGTCGACTTCGACGCCCGCGCGAGCGTCGACTCGGGGACGGACGCGTCGAGCTACTACGTCAAGGTACAGGTGGACGGCGTGGACGTCACCGACGGCCTCGACGAGATGCCCGTCTTCGACGTGTGGGTCCGCAATCGCATGACCTTCCCGCTCACCCTGCAAGCCGGGTCACACGCCATCGCCGTCCACGCCAAGGCCAACACCGCCAAGACGCGCTTCACCTGGCAGGGCGTCCGGCAGGTGTCCGTCTACGATCGCGGGGTGGCACGGTAATGGCGTGGAGATGCTGGCTCTGCGACACCATGACGGGGCTCGTGGGCGTGCCCATCGACATTCCCACCTTCTCGTGGTCGCTCTCCATCGGGGACTCCACGCTCGCCACCACGCGCGACAAGGGGACGGGCGACGAGACGGGCACCGGCATGCAGCTCCCGCTCACGGCCTTCCCGGCCACGACGCGGGAGGCCCTCGCGCGGATGGTCGCGCCCACGAGGCGGGCCATGGTCCTCTCATGGGACGACGGCTCGGACATGGGCGTACCCATCGTCTGGGGCGTCATGGGCGAGCCGACGATCGGCTGGGAGGACGTGAGCTTCGGCCTCTCCTCGCCGCTCACCCTCCTCGGCTCGCGCTACGCCGTCCGCGAGGGCACCTTCGGCACGGGCTCGACATCGACCGACGTGATCAGCTACGCGGGCATGTCCCTGCGCGGCATCCTGGCGAGCCTCGGCGAGCTCTGCACCAAGGCCAAGCCGGGCGGGCAGCTCCCCATCGACTGGCAGTACGCGGGTGAGGCAGGGAGTCATGAGCGGACCTACAGCGCCTACGACGTGGCGAACCTGTCCTGGAAGAAGCTCGCCACCGACATAGCCAATGTCGCAAATGGTCCCGACTTCCAGCTCCGGCCTTCGTGGGCCGACTCCCAGCACGTCCGCCTCTCATTCGAGGCAGGCAGCGACTCGGAGCCCTATCTCGCCCAATCTGGTGTGATTCCCACGCTGACATGCTTCTCCGGGGGCGGCACCATCGAAGACCTCTCGGTGGCTTGTCTCGGCCCGGCCATGCGCGTCTACGGTACCGGCTCGGGCTCGGACGAGGCGACGCTCTGCCACCTCTCCGAGGACCTCGCGCTTGCCACGCAGGCAGACCCATGGCCGCTCGTGGAGGGGACGGCCTCGAGCTCCGACTGGGACTCCGCAGACCTCGTCAAGTCACACGCCGACTCCGTGCTGGCAGCATCCAAGGTGCCGCTCGTGCAGCTCACGGGCAAGGTCAGCCTCTCCGACGAGGGCGGCATCACGCTCGGACAGGTCTGGCCCGGGCAGCTCGTGGACGTGGACGTCCGCGACCACCCGTACCTGCCGGAGGGGACGTACCGCATGCGGCTCATGGGCATGGCGGGCGACCAGTCGGACGTGGCCACGCTCACCTTCGACCAGATTTCCGACCCGTGGTCAGACCCCACGGTCTACAGATAGGGAGGCATCCAGTGATCCATCGCAAGGCGATGTCGCTCATGAGCACGACGGAGGCCATCGCACAGACCGCCGCGACCGCGCTCTCGCAGGCAACCTCGCAGCAGACGGGACCCACAGGCTCGACCGTCACGCACAACGCGGACGGCACCAAGACCATCACCGGCTCGGTCCTAGGCACCGACTCGACCGGCACGAGCGTCACGACGGCCACCCACGTGGGCGACACGACGCCGCCCGGAGTGCCCACGGGCGTCGCGGCCTGGTCCGGTGACGGATCGCTGCACGTCTCCTGGGACGGCACGCTCGAGGGAGGCATCCCGGCCGACTTCGACCACGTGACGCTCTACGCCAGGACGGGCACCGACGCGGCAATCACGCTCGGCACGCTCACGGCGTCTGGCAGCGTGACCAGCTCGGCGGTCGTGACGGGCACCACCTACGACGTCACGGCCACGGCGGAGGACGACGCCTGCGATTTGGACGGCACGGCTGCCCACAACGTCAGCGCGGCGTGCGCGGCGGTTTCCGTCGCCGTGACCGACGTCGCAGGTAACACGGACCAGCACTTCTGGGCCGATTCTGACGGCGCCCACGTCAGCTCCACCGGGGACCACGACCTCTCTGGCCTCAACCTCCTGCTGACGAGCGCGAAGCTCGCCTTCCGCAAGGTCCTGGCGGAGCTGCTGACCATCGACGCCGTCAACGGCGTCATAAGCTTCCTGGGCGGCCTGGTGACCATCCGCGGCGTGGAGTGGCACCGTGGCGGCACGGACTACGAGGGCGTCGGGATGCACTCCACGGAGGGCACGGAGATAACGTGCGACTCGTCGTGGGACGGCGAGCCCGCCCGCGTGGCCGTCGGGAGGACCGGTCCGGCCGGCGAGACGGGCGGATGCGTCTACCTTGAGGGGCAACGCATCTTCGCCAAGGACCCGAGCCTCGCCGCCGACGGCGCGAACGCATCCATGGCAGCCCTGTGGGCGCTGCTCGTCGGTACCGACACGCACATCACGGCCGGGATCGACGCCGTGACGCTCTACAAGAGGATAGCCACCGTCATCCAGCCCGTCGTGCTCTTCGACAAGTGGGACAACGCAATCAACGCAGGCTGCACGCTCTCGGAGACGGCGGCGGGCTTCGTGCGGCTGCTCATAGAGTTCAAGACCGACGACAACCACAAGAGCTCGGTCATGGTCACCCCCGTGACGGGCGCCACGAGCGTGGACGGACAGGTCCTCGACCTAACCTGCAACGTGTTCAACCCCGGAAGCGGGATGTTCGTCAAGTCGAAGGCCGTGCAGATATCCGGCACCACGATCGGCACGTACAACAGCAGCGGGTGGTGGACGGGGCTGTGGGGCCTGGCGAACGGCAACGTCCTCGGCGACTACATCACCATCGTCAAGGTCACGGGATGGAGGTGAGGCCGGTGGACTTCGACCAGGCCATGGCCCTCCTGGGCGTCACGGCCGCCATCGTGACGATGGTGGTCGCATACCTGCAGCGCCGGGACTCGAGGACCGAGGGGATGCAGTCATTCGGCGACCAGCTCGGGGACATAGGGGGAGACGTCAAGGAGGTCAAGTCTGACCTCAAGGANCTCAAGGCGTCTCTCGATGGNCACTCCCAGCAGCTCTCGGCGCTCTCCACGCGCGTCGAAGGCATCGAGACGAGGCTCTCCCGCGTGGAGACCAGATGCGACCAGCGCATCGACGGGAGGTAGCACCCACCCATATCAGCACCACGAGGCCCTGCGGGGCCTTCTTCATGTCGATTCACAACAGATTGGATTCCATTATGCAGACCATCATCAACGGTACCGCCATCCTCGTCATCTCCGTCATCCTACCGTTCGTGGTCTCGCTCTGCCAGAGCGAGACGTGGAGCGCCCGCACCAAGCAGTGGATCGCCGTGGCCCTCTGCCTCGTCGCGGGCGTGGCCTACGTCATCACGAGCGGGACCCCGCTCACGGACATCCCCGCCGTGGCCGTGGCCCTCGTGGGCGGCACGCAGACGGCGTACCTGCTCTTCACGGCCATCGGCGTCAAGTCGAAGATCCTCGACGCGCTGGCACGGGTCAAGCTCACGGTCGAGGCCAAGTCCGACGACTCGACCTCGACCGGGACGGCGGCATAGGATGGACCCGACCATCACTCGTCGCTCCTTCGTCGGAGGCTCGGCGCTCCTTGCGGCCCTTCTCGCGACGCCAGGCATGGCACTGGCATCGTCCGGGCTGGACGGCATCGACATCTCGGGGGCGCAGGGATACATCGACATCGCGTCCGTCCCTGCGGACTTCGTGATCGTCAAGGCCACGGAGGGGACCACGTTCACGAGCGACTACTTCGTTCGTGACGCCGACGCGGTGCTTGCCGCTGGCAAGCTGCTGGGAATCTACCACTACGCCCGCGGCAACATCGTTGCGCACGAGGTGACCAACTTCGTCAACGCCGTCGGCCCATACGTCGGGCAGGCCGTGCTCGCCCTCGACTGGGAGAGCGGATACAACTCCGTCTTCGGCACGTCGGCGCAGACGGAGTGGATAGCCGAGTTCTGCGCAGGCGTCAAGGCTCAGACGGGCGTGGAGCCCATCGTCTACGTGCAGGCATCCGAGAAGGATGCGATCGGGGTCGATGCGTCTCGCCTGTGGGTGGCGCAGTACCCGGACTACGGCACCGTCTGGGGCTACGAGGACAACCCGTGGAACGAGGGGGCCTACCCCTGCCTGATGCGGCAGTACACAAGCTCTGGGAGGCTCGACGGCTATTCCGGCGCATTGGACCTGGACAGGTTCTATGGCTCTCGGGCCGACTGGCTCGCGCTCGCCAGGGACACGAGAGGCGCTGCGGTGCAGCTCTACGACGGCAACGCCACCGACGCCCAGAGGTGGGTCGTGACGCACAACGACGACGGCTCCGTGACCCTCACGGCGACGTCGTGCGGCCTCGCCCTGGACGTGGCGGGCGCGAGGACCGCGAGCGGCACCGCCGTACAGGTCCACACGCCCAACGGCAGCGCCGCGCAGAGGTGGCTGGTAAGAACGGTCGGCGGTGGCTACAACCCAGAGTCCGCCCGTCCCATCGAGCTCGAACCAGAATGCGCACCAGGTCTCAGGCTCGACTGCATAGGAGCCGGACTTGGCGACGGGACCGGCATCCAGATATACGGCTCCAACGGAAGCAACGCCCAGAGGTGGACCATCCTCGACCACGGGGACGGCACGTGGACGCTCGTCAACGTCGGCTCCTCCAAGGCGCTCGACGTCGTGGGCGGCGGCGTTTGAGTTACACGGATCGCCGATCGTCATAGACAACCGCGCTTGCATGTCATGCGTGAGGCGCAAACCGTGGGCCAACTGCCCCCACACCATCCATCGCGGGGCCTCAGACGGCCTCACAACGAGCCGTCTACCTGCGCGAACACAACAGCCCCGCCTGGCGCACATCGCGTCGGGCGGGGGCGTTTTTTTGCGTTCAGGAACTCTTTGTACATTGTTCCTGATGGAATTGCCAACAATCAAATTTGTCCTCATATGTACCTTTTGGAAGGTTCTTTTTCGCCCAATCAAAAGCATATGTGGCCTCGAGGAGTAAATTTTCATGCTTCCCTTTATCATTCTCACGGCATAGAATGTAAAACCATTCATTTTCTATAGTTACTTTATGATGCTCAACGCCGTCAATGCAGAAGTAAAAGTCATCTTTGTTGCAAGGAATTTCTCGGAGGACCAGTAGGATTTCGGCATGACTGTCGAATAGCCTTTCTCCAACCAGCTCTAAATGGCCATGAAGTTTAGACAGGGTGTCTTCGTCAAGTCGATAACACTGTTGCGACGAGCATGATGATAAGTTGAGCATAGTAATTTATCCAATCGCTTGAAAGATAGATGCTCTGCATGGATCAATGTTAGCGTCTTGCCCAGGGTCTCCGCAAGCCCAGGTCTCTGCCCTATCGTCGCCACAACTCGAAGACACATCGCGGTCCTCCCTGCTGCGTAATCGGCTGGCTCTCAAGGATGTGTCTCGTGTCTGTGCTGCCATCTCATTAAAAGTGATGCAGTCGCATATACCATCAACTAGATTGTTCGTTGTTATGACAATCGTCGATGCGTGCCGATGGGAGATGCTGCAGGATGAGTAGGGGTGCGAATGGCAGCAGGAGGCCGATGCGGGCTAGGCTTCTGAGGTGTAGCTGCGAGGTCAAGATGCCCCATGAACTTTCGTTTGATGACACAATTCTTCTGGCAAAGCTCACTAGGAAGCATAAGAAGTCTCAAGATACTAGCTTCACGTTAAAGAGAAGCATACTCGGTTTCAATCTCTGCCTTAAGAAGAAGGATAGCACGGGTGCCATCGACCGCCTAATTGATGCTGGCTACATTAAGGAAGTCACTCGAACGACGAAAGATAACGCCAGGTCATCGGAAAAGCTCAATGCCGGAAAGGTCGAAGACCTGAGCTATGAAATCACGATAACAGGTTATGAGGCGTGTCTCGATGCGTGCGACCGATATAGATGGAGTGAACTCTCCTTCGTGCTGTCGTGTTTCGCCCTGGTTGTTTCTGTTGCATCTATTGCTATTGCAGTGGGAATCTCAAGCATTAGCACAGTCTTTGCGGCTGCTACGCCTGGAATCAGCCCAAGCGTAAAGAATGTCTTGGTCGATTTGTCCGGGGCTCTATCTTCGGCGTCTCAGCTCTCCGTTGGTCTCGCATCGGGGATTACAGCAGTCCTTATTCTGCTTCTAGTCTATCGCGCTTGGACTTTCTGCGACCCGAAGGTTCCGGTGGAGCTTCGCATAAACGGAAAAGCCGCGTAACCCCTCTGTGCCCCGTTCGTCCTATAGGTCCCCATGCCAGTAGACGAGTTCGAGACCGTCACCCCCGAGACCCAGGTCATGCTCGAGATCCGCGCCGAGCGCGAGATTGTGACCGTGGCTGAGCTCTATTCGCGCCTTAAGCCTGACATCGAGCCGAAGAACCAAGGCGATTGGGAGTCGCTCCTGTGGTCGTTCGACGCGGAGATGGTGGGGTAATCCCTCCCATGCTTTAAAGCGCCGCCGATCGTGATCACTGCATTGCGGCAGACCCTCGAAGCATAGAATGTCTGAATGTCAGGTTCATGAGTCGCCGCAAGGAATCAGGTGCCAGCATGAAGAGAATAGACAAGTCTCCCACTGACAAGAACCTGCTGGAGAGCGTGAGTGATGACGCACTCGGTCGGAACGATGACTTAGCAGCCTTCGTCGGAATGCTCGACGAGATGGAGGGCGGCTACTCCCTGTGCGTCGATGGACCGTGGGGGTCGGGCAAGACCTTCTTCGTCAAGCAGGTCGAGATGCTGCTTCGGCATGAGAACGACAGGCTCGAGGGTTCCTATGAGGAGCTCGACGGGCTGGTTGGGAAGGGTTGTGCGCTCGGGCCAAAGACCAGGCAGGACTACCTTCCCGTCTACTTCAACGCATGGGACGTGGACACCTTTCCCGACCCCCTTGTAGCCCTGGTCGGGACGATGCACGCCGAGTATCCCAAGGCCCTGGCCCATGGCCTTGTCGGAAGCAGTGCAGACGAATTGCTTGGTCGCGCGTCCGGCGTGATCGGTCTCATCTCTCCTATCGTCGGCCTCGTGAACCCACTGGCGGGAGCTGCGGCGAAGGCTGTCGCAGGTATGGTTGGTAGCGCTGGCAAGGCGGCGGAGCCCTCTGGCGTCAAGAGTCTGATAAAGTCATTCGATGACCGCAAGAACCTCGAGAGCGCCATGGACAAGTATGTAGACGCATTGCTCGAGAACACCGGCGACCGGCTCGTCCTGTTCGTCGACGAGCTCGACCGCTGCGAGCCCGGGTTCGCCCTGAGGCTGCTCGACGAGATGAAGTTCGTCTCACGGAACGACAGGGTCATCGTCGTCTACTCGACCTGCCTCTCGCAGCTCGAGAAGGCCGTCGAGAACTTCTATGGCGAGGGGTTCGATGCCCACCGCTACCTGAGCCGCTTCTTCGATCTTCCCCCCTTGCACCTCGCACGCGTCAATGGAAGAAGATACTTCTGCAGATGCAGCCACTTCGACGAAGACAAGAACCAGCTCTTCATCGAGCAGGTGTCCGAGCTCATCGACGTGAAGTCCCTGTCCATGCGCGACGTCAATAGATTGATCTCCGAGTTTGACGAGAGCAGAGGTTCAATAGAGAGAAATACCAGCAGCGATCTTTGCGCTTTTATAGAATGCCAGTTATTCCCGGTGATGCTGGCTGCACACCTGTCGGAAGACTTTGACTGGCATGATATGGCGGGAGGCGGAGACTTCAGTCTGCTGTGGAGATACACAGAGGGACTACCCAGGTTCTCGAAAGATCGTGAAAGCATTGCCTACTCTGCTTCAGGTGGTACTGGCGTTGACCGCACTAATCCTGACATCATCGAGAAGTACCTCAATGCTCTTTGCGCATGCCTCGTTGGCGATGATAGGGAAGCAGCCAGCTTTGAAAGAGAGCTATCCAAATACAAAATGGAATATGACAGCGTCGGCTCAAATGATAGAAAGCTCTTTAGCAGATTCCGCTATTAAAATTTGAAGCCAGAGTTTCTTTATGTAGCTACCCCTTCCTCACCACGAACTACCTCGTTCCCTGCCGCCAGACCTCGTGCGGAGTCCTGGACCCCGCGAGCCTGACCTCGCGCACCGTGGGCGGCTGTGCCTCCGTGTCGCGTCCCACGGTCCGTGGCGGGCCCTCCTGCGTGACCTGCCAGCGCCGACCTCCGAGCGAGATTGCCCTCAGCGCCTCGCGGCCGGACTCGTCAACGTCGAGCGTCACGGAGACGTAGGCGCGGGAGGGGAGTGGCGGTACCTGGCGTGGAGCGGTCATGGCCGCCTGCCCTTTCGCGCGGGCATGAGGCGCATGGCGTCCCTCATCCGGAGGTAGAAGTCGCCCTCGAGCGCGGCCACCATGGTCCCGCGGGCGATTGCCGTGTCGACGGCCCCCCGGGCTGCCTTCCTGACACCTGTCACCGCATCCACGAGGGCCATCGTCGCTCCTTCGTNGCCTTCTCGACCAATTCTATCTCACGTGGCTGGCGTCCTGATTGCATACAAGTCTGGCAACCATTATCGCGTCCCGAGCGCGTCCCTAAACGCCGAAACAGCCACGTTCTCATGAATTTACGACTGTATATGCTCAGGTAGGGAGACTAGACCATGCCATGTGATACTGTCCTTGCCTACCTGGGATAGCATCCGAGGAGAGGGCTCGGCAAGCCCGCCGTGTTCCCGTCGCTCGCCGTGCTACGATTGCCCCATCACAGCGCGTACGCGAGGAGGCTCCCATGCAGGACGGATTCGTTTCGGTCGCAGCAATGACGCCCGAGGTCCGCGTGGCCGACGTCACCTTCAACGTCGAGTCGATCATCGG
>JGI20225J20221_1000902_pt1 | contig 38852 bp, 41 predicted proteins | sample BioMet4_FD_20221 | JGI IMG/M metagenome (IMG submission 20221)
TATTGGGAAGGTAAGAAACGGTTGGAGTGCGTTTTTTTCGGCTGCTACGTGGCATCGTAGGAACCATTAGAAGGGTTCGGCCAGGGGGACACATTTTATGGCGTGCGGTCCGGGGTATATCGGTGGCCTAAGGCAGTGGTAGATGGGCGGCAGTTTAAGCGGGGTAAAGGCGCGGGCCCAGTAGGACTTCTCTCCTGTAGACTGCGTAAGTTTGCGGAGGAGGTGTTCGGGGCGCGGGGGCTGGGTAGCGCCCTGTCTGGAAGGGGGGAAGGTATATGTGCCTGTAACCGTCAGATTTGACACAGAGGGGAAGCTGCGGACATTGGAAATCGAATTTGACCCGGCGCACCGATACGCCGTGGATAAGGTTCTGGATGTGTGCCGGGCGGCCTGCCAAACCGTCGGCGGTGTGGGTGACCGGTACACCTGCTTGATTCGTGGGCAGGAGTGCTATCTATGGCTGGAGAAGGGAAGATGGTTCGTAGCGGCAAAGGAATAAACAATCTGAATAAGGAATAAAGTCCCTCGGAAAGTGTTGCTCTCCGGGGGCGGTTTGTTACTAACGGCAGAAATTTAGTGATAATGCGTATTCGGATAATGTTGTCAAATTTCTGCATTTCTGTATGCCTAATAGTTTTAAGTTGAAAAAATAGTTCAAAAATTTATTTGCACTTTAATGTTGTTTTAAGTTTAGCATATTATACTTCGGTCAAAGGTTCAAGAAAGAAACACCTTGCAGAATCAATAAATTGCCCGTTCCGAGCATTAAGAATTTTTTAAAACCTCGTTCATAATTCAGACACGTCTTTTCGCTATACTCGTTCATATGGAAATGGAACGGGTAGGCGATGACGCCGAATATACATAAGGAGGAAACAGATATGTATAACGACGAAAACAACCTGTATCATTACACTTACCGCAAGGACGGCAGCGAGCCGCAGAATCCCCTGCCGGTGGTGGAAGCATCTTACCGTGAGCCGTGGGAAGCCAATTCAAAAAAAGATCGGAAAAAGAACCATAGCGGCGCCAAGATCGTGGCCCTGGCCCTGAGTTGTGCGCTGATGGGCGGCGCGGCGGGCGCGGGCGTCATGTGGGGAGTTTCCGGAAGCGGAAATTCCACCAGTGTGAACGTATCCAGCCGCCCCGCAACTGCTGTCTCCGTTAAGACCGTGGACGGAAAGACCGCTATGAGCGATTCGGAGGTCTATGCCGCGAATGTGAACTCGGTGGTGTCCATCAACACTACTGGCAACTCCGGCACCAACATTTTCGGACAGTCTGTGGAGACTGCCTCCGCCGGCTCCGGCTTTGTCCTGACTGCCGACGGTTACATCGTCACAAACCACCATGTCATCGCGGACGCCAACACGGTGAAGGTGACCCTCTACAATGGTGATACGTACGACGCCACGGTTATCGGCAGCGACGAGGACTATGACATTGCGGTCCTGAAGATCAAAGCCACCGGACTCCAGCCCGTGACCATGGGAGACAGCGATACGCTGAATGTGGGCGACCATGTGCTGGCGGTGGGCAACCCCTTGGGTGAGCTGACCTTCTCCATGAGCGGCGGTATGGTCTCCAGCGTGAACCGGGCCATCAACGTGGATGGTACTCCCTTCAACATGATTCAGACCGACACCTCCATTAACCCCGGCAACTCCGGCGGCCCGCTGTTCAATCAATACGGCGAGGTGGTGGGCATCGTGTCCGCCAAGTATTCCTCTTACTCCAGTGAATCGGTGGAGGGTCTGGGCTTCGCCATCCCCATGAACGACGTGCTGGCCATGATTCAGGACATCATGACGAACGGCTACGTTACCAACAAGCCCTATCTTGGCATCACCCAGGGGACCATGACTGCCCAGATGGCGGAGCAATACCGCTATAATATCTCGCAGGGCGTGTTTGTTTACTCTGTGGAGGGCGGAAGCGCTGCCGACAAGGCGGGACTGAAGATGGGCGACGTCATTACCAAGGTGGACGACACCGACATCGCCACCTCCGAGGATCTTGTGGCAGCAAAGAAATCTTACTCCGCAGGGGACACCTCCACCTTCACCATCTATCGGGATGGCAAGACCCAGACGGTAAAGGTCACATGGGGCAGCGTACCCGCGGACAAGAAGACCGATACCAAGGAGGACACGCAGCAGAATACCCAGAGCAACGATAACAGCGGCAATAGTTACTATGGCAACGGCAATATGGACGACCTGTTCAACTACTTCTTTAGCAACGGCTTTGGAGGCCAGAACGGCCAGAACGGCCAGAACGGCCAGAGCGGCCAGAGCGGCCAGAGCGGCCAAGGCAACACTCCCGCGGCCTGATCCGCAGAGAAAGCGGAAGAGGTTTGTGTTTCCGGTCCCGTCCGGCAAGGCGGACGGCGAGGCCGTTGAGATAGAGGGATTGACCCGCTTCGGATCAATCCCCGGGAAAATGACCACTGTGCGTCGGAGGACGGTTCGCGGCAGCCGCTGCGAAAAGTCAAAACCGTCTGCGGCCGGCGTGCGGGGGATACGAGGACTCAGTTGAGTCCATAGATATCTTGTGAAATATGCCATCCTCGCCTGATGGGAAGATGGGAAAAAAGAAAGATGTTGGCGGAAAGCTTTCCGCCAACATCTTTCTTGCGCTTAAAAGAATTATTTGCCCGTCCCGTCCTTTACCATTTCCATGAAAGCCCCGGCCGCCGCCGTGGGGGCCACGTCCCGAAGCGTACACATTTCAACGCTCCGGGCGGGAATGGTAAAGTCGGTTTTTAAAAGCCGAATGTCCCCGGCGTCCAGCGCGTCCCGAACAAATTCCAGCGTCACGCCCGCCACGCCCAGGCCAATTTTCGCCAGCGACACCAAAAGACCCCGGGAACTCAGCTCAATTTCCGGATTCAGCGTTACGCCGCACAGAAGGAAATCCTGCTCCAGAAAGCCACGGGAGCTGGCCTTGCGTTCCAGTAGAATCAGAGGAAACGCCGCGATTTCCGTCCGGGAGTAGACGTGCTCAAAGTCGCAGCCATACCCGCTTCCCGCCACAAATACGCTGTGGGTGGGGAAGCAGGGCCAGGTTTCCAGATGCTCCCGCTCTGTGGGAGTGGAGGCGAAGGCAATGTCTACCGCGCCGGATTTCAAAAGGCTCAGGACCTTTGCGCTCCGGCCGCTGACGATCTTTAGCCGGATGCCGGGGTGCTGACGGTGGAACGCATCCAGATAGGGTGTGAGAAATTGGCTCGTCACGGTGTCGCTGGCACCGATTACCAGCGTTCCAAGCAGCAGCTGCTGCGCCTGAGAGAGCTTGTCCTCACCGGTGGCAAGCAGCCCGAGAGCGGAACGGACATAGTCGTACAGCATCTGTCCTTCGCCCGTCAGGGCCACGCCCCGGGGACTGCGGGAAAACAGCCGAGCCTGCAGGGCCGTCTCCAACTGCTTGATGGACTGACTGACCGCCGACTGAGAAATATAGAGATTTTTCGCGGCCACGGAGATATTCTCCGCCTCAGCCACTTCCTTAAATACCCGATAGAGCTCCAGCTTCACTGCCATGGCGCCTCCTCCTTTATGCTTTTTTGCATTTATTATAAGTATGACTGATAGTAAATGCAAATAAAACTTTTTTGTAACACCGCTTGACATTTTATTCAGGTGATGCTATGTTAGTTACACGGTTAATTACTAAACTAATTAACTAGGAAACAAAGAGGAGGCACGCCGTGGAATTCAATGAGGGAAAGCCCATTTTTCTCCAACTGGCGGACCAGCTTGAAGAGGGCATTCTCTCCGGAGCTTATCCGGAGGAGAGCCAGGTACCGTCCATCACGGAGTATTCGGTGACCTATAAAATCAATCCCGCCACCGCACTGAAGAGCATCAACCTGTTGGTGGACGCGGGACTGCTGTATAAGAAAAGGGGAGTTGGAATGTTTGTTGCGTCCGGCGCGCGGGAAAAACTGCGCGGACAGCGCAGAGAGCGCTTTTTTGAGGATTTTGTGCAGAGCATGGTGCATGAGGCCCGTCAGCTGGGACTGACGGAGGCGGAACTGGTGCAGCTGGTGGAGAGGGGGTTTGACCGCGATGCCGATTGAGCTGAAAAACGTGACAAAGCGCTTCGGGCAGGTAGAGGCGCTGAAGGACGTGTCCATAACCTTTGAGGACGGGAGAATGTACGGCCTTCTGGGCAACAACGGTGCGGGAAAATCCACGCTGATGAATCTGTTTGCGGGCCGGATATTCCCGACGGAGGGGGAAATCCGGATCGACGGGGAGCGGACGGATTGCGACAGAGCGCTTGGGAAACTGTTCCTGATGAGCGAGGGCAACCTGTTCCCGGAGGACATGAAGGTGAAGACGGCCCTGGGCCTTGCCGGGGGCTTCTATTCCGGTTATGACAAGGCGGAGGCGGAGGCATTGGCGCAGAGATTCGAGCTGAACACAAAAAGTAAGATCAACAAGCTCTCCACCGGATACGGCTCCATTTTCAAACTGGTGCTGGCTCTGGCCTGCAACGCTCCGTATCTGCTTTTGGACGAACCGGTGCTGGGCCTGGACGCCCAGCACCGGGAGATGTTCTACAAGCTGCTGTTGGAAAAATATGCCGCCAACAGATGCACCGTGATCTTCTCCACCCATCTCATTTACGAGGCGGCCAATCTGGTGGAGCACGCGGTGGTCATCCGCAGGGGTCAGGTCCTGAAAGACGCACCGGTGGAGGAATTGACCGCGGGAGCCCATACCGTTTCCGGCCCAGCCGCCGCTGTGGACGAATACCTCAGGGGTCGGACGGTGCTGAACGAGACCGGCATCGGCGGGCTGAAGACGGCCGCCGTGGAGGGCGAGCCGGGACAGGTCCCGGCGGGCCTTGAGATCACGGGGCTGAATTTACAGGACTATTTTATTGCCCTGATGGAGAAGGAGGACCGGACATGAAAACGCTTTTTCGCTACCGTCTGCTGGATGCTTTGAAGTCTCTGGTGGCTCTGATTGCCGTTTTGACTCTAGTTCCACTTCTGCTGAGTATCACGCTTGCCGGGTCTTCGTCGACCATGAACGGCACGGGGTCCTTCGTCGGTTCGATCTGGGCTCTTGTAATCGGCATTGTGGTTCTGCGAGGCGACCTGCGGCTGGGGAATCAATTCGGCCTGAGCCGCCGCAGTGCCTTCTGGGGCAGCGTCCCCAGCTGTACAGCGGCGTTTGCCGCCGCCTCGGCAATATTATCCCTGCTGACTGCGGTTTTACAGGCGATTTACCGGGGCGGAAACGGCAGAATCGAAGTGATGGATATTTACCAGTTTGTGTACGGCAATTCAACCGTCGGCGTTATGCCGGCATGGGATTATGTCTGGATGGCCTGTATGCTGTTTGCCCTGTGCCTGTGTTTCGGATTTTTCGGAATGCTGTGCACGATGGCCTTCTGGCGGCTGAACAAGCTGGGCAAGTGGATTCTGGGCGTGGGTATGGGACTGTTTTTGGGCGTGGGCCTGCCGAATCTGGCCTACCGGCTTTCCCCGTGGCTGCTGCGCCCTGCGCATATCCTGGCTACGAACGTGTGGGCATTGATTGTATTTTTGCTGATCTGGGCGGCGGTGTTCCTGTTGGGGACCTGGCTGCTGGCCCGGAGGGCGACGATTAAACCGGCGGCAAAATAATATTTGCGGAACAAATGCAGTTTCTGAATGACTCTTGTCATAGGATACTGACAATTCATTCCCGGACGGAGCGGATTTTCCGCTCCGTCCGGGAACTTTTATAAAGATTTTGCGTCTAACTGCTTAGAAAAGTGACAAAACGAGGAGGAGCGCATGGAAAAGCAGCGGCTTTCGGTGCAGTCTCCGACCACCTGCGGCGGCGGTCTACCGGTTGGGAAAAGGGGCCGCCCAACAGGCGGTCCCTTCCAATTTTTCAATCCTTGTCGATGTGATTTTGAATGCGCTGCATGATCATCTCCAGCGCCACCAGATTGTGCCCGCCCTCCAATACGACAATATCCGCGTACTTTCGGGAGGGCTCCACATACTGCTCATGCATAGGCTTCACGGTGGTGAGATACTGGTTCACCACGGACTGGAGACTCCGTCCCCGATCCTCCACATCCCGCAGAACCCGGCGTAGGATGCGCTCGTCCGCGTCGGTTTCCACGAAGATTTTGATATCGAACATATCCCGCAGGACGGGATTTTGAAAAATCAGAATACCCTCCACGATGATGACCTTGGCGGGATGAACAATCACGGTCTGGTCGGTTCGATTATGGTCCTTATAGGAGTATACGGGGCACCGAACAGATTCGCCCCGTTCCAGAGCCTTCAGATGCTCAATCAGCAAATCGGTGTCAAATGCGCTGGGGTGGTCATAGTTCTGCTTCGCCCGTTCCTCGTAGGTCTTGCCTTCCTGCCGCTTATAGTAGCTGTCGTGGCCGATAATCGTGACATCCTCACCAAAGTGGTCTTTCAGGTGGTGGGTCAGGGTGGTCTTTCCGGAGCCGGTACCGCCCGCCACGCCGATCAGGATCGTATCCATGGAGTCTCTCCCTTTTATACAGGACCTCACGGAGCTCCGCAGGCCGACTGTTTTTAAAATATTATAGAGGTGGTAACGCCTAAAAGCAAGTGGAAACCAGCAAAAAAGACGGAATTCCACAAAATTCGGCGGCGCGGTATTGACTGCACCATGAAAACTCAGTATTATGTTAAGTAATCAAATGAAGATGCCCGTCATCATAGAGGAGGATATTTATGGCCATGAAACGGTGCCCAGTCTGTGGGGAAAAATATTCCGATACATATAAATACTGCCCTTTCTGCGAGGAGGAAGAGGCCGTGAAGGAGGAGCGTCCGCTCCGCCGCCGAGGCGGAAAGCGCTCGTCCTACCGGAAGGACCCGAGTATTTTAACATCGGTGCTGGTAATCGTGATTTTGGTGCTGGCTCTGATGCTGGGCTGGCTGTTCTTCGGCGACAGCATCAAGGAAAAACTTGGCGGTGGGGGTGCGGCCTCGGGCGCTTCGTCGTCTCAGTCCTCCCAATCTCAAAGCAGCAGCTCCTCCGCCGGTTCCTCCGCGTCTTCGTCCGGGAGCGCAGGCTTGCCGGAATCGGGCGATTCTTCTACAGAGCCGAATTCCCCTGCCGGGACCGGAACCGGGACAGGTGAACTGAACGTGGAAGAGGTTGCCGCCCTACCGAACACATTGACCCTTTCAAAGACGGACTTTACGATCCCAGTGGGAGATCCGGCGGTGAAGCTGACGGCCACGGGCGGCAGCGGAACCTATACCTGGTACAGCGAAGATGACGGGATCGCTTCTGTGGATGAAAACGGCACAGTGACGGCTGTTTCCGCCGGTACCATCAACATCTATGCCACCGACGGCACCGGCAAGGGCCTTTGCGTCGTCCGGGTGAAGGGCGGCACCGGGACTGCTGCGGAGCCTATACCCTCCGGTGGCCAGGTGAAGCTGAACCGGGAGGACATTACCCTTTCCAAGGGCGAGACCTTCCAGCTGAAAAACACTGGGATTACCACCGCTCAGACCTGGTCCAGCAGTAATCCCAACGTGGCCACCGTCAGCGGCAGCGGCACCGTTACCGGCGTGTCCGCCGGGAACGCAACCATTACCATGTCCTACGACGGGAACAGCCTGACCTGCATCGTCCGCGTAAAGTAATTGACGTTTGAAAAGTGCCCTCCGGTTGTACCGGAGGGCACTTTAGCTAATTAGCTAAAAGATTGGTGAATTTTTGTACAAAATTTTGACGTCAAACATTTTGCATGAATTTTATGCAACTTGCACAGGTATTGCAAATTAAATTGGATAGGTTTATAATATTTTGCAGTCAGTGCCGCCGGTTTCGACGGCCGAAATAAGAGAGGATGATACAGGACTTATGAAAGACATCGTAGAAATCCGTTGGCATGGACGAGGCGGACAAGGGGCAAAGACGGCGTCGCTGCTGCTGGCCGACGCGGCGTTCAACACGGGGAAGTTCGTCCAGGGCTTCCCGGAGTACGGCCCGGAGCGCATGGGCGCGCCCATCACGGCGTACAACCGCATCAGCTCTGAGCGGAGCACGGTACATTCCAACATCTACTTCCCCGATTACGTGGTGGTGGTGGACGAGACCCTGATCGCGTCCGTGGACGTGACCGCGGGATTGAAGGAACAAGGGGCTATCGTCATCAACTCCAGCAAGACCCCCGCCGAGCTGCGCCCGAAGCTGAAGGGCTACAAGGGCAAGGTGTGCACCATCGACGCGGGAAAGATCAGCGAGGAGGAGCTGGGCAAAAACTTCCCCAACACCCCCATGCTGGCCGCCATCGTGAAGATCACCGGCGTTGTGGATGTGGACGATTTTATCAAGGATATGGAGGGCTCCTTCAAACACAAGTTTGCAAGCAAGCCCCAGGTCATTGAGGGCAACATGCGCGCCCTGAAGCGCTCTATGGAGGAGGTACAGGTAGGATGAGCTGGAAAGCGAGCGAGATGACGCCGGACGTCAAGTGGCAGGATATCACTCCCGGCTGTAATATTTTCGAGGGCGGCACGTCCTGCACCGTTGAAACCGGCGACTGGCGGACCATGAAGCCGGTACTGGACGCGGACAAGTGCAAGCAGTGCCTGCTGTGCGTTCCCGTGTGCCCGGATATGTCCATTCCCGTGAAGGACGGCAAGCGCGGCGATTTCAATTACTTCTTCTGCAAGGGCTGCGGCATCTGCGCCAACGCGTGTCCCTTCGGGGCCATCACGATGGTCAAGGACGAGAAATAAGGAGGGACGAGAAAAATGGGCATTCGAGAAAGACTTTCCGGCAACGAGGCCGTTGCCTTCGCCATGAAGCAGATCAACCCCGACGTGATGGGCGCGTTCCCCATCACCCCGTCCACTGAGATTCCCCAGTACTTCTCTACATATGTGGATAACGGGCAGGTGGACACGGAGTTCATCCCCGTGGAATCCGAGCACTCCGCCATGTCCACCTGCATCGGCGCACAGGCCGCCGGCTGCCGCGCGATTTCCGCCACCAGCTCTTGCGGCCTTTGCTACATGACCGAGATGCTGTACGTGGCGGCTTCCGACCGCCTTCCCATCACGCTGGCAGTGAGCTGCCGCGCCCTCTCCGGCCCCATCAACATCAACAACGACCACTCTGACGCCATGGGCGTGCGGGACGCCGGCTGGCTGATGCTGTTCGCCGAGACCAATCAGGAGGCGTACGACAACTACCTCCAGGCCATGCGCATTGGCGAGGCCGTGGGTCTTCCCATCATGGTGTGCCAGGACGGCTTCATCACCTCCCACGCCATTGAAAACATCGAACTGGTGGAAGACGAGAAGGTCAAGGCGTTCGTGGGCGAGTACAAGCCCACGCGCTATCTGCTGAACAAGGATGAGCCCATGGCTGTGGGCGCTTACGCCACCCCCGTGTACTACATGGAGGCCAAGCGCCAGCAGGCCCAAGCCATGATGGACGCCAAGGAAGTCATCAAGAAGGTGGGCGCGGAGTTCGGCCAGATGACCGGCCGCACCTATGGAATGATCGAGACCTACGAGATGGACGACGCCGAGGAAGCCATCGTCATCATCGGGTCCTCCGCCGGCACAGCCAAGGAGGCCGTGAATGAGCTGCGGGCGCAGGGCAAAAAGGTGGGCCTCATCAAGGTCCGTTCCTTCCGTCCCTTCCCGGCTGAGGAGATCTGCGAGGCACTGAAGAACGTGAAATCCTTTGCCGTGATGGACAAGGACGACAGCTTCAACGGCCATTGCGGCCCCATGTATGCTGAGGTCACCGCCTCCCTGTATGCGCAGGGCGTCAGCGCACCCAAGGGCATCAGCTATATCTACGGCTTGGGCGGCCGGGACGTGCGGGTGGAGAGCATCCAGCGCGTCTTCGCCGAGCTGGGCGAGATCGCCAAAACCGGCGTCACAGGCGAGACCTACCGCTATCTGGACGTGCGGGAATAAGGAGGGAGAACAGTCATGAGCTACAATCTGAAGGAAGAACTGCAAAAGGAAGACCGCCTCAGCGGCGGCCACAGAATGTGCGCGGGCTGCGGCTCTCCCATCGCGGTGCGGACGGTGCTGCGCGCGCTGAACCCGGAGGACCACGCGGTGGTCTGCTCCGCCACCAGCTGCCTGGAGGTGTCCACGTTCATGTATCCCTACACCGCGTGGAAGGACAGCTTTATCCATAACGCGTTTGAGAACGCCGGCGCGACGATGTCCGGCGTGGAGACGGCGTATAAGGCCATGAAGAAGCGGGGCAAGATCGACGAGACGTGGAAGTTCATCGCCTTCGGCGGCGACGGCGGCACGTACGACATCGGGTTCCAGTCCCTGTCCGGGGCCATGGAGCGGGGCCACGACATGGTGTATGTGTGCTACGACAACGAGGCGTACATGAACACCGGTATCCAGCGCTCCTCCTCGACGCCCCACTTTGCCGACACCACTACCACGCCCGCGGGCAGCGTGATCCCCGGAAAACTCCAGCAGAAGAAGAATCTGACGAAGATCATGGTGGCCCACGGCATCCCCTATGCCGCCCAGACCACCTTCATCGGCAACTTTTCCGACCTTTCCAACAAAGCCCACAAGGCCATTTATACCCCCGGCGCGGCCTTCCTGAACGTGATGGCGCCCTGCCCCCGCGGCTGGCGCTATCCCAGCGAAAAGCTGCTGGAGGTGACCAAGGCGGCGGTGGAGACCTGCGTGTGGCCGCTGTACGAAGTCGTCGAGGGCAAGTATATCCTCTCTTATAAGCCCAAGAACAAGCTGCCCGTGGAGGACTACCTGAAGATGCAGGGCCGCTTCGCCCACATGTTCAAGCCCGGCAACGAGTGGATGATTGAGCAGGTCCAGAAGGAAGTCGATAAAAACTGGGAGGAGCTCCTCAAGCTCTGCGGCGAATAATTTGCCCTGTCCCCGACTGAAAGAAATGAAAGAGCCGCCCGATGGAGAGATCCACCGGGCGGTCTGCTTTGTGTTTTATTGGCCCATCTGCTTTAAATGTATCCACAGCGGACTGTCAGATGGAAAATTCCATGTAGGGTCTCTTGAAAATGAGTTGACGGCTTTGGCGGTGGGCTTTATACTGAAATCACTACTGTGCAGGTCATAGAAACAGCCTTTGGCATATGCCTGTTTGCATAATTTTTGCCATCCTGCACAAACATTCAGGCAGTAGCCTGTCTGCGCAATTTCTGTGCAATCTGATAAGAAGCTGGCGGTGCAGTCGTTGACCGGAATTGTGCGCCGCTGCTTGACTAAAATGGAGGATTTGCAAATGGCCAAGAAACTGATCGATCAAACCTGCGAGGGGTTCGTATCTCTCCTGGCATCCAAGGCTCCGGTCCCCGGCGGCGGCGGCGCGGCGGCGCTGGTTGGCGCGCTGGGAACCGCCCTTTGTTCCATGGCGGGAAATCTGACGCTGGGGCGGAAGAAATACGCCGCAGTGGAACCGGATATCCGCGCTTTGCTTGAAAAAGGAGAAAGGGTGCGGACCCGGCTGATGGAGTTGGTGGACGCGGATGCGGCGGCGTTTGAACCGCTGTCAAGGGCCTATTCCATTCCAAAAGACGACCCCAGCCGGGAGACGGTTCTGGAGGAGGCCACGAAGAAAGCCTGCGCCGCGCCCATGGAGATGCTGGAGCAGTGCGCTCGGGGAGTGGAGCTGCTGGAGGAAATGCTGGAAAAGGGCAGCGTCATGCTGGTGTCCGACGTGGGCTGTGGAGCGGTGTGTTGCAAGGCGGCCATGGAGTGCGCCTCTCTGAACGTATATATCAATACAAAAACGCTGAAAGACCGCGTCGTGGCGGAGGCGCTGGAGCGCCGGACCGACGACCTTTTGAAAGAATATGGCGCACGGGCGTCGAAGATTGCGGCGGCAGTGACGACCCAATTGCGTGACAGATGAGAGGGGGAGAAAAAATGGCGACGATTTTAAGTGGGAAAGAAGTTGCGGCGAGCCTGAATGAACGACTGACGACGCAGATGCGAACTTTAGAGCAAAAGGGCGTGACGCCTGTGCTGGCGATCCTACGGGTGGGGGAGCGGCAGGACGATCTCGCCTATGAGCGAGGCGCGGTGAAGCGGTGCGAAAAGCTGGGCGTGGAGGCCCGAAGGCTGACGCTTTCCGCAAGCTGCACCCAAGCGGAGCTGATGAACGCGATCCGGAGCGTCAACGAGGACGAGAGCATCCATGGCTGCCTGATGCTGCGGCCTCTGCCCGCGGGACTGGATGAACATGCGGCCTGCGAGGCACTGCGCCCCGAAAAGGATGTGGACTGCATCACCAGCGGATCTCTGGCCCGCGTGTTTACGGGAAAGGGAGCGGGGTATCCGCCCTGCACCGCACAGGCGTGCGTGGAGATTCTGGACCACTACCACTGCGGTTTGGATGGGCGGAAGGTCGTTGTGGTGGGACGGAGTCTGGTGATCGGAAAACCTGTGGCAATGCTGCTGCTGGCGCGGAACGCCACCGTTACCATCTGCCATACCCACACGCGGAATCTGGCGGAGGAGTGCCAAAAGGCGGACGTGCTGATTGTGGCCGCCGGAAAGGCCGGGGCCGTGGACGGCAGATGCATTTCCCAGGGCCAGGTGGTTATTGATGTGGGTATTCATGTGGATGCGGACGGGACCATGTGCGGCGATGTGGACTTTCTCAGTGTGGAGCCTTTGGCGGGGGCTGTCACGCCGGTCCCGGGCGGCGTGGGAACGGTCACTTCCACCGTGCTTGTGGGACATGTAATCGAGGCTGCGGCCAAGGCTGCGGGGATTGAACCGAACGTATAGCCTATATCGGTTAAAAAAGTAAAGAAAGACAAAATAGGTCCTTCGGCGTATACGCCAAAGGACTTGTTTTGCTATAATATCTATAATAGCTAGGAACAGCATACTTCCGGTACATTGTACCACGGAGCAATCACAATAGACGGGCGGGACTGTGGCAGCCAATGGAAACATCTCTTATCCGGTGCGGAATTTCCAATTGTATTTTGTCCCAAGTCCGCATATCCTGATAGACGAGTCCCCCATGAAAATAAGCGGGGTAAAAAGGAGTGAAGCACGCCGTGAATTTGGCTGTGGTAATTTTCTTGTTTTTACTGGGCTTGCTGCTGATTGTCAAGGGCGGAGACTGGTTCCTGGACGGTGCTGTGTGGATTGCGGAGGCCTCCGGAATCCCGCGGTTTATCGTGGGTGCCACGGTGGTGTCCGTCGCAACGACGCTGCCGGAGTTGACGGTATCCGTCACCGGAGTGCTGGAGGGAGAGATCGATCTGGCCGTTGGCAATGCGGTGGGCTCTGTTACCGCCAATATCGGCCTGATTTTGGGCATCTCCGTGCTTTGTATGCCCTCAGCCGTCAACCGCGGGCAGTTTACGCTCAAGGCGGTGCTGATGCTCTGCGGCGCAGTGCTGCTGACCATCCTGTGTCAGGACGGAAGCCTGCCGCTGTTCTCCGGGCTGCTGCTGTTTGCAATCTTTGCCCTGTACCTTGGGAACAACATCTACGATGCCAAAGTGAGCATGGCGGCGGATCGGGACAGCGGACCTCGCCGCCGCGCGGCTTCCCATCGGAAGATGGTTTCAAAGCTGGGCATGTTTGCTCTGGGTCTGGCCGGCATTATTATTGGGTCCCAGCTGTTGATTGACTATGGAAGCGCGCTGGCACTCAAGCTGGGGGTTCCCGCCAGCATTATCGGTGTGACACTGGTAGCGGTGGGGACGTCCCTTCCGGAGTTGGTGACCACACTGACCGCCATCGCAAAAAAAGAGGCGTCTATGTCCATCGGAAACATCGTGGGGGCCAACGTGATTGACCTGACCATGATTCTGCCGGTGTGTTCCGCTATTTCCGGAGGAAGCCTTGCCATCGGACGTCAGACGACCGAGCTGGATCTGCCCGTCTGTCTGGTGGTGGGGGTAGTTGCCATGCTGCCGCCGCTGGTTACGGGACGGTTCTACCGCTGGCAGGGGTTTGCGCTGCTGGGACTGTATGTCGGCTATTTGGCGCTTTTGATGACGTAAAGGTCCCAAAACAGATGGCTAAATGGGATAAGCCTCGCCTGCTGCTTCCCCACTCCATAACTTAAATGCGGAGCATCGCAAAAAGCGATGCTCCGCATTTTTCTGAAAAGCAAGAATTAATACCCCGAGGATAAACCTTTTGACGTCTGCCATGCAAGACAAAAGCTTTGAAGAAATCAGTATCACATGGCCTTTACAGAGTTAAAAGTGTTGACAATCTCTTTTTTAGGCGGGGCCGTAGCAAGGCTGACGGCGACAATGAATACACAGGCCACCAGAAATGCCGGCAGCAGTTCATAGATGTTCCACGCGCCGCCGAGGGGCCGGATCAGGTATTTCCAAACAAAAATCATCACGCCGCCGGAAATCATACCCGCCAGCGCGCCCTGCCAGTTGGTACGCTTCCAGAACAGGCCAAACAAAACCACGGGACCAAACGCCGCGCCAAAGCCCGCCCACGCGAAGGACACGATGGCGAACACCGAGCTGCCGGGGTTCCGGGCCAGAAGCATGCCGGCCAAGGCAATCGTGATCAGCGTCAACCGGGCGGCAGTGACCTTCTTTTTCTCGCCCATCTTCACATGGAAGCATTCGCTCATCAGATTCTGAGATACGCTGGAGGCCGCTGCCAGAAGCTGGGAATCGGCGGTGGACATGGTGCTGGCCAGAATGCCCGCCAGTACCACGCCGGCAAGCAGGGCCGGTACAATACCGTGGGTGGACAACAGCCCGGCCAGCCGCACGATTACGGTCTCGGAGGCGGAGCCCTCCAGGAATTCGATGCCGCCGGCCTTTGTGACGCCGTAGCCCACGATGCCGATGAAGACGGCCACCACCATGGAAATCACCACCCACACGGTGGCGACCCGGCGGCTGAGAGTCAGCTTCCGCTCGTCCTCAATTGCCATGAACCGCAGCAGGATGTGGGGCATTCCGAAGTATCCCAATCCCCAGGCCGTGGTGGAGATAATGGTGATAAATCCATAGGGACTGGCGGAATTTTCCGCCATGTTGTGAGAGAAAGCCATGCTCAGATATCCGGGAAGCGACCGTGCGTTGTCCATTACCGCATCTAGGCCGCCCGCAGCGTAAACGCCAAACAGGACCATGATGAACAGGGCAATGGTCATAATGATGCTCTGGATCAGATCGGTGGTGGAAGCGGCGAGAAATCCGCCCATCGAGGTATACGCCACGATGACAATGCCGGAAACAATCATGGCGGTCAAATAATCAAAACCGAAGAGGCTGTTGAACAGCTTTCCGCAGGCGGCAAAGCCGGAGGCGGTGTAGGGGATGAAAAAGATCAGGATCACCACGGCGGAGACCCCTGTCAGAATGCGCTTTTCATCTCCGAAGCGCTTGGAAAAGAACTCGGGAATGGTGATGGCGCCGAGCTGCTGTGTATACAGCCGGATGCGCCGGGCCACGATCAGCCAGTTTAGATAAGTACCTACCGCCAGACCAATGGCGGTCCAGCCTGCGTCGGCCACGCCTGAGAGGTACGCAACGCCGGGCAGCCCCATCAACAGCCAGCTGCTCATATCGGATGCCTCGGCGCTCATAGCCGTTACAAACGGCCCCAACTTGCGGCCACCTAGATAAAAATCGTCCGTGGTCCGGTTCTTTTTGGAACATGCTGCGCCGATTCCCAGCATCGCAATCAAGTAGATGAGAATCGAAATGACTATGCAAATATTAGCTGAATTCAGCATATCTACGCTCTCCTTTACTTATTACTACGCTACAGTGTACCATGTTTTCCTTAAAAAGGCAATAGAACTCTGTATAAAAACAATTTTTATACAGAGTTCTATAATAAATTTTAAATTCAGGTTGCCGTCACAGCTTCCGCAGCGCGTCGATCAGGGCGGTTTTGCTCTCCGTCTTCTCATCCTTCATTTTAATGACCTTCGCGGGGCACCCGGCGACGACGGCGTTTTCCGGTACGTCTTCCACCACCACGGCGCCAGCGGCCACCACGGCGTTTTTGCCCACGTGGACGCCCTCAATCACCACAGCGTTGGCACCCACCAGCACGTTGTCCTCAACGATAACCGGCGTTGCGGATGCGGGTTCTACCACGCCCGCCAGAACCGCTCCGGCTCCAATGTGGCAGTGGGCGCCCACCGTAGCCCGACCGCCCAGCACCGCGCCCATGTCGATCATGCTGCCCGGACCGACAATGGCCCCGATATTGATGATAGCACCCATCATGACGACGGCACCCTCGCCGATTTCCACCTTTTCCCGGATGATGGAGCCGGGCTCAATGCGGGCCGTGACGCCCCTTGTGTCCAGCAGCGGCACGCCGGAATTCCGTCGGTCGTTCTCCACCACAAGGTCGGCAATTTTGCCGCTGTTCCGCTCCAGAACGGGACTCAACTCGGCCCAGTCGCCGAAAACGGTGTAGCTTCCGTTGGAGCCAAAGACCTTGGCGGAGCCGAAGTCCACCGGGCCAGTGGTGTTGACATAAACCTTTACCGGGGTCTTTTTCTCGGAATTTGCGATATAATCGATGATCTCCTGTGCGTTCATACTCTCTCTCCAAATAAAAGATTTTGCAGGTCATAAAAGCCCCTGGGTCTTCCTGCCAGCAGCCGCGCTGCGTGGAGCGCGCCGCTGACAAAGATCTGGCGGCTGGCGGCCCGATGGGTGATCTCCAACTCCTCATCCAGGCCAAAAAAGTGGACCGAGTGGGTTCCTGCAACGGTGCCGCCCCGCAGGGCGTGGATGCCGATCTCCTTTTTCGTCCGTTTACCGGTGTTGCCCTCCCGACCGTAGACCGGGGCGTATTCCCCGGCGGGATCGATGGCTGAGAGCAGCAGCTTCGCCGTGCCGCTGGGGGCGTCGGCCTTCTGATTGTGGTGCGTCTCTTCAATCTCAATATCGAATTCCGGCTTCAGCGTGTCGGAAATCTGGGACAATACCCGCTGAAATACCGCAATGCCCAAAGAGTAGTTGGCGGCGTACAGCACCGGGGCGCAGACTCCAAGCGCGCGGAGCTTCTCCAGCTGCTCCGGCGTGTAGCCGGTGGTGCCGGACAACAGCGGCGTGCCGGTGCGGCGGATATAGGCGCTCACGGCGTCCAGCGTCTCGGGACGGGAAAAGTCGATGACCATGTCCGCTGCCGGGAGAGAGGAGAGCTGGCCCAGATTGTCGCGGCCCAGAGCGGCGAGTACCTCGTCGCCCTGCTCCGCCGCGCTTTGCTCCAGCAGTTTGCCCATTTTTCCGTGGCCAATCAGTATGAGCTTCACAGCAGGCCCGCCTCCCGCATGGTGGCTTCCAGCTTGTGCCTTGCACCGTCACTCATCTCATAGAGGGGCAGGCGCATGGGGCCCACGTTCAGACCCATCAGGTTCATGGCGGTCTTTACGGGGATGGGGTTGACCTCCAGGAACAGATCGTTCATCAGCTGCAAGTACCGCAGGTGTTCCGACACGGCCTTCTTCTGGTCGCCGGTCAGAAATTCCCGGACGAGCTCGTGGCACACTTTCGGCATCACGTTGGCGTACACGGAGATGACGCCGCTGCCGCCGATGCTCATGAGGGGGATGGTGATATCGTCGTTGCCGGAGTAAAGCGCAAAGTCCGGCCCGATGCAGTGGGCGATCTTCATGGCATAGGCGATGTCTCCTGAAGCCTCCTTAATGGCGGCGATGTGGGGGTGCTGGGCAAGGCGCTCCACCACGGATACGGGAATGGAACAGCCGGTACGGCCCGGAACATTGTATAGGATGCAGGGAATATCCACGGCGTCGGCCACGTCGGCAAAGTGGTGATACATGCCCTCGGCGTTGGCCTTGTTATAGTAAGGGGTGATCAGAAGCAGCGCATCCGCGCCCATGGACTGATAAAGCTTGGCGCTTTGCATTTGCGTAGCGGTGCAGTTGGAGCCGCTGCCCACCACCACCGGTACCCGGCCGTTCACCACCTTCAGTGTGTGTTCCACTATGGCGGCGTCCTCCTCGTGAGTCATAGTAGAAGACTCGCCGGTGGTGCCAAGGGCCAGGATGGCGTCCGTACCGCTAGCGATCTGCCGCTCCAAAAGCTGGGTCAGGACCTCAAAATTGACACTTCCGTCGTCCTTGAACGGAGTGACCATGGCGACGATAGAACCCTGTACATGTTCGAATTTCATAGTGTTTCCTCCATACGTTTATTTGTGGCGTGCAACAAAAAATCGGTAGAGAAAACGCTCTCTACCGACAATCGCTCCCACACAAATGTACGATGTGCGGAGTTTCCTGTGAGCAGATAGCGCCCCCGCAGTTTCCCGCGGACAGTCCCGGGGATGTTCTCCCCGGCCCCACCAAAACGGCATACCTGCCGTTTCAGTTCGGCGAAATCGCTTCCGCTGCGTTCATTGCCTGTCGGCTTGCGCAGCGCCGTCTCATTCGCACCTCTATCTTGTGAACATATCATATCACCTTTGTTTCCCGGATTCAAGAGTGTTTTTTGGGCTGAAATGGAAAAAATCAACAGAATTTGATGCGTGGAAGGCCGAAAAGTGAGGCGTTGCGCAAAAAATGGAAATGGAATATAATGTCCGCTGAGCAGATGAATTTTACAAAGCGAATTTAGCCAAAAGAGTAACGCATTGTTATTTTGCCACTTCAGGAGCATGGATATGCTGTGGGAAGGCAAGAGCGGGGAGGAACGGAATTTGAACGGCTGCCGCATTCTGATCGTGGAGGACGACCCGGTGATCGCCGGGGCCATGGAGGCGCATCTTCAAAGCTGGGGCTATCGGGTGACCCGGGTAAGGGATTTTCAGAACGTGATGGAGGAATTCGCCCATGCGGCGCCGCAGCTGGTGCTGCTGGATGTGTCTCTCCCGTTTTTCAACGGCTACCACTGGTGTGCAGAGATCCGAAAGGCCTCTCAGGTCCCCATCCTGTTCATCTCCTCCGCCGGAGACAACATGAACCAGATCATGGCTATGAATATGGGCGGAGACGATTTCCTTGCAAAACCTTTCGACCTGAATGTTCTCTCCGCCAAGGTGCAGGCGCTGCTGCGCCGCGCCTATGATTTCAGCGGACCCGCCCAGCTGCTGCCCTGCGGCAGGGCGGTGCTGAATGTGTCCGACGGGACGCTGACCACCGGGGCGGAGAAGCTGGAGCTGACCCGCAACGAGCTGAAAATTCTGCAGATGCTTCTGGAGAACCGGGGCCGGATTGTCAGCCGGGAGAGTTTGATGACCCGCCTGTGGGAATCCGATGCGTTTGTGGACGAGAACACCCTTTCGGTAAATGTCACCCGCCTGCGCAAAAAACTGGCGGAGGCGGGCCTTGGAGGCTTGATTCACACAAAAAAGGGCGCGGGCTATCTGGTGGAGGGCTCAACATGCTGCTGCAATACCTGAGACGGCAGTATAAGCTGCTGCTCTTTCTGGCGGCGTCCGCCGCTATTTTTGCCGCGGTGCTGTCACTGTACGCATACCCGGCCGAAGCGGTGGGATATGCGGCGCTGCTTTGCATCGTGCTGGGCCTTATTTTCTTTGCTGTGGGCTACGCCGGATTTCTTCGCCGTCACCGGGAGCTGGAGCGGCTGAGAGAAGCCGTCCATGAAGCGGTGCTGCCTTTGCCGCCCGCCCGCAGCACGCTGGAGGCGGACTATCAGGCGCTTTTGAACGCCGTGTGCGTCCACCGTGCCAAACTTCTGACGCAGAGTGAGAATAAGCGCCAGGACCTGTTGGACTACTATACCCTCTGGGTTCATCAGATCAAGACCCCCATCGCCGCCAGCCGCCTTCTGCTCCAGTCCGGCGGAGAGACTGACCGGGAGGCGCTGTCGGCGGAGCTGCTAAAGATCGAGGAGTATGTGGAAATGGTCCTGGGCTATCTTCGTCTGGACAGCGACTCCACAGATTATGTTCTGCGCCGCTGCGCGCTGGATGACGTCATCCGGGCCAGCCTGCGCCGGTATGCGCGGCTATTCATCCTGAAAAAGCTGACGCTGGAATTCCATGAGACGCACCGCGTACTCCTGACAGACGAAAAATGGCTGGGATTTGTGGTGGGGCAACTTCTTTCCAACGCCGTCAAATATACCCCCGAGGGCGGCAGCGTCCGCATCTACCCGGACGGCGAGACGCTGGCCATCGCAGACTCCGGCATCGGTATCCGGTCCGAGGACCTGCCCCGTGTGTTTGAAAAGGGCTTTACCGGTTATAACGGGCGGGAGGACCGAAAGGCCACAGGGATCGGATTATATCTCTGCAAGCGGGTTTTGACGAATCTGGGGCAGGGAATCACCATTGTGTCCCGGCCCGGACAGGGAACCATCGTGCGCTTGCTGCTACACGACGGGCGGCAGGTGGAGGAGTGAGCTATCCGCCCCTGAGACGAGGGAAGCGGCGGTTTTCTGTCCGGGGAGAAGACCAAACCTTACAAAATTGTAAGCTTCGAGGGGAAATTGTAAGCCAATTCGATGGCTCCGCCACCAAATTTTTGCTAGGATGGGAGCATCAAAAGGAGGAATTTACATGTCGCTTCTGGAAGTATCCCATCTCCGAAAAATCTACACCACCCGCTTTGGCGGTAATCAGGTCGAGGCTCTGAAAAATGTCAGCTTCTCCGTGGAACCGGGGGAGTATGTGGCCATCATGGGTGAGTCCGGCTCCGGAAAGACCACACTTTTGAATATTCTGGCGGCTCTGGACAAACCCACCTCCGGCCAGGTGCTGCTGGGCGGTAAAGACATCTGCGAGATCAAAGAGCGGGACATGGCTGCCTTCCGCCGCACGAATCTGGGTTTTGTATTTCAGGATTTCAATCTGCTGGACACATTTTCCCTGCAGGATAATATTTTCCTTCCGCTGGTTTTGGCGGGGCAGGAGTTCAAGGAGATGGAGAAGGCCTTGAAGCCCTTGGCGGAGCAGCTGGGGATTTTGGACATTTTAAGCAAGTACCCCTATGAGGTCTCCGGCGGACAGAAGCAGCGCTGCGCCGTGGCCCGCGCGCTCATCACAAATCCCCAAATCGTTCTGGCGGACGAACCCACCGGTGCGCTGGACTCCCGGGCCTCCGACCGGCTGCTGGATCTGTTTGGAGAAATCAACGCGGGCGGTCAGACGGTTTTAATGGTGACGCACTCCGTCAAGGCCGCCAGCCACGCCCAACGGGTCCTGTTTTTACGGGACGGGGAGGTGTACCATCAGCTCTATCGGGGCGAGAACACGCAGGAGCAGCAGTTTGGCCGCATCTCCGACACGCTGACGGTGCTGGCGCAAGGCGGTGAGGCAAATGGATAAGAAGCGGTTCTATCCCCGTATGGCGCTGGTGAATCTGGCCAGAAACGGGCAGTTTTACGTTCCCTATCTGCTGACCGTCATGGGGACGGCGGCGGCTTATTATATTGCGCTGGCGCTGGCGGCCGCGCCCGATCTGCCAAACAGTACCAGGTACGCCTACCTCACCGTGTTCATGAAGATCGGTACGTTTGTCATCGCCGTTTTTGCGGTCATCTTTCTGACCTATACCAACAGCTTTCTGATGAAACGGCGCAAACGGGAGCTGGGGCTTTACAACATTCTGGGCATGGGCAAGCGGCACATTGCCATTGTTCTGGGCTTTGAGACGGTCTACACCGCCGCCGCGGGCATCGTTGGCGGTGTGCTTCTGGGAATGCTGCTGCAAAAGCTGGCGGTGCTCCTGCTGTGCCGCATGATGCGGATGGACATTGTGTACGGCTTTTATATCTCCGGCACCGCCATCGTGGGGACGGCGGTGCTGTTCGGCGCAATATTGCTGTTCAATCTGCTGATAAATCTTCATCGTATTCGTGTCCAGAATCCCATGGAGCTTCTGCGGGAGGGCAGCGCGGGGGAACGGGAGCCGAAGACCCGGATCGTGACGGCGGTTATTGGTGTCGTGGCGCTGGGGGCGGGGTATGCCATTGCCGTCACCACCCGCTCCGCCATGACAGCGCTGGCAATGTACTTTGTCGCGGTGTTTCTGGTCATCATCGGGACCTACTGCCTGTTTACTGCCGTCAGCATAGCGGTGCTGAAAGCTCTGCGGGCCAACAAAAAATTCTATTATAAAACCGACCACTTCATTGGCATTTCCGGTATGCTTTACCGCATGAAACGCAATGCAGTTGGTCTTGCCAACATCTGTATACTGTCCACCATGGTGCTGGTGATGGTCTCCGGCACGCTGTCGCTGTATCTGGGCAGCAAGTCGGCTCTGGACGAGCAGTTCGCCGGGAATCTGCGGGCGGAGGTCAGGTACGACCCGATGGAGGATCAGCCGTTTGACGCGGAGGCATTTTATAAGACCGTGACTGAACAGATAGAGGCAAAGGGAATCCCCGCCGTACCGGTGGTGAACTACCGCTATCTCTCCTTTAACGTGGATGAGAGCAGAGGTGCGCTGGAGGTGAAGAAATACCTTTCAGGGGCTTCCAGCATGGTCTGCGCCATGGCCTCGGCGGACTACGCCGCCGTCACCGGCGCGGAGGCGCCAAGCCTGTCCGACGGGCAGATGCTGCTGTTTCTGAACGGCGCGGGGCAGAGTCGGAATCTGACCTTCCGCTTCTCCGATGCCGACGATTTGACGCTGATGGCGGTGGAGCCCGGCCCGCAGTATCCCGCTCCCCGGGCGTTCCAGACCTCGGCGGTGGACGTTTTGTATGCGGTGGTGTCCGACGGAACGCTCCGTGCCCTGTATAAGGGCCAGCGGGCCGATCTTGGCGCTGAAGCTGCGGAGCCGATGCAGTGGAGCGGTTTTTGGAATGCGGATGAGAGCGCCATCCAGCCTGACGATCTGGAGCAGACGCTGGATTTTACCGGCACCGGGAGCTGGTCGCGGCTGGACTTTGACACCCGGGACAGCTTCGGCGGGCAATACTATTCCATCAACGGCGGCTTTTTCTTTCTGGGCGTGTTCCTGGGGACCATCTTCCTGATGGCTGCGGTCCTTATCATTTATTATAAGCAGATTTCCGAGGGCTGTGAGGACCGGGAGCGGTATCTGGTCATGCAGAAGGTGGGCATGGAGCCAAAGACGGTCCGCAGGTCTATCAATTCCCAGCTGCTGGTGGTGTTTTTCGCGCCGCTGGCAGTGGCGGCCATCCATGTGGCATTTGATTTCAGCCTGATGACGCGGCTGCTGACACTGTTCTCACTACACAATGGGTCATTGGTGCTGCTGTGTACCGGGGGGACGCTGGCCGTGTTCGCGGTGATTTATGCATTGGTCTACCGCGCCACAGCAAGGGCGTATTACAAGTTGGTCAGAGCCTGACGCGCCGGTCTCCCGAAGCAGGGGTTCTGCCCCGTGTGCGGAATATAAGCAGCGAAAACCCCCGGCCAAGCGGCCGGGGGTTTTTAATATTATTTTGCGTATTCGACCACTTTGGTCTCCCGAATGAGATGAACCTTGATCTGTCCGGGATATTCCATCTCTTCCTCGATCTTTTTGGCCAGGTCTCTCGCAAGAATCACCATTTCATCCTCAGAGACCAGTTCGGGCTTCACCATCACGCGGACCTCGCGCCCTGCCTGAATGGCATAGGCTTTGTCAACGCCGGGATAGCTGCCGGTGATCTCCTCGAGCTGCTGGAGACGCTTGATGTAGTTCTCCAGATTCTCGCGCCGGGCGCCGGGCCGGGCTGCGGAGATCGCGTCTGCCGCCTGCACGAGACAGGCCACGACGGTATGAGGCTCCACGTCGTTGTGGTGAGCTTCAATGGCGTGGATAATCTCGTCCTTCTCTTTGTACTTCCGGGCAAATTCTACGCCCAGCTGTACATGGGTGCCCTCCATCTCGTGGTCCACGGATTTGCCTAGATCATGGAGCAGGCCCGCCCGCTTGGCGGTCTGGGCATCCGCGCCCAACTCCGTGGCCATCATGCCGGCGATGTGGCTGACCTCGATGGAGTGCTGCAAAACGTTCTGACCGTAGCTGGTGCGGTAATGGAGACGGCCCAGCATCTTCACAAGCTCCGGGTGCAGGTTCCGCACACCGGTCTCAAACACGGCGCGCTCACCCTCGGACTTGATGACGGCGTCCACTTCCCGGCGGGCCTTTTCCACCATCTCCTCAATGTGGGTGGGGTGGATGCGGCCATCGGCGATAAGCTTTTCCAGCGCCAGCCGGGCAACTTCGCGGCGGACCGGCTCAAAGCAGGAGACGGTGATGGCTTCCGGCGTATCATCGATGATGAGGTCCACGCCGGTAAGTGTCTCAATGGTGCGGATGTTGCGGCCCTCGCGGCCGATAATGCGGCCCTTCATTTCGTCGTTGGGCAGGGGCACGACGCTGACGGTCATTTCCGCCACGGAGTCCGCCGCACAGCGCTGGATGGCCTGCGCCACCACTTCCCGGGCGCGGCTGTCGCTCTCCTCCTTCATGCGGGACTCTACCTCTTTGATCTTAAGGGCGGTCTCGTGGGTCACTTCACTCTCAACCTGAGCAATCAGATAGTTCTTGGCTTCGTCTGCAGTAAAGCCGGAGATACGCTCCAGCTGTTCCGTCTGACTGCGCTTGATGGTCTGGATCTCATCAGTCTCTTTGTCCAGCTGCTGGTGCTTCTGGGCCAGTGCATCTTCTTTCTTCTCAATGGTCTCAGTCTTGCGGTCAATGTTCTCTTCCTTCTGCTGCAGGCGGTTTTCCTGCCGCTGAAGTTCGGACCGGCGCTCTTTGACTTCCTTCTCATACTCGCTGCGGTTTTTCAGGATCTCCTCTTTTGCTTCCAACAGGGCTTCTTTCTTCTTGGTTTCTGCATTTTTGATCGCCTCGTTGATAATGCGCTTTCCTTCTTCTTCAGCGCTTGAGATTTCCCTTTCAGACACGTTTTTCCGGTAGCGAATACCGAGAGGGAAGCAAACCGCGCTGCCGACCGCCAGCCCAATCAGGGCTGCAAGGATGGTCTGCATCACAATGGTTTACCTCCTGAATTTTACGGTATTTTATGCGAGGAAATTTGGAAAAATCAGCGGCCAAATGACCGCCGATAAGAATCCTTTTCTAGTTTAATCGTTTGCTGCCGTTGTGTCAAGAAAAAATGTATAAACATTTAACAAAGAAACGTTTTTCACTTGGCAAATTTTGAAGCGGACGCCCCATCGGGGCGTCCGCTTCCGGACCGGGGTGACGCCGCCCGAATCTGCAGGGCTGTTCTAGACGTTGATATAGGCTGCGGCCGCATAACCCAGCTGATCTCCATACCGGACGGTGTACCAGCCCTGCCACTCGCCGTAGACCGTCACCGTCGCGCCGTTGGGAAGGTTGGCGATGACTGTCCCCTGAGGGGAGGGATAGCTGCGCAGGTTCAGTGTGCCGTAAGACACGTGGACCTTCCCTGTGCGTGGACCGGATGGATAGATAAAGGGCAGACCGAAAAACTCCGCCAGCGCCCTAACCAGCTGCTGGGCGATGGAGTCCATGTGGCTCTCCACCCAGGTGGCGTCGGCGTAGTTGTCGTGGTAGCCGATCTCCACCAGAACCGCGGGGGCCTTGGGCTGGCGGACCTCGCCTAGGGTGGTGATGGCCTGCGTCTGTACTTTGTTTGGCAACGGGTAGATCTGCCGCAGATTGTCCGCGATCAGCTCTGCACCCCGCTGGCCCTCCGTGCTGCCGGGATAGTAAAACGCAATGATGCCCCGGGTGGGGCTGGCTTCCCCCTGACCGGAGGCGTTGGAGTGCAGGGCCAGATGAAAGTCATAATTCCCCTGATTGGACTGCCGGATGGAGCTGGCGGCGGTCATTTCGGGGGTATTCCGTTGGTAAGCAATGGCGTTGGAATTAAGATACGGGATCATGTGGTCTGCCAGCAGGTTCATGTTGTACTCTTCAGAGCCGCTGCCGGTGATATAGGGGTTTGCCTCCTGAGTGGAGGGACTAAGATAAATAGTGGGCATGACAAGTCCTCCGTTTCGCGCAGATTTCTCCTTCTGATATATGGTATTTTCGGGAAAAATGTGCTACACTCAGAAACGAAATGCGGAAAACAGGAAATGAGGAAACGTTTAATGAAAACGGAACGAATCTATCCCCGAGCCACCATTACGCCGAAAGCGGAGGCCGCTCTTCTCAGAGGCCATCCCTGGGTTTACGATGCGGAGATCACCGCGCTGGACAGTGTGCCGGAAAACGGTGCTCTGGTGGATGTGGTCAGCAAAAAAGACCGATATCTGGGGACTGGGCTTTACTCAGAAAAGTCTAAAATCCGCCTTCGGCTTATTTCCCGTAACGCAAACGATACGTTCGATGGCGCATTCTGGGAGCGGAAGCTCCGCTGGGCCTGGGAGTACCGCAAGGCGGTGCTGCGGTCGGAGGATCTAAAATGCTGCCGTCTTGTCTTCGGTGAGGCGGACGGCTTTCCCGGCCTGACGGTGGATCGGTTCGGCCCGATTTTGTCTGTTCAGGTGCTTTCCGTGGGAATGGAGCTCAGAAAGGAACTACTGCTTCCTCTTCTGGCTGAAATATTGCGCGGGGACGGACAAGAGGTTTTCGGAATCTACGAGCGCAACGACGCGGCCCTTCGGGAGAAGGAGGGGCTGGCGCAGTACAAGGGCTGGTTTCCTCTGCCGGGGGAGACGCCGCCGGAGCGCGCCATGACGGAAATTGTGGAAAACGGGATCCGGTATCTGGTGGATGTGGAAAACGGCCAGAAGACCGGGTTTTTTCTGGACCAGAAGTTCAACCGTCAGGCGGTGGCACGACTGGCCAAGGGCCGGACGGTGCTGGACTGCTTTACCCATACCGGCTCTTTCGCTCTGAACGCCGCCATGGGCGGCGCGGCTCATGTGACCGCCGTGGACGTGTCGGAGTCGGCGGTGGAGCTGGCGAGGGACAACGTCCGCCGCAACGGTCTTGAAAACACAGTGGAATGCGTCTGTGCCAACGTGTTTGACCTGCTGCCTGAGCTTGAAAAGCAGCCTAGGAAATACGATTTTATAATCCTGGACCCGCCGGCGTTCACGAAATCCCGCGCCACGGTGGCCAACGCCATCACCGGCTATAAAGAGATCAACTACCGGGCTATGAAGCTGTTGCCCCGGGGTGGGTATCTGGCCACCTGTTCCTGCTCCCACTTTGCGACGGAAGAAAAATTTACAGCGATGCTGCAAAGCGCCGCCCGTGATGCGGGGGTCCAGCTGCGGCAGATCGAGGCAAGGCAGCAGGCGCCGGACCATCCCATCTTGTGGGGCGTGGAAGAGACCAGCTATCTGAAATTTTATCTGTTTCAGGTGATTTGACCCTAGAAACGGACGATTCCTCTTGTAAAACAGCAAAAGAACGAATATAATAGATCATATTGTGCGCAGAATGATTGTACCAAAAACAAATAAACGGGTGAACGAAAAATGAGTATGACAAAAATCGCGGCGATTTTCGCCGACAGCGAAGTCTATTCCGGCAGGGAGGTCACCGTGGGCGGCTGGGCCCGCACCATCCGGGATATGAAGAACTTCGGCTTCGTGGAGCTGAACGACGGCTCCTGCTTCAAAAATTTGCAGGTAGTTTTGGACGCGAACGATCTGGCGAACTATGCCGGGATCGTAGCTCAGAACGTAGGAGCGGCGCTGGTGGTCACCGGCACGGTGGTGCTGACTCCCGACGCCAAGCAGCCTTTGGAGCTGAAGGCCGCGAAGGTCGAGGTGGAGGGAACCTCCACCCCCGATTATCCCCTTCAGAAAAAGCGCCACAGCGCGGAGTTTCTCCGCACGATCCAGCATCTGCGGCCCCGGACGAATCTGTTTTCCGCCACCTTCCGAGTGCGGAGCGTTGCGGCCTATGCCATCCATGAGTTTTTCCAGAGCCGGGGCTTCGTCTATGTGCATACCCCCATCATCACCGCCAGCGACTGCGAGGGCGCCGGCGAGATGTTCCGGGTCACCACACTGGACGTGGAGAATCCGCCCCGCACCGAGGACGGCAAGGTGGACTATTCTCAGGACTTTTTTGGAAAGCCTGCGAATCTGACGGTCTCCGGCCAGCTGAACGCGGAGAACTTCGCCATGGCTTTCGGTGATGTGTATACGTTTGGCCCGACTTTCCGGGCGGAGAACTCCAACACTCAGCGCCATGCCGCCGAGTTTTGGATGATCGAGCCGGAGATGGCCTTCACCGACCTCAAGGGTGACATGGATGTGGCGGAGGCTATGATCAAGTTCGTCATCAAGCGCACCATGGAGCGCTGCCCCGATGAGATGGACTTTTTCAACGATTTTGTGGACAAAGGTCTGAAGGAACGGTTGGAGCACGTGGCATCCTCCGACTTTGGCCGGGTGACCTACACCGAGGCCGTGGAGATCCTGAAGCAGCATAACGACCGGTTTGACTATCAGGTGGAATGGGGAATCGACCTTCAGACGGAGCACGAGCGGTTCCTGACGGAGCAGGTGTTCAAGAAGCCCGTGTTTGTCACGGACTATCCCAAGGAGATCAAGGCGTTCTATATGCGCATGAACGACGACGGAAAGACCGTCGCCGCGGCGGACTGTCTGGTTCCCGGGATCGGCGAGATTATCGGCGGCAGCCAGCGCGAGGAGCGGTTGGAGCTGTTGGAGGGCCGCATCAAGGAACTGGGCATGGACCCGAAGGATTACTGGTGGTACTGTGACCTCCGGCGGTACGGCTCCTGCAAGCACGCGGGCTTCGGCCTTGGATTTGAGCGGATGGTGATGTATCTCACGGGCGTGAGCAACATCCGGGACGTGCTGCCCCATCCCCGCACGGTGGGAAGCGCGGATTTCTAAAAAAAGTAAAAAGAGCAGCCGGTGGCAGGGATGTCCGGATGCGGTCTACGGATATCCGTCAGGCGGAATTGACACAACGAAACAAGCGGTACTTGGACATTCGTCCTGGTACCGCTTGCTTTTATTCGGAGGCATTTCGAGGAAAAAACGCCGGAAAGCCTCGAATCAGGCTTTCCGGCGTTTTGTTCTGGCGTCCCCGAGCGGATTTGAACCGCTGGCCTTCCGCTTAGGAGGCGGACGCTCTATCCAGCTGAGCTACGGAGACGTATAAAATTCAGCACCTGAGATTGTTCCGCGAGGCGACGGAGGTTTTCAGACCTTGGAGAGCGGATATGCCCAACCGGTCCATAAGTGCGGCTGGCAAAAATAGAACCAACTGCTATTGTACCTGTTTTCCATTCCGCTGTCAATTCAAAAGCATAACATCTTTGGCGGAGCAAGTTTTATATTGTATTTGGACAAGCGGTTTCCAGCTTCTGGAATGTCCGCTTGTCCATATTTTATAACCGGGTACAAACCGGTAAATGTGTGGAGGTACATTCCATGGAAGAAAAGACGTTTGTAGGTTTTAGCTATGGCAGGTTCCAGACCGATAGTGGGGAAATGAAGGATTACTGCAACGTGTTCATGCTGGAAGACTTCACTGGCAAAGAAAGCAACGATTATCACTTCGGCGGTCAAAAGGCCGTTAAGTATGGCTGTGGCTCTCCTGCTGTGTGGAAGGACGTAAAGCCCGGTATGCGCGTTCAGTGCTACTTTGATTCTCGGAAGAAGATTTCCTACATGGTTCCTGTCAGCAAGGCGTAAGCGCGTCTTGCAGCCCTGATAAAGCGGTGCGGGGTAGCTCCCCGCACCGTGCCCCCCCCGCTAACAGGGGGGCACTACCTACAATACTGCAAGCAGGGGGGCTTGGATTGTGGATAGCATGACAGCGGAAAACATTGTCCTGTATGACTGGCTTTCTTTCACCAGCAAGAAACACAGTCCTGACCAACTGATTTCAGTCCTTGGCCTGTCTCATGTTCCATGGACAGAAACCAGAGGTGCAAAGGGTTACAAGGACAGAAAATACTTTTCCTGTATTAGTATTCACTACAACGGTCGTGCTGATATGGGTGTGTGGGTGGAAATGTCTGGTCAAGGTTGCCGTACTTTTGAATCGCTTTCAAATGTCGGCTGGGACATGCTTTTCAATTTTATTCGTTTAAATGACCTCAAAATAACACGCCTTGACGTTGCCTTTGACGATCATTCCGGCCTTTTGAATATCCGGCAGATTGTAGAGGACACACAAAGCGGTATGTATATCAGCAAGTCGGACTACTGGGAAACGGTGCTTTCCTCAAAGGGATCTACTGTTCAAATCGGCAGCCCACAAAGCAAAGTCCTTATTCGCATTTATGACAAGGCCGCTGAACGTGGCTATACGCCTGACGTTCATTGGGTACGTGTTGAAATCCAGCTGCGGGATGATAGGGCGGTACAGTTTACCAAAATTCCGCTTTCAATTGGACAAGCCTTTGCCGGTGTTCTCCTGAATTATCTCCGATACATAGAACCGTCTGAGGACGTTAACAAATGGCGCTGGCCTATGACGGCGTATTGGTCGGCGCTGGTGGAAGATGCAGAGCGCATTAGTATCTATCAGACTCCCGGTATGGAGTACAACGAGGAACGTTGCAAGCGGTATGTGATCAATCAGGCAGGAAACGCCATTGATGCCTGTATCAAAATGTATGGTATTGATGGATTTACCCAGATGATTGAGGAACGGCAGACAATGCAGAATCCAAAATATGACTTGCTGGTGCGGCAGCACAAGTTTGATGTACTGGCAAACAGAGTTGATTTCTATTTCAACGGCAAAATGTAACACAGTCCGCTCACTCTGGCCCGCTGGCTGCCGTGGTTGATTGTGTTACAAATATCGCGGGATGGTCTAGTGGACTAGGACGCAAGGCTCTCAACCTTGAAACGGCGGTTCAAATCCGTCTCCCGCAACCATTTGACCGTGTAGCTCTAAGGTAGAGCGTTGTGCGCACAAGCAACGAGATTGGGTAAGTAGGTTCGATTCCTGCCACGGTCACCAAATGCCCTGCGGTTTTCCGGCACCAGAGGGGAATGTAAAAGTAAGTCGGGAGTAGGTTGGATGATTGCGCTATGTCCTTAAAGATGCGCAAGCCCTCGCCCGGGGGCTAGTAATATACCGGGTATGGAATGGAGGAAACGCTTTGTCTAGTTCTGATTTACAGGTTCAGATTGATTCTATGACCACTATTTTATCTTCTGACTTTGGCAAGTTAATAACTGATGTAGGAATTATTTCGCTTATTTGTTTGCTCTTGGTTGTGCGTCTTTCTTATTTTTTCGATTCTCTTTCCGAGTATAACCGCAACCGTCGTGCGGCGAACCATTGCGACGATTTACATAGGGGCGTGAAGCAAGGCCGCTGCCATTACAACGACTGCACCTTCCGCGCCGGTTGTCCCTACTTTGAAAAGCTGACACTTTGTAAGCGCTGGAAGCAGTTCCGGGCAAAAAGAAACAAGCCCGATTAAGGCTTGTTCTTGGTGGGGCGAGTCCAGTATTTTAGTAACGCTCCGCATATAATTGGTGGAATTATACCGAAAATCAAGTTAATGCCTGCCATTAAAATTGTTGCAAATACCGTTATCGTCATGAGAATTACGTTTCTTATAAATTGCAAGGGCGTATTTACTTTAAACATGGATGCGCCTCCTTTTCCCATAGATTACCATAGAAAGGCACGGTTTGCAATGAAGAAATTTTTAAATCATCGTATAATTGCAGCTTTGCTGGTTGCTGTTCTTGTTGCGTCTTCCGTTGTTTCTGTTTCAGCTACACCTTTTAATGCGGGTTTTGCTGATACGGAAAGTGCTGGTCAGTGGGATTCTCGTTTTGATAATGCTGTTGCGAGGGCTTCTACGTTAATTTTGACTCCATGTTGTATTTCGATGGGTATTCCTATAAGTACTGCTCCTAAAACTGTTATGTGGCGTTTGTTCGATAGATCCGTTGACAACTCTGGCACGGGTGAAGTTTCATTAGATCGTCTATATGATATATGTGCTGTCTATAACGGATATTTCAATAGGCCTGTTCGTCAAAGCCTTTTTGGTCTAAAAGATGTTTCAGATAATATTGCTTCTACTGTTTTTTGTGTTTGCATGGGCTTTTATGGTAGTTTTAATTTTGTTATTGAAGCTCATCCTAGCTCTGGTTTTTATCGTATTAAGGAAACAACCACTGGACTTTGGGTGGTTGATTCAAAAGGACAGTATCCTTATTGCAACGGTAGTACAGGCGCTCCTACCTCAGGCGGAAATAAATGGGTTGGTGAACATTCTTGTTCTACAGCTGCTGTTAATATGAAAAACTATGATGCTTTAAATATGATTTGCAGCAGAATCAAGGAATCCGGTACGTCTGCCCAAATTCGCGTTTTAGGTACGAACTACAAGGCCATTTGGTACAATCGGCAGTATTACTGTGACCCGGAAGGCCGTCCCTTCGTCTGCTATGCAAATGAATCTCAGGCCGCTGTTAATCAGCCCCGCCCGGACACCTCCGTAACCGACGAGGACGGCAAGCCCGCTAAGGATGAAACCGGCACGGTAATAAATAATCCGGACAACTCCACGAATATCGACCTCTCAGGTATGACTATCACGCTCCCTAATGGTGATGTGCAGGTTGCTGATGCCGTGATTTACGACGAATCCACAAAGACCTATTATATCGACAGTCACGATACCACCAATAACTATGTGACCTATAATTACAGCTGGACTTACAATATCAACTATACTTCCATTACTTATATAGGCCAAACGGAACAGTATGACAAGTATTATAAAGTCTACTATGAACTTCCTGACGGTCGGGACAGCGCCGATTTAACCCCGGAAGATTTGGAGCAGTTAAACGTTAGTGTTGATTGCATCGGCTACGCTCGTTCTGCGGATGATGTTGCGTTGCGTTCCCTCTATCATTTCGACGGCGATACCCGCGATTCTTCCTATTGGAATTACTGTACCAATTTCAAGTGGAACACTGGTGCAAGCCTAACCTATATGGATGCCGGTGTATTTAACGGCGCTCTCTATCTCGATGAGACATCCCATGATTTCACTATCACTTTGCCCTCTGCAATTGGCTCGGGCGATTACTCTTTGCAGTTCCGTTATTATCAGAGTAAAACAGCAGCCCCGCAGACAGACAGCTATATTATGGTTGGCGGTCTAAAAGCGTTTCAATTTAACGGTGGTGCTTTCCTTAATGGCTCTGGTACGTCTCTTTCACAAACTCCTACGGGAACATGGAATGAAATCGCCCTCATTCGCAAGAGTGGCACGTTGTATTATTACCTTAATGGCGTAAAAATAGGAAGTATTGCACAATCAACAACATTGACTAATGCACTTCAATTCGTTTTTGGTAGTGCGCAACAGACCTATAAATACTTCGATGAATTACGTTTCACCAATTACGCATTGACGACTGCAAGCAATTATACCTGTACCAGCGTACCATATGACACAAACTTATCTTTAGTTTTGCCTAACAGTGTTACGCCCATTGCCGACGAATATGTTTCATGGACAAATTCAACTGATTTAGTTAAAACCTATGATTTTTGTCAGACTTCTCTTCCTTTTGTAAGTACTGTTCCTATCAATACGACTTATCCTAGCAATTCATTTATTTTTGCTCCAACTGGACAATATTATAATTGTTCGTTAGTTCCAGCAACATCCGGCACTAATTTGTTTTTTACATCAACACCTGTGAATGGTTCTTATTACGACAATCCCGGATTGTACTTTTATCCTAGAAAATCAGGTCTAGCAGCAGGAAGTTACGACATTATCATATATGATGAAGCGTACAACTCTTATCGATTTTCATTTAGTTTTACCGATAGTGCTGTTTCTTTTAATACTAAAGCTTATTCAAAAATTTATGCAATTGCTGTTTCAAATTCATTTATATGTTTTCAATCGAATCCTATGATTTCTACTTTGACAATAACTCGTGTGGATATTGTTTCGCAAGGTGGTTCGGCTTCTATTGGTAATCTTGTAACCGGCGTTGTACCCATCCCAACAGACCAGCTTTCAAAAGCCACGCTTGCCGTAAAGACTGATATTGCAATTACAAATCGTCAGATTGGCGGCGTTCGCCCCACTTATCCAGAAACTGGCCTAGTCTGGGCTATGGTAGAAAATGGCGTGATTCAGTCTTTGCAGATATATGACGGCAGCGCTTGGGTTTCCTGTGACGGTCGTATATGGACCGGTGAACGGTGGGTCCCATACAGCAGCTATAATATTATAACGCTTCAAGACTTTTATGACGTTGCAGATGCTTCTGGCGGCAGCTATGAGTACATTTATACGGAATCCGGTTTTTGGGCTTGGTGGCAAAAATCTTGGAATGCCTTTACAAATAAGCTGTTCGCGGCGCTGAGTTCTGCCGGTATGGATACCAGCGGCGGGACAAGTTCGGACGGTTCAAGTAAAAGCCTTTGGCAGCGTATCAAGGACGCTTTCAATGATACGTTGGGCACTCTGATTGAAGCCCTTTTTAATTTAATCAATGAAGTCCTCAAGACGCTGATTTCCTCGGCAACGGACATGCTCAAATTCTTTTTCGGTTTACTCACGGATGCCGTTTTAGGTGTGTTCAAATCGTTCTTTGACGCTTTCAAAGATAGTTCCCTGTTTGATTTCTTCAAGCAGCCGCCCATAGTTGGCTCAGATGGTACGCAAACAGACGGCGGTTATGGCTTACCCTCTGAGGTAGGGACAGGCTTTGCGTTCATCAGCGGCGTGATTATGGTCTTGCCGCCTGACCTCCGCTCCATTCTGTTTTTCAGTCTTGCCGCTATGGTGCTGTTTGGTGTCCTAAAGCTGGTGAAAGCGTAACACAAAGTAGCAGCTGCGCCAGCTGGCCCGGCCCGGTCAACTGTGTTACAAAAGGAGGGTTCTCCATGTTTCAAGTCCTGTTCCTGCTGTTCGGCTGGCTCCCTTCGCCTCTGAACGTCCTTTTTGAAGGTGCGTTTGCAATCTTCCTTGTGTTTGTGCTGATAAAGTTTATTAAAGCCGTTCTTGACATGATACCGTTTATTTAGGGGGGTCGTTGTATGGAAATTGTGTCTGCAATTGGAACCCTTTTAACGGACGTTTGGGGCCTGTTTCAAGGCGTACAGGTTCCCGGCCTTGGTATTTCCTTTGCATCGTGGTTTATCGTCTTACTGCTTGCTGGCCTGTCTATTCAGCTGGTGTCTTATGTCTTCGGCTTCGGCGGCAGCGGGACGGGTTACCGCTCCGGACAGAGCCGAAACAAGCACATTTCAGAAAATCGAAAGAGTGATGAAAAATGAAGCGTGTTCTAGTCTTGCTTATGGCCCTGTTCCTGCTGGTGGTTCCCGTCATGGCGGAAGAATTACCGGCTGATTCTTCGGCTGGTGCAACGTCTGAGGAACCGACAGACCCGGTCACCATCGATACCACAACCACAAAAGAGGAGGACGGTGTAATTGTCAATGTTACGATTGCCCAGCCTGAAACGGCTGCGGCTTCATCCAGTGAAAGCGGTGCAGCGAGTAGTGAAGAAACTGCTGCATCTTCTACGGAAGATTTGCCGGTGGTTCAGTCGTTTTCTACTTCATCCCCGGATTTACTGGCGGCTGATGCGTCTGTTGACGGCTCTGCGTCTATGGCTGATGTTGTAACTGCTGTATTTGGAGAGTATCAGCGGCAGACGTACACGGTCACACATTATGATTCTAGCGGCAATGTGATTGGCACGTCTACGGAGTTCGTTCCCGGCCTTGCTGGTCTGGACTATGCGTGGATTGCCGGTGTGTCCCTGTTTGCGTTGGTTCTTGGTGGTTTCCTGCGCCTGATTGGAGGTCTGTTGCGCCGATGAATGCAATGATTGATTTTTCAGTTGCCATGCTTCAAGCGCTGGCAAATTTCCTTGGTTCTGATCCAATTTTTTACCTGTTTGGTATGATCTGCTTTTGTTTTCTCTGCAAGGCGGTTAAGACCCTTATGGCGTAACACAAATTTGAATGCCTGGCGTTGGCTGCTGAAGCTAAAATGTGTTACATAATTTCTATCTCAACGGCGTTAGCCGTGGGAAATATATATCTTTTTGAAAGAAGGTTTTATTGAGACTAATACCATGACTACCCTGCTGACGAGCGTTACCACTGTCCTTTCCTCCGCTGCCACTTGGGTTGGTTCCATCGGAACTATGATTGTGGACAACCCTATCCTCCTGATTTCTTTTGTTTTGGGCCTGACCCTTTCGGCCATCGGCATTTTCAAGGCCCTGCGCCACTAATCCAGCACAAAAGGGGGGGGGACGCACGCCAGCGGAGCGCGTGCGCCCTCCCCCGCATCTTATGAATGAGGTGATTTTATGGTCTGGCTGATCGTTTTATATATTCTTTACCGCTGGCTTTTCCCTCGCAAGGTTCCCCATGTTCTCAACGTTTATTTTGGTGTTCCCGGCAGCGGTAAAACCACCTTTGCCGCTTATCTCACAAAGCGGAGCATGAAGCAGTCCCGTGTGATTGTCTGGGCGCAGAAACACCCCGGTAAATTCTCGGCGTGGCTGCTGGCTTCACGTTTCTTCAAACGCTGTACGCCGGTCTATTCCAATGTTCCCATCACCGGCGCTTTCCAGCTGGAGCCGCAAGCCGACATTGGAAAGTACATGATTTCCGGGGGCAAGGTCATTATTGACGAGGCCGGTATTGAGTACAACAACCGCAATTTTAAGTCGTTCCCTAAAGAAGCAATTTACTGGTACAAATACCATCGGCATTATGAGTGCAGCGTGGACGTATTTAGTCAAAGCTATGAGGACATGGATATAACGCTGAAACGTCTAGCACAGAACTATTTTGTTGTGAAAAAGTCTCTGCTACCGTTCTGCATTGTCTGCAAGAGTATCAAGCGTAAAATCGGCATAGACGATATTACGCACCAAATCATAGACAAGTATTATTTCGGCTTTCCTATCATCGGTACAAAGTGGGTATTTAGTCCTGTTCTCTGGAAGTTGTTCAATAGCTATTCCCGGAAGGAACTGCCTGAGAAGGTATGGCCTGTTTGGTAATTACATAGCAATCTCTAACGCAAATTCATTTGGTGTCATCCAGTCTAGCGACTTTCGCGGGTAGTTATTCATCCACTTTTGACACTCTTTAATTTCTTTTTTGCTGACCTTGCTAAAATCTGTACCTTTGGGGAACCAGCGGCGAATCATGCGGTTATGATTCTCGTTGGTTCCCTTTTCCCATGCCGCATAAGAATGGCAGTAATATATTTCAAAGCGCTTGCCGCCATGGACGGAGCGCCGAAGGTCTTCATATTTCAAAAATTCAGATCCGTTGTCTGTGGTTATGCTCTTAAAGACTTCTCGGAAGTTGGGAGTGGTGCGCTCTATCTGATCCAGCACAGAGCGGACTGTTTCCGCTTTCTTGTTTGGTATCGGGCATATAATCTCCTGTCGCCCTGTGCGCTCCGTGAGCGTCAGTATGGCGCCTTTGCCGCTTGCACAGCTAACCACCAAATCCATTTCCCAATGTCCCGGCTCCTCCCGGCTGTTGATATAGTCCGGTCGGTTTGTGATAGAGGGCAAGTCCGGGTGAGCGATACGCCGCACAGGATGATAACCGATTTTCTTTCTCTTGGACTTCTCTATCAAGTCCCGGTTCCGCAGGTGGAGGAATACCTTTTTGGTTATATAGCTGTAAAGTGTCGATACGCAAATTGTGGTTTCAAAGCCGTCTTTCTGGGCCTGTGCAAGAGCCGCCGCAGGTGAGAAGCGTTTCCGTTTGTCGCCTCCGCCCAGCATCTTCTTTTCCAGATATTCAGCATATGCCCGGTCGTTACCGATTTTAAGCGGTCTGCCCTTGGCGGTCTGGGCGTATCTGTGCCGTGCTGTTGCCTTATGGGCGGAGTATCGTTTCTCGTCACATAAATCGCACATGTGCATATATTCCCCGGTCTTCAACTCGTTGTAGATGGTCTGGCGGCAAAATCCCAGCTGACGGGCAATCTCGGCAACTGGGACGTGTGCATGGTGCAGGGCTTCAAGCTGTTCCCGCTCGTCATGGGTCATATAGTGCTGCTTTTTCATCATGCGTACCTCCAATAATAGTTTGGATTGAATACGTGATATTAAACAGTGCAGCCACGGCACGGGGCCGTGGCTGTTATTTGCTGTAACACATTTCGCCGGCTGCGCCAGCCGGCCGGGGCCGGCGGTTTGTGTTACACTTCTGTTTCTGAAATCTTCTTAGCTCTGCGCTCTACTATGCTAAAATAGTGCTGTGCGCTTTGAATGTCTGTCTCCAGCTGTCGGAGTTCCTGCGTGGCCTTTTGCAGATTGTACAGCCGTTCCCGCTCCCGCTTAATATCTGCTTCGATGCGTTCAAGGTCCTTTTTTCGGCTTTCCAACTTGTAGAAACAGAAAAGCACAAGGCTCTCGAACTTTTCGTTTAGGCTGTTACCCTCCTGCGCTTCGAGAATGGCGGCGATTTCATCGGAGTAGCGGAAACTCCGTAGGTTGCTTTTCGGGCTGTTTCCTCGCATATTTTAGGCTTCCTTTCTGACACCGTAGCGGTGTTCTATGTCCCTGTATCCCCGGATACCTTGGTGCCTGTCTTTTTTCCCACGGAAAAAAACTGGATAAACGCTAGCATTCCGCCCTGTATCCGTTCCGCCTGAGGTATGCTTCTGCTTGATGCTCCTGTGAAAAGGTGCGGCTCTGGCGTTTTTGCCTGTCCCGCCCAGTGATTGGCTGACCGTTCGCGGATAAGACCACGTACCGCAGTTTTCCGTGCTTCTCCACGGGGTTGTAATAGATCGCCTGTCCAATTTCGTTTATCATCTTCATAGCTGCGCCGCCTTTGCATCTGGAGTTTCTCGAATCATCTCCAAATCGCGTAATTCCTCAAGGCTCAGGCGCTCTGTTTTGCGTACGATGCTTTTGCTGCCATCCTCGTTGTATGAATATTCTTCAATTTGCAGCAGTGCTTTTCCGCAACAGGCTGCCAGATATAGTGAGCAGTAGTAGT
>JGI20225J20221_1000863_pt2 | contig 38752 bp, 40 predicted proteins | sample BioMet4_FD_20221 | JGI IMG/M metagenome (IMG submission 20221)
ATATACCTCACAAGCATATTTCAAGCTAATCCAATCTTATGGCATAACGCCGTCCATGTCAAGGAAAGGAAATCCGTATGACAATGCAATGGCAGAAAACTTCTTCTCCATTTTGAAAACGGAGTGTATCTACCGCCACAAGCCCGTTTCTTTTAAAGAGGCCAACCAAATGCTTGACGACTACATTCTCTTCTACAACAGCGAGCGCATCCAGACAAAAACGGGAGTGGCGCCGCTAACGCGGCGCCACTCCGCATAAAACTAAATATTGCCTACATAGGGGCGTTTTTGTGCTGTCCGCACAAACTGGGGCATTTCAGATGCAGGCGGGTGCGTTTTCACGCTGATTTACTTGTCGATCTTCTGGAGCAGGCCCGCCTTGCGCAGCGCGGCGCCGAGCGGCTTGGCCAGCAGGGTGGCGCAGACGATGGCGACGATGCCGTTGATGCCCGAGGTGATCATCTTCGGCGCGGTGACGACGACCGCGGGCCAGACCGCGCTGCCCGCCAGTACCAGCTCGATGACGCTCTTGCCGATGTAGAGCAGCCAGTAGGTCAGCGCGCCGCAGAAGCCGCCGAAGGCGTTCCACTTCCAGCTTTCCCCCTTGCGGCCCGCCGCGTGGGAGATCCAGCCGCAGACCGCGCCCATCAGGAAGAAAAAGACCAGCGTAAACGGCGCGGACGCCGCGTACACGGGGTTGCTCAGATCGAACAGCATGCTGCCGATGCCGGCGGACAGGCCGCCGAGGGTGCCGCCGAACAGCATCCCGGCCAGCAGGCAGAGGATGTTCGCCGTCTTGAGGTTGGTCGGCCCGGTCGGGGTCGGCACCTCGATGCGCAGAAACATCGTCGCCACGAAGATCATCGCCGCCATGACGCCGACAAAAACCAGCTTGTAGATTGCATTGCGTTTTCCGGACATAAACATGCGCCTCCGTATCGGATCAAGTCCGCGCGGCGCGACGCCGCCTTGACTTGCCTCCTGTTGTCATGTATGATGATAGCACAGACTGGCCCTATTTACAGAGCCAGATTTCAAATTGTTTGCGGGGTCAGATCATGGAGAACATCATGCTGCGGCTCGAGGCGGACGGCGTGCCGCTCTACGAGCAGATCTACCGTTATTTTGTCACCGAGATGGAGAGCGGGCGGCTGCGCGAGGGCGAGCGCCTGCCCTCCAAGCGGGCGCTGCGCGCCCACCTCGGCGTCAGCCGCAGCACGGTCGAGACGGCTTACGGCCTGCTGACGGCGGAGGGCTATCTGCGCTCCGCGCCGCGCAGCGGCTACTTTGTCTCCGCCGCCGCGCCCCGGGCCCGCGCCCTGCCGCCGCCGCCCGCGCCGCCCGCGCCTGTCCCGGCGCCGCCGAAGCCCGCCCTCCCGGACCTCTCCACCGGCGCGGTCGACACCGCCGCCTTCCCTTACGCCAGCTGGGCCAAGCTCAGCCGCGAGGTGATGTATCAGAACCCCGGCCTGCTGCAGCGCGGCGACAACCGCGGCGATCCGGAGCTGCGCGGCGCGCTGTGCGCCTTCCTGCGCGAGTGGCGCGGCGTGCGCAGCGAGCCGGAGCAGGTCGTGATCGGCGCCGGCATGGAGTATCTGCTCGATCTGCTGATCCAGCTCGTGCCGCACGGCCGCACCTGGGCGCTCGAGGACCCCGGCTACGGCGCGGCGCGGCGGCTGCTCGAAAACAGCGGCCGGCGCATCGCCTACGTCCCGCTCGACGAGGACGGCATGCGCCTCGACGCCCTGGCGCACAGCGGCGCCTCGGTCGCCTACATCACCCCGAGCCACCAGTTCCCCATGGGGATCACCATGCCGATTGGGCGGCGCAGCCGCCTGCTGGAATGGGCCGAAGGCGGCGACCGCCTGCTCATCGAGGACGACTACGACAGCGAGTTCCGCTACCGCTCCCGCCCGGTGCCGGCGCTGCAGGGGCTGGACCGCAGCGGCCGCGTCGTCTATATCGGCACCTTCTCCCGCTCGATCGCCCCGAGCATCCGCGTCGCCTATCTGGTGCTGCCGGCGCCGCTGCTGCCGCTCTACCGCGACAAGCTCGGCTGGGCGGCCTCGACCGTCTCGCGCTTCGAGCAGCAGACCCTGCGCCGCTTCCTCGCCGAGGGGCTGTTCGCCCGCCATCTGCGGCGGATGAACAACCTCTACCGCCGCAAGCAGCAGGCGCTGACCGAGGCGCTGGTGCGCGCCCTGCCCGGTGCGCGCGTCAGCGGCAGCCAGGCGGGGCTGCACTTTCTGCTCACCGTGCCCGGCCGCAGCGAGGAGGCGCTGGTGCGCGCCGCCGCCGCCGCCGGCATCCGCGTGCGCGGCCTGAGCGAATACGCCCGCACCGCCGCCGTGCCGCCCGCGACCGTGGTGCTGGGCTTCGCCGGCCTGCGGCAGGAAGAGATCGCCGCCGCGGCCGCCGCGCTGGCGGCCGCCTGGAAATAAGCCCGCACAGCAAAAAAAGTCCGCGAAAGCGGACTTTTTTGCTGCTCCGGCGGGGGACGGCCGGCGCTCAGCCGTTGAGCCACCGGTACTGGCGGTAGCGGATCATGGCGATGGCGGCGCGGGCCACCATATCGCTCGCCATGGCGATCCAGACGCAATAAAGGCCGAGGCGGGTGGTCCGCAGCAGGATCCAGGCCAGCGGCAGGCGCACCAGCCACATGCCGACCACGCCGGCGATGGCGGCGAAGCGGTTGTCCCGCGAGCCGCGCAGGGCGCCGAAGATGATCGTCGAGGCCGCGAAGAGCGGCTCGGCGCAGGCCTGCACCCGCAGGACGCTGCCGCCCAGGGCGGCGACCTCCCGCGAGCGGGTGAACAGCCCGACCAGCTGCGGCGCAAAGGCAAAGAGCAGCCCGCCCAGCACCGTCATCATCACGACGCCGCCGCCCAGGCACCAGTCGCCGAAGCGCCGCGCCAGGCGCGGGTTCCGCGCCCCGAGGCTCTGCGCCACCAGCGTCGTCGCGGCGCTGGAAAAGCCGAACATCGGCAGATAGACCATCGCCTCCGCCGTTACCGCGTACTGGTGCGCGGCCAGCGCCGTGGTGCCGAGGCCGGTCACCAGCGCGGTCAGCACGATCTGGCCGCCGCTGATGGTGATGCGCTCCAGCGTCACCGGCAGGCCGTAATGGAAGGCGCTCGACCAGACGGCGCCCTCGTGCCGGGGGCGGCCCGTGCCGCGCAGCCGCAGCGCCGTGCCGCCGCGCCAGAGGCGGATCACCAGCATCACCGCCGAAAAGGCGACGGCGATCACCGAGGCGACGGCCGCGCCCGAGACGCCCTGTCCGGCGCCCCAGAGATGGACGGTCCGGCCGAAGAGCACCCGGTCGCGCGGGCGGAAGATCAGGAAGAAGTTGAGGATGACGTTGATGATGTTGGTCAGCAGGTTGAAGAACATCGGCGTGCGCGAATCGCCCGCGCAGCGCAGCAGGTTCGAGCACACCACCAGTGTGCAGTTGAACACATAGCCCGCGGCGATGATGGTCAGGTACGCGGTGGCGTCCGCCCGGATCGCCGGCTCCGCGCCCATCCAGCCGGGCAGATAGCGGGCAATGAACATCACCAGCAGCGACAGCAGTCCGCCGCCGCACACCGCCGCCAGCAGGGCCTGCACCGCGATGCGGCGCGCCCGCTCCAGCTCGGCGGCGCCGATGGCGCGGCCCACGAGCACGGCGAAGCCGGTGGCCAGCCCGGTGAACAGACCGTTGATGAGCCAGGTGGTCGAGGCGCTGACGGCGATCGCCGCCGTCGAGGCGGGGCCGACCGCGCCGACCATGGCGGTGTCCGCGTACTGAACGCAGGTCAGCAAAAGCTGCTCGATCAGCGTCGGCCAGGCGAGAAACCAGATCGCCTTCAGCGGATGCCGGTCCTCGGCGAGCAGATCGATGGTCTGCGGCATGATTCATCCTCCATCCGCGCGCAAAAAATCAGAGCGCGCACGTCCAGTATAGGACAGGCGCGCTCTGATTTCAAGCGGACGCTTTAAATTCTTCCCGCCTCGCGCAGCCAGGCGACGGTGTCCGCCAGCGTCTCCCGCAGGGGACGGACGGTGTAGCCCAGTTCGTGGTCGGCCTTCTCATGGGAAAAATGGGCGTTGGTGCCCAGCGTATAGACCGAATAGCCCGTGAACAGCGGCGGCCGGCCGCGCGCGGCGCACAGCCGTTCGCTCAGCGGCGCGGCGGCGCGCACCAGAAAGCCCGGCGCGCAGAAGCGGGCGGCGCGGATCCCGGTCAGCTCCTCCAGCTTTGCCAGCACCGCGCGGATCGAATACCAGCGGTTGGCGAGGATGTAGCACTCCCCCGCCCGCCCGCGGTCGGCGGCGGCGACCGCCCCGGCCGCCACGTCGCGCACATCGACAAAGTCGTAGCCGCCCTCGACGGCACAGGGCAGGCGGCGGGCGCAGAAATCGGCGACCAGCGCCGTCAGATGGCCGCGGCCCCAGTCGCCCGGGCCGAGGATGCCGGAGGGATGGACGACGCGGGCGTCGAGCCCGTCCGCCGCCGCGTCCAGCACCAGCTGCGTCGCCTCGGCCTTGGTCTTGGCGTAATAGCCGACGACCGCGGCGGGGTCGAAACGGGCGACCTCGCGGATGACGGCGCCGCGCGGCAGGTCGGGAATGGCGTGCACCGAGCTGACGTGCAGCAGCCGGGCGCCGGTCTCGCGGGAGAGGGCGATCACGTTCCGCGTGCCGCCGACGTTGACGGCGCGCACGCGCGGATCGATCCGCCCGGCAATCGTGACGATGCCGGCGCAGTGGATCACGCGCTTCTCGCCCGGGACATCGAAAAAGGCGCGCAGGCTCTCCGGATCGCAGACGTCGCCCGTGCAGCACTCCGCGCCCGCGGGCGGATGGGGCTCGCCGGGCAGCACCAGCGCGCGCACGCGCGCGCCGCGCGCCAGCAGCGCCGCCGTCACGGCGCTGCCGAGATGGCCCGCCGCGCCCGTCACCAGATAGATCTGTTCCATCGCTGTTCGCCTCCGTCGGTTTGTTTATTTTCAGTTTATCTTTTTTCTGCCGATTTGCAAGGGCAAACCGCAGAATTTACAGCAAATACACAAAGCGGGAGCCGTTTCCGGCTCCCGCTTTGCGTGAGAGGAGTAATTCAGAAGCAAACGGGTTTCCCCGTTTTTGGCATAATGCGGGCCGGTCTCCGCCCGCGGCGGCCCGCTCAGGCGAGCTTGAGCGAGCGGATGGCGTCGAGGATGATGTCCATGCCCTTTTTGAGGGTCTCGTCGTCGGTCGTCAGCGCCGGCATCAGCTTGAGCACGCAGTCCTTGCGGCCCGCCAGCTCGATGACCAGGCCGCGCTCGAAGCAGGCGCGGCTGACGCGCTTGGCCGTGCCGTCCGGATAGGCGGCGAAATCGATGCCCCAGATCAGGCCGATGCCGCGGTGCGGCAGGTTGAGGCCGAGCTTCGGCAGCTCGCGCGTCAGGTATGCGTCGACCAGCTTGCCCTTGCGGACGGTCTCCTGCTCGATGTGCTCCTTCAGCATGAACTCCAGGCTGGCCTTGGCCGCGACCATCGCGGGCTGGAAGCCGCGGAAGGTGCCGTTGTGCTCGCCGGGCGACCAGATGTCGAACTCCGGCTTGAAGAGCGTCAGGGCGAAGGGCATGCCGATGCCGCCGATCGACTTGGCCATCACGAAGATGTCCGGCTGGATCCCGGCGCGCTCAAAGGCGAAGAAGGTGCCGGTGCGGGCGCAGCCGACCTGGATCTCGTCGCAGATGAGCAGCATGTCGTGCTCGTCGCACAGCTTGCGCGCCCGCTGCAGCCATTCGGTCGGCAGGACGTGGATGCCGCCCTCGGCCTGCGTGGTCTCGACGACCAGCGCCGCCGGCTTGTCGACGCCGGAGTGGTCGTCGTTCAGGATGGTCTCCATGTATTTGATCGTGTCCAGCTCCGGGAACATATAGGGCGCGGGGATGTGCGTGACGTCGCCGAGCGAGACGCCGGCGCCGGCGCGCGCGCCCTCGTCGGTGGTCAGGGCCAGCGTGCCGAGCGTCATGCCGTGGAAGGCGCCCATGAGGGCAAAGACGTTGCTGCGCTTCTTGACCTTGCGGGCCAGCTTGAGCGCCGCCTCCATCGCGTTCGCGCCCGTAGGGCCGGGGAACATGATCTTGTAGTCAAGTCCGCGCGGCTTGAGGATCTGCTCCTCGAAATACTCGATGAAGCCGCCCTTGGCGCTGGCATACATGTCGAGCGCGTGGATGAAGCCGTCGGCCTTGAGATACTCGATGACGCGGTCCTTGATGTAGTCGTTGTTGTGGCCGTAGTTGCAGCCGCCCGCGCCGCAGAAGAAGTCGATGTAGTTCCGGCCCTGCTCGTCGGTCAGGATGCTGCCCTTGGCGGTCTTGAACACCGTCGGGAACTTGCGGCAATAAGAGCGCACCTCGCTCTCGTACTGTTCAAAGATTTTCTGTTCCATCTTCCCTTTATTCTCCCTTTCAACTGTCATTTCAGAATGTCGTAAACACAGCGCGCGGCCTGATCGGCGGCGCGGTCGGGCACCAGCAGCTGCAGCAGCCGCCCGGTGCGCGTGGTCTCGCCCAGTCCGGCGACGGCGCCGGCGCGCTCCTCCGCCAGCGGGCGGCGCAGCGCCGAGATCAGCGTCGTCTCGCCGCTGCCGGGCACCGCCCAGCGGTCGCCGCAGGCCAGGGCGTTCATGGTCCGGTTTCTCCCCACGGCGCACGAGCGGAGCATGGCGATGCCCACCAGGCCGCGGGGCGGATCGGGCAGCTCGCAGATCTCGGTGCCCGGGCGCTCGTCAAAGGTGCTGAGCACGCGGATGGGCACGCGGTGCTTCTGCCCCGCCGCCACCGCCCGCGGATGGATCACCTTGGCCCCGTACTCGGCCAGCAGGCCGATGTCGCGGCTGTCCAGCCGCTGCAGATACGGCGCCTCGGGCACGACCCGCGGATCGCAGACCGCCACCCCCGGCACATCGGTGAAGATCAGCGCCTCGCGGGCGCCGAGATACCCCGCGATCTCCACGGCGGAGGTGTCGCTCCCGCCGCGGCCCAGCGTCGTCACCCGTCCGTCCGGGCCCAGGCCCTGGAAGCCGGTGATCACCGGCACCGCGTCCTCCTCCAGCAGCGCCGCCACCGCGGAGACGTCCATCCCCGTGATCTCGGCGCGGCCGAACGCCCCGTCCGTGCGGATGCGCGCGTCCGCGCCCGACATCGGCACCGCCCGCACCCCGTGCTCCAGCAGATCGCTGGCCATCACGCAGGCCGAGATGGTCTCCCCGCAGCTCATCAGCAGGTCGCGCCCCGCCGCGTCGCCCTCCGGCGCCAGCGACAGCAGCGTGTCGGTCGCATAGGGCTGGCCGCGCCGGCCCATCGCGGAGACCACCACCACCGCGGCGCAGCCCTCGTCCTGCACCCGCCGGATCCGGCGGATGGCCGCCGCGCGGCCCTCCGCCTCGGCGACCGAGGTGCCGCCGAATTTCATCACGACAATGGGTTTCGGCATCACAGCAGTTTCATCTCCACCAACTTTTCCGCGATCTGCACGGCGTTGAGCGCCGCGCCCTTGCGGATCTGGTCGCCGCAGCACCAGAAGCACAGCCCGTTTCCATCGTTCGAAAGGTCGCGGCGGACGCGCCCGACAAAGATCAGGTCGCCGTTCGAGGTGTCCACCGGCATCGGATAGCGCTTGTTCTCCGGCTCGTCCACCACCCGGACTCCGGGCGCCTTGCTCAGCACCGCCCGCGCTTCGTCCGGCGTGATCGGACGCTCGGTCTCAATCGTGATCGCCTCGGAGTGGGAGCGGAACACCGGCACGCGCACGCAGGTGCAGCTGACGCGCAGCTCCGGCAGCCCCAGGATCTTGCGGCCCTCGCGCAGCATCTTCATCTCCTCGTGCGTATAGGCGTTGTCCTCAAAATAATCGATGTGCGGAATGAGGTTGAAGGCGATCTGGTGCGCAAAGGCCTGCGGCGCGATCGGCTGTCCGTCCAGCACCTGCCGCGTCTGCTCGCGCAGCTCGGAGATGCCGGCGATCCCCGCCCCCGAGACGGCCTGATAGGTCGAGGCGATCACGCGCTTCAGCCCCGCCGCGTCGTGCAGCGGCTTGAGCGGCACCATGGCGATGATGGTCGAGCAGTTGGGGTTGGCGATGATGCCGTGATGCCCGCGCAGCGCCTCCGGATTGACCTCCGGCACCACCAGCGGCGTCTGTTCGTCCATGCGCCAGGCGCTCGAGTTGTCGATGACGACGCAGCCGCGCGCCGCCGCCTCCGGCGCCAGCTTCTTGCTCACGGCGTCGCCCACCGCGAACAGGGCGATGTCCACGCCCCGGAACTGCTCCGGCTGCGATTCCTCGACCCGCACCTTTTCACCGCGGAAAACGATCTCCGTGCCGACGTTCTCGGCCACGTCCAGCGGCAGCAGCCGCCCCACCGGGAACGCCCGCTGCTCCAGCACCTTCCGCATCTCCTGGCCCACGGCGCCCAGCGCCCCGACCACTGCCACAGTATATTTCTTCATATCGATCCCCTCACTGTATCAAAAAATTCCTGCACTTTATTTACAAACATTATATCGAATGGTAAAATAACAGACAAGGACCATTTTGTATGAAATCTTTGCTTATTTTAAACCATATTGGAGGATTGTCCGATGGAAAACGCGCTCTTTACCCTGGCCGAGCTGCTGGCGATGCCGCAGTTCCCCGGCCAGGTGCTGCTGACCGGCGGGCCGCCGCCCGAGGAGGTGCCCATCCGCCACGTCTCGGTGATCGAGCCGCCGGCGGACGACTTCGTGCGTCCGGAGGAGCTGGTGCTGACGACCGCGCTCGGCTGCGCCGACGCCGCCGGGTTCCTCACCTTTATCGCCGACCTGCAGCGGGCCGGGGCGGCGGCCGTCTGTCTGTCGTTCGAGGACCCGCGCCGCCGCGTCCCGGAGGAGGTGCTGGCCTTCGCGCGCGCCCGCGCCCTGCCGCTGGTGCTGCTGCCCTGGGAGCTGCGCTTCGCCGACATCGTGGAAAATGTCCTCGACCGCATCCGCACGGCGCGGGAGCAGGCCGCGGCGCGCTGGGAGAGCTTTCAGTCGCGGCTGCTCAGCCTCTACCTGAGCGGCGGGACGCTGGGGCAGGCCCTCGGCCTGCTGGCCGGCGAGACCTGGTGCGACGCGCTGCTGACCGACCGGGCCGGCCGGGCGCTGGCCTCGACCGCGCCTGCGCAGGGGGACGGCTGGAAGCTGCTGCTGCCGCTGCGGGCGCAGGGGCGCGAGGTCGGCGCCCTCTTTCTCTCCGGCGGGCGGGCCACCCCGGAGTATCTGGACGGCCTGAGCGCCTGGGCGCCCTACATCCTCACGCCGCTGCTGCTCTGGCTCGACCGCGCGGAGCTGCGCAGCGCCGCCCAGGACCAGCTGCGCGAGGAGCTGGTCCGCGGCCTGGCCGAGGGCGCGATCCCCGACACCGCCGAAAACCGCGCCCGCGCCCAGCTGCTCGGTCTGCGGCTCGGGCAGCCGGCCGTCTGCCTGGCGGCGGCGGACGAGGGCTGGGACGACGCCCTGCGCGAGGCGCTGCGGGCGGCGCTGCACACGCGCGTCTCCGCGCCGGCGGCGCTCACCGGCCGGGGCGCGGTCCTATTTCTCTCGCCCGACGAGCCGCCCGAGCGGACGGCCGAGGTCCTGCGGGCCGCCGCGGCGGCGCACGCGCCCGCCCTGCGGCTCCACTGGGGCTGCAGCGGCAGCGGGCGCGACTGGGCCTCCCTCTATGAGGAGGCGATGCTGGCCGCCGACCTCTGCCGCCGCGAGGACGGCGCCCGCATTTATCTCCCCGCCGACACGCAGCTCTTCCGCATCCTGCGCCCCTGCCTCGGCAGCGGCGGCAGCCGAAGCATGCGGGAGCGGCTGCTGGCGCCGCTGCGCGACTACGACCGCGGCCACGGCGGCGAGCTGGAGACGGCGCTGCTCGGCCTGTTCGACTGCGGCGGCAACGTCAGCGAGACCGCCCGCGCCCTCCATCTGCACCGCCAGGCGCTGCGCTACCGGCTGCAGAAGGCGGAGGAGCTGCTCGGCTTCCCGCTCTCCGACCACCGCCGCGCCCTGGCGCTCGAGCTGGCGCTGCGCCTCGGACGGCTGGACGGCGAGTAACAAAGTTTGCATTTCGCGCGCCGCGTGTTATAATCAGTTCTGGAATTCAGACGAAAAGAGCGCGATATGATGAAAAAACGCATCCTGTCCCTGGCGCTGGTCCTGACCCTGCTGCTGGGCGCGCTGCCCGTCGGCGCGCAGGCGGCCTCCTATGCCTACGGCACGCGGCCCATCTTCGTCGGCGACGCCCGGGCCGACTACATGGCCGAGCAGATCCTCAGCCAGATCCCCACCGCCGGCAAGACGCCCGCCGGCAAGATCGCCGCGGTCTATGACTGGATCGAGACGCACTGCGTCCGCAGCGACGACGACGCCACCAAGACCTATTTCGACCTGAGCACGCTGGACGCCAAGGCCGAGGCCTTTGCCGCGCAGGCCGACCTCAGCTACCGCGCCAACCGCATCACCTGGCGGCAGAACGTCAGCTCCACGGCCTGCGACAGCGTTTACGGCGACCTCGCCGATTACGACAGCAACGCCTACCTCATCTCCTTTGCCAGCGACATGATGATCTACCGCGTCGGCAACTGCGCGCATTTTTCGGCGCTGCTGGCCCTGCTGCTCAGCCATCTGGGCTATGACTGCCGCGTGATCGCGGGCGACTACATCAACAGCAGCGGCGCCAAGGTCATGCACAAGTGGAATTACGTGCTGGTCGGCACGACCTATTACTGGCTCGACGTCCGCATGGACAACACTTCCTATGCCGCCACCGGCCGGATCAGCCACACCTATTTCATGAAAACCGACACCGCAGCCTGGGCCAAGCGGCACAGCTGGGTGCACGCCTATACCGACGGCCTGATCTCCGGCTGCAAAAACCTGCTCGCCGTCTATACCGCCGCCAACGTCATCCCGCCGGTCATCACCGCCTGGGGCTACTGCTCCGACTGGGCCGAGAGCTATGTCAACGACGCGGGCGGGCAGGATCTGATCCCTTACAGCGTCAAGGGCACCGACCTGCGGGCGCGCATCACGCGGCTCGAGTTCGCGGCGGCCGCGCTCCAGCTCTACAAGGCGTTGAGCGGCGTCAGCTCCCTCCAGCTCACCATCGACAACCCCTTCAGCGACTGCGACGACAACCATGTGCTGCTCGCCTGCCAGCTGGGCATCGTCAACGGCGTCGGCGACGGCAAGTTCGATCCGGACGGCACCCTGCTCCGCGAGCAGGCGGTCGCCATGATGGGCCGCGTCTGCGAGCTGGTGCAGTTCGGCGCCGTCGCGGACGGCAGCCAGCTCGACCTGACGGGCGCCAAGACCTTTTCCGACCGGGCCCAGACCTCCGCCTATGCGCGCAACTACATCGACTATCTGACCGCCTGCGGCGTCATCGACGGCGTCGGCGGCGGCCTGTTCGCCCCGCTGGGCACCATGACGCGCGAGCAGGCGATCAAGGTCGCCGACGTCGCGGCCAACCATTTCAAGCGCTGAGCCGTGCTGGAGCTGGTGGAGCGCTGCCCCGCCCTGGTCGGCGGCTATCGGGACTACTGCCGCGAGGCCTATGCGCACGGGGCGCGCTTTTTCGTCCCCTCCGATCCGGCGCGGATCGACGACGGCTGGTTCGCGCGCACCAAAGGACTGGTACGACCGCAAGGAGCGCGGGCTGGTGCCGGGCCAGCCGGCCGGCTTTCACCGCTGGGCGGTGGACGGCGCGCTGTTCGTCGGCGAGTTTCAGCTGCGGACGGCGCTCACCGAAGAGGTGATGAACGGCATCGGCAGCGTCGGCTACGCGGTGCGCGTCTCGCTGCAGGGCCGGGGCTACGGCACGGAGCTGCTGCGCCGGGGGCTGGACTTCGCCCGGCGGCAGGGCATGACGCGCGTTCTGCTCAACATCAGCGCGGACAACGCCGTCTCCATCCATGTCTGCGAGAAGCTCGGCGGGGTGCTGATGGACACGATCCGGGCGCACAGCGCGGCCGAAGGCGACCATCTGATGCGCCGCTATTTCATCGGGCTGTGACGCTTTCCCAAAGCAAAGGCTCCGGACGGAGGTCCGGAGCCTTTGTGCTGTTCAGTTGTAGTCGTAGAAGCCGCCGCCGCTCTTGCGGCCGAGCCGGCCAGCGCGCACCATCTGCCGCAGCAGCGGCGCGGGACGGTACTTGTCGTCGCCGAACTCGCGCTGCAGCGTCTCGCAGATCGAAAGCACGACGTCGAGGCCGATCAGGTCGGCCAGCGCCAGCGGGCCGATGGGGTGGTTGGCGCCCAGCTTCATGGCGCGGTCGATGCTCTCGGCGTCGGCGACGCCCTCGCTGAGCGTGAAGACCGCCTCGTTAATCATCGGGATCAGGATGCGGTTGACGACGAAGCCCGGCGCCTCGCGCACGCGCACCGGCTCCTTGCCGAGCGAGCGGGCCAGCTCATAGACGCGGTCGGCCAGGTCCTTCGGCGTCGTCAGGCCGGAGATGACCTCGACCAGCGCCATCACGGGCGCGGGGTTGAAGAAGTGCATCCCGACGACGGGGCGGGACAGGCCGAGCGACAGCTCGGTCAGCGACAGGCTCGAGGTGTTGGAGGCAAAGACGGTCCCCGCCGGGCAGAGCTTGTCGAGCTGCCCGAAGAGGGCGCGCTTGACGTCCATGCGCTCGGCGACCGCCTCGAGGATCAGGGCGCAGCCGGCGGCGCCGTCGCTCAGGCCGGGCGTGACGCGCGCCAGGGCGGCCTCCGCCTCCTCAGGCTTGAGCCGGCCCTTCTCCGCCTGGCGGCGAAGGTTCTTCTCGATGATGCCGCGGCCGCGCTGCGCCAGCTCCAGGCTCATGTCGCACAGCAGCACGTCGTGGCCGGCGGAGGCGAAAACCTGGGCGATGCCCGCGCCCATGGTCCCGGCGCCGATGACGGCAATGTTCATGTTCGGTTCCTCCCTTTCGTTGTTCAGCGGTTTTTGAAGGGCTTCGGCGGGCGCTTCTCGACAAAGGCGAGCATCGCCTCGCGGTGGTCCTCGGTGGAAAAGCAGTTGGAAAACCGCTCGGCCTCGATGCCGAGCGCGACGTCCAGCCCGGTGTGCATGCCCTCGTTGACCGCGGCCTTGCAGGCGCGGACGGCGAAGGGGACGTTCTTGGCGATCTGCTCCGCCGTCTCGACGGCGCGGCTCATCAGCCGGTCGGCGGGGTAGGTGTGGCTGATCAGGCCCATCGCCTGCGCCTCAAAGGCGCTGACGCGGCGGGCCGTGAAGATCATGTCCTTGGCGTTCTGCGTGCCGATCAGCCGCGCCAGCCGCTGCGTGCCGCCGAAGCCGGGCGTGATGCCGAGCGTCACCTCCGGCTGGCCGAAGGAGGCCGTGTCGGAGGCGATGCGCAGGTCGCAGGCGGCCGCCAGCTCGCAGCCCGCGCCGAGCGCGTAGCCGTTGACGGCGGCAACCACCGGCACCAGCAGCGTCTCGAGCTTGCGGAACACGCGGTTGCCGCGGATGCTGAACTCATAGGCCTGCTGGCAGTCGAACGACAGCATCTCCCGGATGTCCGCGCCGGCGACAAAGGCCTTGCGGCCCGCGCCGGTGATGACGACGCAGCGCACGGTGTTGAAATCGAGCGCGTCGATGACCTCCTCGAGCCGGGTCATCACCGGCGTGTTCATGGCGTTGAGCACCTCGGGACGGTTGATGGTGATGATCCCGACGCCCTCGTGTTCCTCATAGAGTACCAGGTCGCGCTCGTCCATGGGCGTGGCCTCCTTTTCCTGTCTGACGGCAGATTGTTAAATATCAGGCAATTTGTCCGCTTTTTTGGGGATTTTGGCGGGCAAAAGTGCCGTTTTTCCGCAATTTTTATTATACGCCCTCTTTGCCGAAAAGAAAAGCCCTTTCCGCGCGCGCATAGCAAAAGATATACTGCTGCACGACGCCCTCGAAGCCGCCGCAGCCGCAGAGGGCGAAGTCCCCGCCGCAGAGGGCGGCGGCGCGGTTCATCCACACGTCGCGCGGGAAGGCGCGCAGGCGGTGGAAGCCGAACAGCATCACACAGGCGGCGACCTTCGGCCCGACGCCGGGCAGGGTCCGCAGGGCCGCCTCCAGCCCGTCGTCCGGCAGAGCGGCCAGCGCCCCGAAGTCGAGCGCGCCGCAGGCGGCCCGCCGCGCCGCCTCCGCGACATAGGGGGCGCGGTAGCCGAGGCCGCAGGCGCGCAGCGCGTCCTCTCCGGCGGCGGCCAGGGCCGCGGGGGTCGGAAAGGCGCTGCCGCCGCCCCGCAGCGGCGCGCCGAAGCGGGCGCACAGGGCCCGCACCGCCGTCCGGATCGCCGGAATGCTCTTGCGCTGCGAGAGCAGAAAGCAGATCAGCGTCTCGAACGGCTCCTGCCGCAGAATGCGCACGCCGCTGCCGCGCTCCGCCGCCGCGCGCAGGAACGGGTCGGCCGTCTCCAGCGCGCGCTGAAAGGCGCCGTAATCGGTGTCCAGATCGAAATAGCCGCGCCAGAAGCCCTCGAACGCCGCCCGGGAGCAGGAAAAGCGCCAGCGCCCCGCGCCGGCGGGCGCGACGCGCAGCCGCCGCCCGGCGGCGATCAGGCTCCAGCCGTCGCCGTCGGCGTCCATGCGGAAGCACTGGCCGCTGCCGGCGATGGCGGCGGCGTCGAAATACGGGATCGCGCAGGTAAACATGGGCATCCCTCCCGCCGTCTATTATATCCGGCCCGGCGCCCGCCCGCAAGGGCTTGCCGCGGCGCGCGCCGCGCGGTATACTGATTCTATCCGAACAAAAGCGAGGTGCCCGCCATGGAACGCAAGACGCCCGCCCAGCGCACGCTGCTGCTCTTCTTCCTGCTTCTGGCGCTCACCGCCCTGGCCAACGGCCTGAGCGACAGCGTCTACGGCAACTACTTCAAGGAGGTCTACGAGGTCACCGCCTTCCAGCGCGGCTTCATCGAGTTTCCGCGCGAGCTGCCCGGACTGCTCTGCGCCCTGGTGATCGCCGCCCTGTCGCACCTCGGCGACCTGCGCGTCGCCTTTCTCGCCCAGCTGCTCGCCTGCGCCGGCGTCGCCGTGCTCGGGCTGTGGACGCCGTCCTTCGGCGTCATGCTGATCTTTCTGTTCGTCAACTCGCTGGGCATGCATCTGTTCATGCCCCTGCAGGACGCCATCGGCATGTCGCTGGCCGAGCCGGACCGCGTCGGGCGGCGCATGGGGCAGTATGCCAGCGTCAAGAGCGCCGTCTCCTTCGCGGCGGCGCTGCTGGTGTTTGCGGGCTTCCGCAGCGGCTTTTTCAGCTTTCGCACCCCGGTCAAGGCCATCTTTCTCTGGTCGGCGGCGGCCTTTGCGCTCGCCGCCGTCGCCGCCTTCCTGCTCGCCGGCCGCGCCGCCGCGCCCCGGACGGCGCGCCGTCCCCTCCGCCTGGTCTTTCGCCGCCAGTACAAATATTATTACCTGCTGACCGTCCTGCACGGCGTGCAGAAGCAGATCGCCTATGTCTACGGCTCCTGGGTCATCATCGACCTGCTGCGCAAGGGCGCGGACACGATGGCGCTGCTCTCCATCGCCGCCAACTTCGTCTGCATCTTCTTTCTGCGCGAGCTGGGCAAATGGATGGACCGCTTCGGCATCCGGAAGATGATGCTGCTCGACGCCCTGACCTTCATCGTCATCTATGTGATCTACGGCTTCGCCGTCTGGGGGATCGACGGCGGCGCCCTGCGCGGCGGGCTCTGGCCGTGGGCGATCTATCTGCTCTTCGTCCTCGACCGCATGAGCATGCAGATCGGCATTATCAAATCGATCTACCTGCGCTCCATCGCCTGGAGCGACGACGAGGTGACGGCCACCCTTTCCGCCGGCACCAGCCTCGACCATCTGGTCTCCATCATCGCCGCCCTGCTGGGCGGGCTGGTCTGGAGCGCCTGGGGCAGCCAGTGGGTGTTCTTCATGGCGGCGCTGTTCTCGCTCGGCAACCTCTATGTGGCGCTGCGCGTCCGCCCGGAGGAGGAGCAGGCGCTGGCGGCGCGCCGCCGCCGCGGCGAGGCATAGACGCGGCCCGGTCCGGGCGCCATGACAAAAAAATCGCTGCGAATGAACTCCATTCGCAGCGATCTTTGTTTGCTTTGGGGCGTTGCTTATTTGATCTCGACCTTGGCGCCGGCTTCTTCCAGCTTGGCCTTGATGGTGTCGGCCTCTTCCTTGGAGACCTTCTCCTTGATGGCCTTCGGGGCGCTGTCGACGACTTCCTTGGCTTCCTTCAGGCCCAGGCCGGTGACCTCGCGGACGGCCTTGATGACGGCGATCTTGTTGGCGCCGACTTCGGTCAGGGTCGGGGTGAACTCGGTCTGCTCGACTTCCTCGGCAGCGGCGGCACCGGCGGCCGGGCCGGCCATCATGGCGACGGGGGCGGCGGCGGAAACGCCGAACTCTTCCTCGAGCGCCTTGACCAGGTCGCTCAGCTCCAGAACGGTCAGCTCCTTGACTTCTTCAACCAGCTTGGTGACTTTCTCAGTAGCCATTGTAAGTTACCTCCAATAATTTTTAATGTTGGTGTTATTCAGCGGGGGTCGCGGGAGCTTCGGCGGCCGGAGCGGCCTCCTCGGCGGGGGCTGCTTCCTCGGCGGGAGCGCCCTGCTTGTCGGCGATCGCCTTGATGGCGCGCGCCAGGGACGCGATGGGGGCGTTCATGGTGCCGAGCACCATGGCCAGCAGGATCTCCTTGCCGGGCAGAGAGCCGAGATGCTCGACCGTGGCGGTATCGACGACCTTGCCGTCGACGAAGCCGGCCTTGACGGCGAAGAACTTGCTGTTCTTCTTGGCGAACTCGGTCAGGATCTTGGCGGCCTTGACCTCGTCGTCGCCCAGGGCGAGCGCGGTGGTGCCGTTGAGGATCGGATCGAGCGCGTCAAACCCGACCTCCTTGGCGGCGCGGCGGGTCAGCGTGTTCTTGACGACCGCGTACTCGACGCCGTTCTTGCGGAGCTCGGCGCGCAGCTTGGTGTCCGCGTCGACGGTGATGCCCTTGTAATCCACCAGCACGCCGGACTTGGCGTTGCGCATCTTGTCGGCCAGCTCGGCGACGATCGCCTGCTTGTCGGCCAGAACCTTTGCGTTAGGCATTGCGTGTGTCACCTCCTGAAGATTTGACCTCCCGGCGGGAGACCTCCGCCGGAGAGATGAAAAAGCGCCCTCACGTCTTTCGACATGAGGGCGCGGCAAAAACACTTTTGCTGCCAACTCCTCGGCAGGACGGCGATAAGCCGTTTAGTTGTCTCCTGCTGTCTCCGGATCGGACTTAATCAGTATACAGGGGTTCTTTCCGTTTGTCAAGCTTTTTTCACAGCCGCACCACGGTGCCTGCACGCAACGCCGCCGCCGGGCGGCGCATCACATCGATGTTCTCCTCCGGCCGGCCCTCGACCAGGATCAGGTCGGCCTGCAGCCCTGCCGCCACTGTGCCGATCTCATGCTCCAGCCGCAGGGCGCGGGCGGAGTTGCGTGTCGCCTGCACCAGCATGTCGAGCGGCTCAAAGCCGAGCATCTCGCGGCGCGCCTCAAACTCATAACCCGGACGCCGGACGAAGTTTTCCATGTCGAGATCGGAGCCCCAGCCGAGCGGCAGCCCTGCGCAATAAGCGGCGCGGATACGCGCGTGGGCGCGCTCGGTCAGCGTGTTGATCTTGTCCCACATGTGCTTCGGCACCGAATCCGGCTCGTCATAGGGGATCTTGTCTACGGCGATGGTCGGAATCAGAAAACAGTCGTCGCGCTCCGCCAGCGCCGCGATGCTCTCGTCGCGGACGAAGGAGGCGTGCTCGATGGTGCGCACACCGCAGCGGATGGCAAGGTCGATGGCCTCCGCGCCGTGGCAGTGAGCCGCGACATAGCTGTCGCGCCGGGCGGCACAGGTCACCATGATGCGCAGTTCCTCCTCAGTGACGATGGTCTGGCCGGGGACGCCGCCCTCGTTGTAAAAGGCGCCGGTCGCCATGCATTTGAGAAACTCGGCGCCGCCCTGGAATTCCTGGCGGCAGGCGTGCAGCGTCCCTTCCACGCCGTCGGCCTCGCGGTACATCAGCGGGAACCAGTTGTTGCCGCGCTCGGTCGGGGTGATGATCCGCCCGCACGAAATCACACGCGGCCCTGTCAACACCCCGGCGGAAATGGCGTCGCGCAGGGCCGAGGCGACGCCCCAGCTCGAGCCGCAGTCGCGCACCGTGGTATAACCCTGACGCAGGTACTCCTTCGCATAGGCATAGGCGTGGAGCACTGCCGTCTGCGGCGATTCCACCGTCTCGTCCAGCACGTTCTGGGAATAGAGGTTGAGGTGCGCATGCGCATCGATCAGGCCGGGCAGCAGCGTCTTTCCGGCGGCGTCCAGTTCGTCCGCCTGCGGCGGAAGGATGCCCGGCCGTTCCAGGGCGGCCAGGCGTGTCCCCTCAATCCGCACGTCGGCGTACGGCCCGGAGAAGCCTTCCGTCAGCGCCGGGATCAGGCGACAGTTTCTCAGAATCATGGACAGCGCTCCTTTCCGTAAATAAAAATCGGGGCCCGCACATGGCGGACCCCGGTGGGTTTATTTATTTCGCGGTGTCGAGCGTCAGCTTGACCGGGTTGACCTTGACGCCCGGGCCCATGGTGGTGGCGATGACGCAGGAGCGGATATACTGGCCCTTGGCGGCGGCCGGCTTGGCCTTGAGGATGGCGGTCATCAGGGTGTCGAAGTTCTCCTGAATCTTCTGCTGGCCGAAGGACGCCTTGCCGAGCGGGCAGTGGATGATGTTGGTCTTGTCGAGACGATACTCGATACGGCCGGCCTTGGAATCGGCGATGGCCTGCGTCACGTTCATGGTGACGGTGCCGGCCTTCGGGTTCGGCATCAGGCCGCGGGGTCCGAGGATCTTACCGAGACGGCCCACGACGCCCATCATGTCGGGCGTGGCGATGACGACCTCGAAATCGAAGAAGTTCTCGGCCTGGATCTTCTGCACCATATCCTCGGCGCCGACGTAGTCGGCTCCGGCGGCCTCGGCCTCCTTGGCCTTGTCGCCCTTGGCGAAGACCAGGACGCGGATCTTCTTGCCGGTGCCGTTGGGCAGGACGATCGCGCCGCGGACCTGCTGGTCGGCGTGGCGGGAATCGACGCCCAGCTTGATGTGGATCTCGACGGTCTCATCAAACTTGGCCTTGGCGGTCTTGAGCATGGTGTCGATGGCTTCGCTCGGATCATAGACCTTGCTGCGGTCATACAGCTTTACGCTGTCTGCATATTTCTTACCCATGTGCATGATGTTTCCTCCTTGATAGTGGTTTTTCGGAACGAGTCCTCCCACATTTGCGGTATCGGGGGCCGATACCGTTCGGTTATTCCTTGACGGTGATGCCCATGCTGCGCGCGGTACCGGCGATCATGCTCATGGCGGCCTCCACGCTGGCGGCGTTCAGGTCCGGCATCTTCAGCTCGGCGATCTTGCGCACATCTTCCTTGCTGATTTCGGCGACCTTGGTCTTGTTGGGGACGCCGGAACCGCTCTTGATGTTGCAGGCCTTGAGGATCAGGACGGCCGCGGGCGGGGTCTTGGTGATGAACGAGAAAGAGCGGTCGGCATAGACCGTGATGACGACCGGGATGATGAGGTCGCCCTCATTCTTGGTGCGCTCGTTGAATTCCTTGGTGAACTGCATGATGTTGACGCCGTGCTGGCCCAGGGCCGGGCCTACCGGCGGAGCCGGAGTTGCCTTGCCGGCGGGGATCTGCAGCTTGATCAGTCCTACTACTTTCTGTGCCACGATCAGCACCTCCATAAAAAAGATGTGGTAAATAATGAGCCGAAGCTCTCCCACTCAACGCGGGGACATTCTGATGTTTGCAACGCGGGGCGGCGCTTATTTTTCGAGCGCGGCCACCTGGCCGAACTTGAGCTCGACCGGCGTTTCGCGGCCGAACATCGACACCGTGACCTTGACGGTCTGCGCGGTCTTGTCGATCTCGTCCACCGTGCCGATGAAGCCCTCGAGCGGACCGCTGAGGATCTTGACGCTGTCGCCCACGTCATAGGAGAGGCGGACTTCCACCGTCTCCATGCCGAGGGCCGCAATCTCCTTTTCGGTGAGCGCCACGGGCTTGCTGCCCGGGCCGACGAAGCTGGTGACGCCGCGGGTGTTGCGGACCACATACCAGCTGTCGTCGGTCATATGCATTTTGATGAGCACATAACCGGGAAACATCTTGCGCTCGACTTCCTTCGCGCCGGTTTCCCGCAGCTCGGTGACGGTCTCCATCGGCACGCGCACGTCGAGGATCAGCTCCTCGAGATGGCGGTTCTCGACCGTCTTCTGAATGGTCGCGGCTACCTTGTTCTCATAGCCGGAATAGGTATGGACCACATACCACTTTGCGTCTTCAGCCATGGGGTCAGACCAGCCTGGCGATGAAGTCGCGGATCGCGCCGAAGGTCACGTCCAGGATGGTGACCATGATGCAGACCACGACGATGCAGAAGATGACGACCAGCGTGTTGTTGACGACCTGTTTCCGGGTCGGCCAGACAACCTTCTTGCCCTCGACGACCAGCTCGTGGAACCACTTGCCGATCCGGGCAAAAAAGCCGGGCTTCTTCTTCGCTGCGGGTTTATCGCTTTTCTTGGCGGCGACGGCCTTCTGGTCCTTCGCGGCGGTCTGCTCGGCGGCTTTTACGCTCGCCTCGGCAGCGGCCTCGACGGTCTCGTCGGTCGTCTCCAGCTCCTTCTTTTCCTGTTCAGACATGAAAAAGCGCTCCCTTCCTTACTTGCTTTCCCGGTGCAGGGTGTGCTTGCGGCAGAAACGGCAGTACTTTTTCAGCTCGAGACGGTCCGGGGTATTCTTCTTGTTCTTGACCGTGTCGTAGTTCCTCTGCTTGCATTCCGTACACGCCAAAGTAACCTTAACGCGCATTCGTTCGGCACCTCCTTCAGAATTGACCTTGCCTGCCGGCAAGGCCGGCTTGCCTCCCTGAGCAGGGCATAAAAAAAAGACCTGACAGGTATCATTACAATACCACAAAGGGTCTTTCAGGTCAAGTATTATTTTTGCAAATTTTTGCCTTTCGCATTGTTCCCGGGCGGAAAATGTGCTAAATTGTTCTTACTGATTCAGAATACGCCCTCCGGGGCCGTTTGTCAAGGAGGAATCGCCATGACCGTCCTCACCGAGCGCGCGGCGCGCGCCCTGCTCCCCGCGCGGGACGAGCAGTCCGGGAAATGGTCCTTCGGCCGCGCCCTGCTCTGCTGCGGCAGCGCCGGCATGCCGGGCGCCGCGGTGCTGAGCGCCCGGGCGGCGCTGCGCTCCGGCGTCGGACTGTGCCGCCTGGCCTCGGTGCCGGCGGCCCTCGCCGCCCTGCCCGCCGCCGCGCCGGAATGTATGCTCTTCCCGCTGCCGGAGGGGCCCGCCGGCAGCATCTCCGAGCGCGGCCTGCCCGCGCTGCTGCGCGGGACGGAGTGGGCCTCCGCCGTGCTGTGCGGCTGCGGGCTGTCGGTCTGCGACGACACCCGCGCCCTGCTGCGCGGGCTGCTGGCCGCCTGCCGCGCCCCGCTGGTCCTCGACGCCGACGCCCTCAACCTGCTGGCCGAGGAGCCGGCGCTGCTGAAAACGCGCCCCGGCCCGACGCTGCTGACGCCGCACGCCCGCGAGCTGGCGCGCCTGTGCGGCGCGCGGGAGGCCGGTCTGCCGGAAGCGGCGGCCTTTGCCGCCGCCTACGGCGTGACGCTGCTGTGCAAGGGCGGCGGCGGGACGGTCGTCGGCCCGGACGGGCCGCTGTGGACGCTGACGGCGCCCAATTCCGGGCTGGCCAAGGGCGGCAGCGGCGACGTGCTGGCCGGGCTGTGCGCCGGACTGCTGGCGCAGGGGCTGCCGCCCGCCGCGGCGGCCGCCCTGGGGCTGTTCCTGCACGCCCGCGCCGGGCGCCTGGCCCGGGAGCGGCTGGGCGCGCGGGCGATGCTGCCCGGCGACGTGATCGACGCGCTGGGGGCGGCCTTCCTCGCGCTCGAATAGCGCCGCCGCCGCGGCCGCCCGGGCATACAAAAAGCCGCCGGAAAAACCGGCGGCTTTCTGTTGGGGATGAAAGGGGGTTCTATCAAAAAAGGGGGGAAAAGAGAGGGGGTTGGTTTGTTTGGTATGGTCTTATGATACCATGGGTCAAAGGGAAATGTGTGTACGTTTTGTAAAGCCTTTTTGAACGATTTCCGAGGTTTTTGTGAACAATTTCCCTTACTTCGTGCTGCCTTCCAGCGTGATGTTGAGGACGAGCTGCTTGCCGTCGCGCTCCACGGTCAGGGTGACGGTGTCGCCGACCTTGTACTTCTCCTTCTGGTAGTTGAGCTCGGCGGAGGTGGTGACCTTGACGCCGTTGAAGGCGACGATCTTGTCTCCGGTCTTGACGCCCGCCTTGTCGGCGCAGCTGCCGGCGGTGACGTCCTGGACGGTGATGCCGGCCTCGATGTTGTAATAGGCGGCCTGCTCGCTCGTCACGCTCTGGACGGAGATGCCCAGCCACGGACGGCTGGCGACGTAGCCGTACTTGATGAAATCGTTGGCGGTCTGCAGGGCGTTGTTGATCGGGATGGCGAAGCCGATGCCCTCGACGTCGTCCTCGCTGATCTTGGCGTTGATGATGCCGACGACCTGGCCGCGGCTGTTGATGAGCGCGCCGCCCGAGTTGCCCGGGTTGACGGCGGCGTCGGTCTGGATCAGGGTCATCATGGTGTTCTCGATGGTCAGCGTGCGCTCGGTGGCGGAGATATAGCCGACCGTCAGGGTGTCGGAGAAGCTCTCGCCCAGCGGGTTGCCGACGACGCAGGCGAGCTCGCCGGTGATGAGCTGGTCGCTGTCGCCGAACTCGGCGGCGGTCAGGCCGGTGGCGCCGATCTTGATGACGGCGATGTCGGTGTTGGCGTCGGCGCCGGTGACGGTCGCCGCATATTCGGTGCCGTCCCAGAGGGTGACGGTGATCTTGCTGGCGTCCTCCACGACGTGGTTGTTGGTGATGATGTAGCCGTCGGCCGTCAGGATGACGCCCGAGCCGGTGGCGGTCTGCGTCTGCTGCTGTTGCTGCTGGCCGAAGCCGTAGAAGCCGCCGTAGCCGCTCGTGGTCGCCGGCACCTCGCAGGTGATGAGCACCACGGAGGGCTGCACCTTCTGATAGATCTCCGGGATGGTCATGCCGGAGCCGTCGCTGGCCACCGAATAATAGACGACCTTCTGGGTGGTGGAGGCGGCGGTCTGCCCGGTCTGCGCCGTCTGCGCGCTCCCGGAGGCGCCGTAATTGCTGTCATACCAGACATAGCCCGCCACCGAGCCGAGGGAGATCGCGCACGCGACCACGACGGCCAGCACGCACTTGACGGCGGTCTTCAGACCGCGGCGGGGCTTCTTCGGCGGCTGCTCCGGCTCCTGCTGCGGGGCCTGGGGCTGCTCTTCATAGCGGTTCCCGAAATTTTCATAAGGATTGTAATACATATTGATGTTGAGGTCAAAAGGTGGAATGACAACGCCACCTAGATTTGGTATAATATAAGAAAACTCGGGCGGTGTAAATATGTCGTACAGAGCCAACCAAAGCCAGCAACTTTCCATCTTCGACCACAGTCTCCGGCTGACGGAGCGCGAGCGGAGTTTTCTTGAAAAATCATGGGCAAAGATGTTCTCCGACGAGATATTTCCAGCCATCGACGAAGAACGTTTTCGTGTTCTGTATTCCGAGAACGCTTCCCGCCCCAATACGCCGGTGAATGTTATCGTGGGTGCTCTTATCATCAAGGAACTGTTCGATCTGTCAGACGATGAGATTGTAGAAAACCTGATGCTGGACATTCACTACCAGTACGCTCTACACACCACCAGCTATGAAGAACAGCCGTTGAGCGACAAATCACTTTCTCGTTTTAGAAAACGATGCTATGACTATGAGCAAGAACACGGCGTTGATTTGTTTCACGACTGCATTTGTGATCTCAATAGTAAAATTGCTAAACTCATGGGGATCAACTCTCATATCAAGCGTATGGACTCCCTGATGATTGAGGCCAACATCCGCAACTTAAGCCGAATTGAGCTTCTCTATTCCTGCTTGGCGCGTCTGGTGCAGTATATCTACAAGGACGGCGATAATGTTGATTTGAGCGGGTTGGAGCATTATTATCAGCCGAATGACCAAAATTTTGTGGTATATCACTGTCGGAATGTAGATGTAAACGAGCGGACAAACGCGATTCTTAAGGATGCGGACAGGCTGCTTTGTCGATGCGCTGAACGGTATAAAGATGTTGAGGAATACCGGGTACTTCTCCGCTGCCTTGAGGAACAAACAATTGTTGAGAATGAAAGCAGACGGCTACGTGCGAAGGGAACGGAATCAATTTCGCCGAGTTCCCTTCAAAATCCGACCGACCCTGACGCGACATATAGTTCAAAGGCAGGCAAGAGACATGTCGGTTATGCCGCGAATGTCGTTGAAACAGTAAGCAGCCAAGGTTCTGTGATTACGGATTACCAATACGAACAGAACATTTATTCGGATTCTCGCTTTCTCAGCGACTATCTTAAACGACAGGAGCTTCAAGAAAAAACCGTGCGAATTGTCGCTGATGGAGCCTATTCCGGACAAGAACACCGCGATCTGGCAGCGGAGAAAAATATAGAAATCATCAACACTGCACTTAAAGGAATGTCGGTTCCTAATATCTATGCCGATTATGAGTTGAGCGATGATGGAGAGAGCGTTCTGCGATGTCCGGCTGGTTATGCGCCGGAGAATTGCACGTTTGTTTCAGCAACATTGAAAATTCGGGCACGGTTCTCACATGGGCACTGTATTAGCTGCCCTCACCAAGAACAATGCGGTGTAAAGCTTCGGAAGTCCACGCATCTGGTGGTGATTTCACGCTCCGGCGTGGAACGAGCGAAGCAGCAGCAAGCGATGAGGTCTGAGACCTTTGAAAACTGGCGTAGGATTCGAAACGGCGTTGAATCCATCCCCTCCATTCTGCGAAACCGATATCATGTGGATAACATCCCGGTAAGAGGGGTAATCCCAAGTAAGTTCTTCTTCGGTGCAAAAATTTCTGCAATTAATTTCAACAAGCTTCTTCGGCAACGGAGGGGCTTACTTTGCGGTACCTCGAATCCACTGCTCGCCTAAAGCGCGTTGGAAAAGCACTGCGCCCTGCTGCAGATATGCAAGATCTCACAATTTTATTCGTATTTTTCTCGGATGTCGGGGTGTGTTCGCGTGTTTGCTATTCGAAAAACGAACTTTTGACCTCAACATCACATATTGATCGCGCTCCTTTTATCTCTGTGTCGCTGTCAATGGTTTCGACGCAGGGGGCGATTCGCAATCGCCCCTCGGGTGCGCTCCGCGCCCCCCTGCTGTCGATGATCCCATGATACCGGAGTTTTGTGAACAAAACCACCCTGTTTTTGAAAACAGATTGTGAAATGGCGACAGGATGAAATTTCAGGTGGAAATGCGCCGCTGTTGTGATATAATTGCAGTTGTTCCATTGAAATAAGGAGGAATTCCCATGGATGAATACCGGCGCTGGCTGGAATCCCCCGTTCTCAGCGGCGCACAGCGGCAGGAGCTGGCCGCCCTGGAGCACGACCCCGCCGAGCGCGAGGATCGCTTCTACCGCACGCTGGCGTTCGGCACAGCCGGGCTGCGCGGCGTGATGGGCATGGGGCTCAACCGCATGAACGAGTTCGTCATCCGCCAGGCGACCGACGCCTTCGCCCGCGTGCTGCTGGCGGCGGGGACGGCGAAAAACGGCGTCTGTCTCTGCTACGACTGCCGTCACAACTCCCGCTTTTTCGCGGAGGAGGCGGCGCATGTGCTGCGCTGCCGCGGCATTCCGGTCTACATGTTCTCCGCGCCGCGGCCGACGCCGGAGCTGTCCTTCGCCGTGCGGCGCCTGGGCGCCGCGGCCGGCATCAATGTCACCGCCAGCCACAACCCGAAGGTCTACAACGGCTACAAGGTCTACTGGAGCGACGGGGCGCAGCTCCCGCCCGACAAGGCCGACCTGGTCGCCGCCGAAATGGTGCGCATCGACGTGCTGGCGCCGCGGCCCGTGCCGCGGGGCGCGCCGGAGGCGCTGACCATGCTGGACGAGCGCTTCGACAGCGAATACATCAGCGCCGTGCTGCGCTGCGCCGTCGATCCCGACCTCGCCCCGCAGTCCTCGCTGCGCGTCGTCTACACGCCGTTCCACGGCGTCGGCGGCGCCATCGTGCCGCAGGTGCTGGCGCTGCTCGGCTTCCGCGACGTGTTCTGCGTGGCGGAGCAGATGGAGCCGGACGGCGACTTCCCGACCCTGCCCAGTCCCAACCCGGAAGAGCCGGCCGGCTTCGCCCTGGCGGAGCGGCTCGGCCGCGAAAAGAACGCCGACCTGCTGGTGGCGACCGACCCGGATTCCGACCGCGTCGGCATCGCCGTCCGCGCCGCGGACGGCAGCTATGTGCCGCTCACCGGCAACCGCACCGGCGCGCTGCTGATCCACTACCTGCTGACGGCGGGGGCGCGCTGCGGCACGCTGCCCGACCGCCCCGCCCTGATCCAGACCATCGTCACCACCGGCCTCTCGCGGGCGATCGCCGAGAAGAACGGCGCCGCCTGCTTCGAGACCTTCACCGGCTTCAAGTTCATGGCCGAGAAGGTCGCCGAGCTGGAGCGCGAGGGCGTCTGGCACTATGTCATGGCCTATGAGGAATCCTACGGCTACATGATCGGCAACCACGCCCGCGACAAGGACGGCGTCGTCGCCTCCATGCTGCTGTGCGAGATGGCGGCCTGGTACAAGTCGCGGGGGATGACCCTGCTCGACGGGCTGGAGGCGCTGTGGGCCGAATACGGCTGCTATGCCGAAAAGACCGTCAGCGTCATGCTCCCCGGCGAGGACGGCATGAAGCGCATGGCGCGCGTGATGGCCGCCCTGCGCCGCTCCCCGCCCGCCGTCTTCGGCCCGCTGCGGGCCGAGGGGATGCGCGACCACCTGTCCGGCCGCGATCTCGGCGGCGCGCCCGTCGCCCCCGCGGGGATGGACGTGCTGGTCTGGCCGCTCGCGGGCGGCAGCCGCCTGGTGATCCGTCCCTCCGGCACCGAGCCCAAGCTCAAGCTCTACGCCCTCGCCCGCGGCGAAACCCGCGCCGAGACCGAGGCGCTGGCCGACGCCCTCGCCGGCGCAGCCCAGGATCTGATCCAAAAACTTTGAGATAAACGGAGAGAACAGCGATGAAAAACGAAGCATCCGCAAAGACCGTCCGCCAGGCCGAAGAGGAGACCCGCCGCCGCGACCGCAAAAAGATCATCCTGGTCGTCAGCATCGGCGCCGCGCTGATCGCCGCCGGCGTGCTGGCGGTGGTGCTGCTGGCCGGCAGCGGCCGGGCCACCATCAAGGGCACGCTCGAGGAATACTATGCGACCATGTACACCTCCAACGGCAAGGGCTTCACCGAGATGGAGGACTGCTACGCGCCCGACATCCGCACCGACTGGTACAACAACATGACCACCTACGGCATCAACTTCAGCCAGCTCTCCAACTGGCGGCTGGAGGCCATCGAGCAGGTCGGCGACCACGTCAGCCTCAAGGTCAAGGTCACCGAGACCGACAGCGGCTCCGGCGCCGACCTCGCCAACATCCGCCAGACCTACGGCAGCGCCGAGGCCGTCAGCGACATCATCTTCAAGCTCTATCTCAAGGGCGACACCGGCAGCATGGTGACCCACGGCGTGACCGAGCTGGTCAAGATCGGCGGCAAATGGTACTTCACCTCGACCAGCGTGCCGATGACGGTCGAATCGCGCGAGGGCAGCGCCCAGGAATGGGCCGACGCCCATCCGAGCACAACGACAGAAGGGACGGGAAACTGATATGAAAATGAAAACGCTGGGCCGCACCGGCCTGCAGGTCACCGAGAACAGCTTCGGCGCGCTGCCCGTGCAGCGCATCTCCATGGAGGACGGCGCCCGGCTGCTGCGCTACGCCTATGACCGCGGCGTCAACTTCTTCGACACCGCGCGCTTCTACACCGACAGCGAGGAGAAGATCGGCCTCGGCCTGCACGACGTGCGCCGCCATCTCTATCTGGCCACCAAGAGCATGGCCCGCGACCGCCGGAACGTCCTCTCCCAGCTCGACACCTCGCTGCGCAACATGCGTACCGAATATGTCGATCTGCTCCAGCTCCACAACATCCCGGAGCTGCCCGATCCGGAGGACCCGGAGAGCGCCTATGCCGCCCTGCTGGAGGCCCGCCGCGACGGCAAGTGCCGCTTCATCGGCATCACCAGCCACCGCATCGACGTCGCCCTGGCCGCCGCCGCCAGCGGGCTGTACGACACCGTGCAGTTCCNGCTCAACTACCTCGCCTCCGACCGCGACCTCAGCCTGATCGACGTCTGCCGCATCCACAACGTCGGCCTGATCGCCATGAAGGGCATGAGCGGCGGCCTGATCTCCAGCCCGCGCGCCGCCTTCGCCTTCTTCTCGCAGTACGACAACGTCGTCCCCATCTGGGGCGTGCAGAAGCAGCGCGAGCTCGACGACTTCCTCGGCTACGCGGCGGAGGGCGTCACCATGACCGACGAGCTGCGCGCCGTCATCGAGCGCGACAAAAAGACGCTGTCCGGCGGCTTCTGCCGCGGCTGCGGCTACTGTATGCCGACCTGTCCGAAGCACATCGCCATCTCCGACGCGGCCCGCATGACCCTGATGCTCAACCGCGCGCCGTGGCAGGAATACACCACCCCCGCCTTCATCGAAAAGATGAAGAACACGCAGAGCTGCGTCAACTGCGGCGCCTGCACCGCCCACTGCCCCTACGGGCTGGACACCCCGCGCCTGCTGCGCGAAAACTGGGCCTATTACCAGGACTTCTGCCGCGAAAAGGGCATCGCGCTCTGATCGGCGGGTCCGGAAAAAGGGAGGGACGCGCCGTGCGCGCAGCCAAGAGATCGCTGTCCCTGCTGCTGGCGCTGGCGCTGCTGCTGCCGCTGTGCGTCCGCCGGGCGGACGCGGCCGGCGGGGACGTGCAGTCCGGCAATTTTCTCCGCATCACCACCGCCGCCGGCTTTTCCGCCGGCAGCGCGGAGCAGGTCGCCGTCGCGGCGGACCGCGGCGACGGCGCGCTGGTGCTGGCGCCCGGCGCGGCCGACGGCGTCTGGACCTCGGCGGAGCTGACGGTGCCCGCCTTTGAATACCTGGTCGCCAGCTGGAGCGCCGACACGCCCGCGGGCACGACAGTCGAGATCTCGGCCCGCGCCTTTGTCGACGCCAAGAACGGCTGGAGCGGCTGGCTCTCCTGGGGTGTCTGGAGCCCCTGGGCCCTGCGCGCCTGCACCGACCAGAAGGACGCGCTGGCCGAGATCGACACCGACACCTTCACCGTCCTCGGCACGCACGGCGAGACGGCCTCGCGCCTCCAGCTGCGCGCCGCCCTGCACACCGACGCCGCGGGCGCGACGCCCGTGCTGTGCGCCCTGTGCGCCACGCTGAAAAACACGCTCGACGGCCAGGCGATCCCCGTCTGGCCGGGCGACGGCGGCGCCGCGGCGCTGCCCGCGGAGGCCTATGTCTCCGCCGCGCCCGCCATCTCCCAGATGGTGCGCGACCCCGCCATCGCCGACCGCATCTGCAGCCCGACCTCGGTGACGATGATGCTCAACGCCCGCGGCGAGGACCTGCTGCCCGAGGAGGTCGCCCTGCGCGAATACGACTTCTGTTACCAGGGCTTCGGCAACTGGTCGTTCTCGGTCGCCATGGGCGGCGCCTGCGGCTATGACAGCTTCTGCCACTACGGCGACCTCGATTTTCTGCGCCGCGAGCTGGCGGCGGGCCGGACGGTGGCGCTCAGCGTCAAATACAGTTCCTCGCCCAACGGCGAATACCCCTATCTGGAAAACGCCGCCATCCCGAGCACCGGCGGACACCTCATCACCCTCGCGGGCTACGGGACGGAAAACGGCGTCGCCTATTTCTACTCCAACGACTCCGCCGCCTCCAGCGACGGCGAGGCCGCCCGGCGCAGATACCGCGCCGACCAGCTCGACCAGGCGTGGAGCGGCCGGCTCTGCTATGTGATGAGCGCCGAAAAGGAAGCGGGCGCCGGCGAGGCGGCCCCGGCGCGCGTCGCCGCGACGCTCGGCCCCGTTCAGGACGGCGTCTGCGCCCTGCTGGCCGACGGCGCGCCCGTGACGGGCCTGGCCGCCGATTTCTCCGCCAAGACGTCGCTGGCCGGCGCCGGGACGGTGCTGCTGATCCCCGACGGGGCGGCCGACACCGCCGGCGCCCAAACGGCCTCCTGTCTGGCGACCCACACGCTGCGCTACCTCAGTCTGGACGGCAGCGGCGCGGTGCGCGTCGGCGACGCGCCCGCGGGCACGGTCTATGTCATCGTCAACAACGGCCCCACCTATGTCGCGCACTACGATCCGGCGGCGCCGCAGACGGCGCCGGAGCCGGAGACGGCCCGGCCGGCGGCGGCCGCCGCCGTTCCCGTCTGGATCTGGGCCGCGCTGGCCGCCGCCGTGCTGGCGCTGTCGGCGCTGCTGATCCTGCGGCGCGGGCGTCGCAAAAAATAAAACAGCCGCGGGCCGCCGCGCCGCGGCCCATGGGAAAGGAGCCCCCCTTGCAGCTTGGTCTTTTACAGCTCCCCGTCTCGGCGGACGGAGCGGAAAATCTCTCCCGCGCCCGGGCGGGCGTGCGCGCGCTCGCCGACGCGGGCGCGGAGCTGGTGCTGCTGCCCGAGATGTGGGCCTGTCCCTATCAGACTCCGGCCTTCCCCGCCTATGCGGAGGAGGAGGGCGGTCCGCTGTGGCAGGCGCTGTCCTCGCTGGCGCGCGAAAACCGCCTCTGGCTCGCGGCCGGCAGCGTCCCCGAGCGGGAAGGCGCCCGCATCTACAACACCGCCTATGTCTTTGCGCCCGACGGCACCCAGGCGGCCCGGCACCGCAAGATGCACCTGTTCGACATCGACGTCGCCGGCGGGCAGCGCTTCATGGAATCCGAAACGCTGTCGGCCGGGAACGCGGTCACGACCTTTGAGACGCCCTGGGGCGTGTTCGGGCTGTGCGTCTGCTTCGACCTGCGCTTTCCCGAGCTCAGCCGGCTGATGACCCTGCGCGGCGCCCGCTGCATCCTCGTCCCCGCCGCCTTCAACATGACGACCGGGCCGCTGCACTGGGACCTGCTCTTCCGCCAGCGGGCGGTGGACAACCAGCTTTTCACCGTCGGCTGCGCCCCGGCCCGCGACCTGCACGGCCCCTATGTCTCCTATGCGCACTCGATCGCCGTCTCCCCCTGGGGACGGGTCCTGTTCCGCGCCGGCACCCGGCCGCAGAAGGCCCTGGTGACGCTGGACTTTGCCGAGCTCGACGCCGCCCGCGCCCAGCTGCCCCTGCTCCGCGCCCGCCGCACGGACGTCTACGAGGTCCGGGAAAAATAAAAAACGAAAAAAGCCTGCCGCAAGGCAGGCTTTTTTGCTGCGCCCCCGCCTGCCCCGCCGGGCGGCAGGCGCCTATTCGGCCGGGGCGGCGCTGTTCTGCGCGGTCAAAAAGAGGCCCCTCACCGCGGCTCTCCCTTTTCCAGCGCGTCGATCAGCTCCCGCAGCTCGGAGAGCTCGCGGTTGCCGATCACCTTTCCCTCGTAAAGACTGGCCACCAGCGAGCCGACCGAATTGCCCCACAGCTTTTCGAGCATGCCGGCGCCCTCGCCGGCGCGGTAGCGCTCCTCGCTGACCAGCGGCGCGTACAGGTTGGTGCGCGTGCTGCGGTCGCAGACGACAAAGCCCTTGGCGCACAGGCGCTCCAGCGCCGTCATCAGCGACGACAGCGCCCAGTCGCGCTTGCCGCGCATCTTCTCCTTCACCTGTGCCGAGGTCATCGGGCCCTCGCCGCTCCACAGCGCCAGCATGATGTCCAGCTCGGCGTCGCCGAGATGATTCTGTTTCATCGCTCCCACCTCTTTGGTGTTATTATACATAATGATAACTTTACTGTCAATGATAATTTCCGGGAAATCTTTACACAAAACTAACGCCGCGGCGCCAGGATCGGGACACCGTTTTAACATCGCGGGTGTTATCATGGGTTCATTCATCAGAAAGGGGGGACCGTTCATGCTGACGGCCGTGATTCTGCTCGGCACGCTGGGCGCGCTGCTGGCGGGCTTTGTGGCCGTGCGGCGCTTCGGGGCGTTTCTCGACGCGGGCGGCTGCTCCCCCGTGCCGGAGCGGCCGCAGGACGTGCGCGTGCTGCTGCTCGCGCCGGAGGAGCTGCGGACGCCGCTGCTGCTGCGTCTGGACGCCCGCGGCCTCTCGGTCTCGGCGCCCGTGCGCTATGAGCTGCCGGAGGGCCTGCGCTTTTCCGTGGTGCTGGCGCTGACCGACAGCGACCTGCTCAATCTCCAGCTCTGCGCCGCCGCCCGGCGGCGCTGCCCCGCCTGCGCCGCCGTCGCGCGCTGGCGCGAGGCGATCTACCAGCCCCTCTATCACACGGTCGGCGCCGACCGCCTTCTCCCCCCGGACTGCACGCCGGAGGAGGCGCTGGCCGCCATGAAAGGACTGCTCGCCGATGATCCGCATTAAGAAAAAGCCCAGCGCCGCCCAGGTGATGGCCTTCGGCTTCGCCGCCATCATCCTCCTGGGCGGCCTGCTGCTGATGCTCCCCGTCTGCAACCGCAGCGGGCAGAGCATCCCCTTCCTCAACGCCCTGTTCACCTCGACCTCGGCCACCTGCGTCACCGGCCTGGTCGTCTACGACACCTACACCCAGTTCACCTTCTGGGGCCAGCTGGTCATCCTGCTGCTCATCGAGATCGGAGGCCTCGGCTTCATGACCGTCGCCCTGCTCTTCTCCATGGCGCTCGGGCGCCGCATCGGCCTCAAGGAGCGCTCGCTGCTGGCCGAGACGGTCTCCGCCATGCAGATCGGCGGCGTGGTGCGCCTGCTGCGCCATGTGCTGCTGGGGACGCTGTTCTTCGAGGGCGCCGGCGCGGCGCTGCTCTCCTTCCGCTTCATCCCGGAGTTCGGGCTGGCGCGCGGGATCTGGTACGGCGTGTTTCACGCCGTCTCGGCCTTCTGCAACGCCGGCTTCGACCTGATGGGCGTCCGGGCGCCCTTTTCCTCGCTGACCGGCTATGCCGGCGATCCGCTCGTCATCCTCACCATCGCCTCGCTCATCATCATCGGCGGCCTCGGCTTCATCGTCTGGGACGATCTGCGCGCCTGCGGCCGCCACTGGCGCCGCTACGCGCTGCACACCAAGGTGGTGCTGGCCTGCACGGGGGCGCTGATCCTCGGCGGCACGCTGCTGATGCTGCTGCTCGAGCACGGCGCCTCCCTGGCCGGCCTGCGGGACGGCAAGCGGCTGCTGGCCGCCTTCTTTCAGGCCGTGACGCCGCGCACGGCGGGCTTCAACAGCGTCGATCTCACCCGGCTGGGCCACGGCGGACGGCTGCTCATCACTCTGCTGATGTTCGTCGGCGCCTCGCCGGGCTCGACGGCGGGCGGCGTCAAGACGACGACGCTGGCCGTGGTGCTGGCCTCCCTGTCGTCCTACCTGCACGGCCGGCGCGATGTCAACCTGTTCCATTATCAGATCGAGCCGCAGGTCGTGCGCCGCGCCTATTGCAGCATGACGCTCTATACCCTGCTCATCCTCGGCGGCAGCTTTGTGCTGACGGCGCAGGGCGCCGCCGCCGAGCGCGCCGTCTTTGAGACGGTCTCCGCCATCGGCACGGTCGGGCTCAGCCTGGGGCTGACGCCGTTCCTGCCCGCGCTGTCCCGGCTGGCCCTCATCCTGCTGATGTACGCCGGCCGCGTCGGCAGCCTCTCGGTCTTTATGGCCGTCACCGAGGCGCGCCAGCCCGATATCCTGCAGAATCCCGTCGGCAAAATCACCATCGGCTGAGCGCCCGCCCCGAAAACATGAAGGAGGAACACATCATGCGCACCATTCTCGTCATCGGCTGCGGCCGCTTCGGCCGCCACCTCGCCCTCAAGTTCAGCGAGCTCGGCAACGAGGTGCTGGTCGTCGACAAGGACGAAAAGCTCATCAACGAGATCGCCCCCTTTGTCACCCGCGCCCAGATCGGCGACTGCATGGACGAAAACGTCCTGCGCAGCCTCGGCGTCGGCAATTTCGACCTCTGCTTCGTCTGCATCAGCGACAACTTCCAGAGCAGCCTGGAGATCACCTCGCTGCTCAAGGAGCTGGGCGCCCGTTATGTCGTCGCCAAGACCAACCGCGACATCCACGCCAAGTTTTTCAAGAAGATCGGCGCCGACGACGTCATCTACCCCGAGCGCGACATGGCGCAGCGCACCGCCGTGCGGTACAGCGCCAGATACGCCTTCGACTACATCGAGCTGACGCCGGAATACGCGATCCTCGAGCTGCTCCCGCCCGACGCCTGGGTCGGCCGCTCGGTGCGCGACATCGACGTCCGCAACCGCCACAAGGTCAACGTCATCGGCTTCAAGAAGGAGGGGCGCATCGTGCCCCTGACCTCGGCCGACCATGTTTTCCGCGCCGACGAGCACCTGATCGTCGCCGGCGGCAAGGCCGACATCGTGCGGCTGGTGGACAAAACCTGAGCCCTCGGTTATAATGGTCGCAAAGCGAGGTGAGCATCCGTGCCGGACAAGCGGAAGATCCTGCGCAACGCGCTGCTGACCGCCGTCATCCTGGCGGTCGCCACCCTGTGCGCCCTGGGCGTGGACCGTCTGGGCATCGGCAAGGAGAGCATCATCATGTTCTTCCTGCTCGGCGTGCTGTTCGCCACCGTGCTGACCGGCAGCTATCTCTGCGGCGTGCTGACCTCGCTGCTCAGCCTGATGCTCTTCAACTACCTCTTCACCGCGCCGCGCTTCACCTTTGTCATCGCCAGCAGCGGCGACGTCGTGCTGCTGGCCTTTTTCCTTGTGACGGCGATGGTCTCCGGCACGGTCACCTCGCGCCTGCAACAGCAGATGGAGCTGGCCGGGCAGAACGAGCGCGCCGCGCGCACGCTCTACCGCATCGCGGCCGGCTTTCTCTCCGCCAGCGGCAAGGAGAACATCCTCGACCGCGGCGTCGAGTTCGTCCGCAACTACGCGGGCGCCGAATGCGCCGTGCGGCTCGACGGCGAGCCGCCGCGCGGCATGCTGCCGAAGGAGCGCTCCGCCGACTATCCGATCGTCACTCCCGGCGGACGGCTGGGCACCCTGACCTGCGGGCCGACCGCGGGGCCGCAGGGCGAGCTGGTCGTCCAGGCCGTCGCCACCCAGCTCGGCATCGCCCTCGACCGCGAATATCTCTACAACGAGCGCGAGCGCATCCGCGTGGCGATGGAGCGCGAGCGGCAGCGCAGCACCCTGCTGCGCTCGGTGGCGCACGACCTGCGCAGCCCGCTGACCGCCCTGTCGGGCGAGAGCAACCTGCTGGCCGACGGCTATGACGGCCTGAGCGACGGCGAGCGGCGCGAGCTGGCCCGCGACATGAGCGAGGAGATCATCTGGCTCACCGACCTGGTGGAAAACATCCTCAGCATGACCCGCATCACCGAAAGCCGCCTCGACCTGCGCCGCCAGGACGAGGTGCTTGACGACCTCATCAGCGGCGCCGTCTCGCACGTCGAGCGCCTGATGGGCGACCGGAAGCTGACCGTCTCGCTGCCGGAGGAGGTCGTCTGCCTGCCGGTGGACGGCAAGCTCGTCGTCCAGGCCATCGTCAACCTGCTGGAAAACGCGGCCCAGCACACCCCGCCGGGAACGCCCGTCTCGCTGCGCGCCGCCGCCGAAAACGGCAGCGCCGTCATCACCGTCGCCGACGAGGGGCCGGGGATCGACCCCGCCGTGCGGGGACGGCTCTTCGAGCGCTTCGTCACCGCCGACAACGCCGTGGCCGACGGCCAGCGCGGCCTCGGCCTCGGGCTGGCCATCTGCCGCGCCATCGCCGAGGCCCACGGCGGCACGGTCGCCGTCTCGGACAACCGGCCGCACGGCGCCTGCTTCACGCTGACGCTGCCGCTGCAGGACGCCCCGCCGAAAGGAGATGCCCATGGAGACCAAATGGAAAATCCTGATCGTTGAGGACGACCAGTACATCGCCCGCTTCACCTCGATGTCGCTGCGCAAGGAGGGCTATGAGGTGCTGGAGGCCTCGACCTGCGCCGAGGCGCTCTTCCTCTTTTCCTCCCATCACCCCGACATCGTCCTGCTCGACCTCGGCCTGCCCGACCGCGACGGGCTGGATTTTCTGCGCGAGATCCGCGCTTTTTCCGAGACGCCGGTGCTGATCGTCTCCGCCCGCGGCCAGGAGAACGAGAAGATCGCCGCCCTCGATCTCGGCGCCAACGACTATATCACCAAGCCCTTCCACATGGGCGAGCTGATGGCCCGCATCCGCGTCGCCGGGCGGGCGCTGGCCCAGACGGGCGCCGCCGGGACGACCTATGTCTGCGCCTACCTCACGGTGGACTATGAGCACCGCCGCGTCCTTGTCGACGGGCAGGAGGTCCACCTCACCCCGACCGAATACAAGCTGCTGCTGCTGCTGATCGCCAACCGCGGCAAGGTGCTGACCCACAACTTCATCGGCCGCCAGGTCTGGGGCTATGAGGAGGGCGACAGCAAGAACATCCGCGTCGTCATGGCCAGCCTGCGCCGCAAGATCGAAAAGGACACCGCCGCGCCGCGCTTCATCCTCACCGAGGTCGGCGTCGGCTACCGCTTCGCGGACGAATAGGCGGCAGACAGGGATCACACCACAGGTCACACCAAAAGTCACACCAAAAGTCACATATTCAAACAATAATACGCCTCCATCTTGTTTTCCGTTACCGTTTGTGTTATCATGGCAGCAGAAAACAAAAGGGAGGCGTGATTTTGATGAAGCGAGAGGATTTTGAACAGGCGCTGCGCGCGCTGCTCGCCGGGACGACGGGCGGCGCCCTGACCGTCCGCGCCGGCGACCTCCATCGCGCGGTCGGCGGCTATCCGGGCCGGGACCACCGCATGCCCGTCTGCTGCGCCGTGATGCGGGCGGCGATGGCGCCCGGCGACGAGGTGCTGGCCGCGCCGCCCTCCGGTCTCGGCGCGTCGCTGACGATCCGCTACCGCCGCTGACCGCGGCGGGCAAACAAAAAAGTCCGGCAGAGCCGGACTTTTTTGCTGCGCCCGACGTTTCTACCGCGGGCTGGCGACGATGAACAGCATGTCGTTGCCGCCCTCGTCGTCGGTGAAGGAATTGTAGGTGGTGAAATTGTACATCAGGCGCTCGGCGGGATAAATGCCGTAGCCGTCCTGATTGTGATCGGTGGTGTCATAGGGGTCGGCGACCAGGAACACGTCGTCCTGTTCGGTCTCGGTGCCCATCGTGTCGTAGCCGATGATGACCTGCCAGTGTCCGCCCCAGTCGTTCCAGCAGATCATGACCGGCTTGCCCTCGGCCAGCCAGCCCTGAATGTCGTCCATCCAGATGCCGTCGGGCCTGTCGTAGGTCGTCGTCAGTTCAAAACCGCCCACGCCGTTGAAAATGTCCATGGCCTGGTCGAGCGTCGTGCCGGGGTAATCCCCGTAGTCGGCCTCGCTGAGCTTGTGCCGCAGCGCCGCCAGCGTCTCCTCGTTCCAGTCGTCAAGCTTTTCGTACCAGTTGAGTACCATCAGCGCGGCATCCACGCCGCAGGACCATTCGCTCGTCTGCTGCTGCGTCTGGAAATGCGTCAGCATCGTCAGCGTGTCGCCGGACTTCAGGTTGTAGACGTCCGGATGCGCGAAATACGGCGAATCCTTGTGGTCGCCCTGCCGTTCGACCGCATCGGCGCCGTCGTCGGCGGAGAGGTCGGTCGCATAGGGGATTTTCATTTCGTCGCTGAAGTTCTCTTTGGCGCAGCCGGACAGCAGCCCGAGGGCCAGCAGCACGGCCAGTGCGAGGGTGGCGGTTTTTTTCATCTGTCGATCTCCCTTTTGGCGGGGGATGTTCCCCCGATATTCTATTACCCGGCGGTCGCCGCTCTGCGCGGCGCCGGCGAATAACCCCCGTGAGGCATACGGACAAAAAGCGGGGCCTGCCGCCCGCGCGCCGCACCGCGGAGCCGCGGGGCGCATGAAGGCGACAGGCCTCTTTGGAGCAGGGCGTGCAGCCGTCCTCCCGTATGCCTGATCTGATTTTATATTTTTACAGGAAACGCGCCCGTTTGTCAATAGTTTGCGGGCCCTTGCAGTACAAAAATTTATTTGTGCCGCGCCCGCCCGTCAGGGCAGCTCGCAGACGCCGGTGTCGGAGACGGCCCAGCGGTCCTCGCGGCCGGTGACGCCGCACAGGCGCGCCCGGTTCCAGTGCGCCCGCTTCCAGCGCTCCGAGGCCGCGATCTCCGTCAGCGCGGCGCAGCGGATGAAGACATACGCCCCGATCTCGGCCGCGCTGTCCGGGATGACGACGCGCGCGAGGGCGGCGCAGCCCGCAAAGGCGCCTTCGCCGATCTTCGCCGTGCCGTCCGGCAGGACGACCTCCGTCAGCGCGGCGCAGTCCTTGAAGGCATACGCCCCGATCCCGGTCACGCCGGCCGGCAGGACGATCTCCGCCAGCGCGGCGCAGCCCTCGAAGGCATACGCCCCGATCCCGGTCACACCGGCCGGGATGCGCACGTGCGCGAGGGCGGCGCAGCCGCCGAACAGCCCGGCCCGGATCTCCGTCAGCCCGGCGGGAAGCACGGCCTCCGCCAGCCCGGCGCAGCCCACAAACGCCCG
>JGI20225J20221_1000624_pt1 | contig 38685 bp, 39 predicted proteins | sample BioMet4_FD_20221 | JGI IMG/M metagenome (IMG submission 20221)
CCGTTTGAAACGCCCTGAAACAAGGCAAAACAAGCGAACCTCCCCCTTAAAATCCCTCGAATGAATAATTCATATCGGTTCAAGTCCGATCCCGGGCACCAGAAAAAGAACAAAAAGCCAGCAAGTTGCAAGGACTGCTGGTTTTTAATGATTGTTAACCATCAAAAATTAAGCTGTTCTCGCCCCGTAAATCTTCTCGAAGTCCTCCCGCTGGGTCTTCATTCTCGGCCTTCTTTGCTTTAGAATAATTGAAAGAGCAGAAGTCGTTCTTAAAATGAGCCGAACAATTGAGGAATTAATCCAATGAATACTTATTCGGTACCGGAGTGCCTTGCTGGGCCATTGAAGGAATTGGACGATTATCGAAGAAAGAACTTAATCCCGTATCGGATTCTTTCCACAATCGGGTGGCTTCTCTTTTTCCTCGGACCCGTTATCGGGACTGGCTTGATGGTCTATTATGAGGTCGTTCTCTTGGATAATGACACAACCTTTATCCTTACAGTAATGCTCATCCCATTAGCTGGCGGGCCTTTTGGCGGGATGTTTATGCTTTTTTTCCGAACACTCTTCTCCAAACGGATCGCGAAGCGAACCCGGGAGGTCCTTGTTGAGGGCTACCTCAAGCAGTGTTATCAAGATGTTGTTTTCTCCCCCAAAGGCCAGGCCCAGGTTTTTGATGACTTCAAAACGCTTTTGCCTTATGGCCCCATCGACTATTACGAAGAATTCAATTCCTACAGTGCCTCGTATCGGGGGATCCCTCTGCGGGCTTGTGATACGGCCATCAATGTTTATATTCCCGGGGTCGTTTTTTCAGCAGACCATCTTGGCGGTTCTTCCGAGCCTCAGGACATCGGGAGGATGGTTGCTTTTGACCTGAAAAGAAATCTCGGGGCCCAGCTTTTGGTCACGGAGACAAAGAAAAAGCCTTTGTTTTCGGCCCGGAAGATGGAGATGGAATTTATAGAATTCAACAAAGCATTCGATGTTTATTCGGATTCCGATCTATTCGCGTTTTACGTTCTCACGCCGCAATTTCAAGAAAAGTTGATCGCCCTTTCAAAAAAATATCCCAAAAACTTCAATGTTTCGTTCTATGTCATGGGATCAAAGGCTTATGTGGTCATGGAGAACGTTCGGTATGGTTCCAACGCTGTTTGGGTCAATCATCCCCATCTTACCGAAGAAGATATTTTGAGTTCGACGCTTCTCCTCGATCTGGCCCGAGATTTTATTGATGGACTACAACTTTATTCTGAAAAGTATCAAGAAGGTTCCTTGGGGAAGGCCGCTGCTTAAATCCGCAAAACGGATTAGAAGCTCCCGCAGTTTTCTAATATTCGTTCTAATCACACTTCTAATCCGTTTCCCTTGGTTTTGAAACATTGTGAAACGCGCTGAGACGTTCGATGAGATGTCTTAAAATCCCTCGAATGAATAATTCATATCGGTTCGAGTCCAATCCCGGGTACCAGAAATGAAATGAAAGCGCGAGTAACATAGCGCTTCTTATAGGGACTTTGCTGAATCTTGCTAGTTTGGTATGTAGTTTAACCAAATAAGGTTCAGGAGATTTTTGCTTTTTTAGGAATCTTTTTTAAAAGATATTTTTGGAGTTTTTGACTGCCTCTTCTTTCGAGTTATGAAAAGAAAGGCGAAATGATGAAAAACGAGAATCCGTAAACGTTTTCTTCCGTGCTATGATTCGTCCTGTTCAAGAGGATAAAAGATGGAAAAGAAAAAGAAAACAACACTTGTTGCCTGCGCGTTAGCTTGTGGAGGATTGCTCCTTGTTACCGCCATGACGGATTTTTCTAACGTTCCATTATCTTTAAAAGCTGACACTGCCAGCAAAAGCGTCATATTCGGGACAAACGGAAATCACATTAAAAATCATCAAGCGGCGACTGTTTTAGCGGAGGGTTCTCTTAGCGAGGGCAGTTCGATTGTCTATTCCTATCAACCGTATCCTAGCGGCACGCCGACCTATGGCGAAAATAGCAGCGATCCCGTCGTCAATTTTGCCACCGTTCAACAAGGAACCTTGGAATATAGCCACATTGTGAGCTGGTACCTTATCATCAGTTTGAACAACATCACTCGGGTGGATGTCTCTTATTCGATGACTTCCACGAATAGCGCGACGATTTACAGCAACTCAACACTCACGTCCTACACAGACTCCGGTGCTCAAGGGCAAGAGATAGAATACGATGAAGATACGGGCGATCGATATCCCACCTCTTTGCCAGCGAATCAAACCAGCGTAACCTATATCCCAACGGCTCAAAGAGTCCAAGCGTATGGCAATCCCCGCTCGATCAAAATTTTGATTGATATGGCGGTTAGCAACGGTCCGCATACAGGCAATACTGGCACTTTTATTTTGAATTCGGTTCAACTGACGTGGGCTTGCTAGGGTTTCCATTTTCTGCTTGTTGAAAAAATGGCAGATAAATCGTCAATCACCGAAGGACATCTGAAAATTTTCAGATGGTCCAAGGGAGAATACTCATTATTTCTATTGGGCAGTCAAAAAAGACCCCACCTTTTATTTCGTAGAGCAAGAAAACCCGAAAGTTCTACTCGTCATCGCCTTGATACATCAGGCGGCTCAAGCCTTGATTTTTGCCTTATTCAATCTTCGTCATCGGATTTCCATAAGGTAGGTGAAGCCTTGAACTCGGCGATGTAGGAAACGATGTAGGGCCTGGATTCGCTTTCTCTAGCCACCGCGGCCGTGCCGCTAACGAGCATAAAGGCGATGGCTTAAGCGCCTCAGCCCGGCGAACAGTCGAGAAACTCTATAAGATCACAATTTGTGACCTTAGAAATTTGGTTGCTTTGTCGCTAAGTTAAACCATGAGGAGGCCGACGTACTTGAGCCATCCAATAGAGCCGCCACTGATCAATACGCTCTTTTAATCACCAAGAAATCAAGAAAAGGCAACCCCCGCCTCGTTAGGCGTGTTGGATTGCCTTTTTTATCAAACATTCGAGGCTATAACGCCTCCGTCACATCAAGACTTTTACGCGATTGTAGCGTTGAAAGCCGGGCGGATGCCAACGCTCGCGGTGCCGCTAGTGCCGCTATAGGCGACATCGCCGCCGAAACCAACACGCGAAACACAATAGTAATTGTTTGATTCCGCATAAGGCGAACGCGACCAGAAATAACCATTCCCGGAGGTGTTCATCACCGCGCCGATGGCTCTCGCATAATCTGTGAGAACGGCACCACGCGAAGCCAAGGATGTCGCCGAGGCGGCAAATCCATAACTTGGGTTGGTGAGGTCCTTGTAGGACAAGGCGAAGATCTTGTCTCTCGTATTCTCACAGCTGAAGTTTAAGGTTGGCTGTCTAGTATTAGCCACCGCCGTTGCAGCGGAGTTATCGACAACCGTGGTTGTAATATAAGCTTTCTCATCCGCAGTGAAGGCGATGTCGAGGAAACCTTTGCCAGTGAAATTGCCGGCGTTGAGTTTATTGCCATCAACGTAACTGCTGAAATCCAACCCGTTTAGCATCGCGCGGAGACTGGAATACTCGTAGTTGTTTGCATAAACCGTCGCGGAGGAAATGGTGCGGCTTTGTTTGGAAGCGTAGTAATTATTCACGTCCAGAATCTTCTCGGACATCACGAGACCGGTCTTCGCTTCTCCGCCAAAGAGAACGCGCCACTCAATCGGCTCGACCTTGAAGTAATACGCACTACCCGTGGCGAAGGTCGTGCTGCCGGAAATGGACTTGTAGCCGGCTTCACAAGGCGCGGCCGAGTCGACCTTCTTGTATTCTTCGGAGCCGTATTCGAGATAGCCGTCGGAGTCGGTGTCCGTCGCGGAGGCGAGCGCCGTCAACGTGGCGGAATCTTCCACCACCGTCTGGGGGTATTTCCCTAAGTTAAAAGATTTCCCTAAAGACTCGGTGAACTGAGCAGTATAAGTCGCGTCCGCAACGACGGCGACCACCGAGGGAGTCCAGCCCGAGAATGTATAGGAGCTTACGCCGACGCTGGCTTTGGTCGGGGTGGCGCCGTCATAGGTCGGCGTCGCGCCTTTCTTGACCTTAGTGTCCGTTTCGAGAACGGTTCCGTCATAGTTCTTCCAAGTGATGGTGTAGGTCACCTCTGGTGGGACGGTAGAAGTTGACGTCGAAGAAGCGGACGTCGAAGAAGCGGACGCCGGAGAAGCGGACGCCGGAGAGCTGGAGGCGCCGTTGCCGCATCCGGTGAGCAAGAGAGTGCTAGCGGAAAGGGCGAGAAGAAGAGTGAGACGTTTTTTCATGAAAGAATCCTCCTGGGATTTCTTGATTCTTATAAGAAAATAATAAACTTGTTGTTTCCGATTAAAAGAAAATATTGTCAATCATAAATTATTAACAACAAGTTTTATTTTGGTTTAAAAATTTAATTTTGGCTATTTTAGTCGATGCTGGTTGACTTTTTTTGTTGTTGCGCAATGAGGTTAAAAAACTGGAATACTTCTTCCGATTTTCGCAAGTTTTACAATTTGGCGTTATTGGGTGCTCCGAGGGCGTGGCGGTAATCTTGAAGTACGCGTATAAATGGTTCTTATTTGATATTCAGGCACAAAAAGATTTTATTTATTGAATATCGACTGACTGATATTGTTAATTTAAAAACTAGATTTCCATTTTATTATTAAGACAAAGCAAATAGAAAACTATGTGTTAACTAAAAGTGTCATTCGCCAATCATCGGCTCCTGATGGCTTATCCTTTCTAATGCACAATGAAAGAAACTCACTCGGAGTGTGCTTACGAGAACCCTTTGGACGATTATTTCACCCAATTACTTAATGGAATCAATCATGCCTTTAAGCCAGGAACGATCATAGAAGTTATTTAGGTTAGTGATTGGATAATCAGGAGCAACGCCACTAGCGAGGTTCTACGCATAACTCCGTTTCTTTTCTCTTCACCTCATCCAAATAAAGAAAGAGGGCATAGAGAGGAAGCGTCAGAGTTTTGCTTTTCTCGTCGTAGCCAAGGTTTCCACCTTTCAACGTCACTAACCGAAAGGTAAAGGAGCGGGTTACCGCCTGACTACTAAGTATAATTCCCAAGAACTGTACCCTTGGTTAGGCGGTTTCGCATCGAAGCGGGGCCGCCTAGCATCAGGCAAAAAGGCGGTTTACCATCGGAACAAATACTTACTCCGGGAGTTTCTATCCCTGAACACCACAAAACGTTTTCCTTCCACCCGAGAAGCGGAAAAAGCCTAGTCCTAAGCCCGGAGCTCGTGAAGGCTGAGCAAGACGAAAGCATCGAAGAGCTGACAAGCGGCGGCTCCCGAATTCGGTAAACGAACCCATCCCTTAATAAATGCTGTTATATGAAATACAAAAGGGGATGCGCAATTCAGTTTAGCCTCCTACGAAAATAAAATGGGAAACGGAATAATCTCTAAGCACCTAGAGAGGCAAAAAGTCCCCACAGAAACCACGTTTTTTCCCGAACAGAGAAGCGCAGCAGAGAGCTTCGCTCGGCCAGTAGCTGGTAATGACGGGTACAAACCCTGCTCCTCGCTTTCTAAGGTTAGACAACCTAACTTGGCGGTTATTTACCTACCCCAAGGATCCTTTGCCCCACTGTTTGTTTAAACGTATTAGACCTACAATATATTAAACGTGCTATCTATATTTTTACAAATCTTTACGTCCTTACCTTAATTTTTCAATACATTTAAACGTGCCTTACCTCCTTAAAACCCTTCCTAAGCGAAACTTTCCAGAAAACAAACCTTAACAGGCACCGCTAGCTGCGTTTTTTCCCCGCGCCAAGCACTAAGCGAACTTTTATGTCCCGGGTATTAGAAACTAGTTGCCACTTGCCACAGCCGTTTATTNGAAACCTTTTCGCTTTCGTTGACCTCGATAAAAGCGCTTGTCCAATGGCATGATGATGCGGTCTGGCGCGAACACCGTTCCAATAAATGCCCAAATCGCCAATGCCCAACCAAAACTTCCCCCGCGACCGTTTGGAAGCCTACCCTCAAGAGCGAGCTCCGTTATTTCTAAGGCTCGTCCTAAAGACTTAATGGCATATCAACGCCCAACAAAAAGCGTCGCTCCGACGGCAAGCGTGCCCCTATTCAGAATCGTGCATATCGAACGCCTCTCGAAAGAAAAAGACTACATCAACCCTTTTAAAGCATCGTTATAGCCGTTACGCCCCGCAAAATCCAATGGTGACGCGGGAAGAGGACCCAAAGAAAAAGTCCAAAGGAAAGAGGCGGATAACCTCATGAAGAAGGGCATCCTAAAATACGAACCCATCTTTGGCTTCATGGATTTGCCAACTTTGCAGAATTACGCGGCGACATCCGATCTTTTCGTCCACTGCGCTTTCATCGAAGTGGAAGGCCTCTCCTGCATGGAGGCCATCCAAACCGGACTCGTGCCCATCATTGCCAAAGGACGTTTAACCGCGACTTCCCAGTTCGCCCTTAATCCCGAAAGCACCTACCAGGCCCGAAAGCCTAAGCTTCTTGCAAGACGCATCGACTATTGGCTCTCGCACGAAAAAGAGAGAAAAGAAGAAGCCCTCAAATATGTGGGCCTAGGCGAGAAATACAACATCGACTATTCCATCAAAGCCATCATCAAAATGTTCGAAGACGCGATTACGATGGCAAATAAATAATGGGTCTCTCGAAATTGAATGTCGTAAATCTATTATCGGTAGACAATAGTCAAAAAGTTCTGAGGGCTCTTTAGGGCTTGCTCAAGTAAGCCTTTTCTCTGCAAAGAAACCGCGATAGCTATGGAACGGGCTTGGCAATTCACCTGTTTCTTTTCATTGAACTCAATGTCGGTGAAAGTGTCGTATAGGGCCGCGTAGGCAAGATCGATCTTCGATTGGACAAGAGCGTTCACATACAGCCAATCATAGAAAAAGGTTTTGGGCTCTAAGGGAAAATCGTGGCCCATATAATGAAAACCAACTAAAGAATGGGCACCGCAATGCTCTTTCACGTAATCACGGGCTTCTTTAGGAGATAAATTCGCGGCTTCCGGAAAGCCTCCGACACCTTCGAAAACCTTGCCAGCCTGAAAAGCACTTTCAAGGCAATGTCCATCGATATGGAGATTAAAAGCGCTGCAGGCGATGCCAATCTTGTCACGGGATTTAGTCGACACTTCAAGAACGTGGGCCTCCGGGTGTGACCAAAGGATTGAACGGCGAAGAGAGTCGACGTTTTTCTGTTTTTGCGAGAACGCTAGACCCTGAACGTATTCAAATGAAATCATTTCCTCCGTATAAAATTTCGTATCCGAAGGATGAAAGACCAATTTTGTTGCCATATAAGGCCTCCTTTATAAAACTTTTTCAAATAACGACAGTCTCGAATTGGCAAATCTTTTCGAATTTCGCAATGGCGGTTTTTAGCCGATTGATCGAAATGTTTTTGCACGAAGCGTCAATAACGCCGATCGCCGCCTTCCAATCGTAGGAAATCCCTCCTATTTTCGGCTTGGAAAAGAGTTCATCCGACACTGAGCTAACGAATAACAATGGTGAACCGTCTTTATTTCTTAGTTCCTTGGACAGATACGGATCAAGCCGTTTTGAGAAATAAAAGGCCCAGTTTGGATTGATTTCCTCGCATTTTTGGCTTCCTAGATAGCAGAGACGCCAATAGAAGAGCAAACTGAGCCAAACCGTTTGTTCGCCCCTGCCTAGAAAAGAAAGGGAACCAGCATGGTCAAAGACAAAGTCTAGATAAAGGCCGTTTTGGGGTTTCCGTACCCTCGGGGAAATAATTAATCTTTCAATTGTTTGGGGTTTACGGCTCCGCAAGAAAAGGTCTACGAAATCTTGGACATCCGAGGCCTCTAACTTAAAGCACTCCTGCATTTGTCCCAAAGAAACAATCTTGTTTTCTAATAGAGCAGCGAAACTGACGTCTTTTTCTAAACTAAACGACGACGCGGAATCTGTTAGAGAGTAAGGATTGAAGACTGGAATATCTTGCGTGGTTTTGAAATCCAGCTGACTGAAAGGGGCTTTTTTATCGGTCGTATTTGGCGAAACGCCAATCCCCAAAAGACTTGAAGCTCTTTCTTGCAGCTCTTTTTTAGCCTCTAATGGGGAAAGCAATTTCACTTTCCCAGCAAGGGCGAAGCATTAAGAGAGAATTGATTCTTCGTCTGCTTTCACAAACACGTGATATTTCCCATCAGGAGTCGTCACGCTCTTTTTGATGTTTCCGAAATACGTGAAGAGAGAATTGAAAACCCTCTTATCGGCAATCTCCAATTCGGCTTCGATGACCTGTCCAGCCCCTAGGTGGGGATGTCTATCCAAAAAGTCTGCGATCTCAGTTGGAGAATAGAAAACAGGACGTTTCAAATCTTGAGGAATTTCTTTTACATCGAACATCCGGTCAATATAGAGACGGAGCAAGGCCTTTTGTTCGGTTTCTCCGGCGAGCAAGCAATAACGTCCATCTCGCAAGAAAGTCTTGATTGGAAGGACCCGTTGGGGATTGTTAATCATGGGCACCAAATCACCTTTTTCGTCATAGGATTTATAGGTAAACTCAATTAAACATTTGTGTCCGATCGCTTCTGAAATCGCACCTATTTCATAGAAAATATGAGGATTGGCCAATTTGCCCCGCTCATCTTCTTTTTCAATGCGAGCTAGGCGAGACTTTTCCTCGAGAGGAAGGGTGTCGGTTAATTGTTCAAAAATCTTGTCAGCCTCTTTCGGTGGAATGGAAGGCGAAGAATAAACCGCGTCCAAAACGTATTCAAGCTGTCCTTCATCGAAAACGCGGGTCAAGAGGGCCACTCCTTTTCCGTTTTTGACAACGTCGAAGCCTAGATCAGCCAAGACCGCAAGGGCGCGACTAATCGAACGTCGTTGGGTAACGACATGGTAGTCATCGGCCAAGTACTTAAGAATTTGTTGTTGTTTAATCTTGTGATTCTCGTAAGTGTATTTCAGCAAAATGAGATAGACCAGTAAAGTATATTGGTTCTTGAGATTCGGCTTCTCCATAAATTGCCTCCAAGTGATATTAAAGTATAACACTCAATCTTCTTATTCTGGGACTTTAAAGTCCCTTAAAAAATAGAATGGGATTTTTCATTGCCTTCCGACCGAGAGAACGAACAAGATAGGACTAAGCGAAGGGAAAAACATGAAAAGAGAAAAACAAATACCGTCGTCGCGAATCGAACGTTTGATCAAGGTGGTCTATGCCGGAGCGACAACTGTCGATCCAACAAAGGTTACGGAGGCCCTCATAGATTTATCACCACGTCAGCATGACATTGTCTGGTTGCATTTCGGATTGGGAGACGATCAGCCGCGAAACATCGGCGAAGTCGCAAAGGAACTAGGACTTGATCCTGCGATGGTCGTCCGCAGTTATGGTGCCTCCGTCAATAAGCTGAGGCACCCCTGCCGCGTCCATAAAATCGCAAAGACACATAACGAATAATCAAATCAGAAGACCTTTATTTCCGACGTTTCTTCGGTTTGTACAACTTACACATACTTTTAGCGTATTGGGCCCGTTTCTTTGCCATATAGGCAGACTGCGCCTTTTTTGCTGCTTCAGCGACTGTCATGGTTATCTCCTTTTGTTTTGATTTTCATGAGAGAGCAACTTTTTCTGTGTCTTCCTAGAATCGTTTGATATCGGACTTTTGAAACCGACTTTTTTGTACAACTGACTAGATATGATTTCACCGGTAGACAGGGACCCTTCTTCAAAACGGTTCTTTTCTTGTGGTGAGATAACAATGTTCACTCCACCAAAGAAAGTGTCGAGATGAAGAAGGAAAGGGATTTTGTTTTCTTTCTTGTTTTCCTGTCCGTCCATGGTGACCCACCAACTATTTATGGAGAAGAGAAGTCAGAATGTTTCCCCTTCCGATAATTCGTAACGAGAAATCTCTGGTCGTATCGTCCTGGGGCCAGTACTCACCAATGATCTGACGACTAGGGAAACTCTTAAGTATCTGTGTTCCGTCATCCATCTCTTGAAGAATTCCAATTATCACATAGTTAACGTCTCGAATTAGGCTTTCGGAAACCGGCATTGCCATAAATGCGTCCTCCTTTTGGCTGAGCCCATTCTAAAGTGAGGGGCCGGCAAAAGTGAACGGTATTTCAGAAGATGGGACTTGTAAGTCACACATTTGTAGTTTTTCGTTCATTTTTTTCCAAAAAAGAAAATCTGGATTAGTCAAATGACCAACAGGCATTATGTGACTTTGGTGTCCCATAAAAAAATAAAGGGGAAATATCCTTTACTTGAAAAAGACAAATGGAATATAACAATCGCGCCAAGGAGGCAAATCAATGCCAGAAGAACCCAAGAAAATCTACGAGATTCACTTTGTGACGAATTACAAAAAAGACGGAGAAATGAAGGACTATCTCAATAAGATTGGTTTCAAAGATTTCAAGGTTGATTTTCAGAATCCTTATTGTGTTGTTTATGATATCTCACTTGACGACCCCTCTGATTCATTTATACAGATGGTCAACCATTGTGGGTTGAAAGATTTACGGTTTTTAAAATACGGTAAGGAAGTTCATAAGATTCCTTGAGGAACGAAGGGTGGGATGAAAAATCCCACCTTTTTGTATAAATCGTATTAAGGCGTGCCCAACAAACACGCTTTTTTGCTATTGAAGTCAATTCATGCCGGTATAGCTGAAGTTATCAAGCGAGTCGTCATCGTGTTGACCCGACATTGCCCAAACGGCGCGGAAGAAAAAGAAGGATGATTCGTGGTCTTCCAAGAGCCGTTGGGCCCACTCTCCTTCATCATTACATTGGTATTTCTTAAAGAAGACGCCTTTTTCTTTGTCATAGCTAAAGCCATTAGGACACGAGTCAACGAGAGTCTCAAAGCATTTCTCTAGTTCTTCCTGAGGGTTACTACCCAAATCAAGAACAACCTCCACTTCACCTTTCTTTTCGTCGAAAGAAATAGTCATCTTGTACATAGAATAATAATCCGTTACGTTGATGAAGACCGATGTTTCATCGATAGCATCATTTTCTTCAAAAGTTAATGGGCCGCTAACAAGACCCTTTTCATCAAAAGCGTTTTGAAGCGTCTCTTCAAAAGTCGTTTTATCAATCATGGCTTAATGCCNCCTGTTTAAATACTAACCATGAAACTGATACGAAAATGTCGAAGTTGTTTAAGCAACCAATTAGTGATTTTATGGCATCTCTTTAGCTGGCTGAAAACATAAAAATGGGCATGGACAAACGCCGTGCACGAGAGTCATTAAAAATACATAAGTTTTTCTTTAGGCCGCCGCTATTTTAGATATGGATTCCGTAGGCAATAAGAAGCCATGTCTGCAAATTTCTTTTTACCTGCAAATGGAAGGACTTCATGTAAGACGCCTTCTTTGGTGAAACCAAGTTTTTCAGCAGTCCGTAAAGACGCTTTGTTCATGGTGTTAATCATCACGCGGATGAAGGAAATGACAATTCTTTTCCTAATCAAAACATAATTAAAGGCTTCTGTCACATAGCCCATTAGTCCTGGACGGAACGCCTCTTTGATCAAGGCTTGGACCGCCTCGGTGGCGTAGCCATGCCCGCGTTCGTTCTTGAAGATGTAGTACTCAAGTTCAACATGGCCTAAATCATTGTCTTTATGAATGTTCCCGTCGGGATAGAATCCGCAAAAGCCTATCATCCGACCGTCATCTTTCGCGGTGATGACAAAGCAAAAGGGCCGATGAAGATGGTAAGCCCGAAGATTTGTTTCGGTCAAAGCACGGGAGGTGTAAAGGGTGAAATCACCGTCTTCCCGTAAATGCTTTTGGTATTCCTGAAAATCATGACCTTCGGGGCCGTCTTCTCCCCGGAGAATCAGCCGTTCGGTCATTAGGGGCTTGTTGATGTTGTCCTTGAGCAAAGAGTCTTTAGCATTGGTGTAACGGTTAAGGACCAGATGGTAATGGTCCAAACAAGCCTTAAGCTCTGGCGAACAACCACATTTCAAGGCTCCGTAAGAAAAGGTCCACCCTATCGAATTCCATAGATACAATTTGGCCGCAGGGCTTTTGAGGGTAACCAAATACTCAAAGCACGGTAAAAGCTTTTTGATTTCCTTTTCATCCCAAACATCGAAATCCGGAATCTCAGTCCATCCAAACCGCTTCTTCAATAGTGGCTCAATCTTTTTCTTTGCTTCCTCAAAAGTCAATTCTCGTTTCGAACCCATAAGATTTCTTTTTGCCTTTCTGCATAGTATTGCTCAAATAAAATGACCCGATATGACCAGCAACAAATTTAAATCCTGTAACGCTTGAGATAATGGCGCAGGTCATCTGGCTGCTCAAATAAATCTGCGAAATCCAGAGCTGGCAGGAAAACGAAAGAAAATTTCGGCCCGTTAGCCTCGGCTTGGGACATCAGGTCGCGTAATTCCAACGTTATTTTTTGTCTTTGTCCTTCGCTCTTTTCGGCTTCCCAAATCTTTTGTATTTCGTCATTGATTTTATCGCCACCTTGCGCTGCGGTGTTTGAAAGCGGGCTCAAAACCGAATTAACTAAAGTCACTGTCTCAAGTTTTGAAAACTCGTTGCTATGGAAAAGACCATCATCATTCAGCCTTTCGTTCAGATAGCCCAATGCATGATGTATTAATTGCCCAGCGTCAAATTTGATGCTGCCATTTGCGATGTTTTGGTTAATTTCCTTGAAAATGGAAACGAATGCCGATGCGGTCGATTGTCCATTTTGCTGGTTTTGCCTCTTTAAGTTTGGGAAATAATTCGCTTCATCAAGGTAAGTGTTGGCTGCCAATGCTGGTTTTCCAAAGAAATATTCCATTAATTTGCTTTCGACAATGATTAAACTAACAACAAAACCATTTTTGTCTTTATTGATCAAAACGGCATCTGCCATCGAAGGGTGAGTTGGTTTGCCTTTCTGAATTAGAGTGCGCAACGGGTATTCGAAATAAACTTCGTAATCGCCAGGGACGAAATCTTCTCTTTTTTTAGAAAGCGTTATCTTCATTGGCTTCAAATCGAATGGAGGACGGCTAAGAATATTGGCGATCAAAGCAGACGAAGAACGCATTGCTCCCATGCTTACCAAAGGGTAATTTTTCGTTGTCTCATTGCCAAGCAAGAAACCGTGATAACCATATTTCTTCGCTTTCTTGACAGCGAAATTGTCTGGGCCGCTTTTGTAGAAGTAAGTAATAACGTTTTTTAGATAATCATCATTTTCACCGTAAAAAAGATTTTTTCTAAAATCTCTTAAATAATAAGGTTGCAAATCAGAAGGTTTCTCACGGCCTTCTATTTCTTCGTTTGGCTCAAAGAACTGCTTTTCATCATATCCAGTGGCCAACTTGCATTCCGTCTTTAATCTTGATAGCAAAAAGACAATAACTTGTTTTTTCAATGTTTCTTCCTCCACATCTTTTGGATTTTGCACCATTATCTAAGCCTCTCTTCCACGTATTCATCGCCAATCATCGTCATCTTTGCCAACGTTAGTTGAAGGAGTTTCTTGGCATCCGCTTCAGGGATGCTGTATTTCACCACTAAGGCTTTCACCATGGATTCGTCGTCGTTATTATCCTTAAGGATTTTGATGAACCCTTCCCAGTCGGATTTGATTTTGCGGATGGCTTGGTAATATCCCTTGTCGAACATCCGCCAATCGGGATAGCCTTGCTTGGCGTTCTCGCCATTCATGATGGTCTCAATTTGTTTGAAGGAGAAAAGACCTAGATTCTCGGTCCCGAGCCAAATTTCGACTTGATCAAAATTGCTTTTTTATCCGCGTTTAATTGATCGACCTGAATAAGCTCTCCCGTTTTCTCGTTGTAGGCGATCACGTGACCTTCTTTGACAGCCCCGAGGACGGAATAACCCAATTCCTTGAATTTGCTTCTAACCCAGTCAAGAATCTGATTCTCATGGCCGTGGCCAACATCATTAAGTATGTTTTGTTTGCTCATTAAAAGAGCCTCCTTGTATTGTTTATGCACGAATCGAACTTCTTAATCATTATAATCATTCTTTCTTTAAGGCCTCACATGTTTCGGCATCATCTTTCAGCTCCTTGTTACATCCAGCACACTGGTATTGCTCGTCTTTCCGCCATATCGCTGAAGGAAGCCCAAAGAGGCGAAGAATCGTCTTTTTATCTTCCTTGTTTAAGAGACAACAGTCAGCGTAGACGATGAATTTCTTATCTTTTCCACGATAGAGGACTCGACCTCTTGGGTAATAGGCATAGTCATCAATCAAACCTGATATCTTTGACGCATATTTCGGATAGATCTCATTCTCGAAAAATTCGAGATGACCCAGCGAAATATCCCTGAAGCCGTTATCCGGTTCGATTGCCAAATAATCCGCTTTCTTGGTGACGTAACGGTTCCCCGGGAGGCGGTAGAAAATCCCTATCTCCTTTTCAGGTGTTCCCATTCTTGCCTTCTCTCTTGGCGCAGAACTCCTCTAGCAGCCACGATCTCAGCAGATACGCTGCGCTTGGCCGGTCCTGATAGGGCTCAAGGCAAGGCAGGATGCCGAAGTTGAAGCTGAGCCGGACGAACGCCACGAGCCCCTTCCCGAAGCTCATGAGGTCGTTTCTTTCGGCGCCGAACGCGATCCTAGAGGCTTGCTGGTAGGCGCGGAGGAAGAACCATTCGAGCGGGCTGGCAAACGACTGCGTTTCGCTCATTCCCTTTAGGCCGACGTCCCCGAAATAGGTCTCTATCCGCATCGGCTCTCCGCTCTTGACGTGGCGGTAAGCTGCCTCCAGCTGGACGAAATCGTGCTCTTTGCTGAGGCGGCCGCCGAGGATCTCGCCCCCGTTCTCCGGGAGCGTTGCTTCTCCGAGGGCTTCGCCAAGGCTTTTCCCCAGAGGAAGGATTTTCCCGCAAGACACAGCCCTCACGGCAGCTTCTTGCCTCGGCGTTTTCCCATTCGGGCCGGCGGCATTCCCGATGATCCAGTTTCGCTTCAGCTCGGCGTAAAGGATCTGCGCCTCCTGGGGGTTCAGCGCGAATTTCTCCGCAAGGTCGTTCATTCTCAGAGCGGGTTTGGCGAGAACCGCCGCATAGAGCCCTTGGATCTTCTCTTGGCTTGCCATCAGCGATACTCCTTTTCGATTTTCAGCGTGGCGAGGGCGGCGTGCGAGCCGCCTCCCTTCCCATTGCCGCTCGGGATGATCAAATCGCCGGCGGCGACCCCGAGCTTGGCCATCTGCCCATCGCTCAGGCCGAACTCCCTCTGCAGATCGCGAAGGCTCAGCTCCGGATGGGTGAGGATGTAACGGTAGATGCCGTTGATGCTTTTTCTTTTTATCATCGTTTTTCCCCCTTTCTCAGTCTTTCCCCAAATGGGCGCGCTCGAGCATTCTCGCCTGGAAGATTGCCTCGCTCTTTTTCTTCATAAGCGGAAGCGTTTCCTCAAAGTGTTCCCAATCTTTTCGCAATTCTGGGTATTCGGTTATTAGCCTTTGAACCTTTTCTACCGCGTATTTGTCGTAATCGCCGCCGCGTGAGACATCGAATCCAATCGAATGCGCCTCTTTGACGTCGACGCCAGCCCCGATAAGCATCGCGGCAACGTCCTCGCGGAACATCGGCGTTCTTTTAAGATCCGGGTAAAAGCCCAACACGCGATCAATACCCGAAAGATAAAGTCCCACCACCAAAGCCATCTCATAAGGGTCATTTGGTTTGTAATGGTCGAGCATGAACCTGAAGTCCTTGTTGGCAAACGGCGATGGAATGGTGCCTTCTTCTACGCACGAGAGCTCCCTTCTTTCGACAAAGTTGATGAAGCCTCTTGGTTCGGCGTGAATCTCCGCCTCACCGGGTTTTTCTTCCTTCAAGTTCCGTTTCTTTAGGTACCCCTGCGGAACGTAGACCTGAAGCGAGAAGGCGCCGCCGTTTTTGGTGAGGTCATTCCAGAAGAAAGCCGGGGCGATATGATCTCCTTCCTTTAATAATGGAGAGCCACATCGCGGACACACTTCTTCTTTTTGGTTATTGGGGTCAAGGTCCTTGTAATCGAGATATCCATGGCTGTAATGGCATTTCGGGCAGCGGACGTAATGGAGCAAAGGATTGATCGATCCGATTCCAATCAGCCAGCCGACCAGACCCGAATTCGGAACGAAATAATAAACCTTTTCGCGTTTTAGTTCCTCCACCTCCGAGAGGGTTTGAATAAAGAGCCCTTCCAGAAAGTAAATCTGGATGGCTTTTATTTCCCGCCAGACATTCGTCATCAGGTAGTAGGACCAATCTTTGCCGAATTTGTCGGCGAGGGCGAAATAGACCTTTTCTTCTAACGGGGTCAGCGGTTCCCCCTTATTAAGGTCGCCTATTTCTGAAAGGTCTTTTAGGTATTCTTCTTCACTCAGCCTTTTGAATTTGATTTTCTCAAAATCATCGTCAAAACTCCCCTGGATTTGGATTTCGAGGTCCTGGGCGAGCTTCTTCCAGAAGCGGCACGCCTCCTCTTTGGCTTCATCGGTTTTGAAGTCGATGCAGTCAAAAAGGTCGCGTTTGATTCGCACCCCAGGGACATATCCATCCTCAAGGCAGCTCACTCGAAACAGCGTCTCGATAAAAGGCCCCGCGATGTCGTATTGTTCTTCTTTGCTATTTTGTTTCATATGGTTTCTCCTTATTTACGAAAGATTTTTCCAGCGATGTGGAAGATGGTCGTCAAGATGATCTCGAGGAGCATTAGTGGCAACCCGAACAGAATCATTAACGGCAGCAAGTTATTTCCTTTACTCATGGCCTTTGCCTTCTTTCTTTAGTGTTTCGACGAATTTCTTCATTTCCCGTTCCCTTTGGGTGGCGATCACGAGGCGGATACCTTCGTAATTCTCCTGAAGGATCCTTAGGACCAAGTCATCGCACTCAGGACAACGGTCATGGATGTCACCATATTCAGCGATGACAAGGCAGGTCTTTGATGACCATTCCTTGCCCGCTTTCCGTTCTTGAATGTCTTTGAGAAGCTTTTTCAAGAGCGGCTCCACTTCCCTTGGCTCTTTCACCCGTTTGCCCACCAAATGAACTTTCTTTTCGTACTCTTCTAGTTCGACTCGTTTAGGATCGACGAGGATGAATCTCTCGTCCGGGTCCGCCTTAGCAATCTCATCGATTGCCGAGACAAGTTGTTCCCGTTTCTCCTTGCCTTCATCGGTAATGATGAGGTAACTTTTCTCATAGGTTTTTCTTTGTTCCATAATTTTTTCCTGTATGTATTAATACGGTTTGCTAAAAGAAGTCTTAGGTCAGTATCTGACCAAAAATAAAAAAAGCCTCGACTGAGGCTTACAAATACTAATTTTCGACTTTTTAACAGCCGTCCGAGTTCTTCATTCCCCAGGACATCTGTCCATAGTGTTTAAAGGGTTTACCTTGGCATTTCTCCCCTTCTTCCACTAACTCATACGCGACATCACCATCATTGATTTCGCCCTTAAGGAGCTGCTTATGAGGATAAAAACGTTTAAACCATTTGCCACATTCGGCAATGTAGCGGCGAAACGTCCTATTAGATAGACCCGTCGCATGAAGGTAATAATCGCGGTCAAGCTCACAACCGCTTACGAGGATCCCATACATTAAAATCAAAGCATCGGATTTTGAATAAGCTTTGTTCTTTTGTTTAACGCCCATACGTTTATTTTAAGCGCGAGTGTCGAGACCCGCTATAAATTGTTCGCCAAGGAAAAACAATTGTTTTATGGAAATACCTTAACAGCAGACTCCTCAATGGTCTTCCAGAGGGAATTGTTTAAAAGATAGGCAAGGAATTTTTGATGCTGTTCCGATAGATGGGCAGCCTTTCCATAGACCAAATAAACTGAACGCGGAAACGCGAGGCCTTCGATGGTTATTTCCTTGATCCGTTTAGACGATAAAGATGGCTTCGCAAGCGAGACCGGAATCACTGCAATTCCTAGTCCTTTTTCCGCGAAAGCCAGCAAAGAGGCATTGGATGTCGATTCCAATGTGGGACTGACGCGAAGGCCTTCGATAGACAAAACGTTATCAAATGACAGGCGAGTGCCGCTATTGGAATCGCGGAGAAGCCACGAATAGGAAGCGAGATCCTTTTTCTTCATCGACGAAGGAAAAGCCGCATCGTTTTTGCTCACCAAGGCTAGACGATCGCTATAAGCTTTCTTGCCTAGATATCCTTCGGGGACGACGCCTCTCACTATCTCCGCCATCTCTGGGGCGTCTTAGTGAGTTACGCCTCGAACGTCTTATCATAAAAAACCTCTAGGTCCATCCTAGGGGCTTATTACCATATCAGTAGACGAATTCCACTTCGTTATCAAAGGCTTTTGATTTGCCTTTTGGGAGCAAGGTTATGTTCTTCCGTTTCGCTAAATCGAGAGGCTTTCCTTCGTATTGATTCACACCCCACCAGGGCTCCACGCATAAGAAATCGCCTTTCTCCGGATGAGACCATAAGACACAATAATCCGCGACGAAATGATAGACGATGGAATAGCCTAGACCCGTATTCACTTTCGGAGCGGGGCCTTTCACGAAAACCAAGGTCTCGTAGTGGCGGAAAAAGTCTTTCGTCAGACTGATTTCCCCGTCATACGGGAAAGGCTCTTCTTTCCGCGATAGGTTCTCGCGGACGGGAAGATAGGAAAGCTGATTGGGCCCTAAATCGACCGACCCTTTAAAGAAACTATAACGATAGCCAGGATGATTGCCTAACATGAAAGGCATCGTCCGTTCGCTGCGGTTAGTGACCTCGAAATGGCTATGGAGTTTATTGGCGGAAAGAGAATAAGTCACGCGAAGCTCAAAACGATAAGGATATAAGGCGAAACTGGTCTTGTCGTCATGATAAGAAAGAACCACTTTGTCTTTGGCTTTCTCCACCACCGTAAAGCGGCTATCACGGGCAAAACCATGCTGCCTGCCGCCTTCATGAAGCACACCGTCTAAGGAGTATTTCGCAACCCCGATGAAGGGGAACATCACGACGTCTTGAAAAGGCCAACTGTTCTTGTCATCGGCTTGCCATAAAGCCTCGATGTTTTTCTTTTTGAGGTAGACCGAAGTAAGTAAAGCCCCCACTTCGTTAATCGTGACGCGAAGAGTCTCGTTTTCGATTGTGATCATCGTTTACTCCCTTAAGTTAAGTATACCCTATCCAAGAAAAAGAAGGCGGATGGACGAACTGAATGATTTTCACCCATAAAGCGGTATTTTTTCCCCACACTTTCAAAATAAACTTCTTCTAAAGCCTTCTCGAAATGAGAAAAGGGAATATCATTAAATCATGAATGAGAAAATGACCATCAAAGATTTCATGGCCGCCTACAACCAGAAGGCCGCCACTTCGCCGACGGCAGGTTTTGCTTTCGCCAAAGAGATTTTTGAGAATCCCAATATCAAAGAACCCCAAACCCATCAAGCGGCTTGTTATATCTATGCCGTCTCCCTCTTTTACGAAGCCAAATTCGAAGAGGCCGAAAAGCTTTTGAAGAGCTACATTTTCTCCTACCAGCACTACCACTTTAATATTCTCTATATCGATACGTTCGATCTTCTTGGCATCATCCAGTTTCAGAAGAAACGTTACCATTTGGCTATCTTCTATGAGCAGCAAGCCATCTCGCTTGCTCTCGATAAGAAAATCCCCGGACGTCTCGCTTCGCTCTATAACAACCTCGCCGGTTCTTACCACAGCATCAAAGACTTCACGAAATGCCTGGAATACCTCGATGCCGGTTTGGCCCACTTAAAAGAAGCCGATGAGGCTTCAATGGGAGCAAGACTGGTCTTAAACCGCGCCCAAACTCTCTTTAGCCTCGGCCGCGGAGAAGAAGCGCTCGAAGCCCTCACGAAGGCTGAAGGACTAATCAAAGAACATCCTCTTTCACCCGTCAAAACAGATGAGATTCCCCTCCTACGAGGCGAAATTAAACTCTCGCTTCACCAAGAAACCGACCTCCACCAAATCGCTCAAGATTTCTTAGTGGCCCCCTCACAAAAAGACCAGACCACCTATGTTTTCCTTCTTAGCGATGACGAGGACCTTTGCGATTTATTGATCAAGAATGGCCTCATGGAGGATGCGGAAGTCTATCTAAAACGCATCGAGGAAATCGAAAAAGAGACCCCGTCTTTGCTAACCGAGGTTTATCTTGCCAAGACCAAAGCTTTGCTCGCCGAGGAAAAAGGCGACAGCGTCGAAGCCCAAAAACAATATTCCCTTTTGGCCCACTTGCGCGAACAAGAGATTGCGGGACTCGACCGTGACTTCGAAGAAATCACCAAACTCTATATTAACTTCGTCCAGGTCTCGAACGCCTATTTGAAAGTGAAGAAACGGGCGCGCAAGCTCCTCGTCGAAAGCGACACTGATGCCTTAACAACCCTTCCTAACCGCCGAGCTCTAGAGAAAGAAAAGAAATACTTCCACTCTTTTTCCAAAAAGGCCTCGTATTTCGCCTTGGCCTTGCTCGATTACGACCACTTCAAACAAATCAACGACGGCTATGGCTATCAATCAGGCGACAACGCCTTGCATTTAGGAGGCGTCCTCTTCAAGAGTTTTGAAGGACCGCTCGTGAAAGTCTTCCGCTATGGCGGCGACGAATTCATGTTCGCCCTCGCGGTCAAGAGCCCCGAGGAAGCCGCTGCTTTCTTCGCCAATATCAAGAAAGGACTTGAGGCCATCGAACTTCGTTCACCCGAAGGCGAGAAGATTCCTTTATCTTGCTGCATTGGCTATGGGCTCTTCAAAGATTCCTACACCGCTTTTAGTCTCGCCCTTAAAGCCGTCACCGAAGCCATTCACGCCGCCAAACACATCGGCCGTGGCAACATCGTTTCCGTGGCGATCTGATTTAAGCGCAGCCAAATAACGTCCTATCGCTAATAACGATAAATAAAAGACCTTCCGGCTTATGAAACCAGAAGGTCTTTTTTCGTTAACTTACTTCCGACGGATCGGGAGCCAGATCTCGCTACGATAATGCGGATCATCCATCGGCATGTCGCTATAGAACTCGATGTCGATGTTCTCAGAAAGCTCATATTCGGTGTGGGCTGGGAGCCATTCGTGCCAGATGGCCGTGTTGACGGATTGCATCGAGCCCGGAAGCGGACCCACGCACTTGAACTTCGCCCAAAGGCTCGCGGGGATCACCCTCGTCTTATAGCCCTCAGGAACCTTCTCGCCATGATAGTCGCCGGCGATAAGATAATCGAAGTCCTCTTTCCCGTCGTTCACGCAGACGCCATATTGGCCAATGCGAGCCTCTTTGACGAGCGAGAACAACGGATAAGAAGGATGGCAGATCTTCTTAACGGTCTCTCCCCAGAAGGCGGGAATCTTCTTATAAGCCTCATCGAACGTGAAACGACGACTGAGGCCGATGATGCAAAACTCCTTCATCTCGACAATCTCGTAATCCATATGCTGTCCTCCTTGGATTAATGAAGACACCACTAAGGGCAGGAAAGGTTTGATCTTGGCATGGTCTTTTCTCGCAATCTGAGGCGAAACGCCAGAGAAACGAGAGAAAGCTTTGGTGAAACCTCCCGGAGTCGCGTAGTGGTATTTATAGGCCACATCGATAATCTTGAGCGAAGGATTGGCGGAGAGGTCGAGGATGGCCTGATAGAGTTGGCGTTTGCGGATGTATTCCGCTAGTGTCAATCCCGTCACGCCTTTCCAAATGCGCATGAAGTGGTAAGGCGAGATGGCCACGTGCTCCGCCACGTCAGCATAGGTCAAAGCCTCCTCGAGGTGGCTTTCGACATAACTGACGGCTTCGTTCAGTGTTCCGATGTAGTCCATGGACATATCATAGAATCCTGAATTTTGTTAATCTTGTCAATTCTTGCTCTTTTTAGAAAAAGCAAAAATACCGCCATCTTTTCAAAGAAAATAATGAAGACAATGAAGCCGTATGCTAAAATTTCTTATTCATAAGGGCAGCCCACATGATTGAAGTAAAACATCTTTGCAAGTATTTCTCACGGCCTTACCGCGAAGCCGGATTAAAGGGCGCGGTGAAGTCGCTTTTCACACCGAAAAAGGTCATCACCAAAGCCGTCGATGACATCTCTTTCAACATCAACGAAGGCGAGATTGTGGGTTACATTGGCGCTAACGGAGCGGGCAAATCCACCACCATCAAAATGATGACGGGCATCTTGACCCCGACCTCGGGCGAAGTCCTTTTCGATGGCAAACGCCCCTATGACCGGAAAGAAAGAAAAACCATCCTCAAAGATATCGGCGTCGTCTTTGGCCAAAGAACCCAACTTTGGTGGGACTTGCCAGTTCAGGATTCGTTCGATTTATATCGCGATATCTATGAGATACCCCCTGCCGTCTATAAAGAAAGGCTCGCCTTCTTAAGCGAGACGCTCGATCTAAAACCTTTCTTGATGTCACAAGTCAAAACCCTTTCGCTCGGCCAACGCATGCGCGCGGATTTAGCGGGCGCGCTCCTTAATAACCCCAAGGTTTTGTTCCTCGACGAGCCGACAATCGGACTCGACGTCCTCATCAAAGACAAAATCACCGAGGCCATCAAGGCCATCAACAAGGAAAACAAAACGACCATCCTTTTGACGACCCACGACATGAAGGATATTCAAAACCTCTGCCAGCGGATCATCATCATCGACGAAGGCCATTTGCTTTATGACGGAACCTTAAAGGATATTAGGAAGCGTTTCGGCGACATCCGTCACGTCTATGTCCTCAGTCCTCAGAAATTGGATTTTGATGCCCTCAAAGTGGCTTTCCCGAGCCTCGTCCCAGCCTATCTCGACGATGGCTATCTCGAACTATCCTATGATGCCGACAAAATCGCGCCTAAAGATGTCCTTTCTTACGTTTTGTCGCACTTAGACGTCAAAGACATCCGCATCGACGAGACGACTCTCTCCTCCATCGTCAAGAAAATTTATGCTACGAAATCCCTTTAAAAAATACAAAGGCTTCGTCCGGGGCGAATTTTTGAATCTCTTCGCCTTCCGAACCGAGATCATCGGCTGGGTGGCCCAGGACATCGTGACCCTCTTGATCATGGTTTTCCTGTGGCTCAGCATCTACAAAGAAAACGCCAATAACCCCATCAACGGTTTCACGTATCCGGAGATGATTGCCTATCTCGTCACCGCCTCCTTGAGCTCCCAATGGATCAATAACGGCTCAACCTTCCGTTCCGTCAACGATGATATAACCGAAGGTCAAATATCCAGCTGGCTCATCCGTCCCGTTTCCTACCGTGGCAAGAACTTTGCCTGCACTTTGGGTGATTGCCTTGGCAACTTCGTCTTGTTCTTTTTTCCCCTCGCCACCATCGCTTTATTAATCTTCACCTTTGGCTTAGGTTTGCCCTTCCCCGCTTGGTACAACATTCTTTTCTATCTGCTCTCTGGCTTCCTTGCGATTGTGATTATCGATTCCTTGGATTTCTTGATTGCCCAGCTGGGTTTCCTTACGAATTCCCTCTTTGGCATTTTCATCATCAAAAGCGCCATCTTTGCCTTCCTTTCGGGCAGTACGATTCCTTATTCCTTCTTCCCCGAATGGGCCCAAAAAGTCATGCCATATCTGCCTTTCGCGGGCTTATCGTCTACCCCAGTCAGCATCTTGTTGGGCCGCTTCGCGGTGACTGACAGTCTCATCAGCATCGGCCTTTCTTCCGCTTGGGCGGTTGGACTTTATCTCTTTAGCGTCTACGCCAACCACCGGATGATTAAGCACGTGGTCGCGGTCGGAGGATAAAACCATGAAGAAATACCTCAAGCTTTATCCGCATTACCTCGCAATGGCCTTAAAGAGCAAGATGATTTATCGCGCCGACTGGGCCATCGGCTTATTGGGCCTCGTCGTGTCGAATCTTGTCACTTTCGCAACACTCTATCTCTCCACCCTCCCCGTCCAATCGTTAGGGGGCTGGAACCTTTCGCACATCATGTTCTTATATGGCTTCTTATTGATTCCGATGGGCATCGACCATATGCTAACGGACAAACTCTGGAATTACGGAGGCGGCCTCATCAACTCGGGCGAACTCGACCGCATTCTCATGAAACCCGTGAATCCTTTGTTCCAAATGTGCGCGGAATACTTTCAAGAAGGCGGCTTAGGCGAAGTGATTCTCGGCATTACCTTCATGGCTATTTTCGGTCCGCAAATCTCGCTGGATTGGTCCTTTAACGTCGTCTTCCCGATTGTCATCGGAGCGGCCTTCTCGCCCCTCATTTACTTCGCGATCAAGCTATGGACCATGTCGATTGCCTTCTATAACCGTCGCAGTCTCTCCATCATGAGCGGTGTCTATAACATCAAGGAATATGGCAAATACCCGGCCTCAATTTACCACACTGGCAACTGGGTGGGCGAAGTCGTCTATAACGCCTTGCTCTTTGTCCTTCCGTTTGGCCTAGTAGGATATTTGCCTTTGGCGGCCCAGATGTTCCCCGGTCAGGACATCCCTTTCCTTTGGTTTTCCATCCCGAGCAACAACTACCTCATCATGGGCGTGATTGTCCTTGTTAGCGTTTCGCAGTTCGCGCTCGCCTATCTCTTTTTCTCAAGAGCCATTCGGCATTATAGTTCGGCGGGCGCATAAAAATCCCATTGGCGTTGCATCAGGGCGTCGCGTTTTTTATTGCGCTGTTTTTATGAAGAAATCTATCTCAAAATTGGATTAGGAATGACGCATTTGGTCCGCGATGTTATCCACCGCGATCACCAGAGCCACCAATAGCGACGCCATCGAATCGTCGAGGATCGTCAGCTCATACACGTCATTCACGAAAGTGATGGGACGGAAGATCTTCGCGACCAAGCGGCCCCCACAAAGAATCTGGTAGTTATAATTCATGACCTGGCCCACGACCGAAAGCTCAGGCTGGTAGCCACTGACGATGTAATCATCCGCCATCGAGATTTTCCGCATGGCTTTGGCGACGAGATTGCCATTCGGGTCATAAATCATGGCGGAATGCCTAAAGATCCGCCAGTACTTATTGCGGACCATGAAGAGAAGCTTTCCATCCATCGTCATGACAAATTTCTTCCTTGTGAAAGAAAGCCATCTTCCCTTGACCTTGTAGACGTCTTCGCCCGACAAATTGCGGACATAAGAGCCACCGGCGGGAGTGAAGCGGTTTTTGATGATTAAATCCATATGGATAATCCCCTTTCGTAGGTTTGACGAACCGAAAGCGTGGCTAAGGCAAAAATCGTCGTTCTTCAAAAAAATGATAACAATTGTTTAAAGTGAAGTCTAGGCTACATAAAAAGATATTCCCTCGACAAAGCATAATAAATAACCATTGCCAAAGATCTTAAGTTGAAGTGATGACTCGTGATTTCCAAACCATCAATGGAAGAGACGCGTCACGCCACCGCCACCCGATCTTCCACCATGGCCAACCGCAAAAGCCACGCCACCGCCAAACACAAAAACTCCGATGAAAATCAAGGGCCAACCCAAAGCCAGAAAAAGGTTTCCATGCGATGAAAAAGAATAATCAAGCGCGTTTAGAGGAACGGATTTCGGATAGGCGGGTCCAGCGTAATCGATTTGATATTGTTTGTAGGCCTCTTCATCAAAAGGAATAACGTTGATTCCGTACGCATCTGGCAAAACATGCTCAAGAATCTCCCCATAGGCTTTGGCCTGGGCGATCTGTAAGGAATAGAGGTCTGTGTAATCCTTCACCTTTCCTAACGAATCATCAAAGATTGTGCCAAGGCTGCCCGCGGTTAAATAACCCGAAAGGCGATAACCGACCTCCGCTTCGCTTTTTGTGAGGCGCAGCTGACCTGAGGCGCTGGCAGTATACGAATAAAGGAGCAGCAAACCCATATCGTTTTCGCCAATCTTCCATTTGCGGAACAAATCCGTCTTATTCCGGGTCTCGCTTGTCCCTTCTTCGTAGGCGTAAGTGGCCGTGACGATTTGCAAGCCACCCAGATCCTTACTCTTTGTCCGTTCATAGACCTCTTCCGACTTCGTGAGAAAGTGATCCATGGAAGCGCTGGTGAAGACATCTGCATAGTCATTCACATAAAACTCCCGAGTCGGGTTTGAAAAGTCGGTCGGCAAAAGAAAAAGGACCAAATAATAAACACCGATGACGACCAAACCAAGAAGGTTAACCAAGCCTAATCCGCGTTTTCCCATGAAAAAGAAAGCCTAATCAAGACTGACTGGTGGTACTGGTTGGAAGGGAGAAAATCGGCATACTGGTGTCACTGCCATCGACCGACCAATAGGCTTTCGGGACATTCAGGTGAAACATGCTAGCCACCATGTTCGAGGGGAACAGCACAATGGAGGTGTTATAAGTCCGAACGGAATCGTTGTAGTCTTTGCGGCCAACACCTAATTTGTTTTCGGCTTCGGAAATCTCATCCATGACCGTCCGGAAGCCCGGGGATGAAAGATAGTTGGGCTGGTTGTCTTCCACCACTGCGACCACGTTATTGAAAGAAGTGATTTCTGCCCCATCGGATGTAGGGTTTTCGCCTGTATAAGATCCGCGGGCTGTGGTGATTGCGGAAATGATGGCCTGTTCTTCTTTAAGCTCAGCTTGGAGGGTAGCGTAAAGCGCGGTCATTTTGTCATGGCGTTCTTTGAGAAGATTCTGGACCTGGGCATAGTTAGAACTGACCGATTCGTTTTGTTTCTGCAAACCGTTGTAATTGGTAACGGTCACGATACCAAATGTGAGCCCAAGGACGAGAACGACACCGCCGAAAGCAATACCGCCGATCAAGAACTTCCGACCTCGCAATTCCATCTAAATACCCCTTTTTGCTCATTATAAGGGGGCGAGATAACCGCCAACAACGGACCGCAAAAACCTTCTATATATGATTTTATCGGCTATTTAGAAAGGACCTAGATGATATGTGGAAATGTAAAATGCAGTTTGTTATTACTCCGATATTTGCTTGATTAGCATTTAGTTTGTAATGGTTTTATAGCAAGACAAAAACCGAGGAAACACACTTAGGGCCATATGAGGACTATGTCCTCAAAACGCCTAAAGAATCCACGAACAAAAAAGTTTATCGACGTTGATAAGCTGATTTGCATCGTTTAATGAATATTTTTGTCAACGAAAAAACTTGTCAATAGATTTTTGTAAAGATAAATAACTATTTTCATTGATAATTTAATCTCGATTAATTTCATCCGATAATCTCTATATTTTACGTTTTCCTCGCGCGCCTACCCGCGAGGAACGTCCAAATTTTACAAAGCATAAATTAATGCGTTGTCTAAGCCTTTTTGATTATGTTGATGGAATTTTCTCTTTCCGGGCTCGTTGCGCCCTACGTAACTGTTTTGTTAATGTACAATCAAAGGAGCCTTTCACATGATTGGCAAACGAAAAATCATCCTACCCATCCTTGCCTCACTGCTCAGCTTTGGCATGCTAAGCGGTTGCGGGGAAACGCCGAGCTCGACATCTGACAATACGACCACGACGAGTCAAACGACCTCCAATTCGACACCGTCCGAAGCGGAATTAGACCTCACCGCCCCTGCTTTAGCTCACAGCGCCGTGACGGCCACCGATGACGAAGTCTTAAAGATCGCAAAGCTGATCAAAGAAGACGTCACCGCCCTAAAAGATATCCCTTCCTCGGTCGTGTCCGTTGTGAAGAATTTTATTACCAAAGCCTATCTCACTTCTTCTCAAATCGACTTATTGCTCGCGGCGGCAACCGACCTTAAGAGTGGCTTCCTCGCGGACAACTACACCAATGCCTCAACGTCTTTCCTTTCGTTCTGCTCCCGCTTAACCACCGTTCTCAGTTCCGTTGATGGCGACCAGATTGGTTATTTGCTCAAGGAAGCCATCGACCTCTTACAATCGGGAAGAGAAAGAAAACAGATTCCTTCCGGCCTCATCTTCGGCTTAAAGTCTGCGGAAGATTATAAAGGAGCGCTCAACGCTTTCTCGACTTCTTTCCCTGGCTTCAAAACCCAATATGATCAATACGCCTCCTACTTCGATGGTGTCACGCCTTATCAAGAAGGCATCGAAGAAGGCAAAGTATCCATCACGGTTCCCCTTGCCTTAGCGCTTGGACGGACAATTCATGCTTTGCTTACTAGCGCCAACAAAATCTTCTCAAGCGAAGAAAAGACTCTTGCCCTCGCTTCCTTGGCGCTCGCCATCGATCCAGATCACCTGACCTATGCCAGCGAAGTGAAAGCCAAATTGAACGAATTGCAGAAGAATCCCGTCTCGATGATTAACCATCTAGGCGCTTTGCTTCTCTCCTTCAAGATCACCAAAGGCAGCTGGACCGCAATCCATGACCATGCCGTCTGGGCAGTTGATGCTTTCGTCAAAGCGAAAAAAGGAATCTTCTTCCGCTCCAGAGCCATCAACATAACTTATTACAATGGCTTGATTGATTTCATCCAATCGAAGAAAAACCTCGTCACAGGCGACATGTTAGCCGTTGTCATCAAATTGGTTGGCACCATCGGCAGCAAATTCTCGAAAGTCGAACTCGAAGCCATCAATAATGCTCAAGGCTCGACGCCCGCCAATCCGATTAGCCAATTGGTCGCTCTCTACGATAAGTCCTACGCGGTTCTCTCCGTCGCCGAAAAGGCGACCTTAAGTTCGCTCTTCACGAACCTCGGTCTCACCTATAACACCGTCTACACCACCATCAGTGGCTGGTCTTCTCTCAGCTTCTCTAGCGATACCGACAAAAAGACGATGGGCGATTACCTGACGAGTCTCGGTCAGAGCGTCATGGCGATTTTCACCCCCACCGTCAAAAAGCCGGATGTCGATGTCTATCTCAACGATCCCTTCGTCCGCAAAGGCGCCGTCCTCGCCCCGAAAGCTTTCCATATTGATACTGGGACGCCGATGCCAGTTCCTGATATTGCACCAGAGCCAGTGTTAGTGACATATAGCGTCTCCAATATCGTGGCCCCGAGCGATACGCTCGGCTTCCACCGCGGCACCTTCACTCTTACGGAAGATGCGTCCAAAACCACCTATTCCTTTGAGTTCTCTTATGACGTCGTCGAAACCTTCATTGGCATCAATCCAGATTTCTATCCAAGTGTCTACTCTCCTCATGGCGAGGCCGATATAAGCAACCAGGTTCTCTATCTCCAAGAAGGCATCACCTTAGAAACGCTGAAGACCTATAACGTCTCTAACTTTGAATTCTATGAAGATGATAGAACCATCCATACCGCCGCCTTCGCTGATCCGGCCTTGACTCTGACTCTCTCGAGCACGGCCGTCGGAAACGCCTATCTCTTGTTGGCTTATAGGGTCTCCTCTTCTCTCACCATCTACGGCGTCATGAAGGTCAAGATCTTCGCCACCTCCGAAATCTATTACTCGACGCAAGGACAGACAAACTATGTGGTCCAGCACGGCGACAGCATCATCTCCGTCTACAAGATGATCAAAGGCGTGAACGATAACGAAATTACGCTTTCTTACCTCTACCCTTCCGTTTCCTCGCTTGGCATCAACACCGACGCCCTGGGTCTCAATACCTACAATGGCCATGCTTATGGCGCGACATTCGATGTCAGCCTAAACATCGTCGAGGCGAGTGTCTGCACCGTCGCCGGCATTGCCGAATTCATGCCTTATCTCAAGACGACGTATACAGTCGGCGAGGCTTTCTCTCTCGCGGCCCTCAAACTGAACTATACCTATAAGGACGCGGGTGGCAGCAATCATTCCGCCGGCACGGGCTTCGTCCAGAATCCGCAAGTGGTTTTGGATGGCTTCCAGACTTCCACTCCGACGGCTTCTTCATACGCAACGGCCCATTATCTAACCTTTAGTTTCCAATTCGCCTACACCGTCATCGCCGTATCCTAACGCGACAGGTGGATGGCCGTAACTCTCGGCCATCACGTTGAGATGGAGAGTCTAGACATTGCCCCTTGGGTCTAGACTCTCCATTTTCTTATCCACTTGAACGTGAATGCCCCATCGATTTTTATCGTCACACCCGAGCGGCTCGACTAACAGACGAGACAAGATGTCCTGCTTTTAATTTATCTAAAATAGTCAAAATTCATCCTTAAAACAACAAGAGTGAAAGAACCATTTCTCGGAGGATTTTTAAGCACCTTAGAAACGTTATTAACTAGAGATGGGAATTTCGTTGCGTAGCGAAGATAAAAACGCACGAAAGTTCTTTGGCTTTGCTCTTTTTCTTGCACTAGAATTCAAAGGATGAAAAAGGAAGAAACGGCCTCGCATAAAGAGAAACGGCATCTTCGGGAACAAAAAGAACTTGCCGCACGGAAAAAGGATCTCGCGAAGCCCTTGCCGAAACTTTATCTCTACTATCTTTTCATGGTGGTCTCTTTGGCTTACGTCGTCGACGAGATCGCCTCTAATATCTGCAATCAGTTCCAATCCAACATCGTGAATGAGTTTTTCGTCGAGAACATGGGGATGAAATACGGGGCGGGACTGACGCTATACCAAATCATCGGGGCCGCGGCCTCGCTGCCCTTGCTTCTCGTGCTCTTCTATAAGCCTCTCGCCGATAAGTTCGGCCGCAAACCATTTTTGGTCTTCAACACCTTCATGATGTGCGTGGGACTGTTCATCATTTACTTATCGAAGAACATCTATGTCTTCGTGATCGGCTCGACCATCATCACTTTCTTCGTCACTCATGACGTCCACGTCATTTACATCATGGAGGTCGCACCCGATAAACAAAGAGCCACCATTTATTCTCTTTCCAAAGGCATCGCGGTCCTTGGCACCCTCCTCGTGCCTTGGATGCGTTCGATCTTCATGGGCAACGATTCGAGCCGCTGGCATTATGTTTTCCTTGTGCCAGCCGCCCTTGGCTTCCTCGTCTCATTCCTGACCTTACTAACGGCAAGAGAAAGCACAACCTTCCTCCGCCACCGCATCGAGTACCTCGAAAAGAGCGACGAGCAACGAGAAGCCGACGCGGTCTTAGACCGGGCTTTGCATGCCCAAGGCGGCATTAAGGCGGGCTTTGCTTTCTCCTTCAAGCACAAGCAAATGCGCAACCTCATGATCGTCTGCTTCTTTTTCTTAATCGCTTCCATTGCCACTTCCACCTACCAAACCGTCATGACCGAAAGCGCCCTCATGAGCGAAGACGAGGTGACGATGGCTTTTTATCTCTATCCGGTTGGCAATGCCATTTTCACCATCATGACGGGCTTCATTTCCGATAAATGGGGCCGGAGACCTTCCGCCATCACGATGACGAGCGTCGCCATAATAGCCTACGCGCTCTTCTTTGCCGGCTCCTTGGTCTCTTTCCCGCCCATGGCCATGGGTTTCTTGGCGGGATCTTTCGTGGGTTCTTATTGGTCGGCAGGCGACACGATCGGCTCCATCATGGTGGGCGAAAGCGCCCCGACGAACCTTCGGAGCTCCTGCTCCACCGTCGAAGCCGTGATGTTCTCGGTGGGCGGGATGATTGGCCAAGGGCTCGCCATGCTCTTCCAGCTTTTCACCCCTGAACGTTACCTAGGACTACTGTATTTCTTACTCGCGATACCAGAGATGGTGACCGCCCTCATCTTGCTCATGAAAAACGTCGGCGAGACGAAGGGTATCGACCTCGACACGGTGACGGGCGAAGAATGGGATGAGCCTAAGAAAGAAAAAGACCCTTCTCTTTCAAGAAAGGCCTAATCGTTTTTATTGCGCTTTTTTAACTTCGTTCATCGTCGCTTTGTATAACGTCAAGCAGCGTCTTAAGTCGTGCTGGTTTTCGATGATGTTCGTGAAGACGCTCGAACCCGCCTCCCAGACGAAGACCCAGCCCGTGATATCCACCACTTCGCCTAAGACCGAATTCGGATTCGAGTCCGTCGTGTAAATCCAATGGAAGGCGATGAGAACAATGCCAATGAAGACAAAGAGGATCGAAAGGATCATCTTCTTTTTCATCGTGGAGCGGATGGACTGATATTCGTTGGCGTAGTGGGCTCTGAAGATTTCCTGCCAGACCGCTTTATCGGAATCGGAGAACGTTTCGGGATACTCGATCGCGATGGAGACATCCTTTTTGGTATCGAGATAGGAATACATGTCTTCCACGTAATCGTAGACGTGGTGATTGAGGACGGTCTTATAAGAGCCTTCCTTATAAATCGGCATCGAGGTGAGGTCGAGACGGATGGCGGCTTGGCCTTTCTCCTCGTGAGCGATTTTGGAGACGACAGTCTCTTGATAATGATTAAGGCAAGCATCCACGCTAGCGATGGCTTGCTCGTTCTCTTTTTTTCTTTCTTTGCGGGTTTTCATGGATTAGTCCTCCACTTCTTCTTTCTTATAGAAACAGGCATACAAAACGAAGATGGAATTGAGGGCGGCGAGGATGTTAATGATTGGCATGACGTTAAAGCCTTGGAAGGAATGCTGGGCCGAATAGACGAAAGAGAATACCAAGGAAACGACCGAGAGACCAAGATAAATAAAGAAGGGAATCATGGTCTTTTTGGAACAAGAATCGCCACTGCCGCTTAATAACTCATAGAAGAGAATGACGGTGCCGACGACGAAGGCGATGTCCGCGACGAGAGAAACGACCGAAGAGAGGCCATAGGACCAACCTAAGCCAAAGGCCGTCCCGAGAGATATGATGTTCGTCGAATCGGTTGAGAAACAAGTGATGACCGAATAGGAAAGGGAAGCGACCAGCACGCCTAAGAGCAGGTTGTCGTTCTTGAAGAGCAAGGCTAAGAAAAGAAAGACATAGACAAAGACCTGGAGCCCCAAGAGGGTCACGGCTTCGGCGTCGAAGGCGTCATTGACGACAATCAAATAAAGAATCAAAGCCGCTAAGCCAAGATAGATCAGGAAATTGATTCCTGTGATGATGAGTGCCGCCACTCGCGCTTTATGATTTTTTTCCATATGCCACGCCTTTCTTCATTTATGCTAAGCCTCAATCACACGAGGTTAAACATTCGCGGGAACACGAAGAGCAAATAGTAAGCCAAATAAATATAGGCGAAAGACATCGAACCGATGTATAAGAAGGTGATGATGTTGTCGAATAAGGAATTGCGTTTGCCCATATGCGGGTGATAAAGAAGCACAACCGGAATCAATAAGGCCATCCAGTAACTCTTGCTCGTGAGGCCCAAGACTTTCGCGGAGTCGGTTTTGACCATCGCGAAGTTCACGAGGACGATGATGGCAATCCAGAAGGCCGCGATGAAGTTCTTGATGAAGAAGTACTTGTTGCCATGGAAATAAGAGACGGCTTTCTCTTCGCCATAGACATAGACAACCAAACGCCGATAGAGATAGACCGAGAAGGGGAAGAAAATCGAGAAGACCATAGTCGGGAATTGTTTCCGGTATAAGAGGCTCGAGAGATAACTCGGCCACGCCGGCCAGCTCCAAAGATTCGTGCCCACTTGATAGAGATACGAAAAGATAAGATAAAGGACGGGAAGAGAGGCCATCGAACGCCAAACGATTTTTTGTTTCTTGGTCTTAATGAAGTCAGGCGTCGTCAGCAAGAAAAGATCGATGAGGGCAAAGCAGCCGATACCCCAGAAGAGGTTGCCTGGCAAAATATAGGTAAGACCGACGAAAAGCAAGTTGTAATAGTAGCTACCAGTATCAGTCAAATAGAAAGCCAAAACGTTCTCCGCCACGTAGTACACGCAGCCGCCGAAGAAGAACATGATGATGGCGGGCAAGAGGTTGTAATGCTCGCTCGGCATGATCTCCAAACGGACGAAGAACCATAATAGCGTCGCCATGGACACCAGCGGCATGAACTGGTACCACGTTTTGGCATCGCCGATGAGGCCCACCGCCGCTATGAAATCATTCTTGATGAGAACGACATAGCAAAGACGGAAAAGCATAATGGAGCTCGAAAGAACGATCCCAATGGCCGCCAAACGAAGAACAGTTTCGGGCAAAGGAGGCGTGATCTTCCAGTTAGGATTAAGGTCGCGATATACCGTCTGATGTTTTTCCCTTGGCAAGACGGGCTCAAGAGCTTCCTCAGGCGATTCGGCGATGGCGACTGGCACCGTTTCCGGATGCCGTTTCTTATGGATGATGCCCCAAACCATCAAGGCCGAGAGGCAAAAGAAGAAAGCGCCAAACAAAGACGGCAACAAGAGCATGTTGTCACCCAAATGAGTGTCGTAATTGAGGCTTTCGTTACCCTTGCCTTGCTCGGTTAGGAGAGTAAACAAGGAAGCCTTCGTCGTCAGGCTTTGATCGGTTTTAAGACCTTCAAAAAGATTGCTCACCAGCGTGGGGCATTGGTTGATATTGGCTTGTTCGGTATCCCAAACGCTTTGCTCGGGCGTCTCTTTATTCGCGTCGATGAGGGTCTTGATAGTATAGGTGTTTTCTTCCACTGTCGCGGTCCCTGAGAAGAGATCCTTGCCCTCTTCGCTTCGGGCGAACTCAAGAGTTAAGTTGCTACTAGTCTCCGCGAACTTAAACGAATAAATCGAAGTGCCGCTTTTAACGGTGGGTAAATAAATCAAATCGCCAAAGGCGTTTTTCGTGGTCGTCATGGTCAAAGACAGGCTGTTATCCTCGTCTGGCGCGTAAGCGATTTGCTTCACTTGCTCAATGATAACGTCCTCACCTTTCGCGATCACTTCCTTAGCAAGCGAGGAATAATCATCCGCAAAATATGATTCGGTTTTGGTGTTGGTCTTTAAGACGATAAGAGATCCACTGATGGCCAATCCAAGACAAACGGCAAAGAGGGAGGTGGACACGGCAAAAGCTTTCCAAGTTGCCCCGTATTTATAGAGAGCGGACATGAATTTGCTTGTGCCATTATCGGGGAAAATTGGTTTCGGATAATTATCGGTTTCCTCAAAATAAGCGGCGTCGACGTTATAAAAAGAACAGAGTTTCGCCAGAGATTTTTTGCTTGGGCGTAGATACCCTCGCTCATAGAGGTATAGCAAAACAGGAGGCACACGCGAGCCTTTGCTAGCTTCTTTTAAACTCATGCCTTTATCTTTACGTAAGAGATAAAGAGCTTCGTTCTTGCTCATATCAATTAATAATAACCTTATCGGCTCAAGAATTCGATTACTCTTAGTCGCTCCAAACACCACCGCGGAAAGAAGGGTCAAGCCACATGCCATCTCTTGCGGTTACGCCATAGGCGTTAATAAATTCGTCAAAGAGACGGAAACAAGGATTGATACGACCATTACCAAAACTGTGGGGGTCGGCAGCTAAGGCGAGAGTATAGAAGAGGCGCGAAGTCGTACTGCGATAAGCGTGAGCGCTAGCCTCGAAGAAGGCCTTAATGTCACTAGAAGAATCGCCCAGCATCAAATCGAGAGCAAGACGCAAACCGGAAACATCGGCAATGTCTTCAGACATGGTAACAGCGGCCTTTCGGCTTAAACCTGGCATCACTTCGTAATCGTCGTACGAAGACGTGATGCCGGCGGTTTTGGCTATGAAAGCCTCATGGTCAGCGGTTGATAACCAGGCTTCGTTATAGACGCCGTTCTCGTCATAATTCACGCCAGTGGTGTCGAAACCATGGCTAACCTCGTGCCCCACTGCCCAATAAAGTTCGGCACCGAGTTGGTTGATCTTCATATCCGCAAAGCCGCCATGACTCGCAAGATAGCCAGCCAGGATCACCATATGGTTATGGGCTGGATCATAGAAAGCGTTCGGAGTGAATTTCTGAAGGGAGCTAAAGAAGGCTTCGTCTTTCGGCTGCTGGCCTAAGGCGTTCATCCAATCGGCATAACGGATTTTACTGCCGAGCAAAGCGTTTTGTGCCAAGGTATTCGTCGAGGCGTAAGTAGGATTGGTAAGATCCCATTGCGTCCCGTCGCTGCAATTGACGATGGCCGTACCCTTCATCTTATCGATTTTCTTCTGCATTTTGGCTTTGCCATCATCGCTGAGCCATTTAGCGTTTTTGATACGGACCGACAAAACCGATTTGATCTTTTCAAGCGAAGAAAGAATTAATTGATAGTTTTTCGTGTAATCATCAGTTTTCACATACTCCGCCAAGAAGTCGTTCTCCACCGCCGACACTAACTTCGAAACGAAATTGGCTGGATCGGTTGCATAAGCGGAGGTCGAAGCGGAACCAAAGAGAGCGGCAACAATCGAAGCCGGCATCGCATAGGCAAAGGCGTTGACTTCCGACATCAAGACATAAGCCTTATAGCCAGCTAGATAGGTGTCGGAAAGGTTATTGAGCATCGCTTCGCCCCAAAGAGAATTTCTCTTCCATTCGATGGGGAGATACCCGCCATCGGTAAGATAGGAACTCTGATTAGCGAAAGTATAGCCGGCGTTTTCGAAATGTTTCCCCATCATAAGCGAGGAGCCATAAGTGACGCCTTTCTTCAAAAACACTTTCTCGTCTTTCTTTCCCGCGGCCACAGCCGTCTCATGGTCGACGATAAGCTTGGCCGTCAAATCGCCATAGCCCGTCGCTAGAGCGATCGCCTCCGCATTTTCAAAGCCGAGGTTCTCGAAAATGTATTCTTTCGTGGCGACATCGCTAAGGTAGTTTTGCGTACCCGCGGCATAGTCAGCTGACGAATAAGACGATGTGTAAGGATCGATGGAGCAAAGAACCGTTTTCACATCGATGTGGTCGCTATCCCCTTCAAAAGTCTTGAAAAGCGGATCGAACCCCTGTTCGGCAAAGAGACTTTCGTCCAGCGTTAAGAAGGCGGAAATCGAAGAAGCGTCCGCGATTTCCTTGAACCTCGTATAGAAGCCGCCGAGATTGCCTTTCACCTTCACGGAATCGTTGTTATAGGATTTGTAGAAATTGAACAAATTATCTTTGTGAGTGCCATCAGGCATGCTTAGCAAATGAGCTTGGAACCACTGGGCGATATTGGCATAGGAGACAATCTCAGTTTCATAAGTGAGACTGTCGGACTTTCCCGCCACGCGCGAAGAATCCTCGAAGTAGTAATCGTAATCTTCGCTCGTTGCGAAATCGTCGAGCTTGGAAACGCCGCAATATGAATGAAGGCGATTGTAATAAGTCTTCATGAAAGAATCGCTTACGGCTTTGCTGCCATTAAAACTCGTGACATCCTCGCCGGAAGCATTTTTCTCCGGCGTATAAAGGCCACGGCCATTAAGCCATTCATAGGCCAAGACGGTGTTGGCCGGAATATGTCCATAAAAGCTTTCCGCGATGGCTGGGGCCGCGTTATAAAGACGCTGTCCTTGATGGTTTGGCATCGCGTCGTGGTAGGCGTAATAAAGAATATTGAAGAATCTCGTTTTCGTGAGAGTCTCCGTTCCACTATACCCAGTGCGAGAGAGGAGCGTATCTTCACCAAGAATGATGCCGTCCTTTTTCGCGTTGTAGCAAGTGTCGTGAATGCCTGCGGCAGTCGTTCCAGCAGCTGGGGTTGGCTCCTCGGAAGAGCTACTCGAGGTGGACACGGAAGCGGATCCAGAGGCGGAGGCCGACGTTCCCGTGTTTGAAGCGCTCGCGGAAGCGGAACTCGACGAAGTGGTTTTGCCGCATCCCGCTAGAGGCAATGAAGCGAGGGCCAAACCGCAGACAAAGAATCTAAAGGTTTTGGATTTCATAGAAAGTCCTCTTTTTCTTACTCTTATTTTAGTCTTCTCTCATTGGTAAACAATTTTCTGAACCGCTCCTTTCCTTGGCTTTTTTTGCTCTTTTAAAAGAAACGACCGAAGAAAAAAGGACACCGAGTGAAGTGTACCCCGAATTCTGGACCAAACCAGAAAGCGGGGTACTTTTCTTGTGAAGTACACATTCGAGCAGAAGCTGAAATGGGTCAGAGACTACATGTCCGGTGAATCGGTTCCAGTCCCAAAAGGGTGCCGAAGCTCTTTGAAAGGTTGGCACAAAAAAGTGCTGACGTGGATCCACGTCTATGAGATTTTCGGGGAGAAAGGCCTAGTTCACGGCCGCGGGAGGAAACTCTCGCAGGGGCAGAAGTTCGAGGCGGTGAGGCGCGTCCTGGCTGGCGAATCGATGTCGGCGGTCGCCTACTCGCTGGGCATGGCGAACAGCGGCTGCGTCATCAACTGGGTCAGGTCCTATCGAGAAAACGGCCTGGAAGGTCTACAATCGAAGCCGAGAGGCAGGAAGCCCAAGAATGCCAAAGAAGACGATGGCGGAGCTCGAGGCGGAGAACGAGGCCCTGAGAAGGGAGAACGAGCTCAAGTCCCTAGAGATAGCCTACTTAAAAAACTTGAGGGCCTTGGTGGCGTCGGAGGGGCGTCCCCAAGGCAAAGGTGCGAGGCGGTCCTCCAAACCAAAGAAGAGCACGAAAAAGCCGAATTAGGCGGGCTTTTGACCGTCGCCGGGCTGGCGAAGTCGACATATTTCTACGAGAAAGCCAAAGCGGACCCAGACGCGAAGAACAAGGAAATCTCCGAACGGATCGCGTCGATATTCGCGGGGTCTAGGGCGAGGTACGGCGTGCGGCGCGTCTGCGCGCAGCTCAGGGCCGAAGGGATCGGCGCGAACCACAAGAAGGTACAGCGCCTCATGAAAAAGATGGGGCTGAAAGGCGTCGTCAAAACCGTCAACTACAGCTCCTATCGGGGGGGACGGTCGGCGACGTTGGCGGCCGACCTCATAATCCGACGAATACGTGGAGGAAGG